>Ga0163199_1001857_pt1 | contig 13042 bp, 17 predicted proteins | sample PL_2010_150m_FD_113537 | JGI IMG/M metagenome (GOLD analysis project Ga0163199, IMG submission 113537) | Freshwater microbial communities from Powell Lake, British Columbia, Canada to study Microbial Dark Matter (Phase II) - PL_2010_150m | ecosystem: Environmental > Aquatic > Freshwater > Lake ... | reverse complement strand
GGTAAAGATGGTGAGATAACCGAAGAGATCAGATCGAAGATAATTAGGGCAACAAACGATTTGATTGAAAGTCGCCAAAAGGTGCAGAAGGAACTGGTAAGGAAAACCAATCAAATCCTTAATTGAAATGGACAGACTGCCAGCAGGGTTACTACCTACAGATAAAAGCACCGAATTCTTTGCCGATCCGGAGAAGTTCGGCAAATTATTTTGGATGAGTGCCGGAGTTGTGCATTTGTTCAAGGAATTACCACTAAGTGTTATGGACGACCTGAGAGATGAGTTATTATCGGATACCAGGGCGTTACAGGGCTTTAGGCTCATGGGAATAACCGGTGAAGATGAGATGCTGGAACAATATAACTATTGCAACAGGGGCGCACTGACTTCAACTCCGGATATTTCTGCAATCGGTAAAAAAACCAAAGAATTTGTGGACTGTGGCAGAAGGGGGCGCTGCCCCGGAGAGAACAAAGTATGTTCTCCTTTATGTATCAATGGAGAACACATTACTCACCGTGAGTTCGAATGTTTGAAACTGATTGGCATTGGCCTAAACTATAAGAGAATCACCGTTGAAATGGGATTCCGCAGAGAAACGGCAGTTAATAGTCTGATTGACCGGATACGTGACAAACTCCAGTGCAATAACAATACCGAAATAGCTCTCAAGGTAAAAGAGCTTGGAATTGTATAACCGAATTACCCCTCGTTCTTATCCATACTAGCCCCCGTTGTTTTGGGGCATGCCCCTGTGGTGGGGCAAACGGCCAGTGTAAGGAACTTCCGAATAAACGGGCATAAGTTCAGGTTACAATCGGGTTCGAATCCCGGATGGCCGCCAATTTTTAACCAGCGTCCCACGCTTAATACAAACAAAACCTATGAGCTACAAATTTGACACTGATGGTAACATCCTCGTTCCATTATCCATTCGGCAGATAGAAATTGTCAAAATGGCACTTGTTACCAAGACTTTTCAACTTAGATCAAAACATGCACCGGTGTCGCAAATCAACGAAATCATACCTCTTTTGGTAATGGTCGATGATGCTCTGGTAGCGGGCACCAAAGCACTTTCGAAATCAAAACCTACAGAGCCTAAACCGGTCCGAAAAAATGGTTTTTGGACATCTGTGCAAAACTTATTCGATCCTCCGTTTACCATCGAGGATTTTGAGGCAGCTCAGACATTGAGCGGAGAGAAACATTTTTTGGACAGTATGAATTTTGATGGATCCAGAACATCATGTCCCTCCTCCGTCGAAGGCATGATCTTCCACGATGGCCGGTGGTTTAAGGCAGAGTGGGATTCGCACGGACAATGCACCTGCATTGGCGTAACCCCCGAAGAAGTGGCAAGGTTTCACCTGGCAGTCTTCAACCGTTCCAAAACCAATTCGAAGAAATCTTTGGTTTTTACCGTTTTAATCAGTTTGCTCGCTTTAATATTTCTTTCAATTATCCAATAAACCATATACCATGAATATCGCTGTAATCGGGGATTACGAGTCTCCGCAATACCCGGAGTTTCTCAAAAAAGTAAAATTGGCCAAACCTGAAGAGACAATTATGGATCTTTCGAGGCATCCGGGACACAATTGGAGCAAGAAATTGCATGCCCGTTTCGAGGACATTTCCGAATCCCATCAGGTGGTTATCAGTTCGGATTACGAAAATTCACTCGACGCCAGGAGGGATGTTTCCTACGCTCAGGAAAAGCACAGGGAGTGCTTTATCTATAACAACGGACAGTTCCTGCCATTCCCGGAATATGCGCCACGGGTATGAGTCTGGTAACCCATCATGGAACGGTCAATCGGAAGTTTTTTCCCGCACGAAGACAAGATTATAGAAGTGATATATGATGAATTCAACGATTGTACAAACTGTATTTACGACCCGGAAAGATGTGATGAGGTTATTGAACTCCGTGGCACCTGCTGCAACCGGTTATACCAGGTAATATTTCAGGAAGCTAAACCAAGAGAAAAGAAAAAATGAATTTTTCAACAAAAATAACGCACGAAGAAATTGAATATATAGTTATCGATCTGTTTAGTGGCGCCGGAGGTGTATCTACAGGTATTGAAAGGGCTTTTGTTGATGGAAGTAAAGTTGCGGTTGTTATAGCCGCTGTAAATCATGATCCGGTGGCCATAGCAAGTCACGCAATGAACCATCCGTTTGCCGTGCATTTTATTGAGGATATTAGGAATATCGCTTTTTGGCAACTGGATGCCATCATTCAGATGAACAGGTCCATTTATCCAAATGCAAAGTTGGTGATTTGGGCATCTGCAGAATGCACTCATTTCAGTAAAGCCAAAGGTGGTGGTCCGAGAGATGCGGATAGCCGTACCCTTCCGGAAGCTCTTTATGAGTATATCGATTATTTCAAGCCGGAAATTTTGCAGGTTGAAAATGTAATAGAATTTATGAGTTGGGGACCACTTGACGAAAAGGGAAAACCAATTTCGAAACTTTCGGGAGAGGCTTATCTTAGATGGTGCGAAACAATCAGAAAACAGGGATATGACTATTCCTACCGGATTATGAATGCCGCCGATTTTGGCGGTCGCACCTCGCGAATCAGGTATTTTGGACAGTTTGTCAAACCAAGCGAATCATTTATCTGGCCGGAAGCAACCCATGCCAAAAATCCAAAGAAAAACATCTTCACAGATCTGCAAAAATGGCAACCTGTAAAGGATGTTCTGGATCTCTGGGACGAGGGGAAAAGCATTTTCGGACGTAAAAAACATTTGTGCGAAAAAACACTGGAGCGAATTTATGCCGGATTGTTAAAATTCGTTGCAAATGGTGACGAATCATTTATCACAAAATATTTTTCGGGAAAACCACAATACAAAAATATCAGTCTGGACGGACCCGCAGGAACCATTAAAACGGTCGATGGACAGGCGGTTATTTTCATTTCAAAGTATAATAGTACTTCATCAGACGGAGGTCTGAATAATTCTGTGGTATCGATTGAAAAACCTTCTCCTGCACTTGCGACACAAAACAGGATTAGTGTTATCCAGGCATTTATGCAGCAATATCATGGTAATGGTGTCCCTGTAAGTATTGAAGGACCAGCAACAGCAATTACCACAAAGGATAGGCTTGCACTGGTCAAACCTTGTTACCTGGTGAACTATCAGTACAAAAGTCCTGCAACCGGAATTGAAGAACCTATCCCAACTCTTCTCACCAAGGATAAATTTTCAATTGTTTCTCCACAGTTTCTTTCTCAATATTATACCAGTGGAGGTCAGTTTTCAGATATTGAGCAACCATGTCCGACAATTACAGCGATTCCAAAGCAAAGGCTTGTATCTGCCCAATTTATTGATCAGCAATATGGTGCATCAAAACCAGCTTCAATTGATAATCCATCCGGGGCATTAACCCAAAACCCCAAGCTTGCACTGGTAAGCGCCAAATGGTTAATGGATACAAGTTTCAAAAACAAAGGAGTTGATATCAACTCTCCGGCACCGACTCTTTTGGCTTGCAGAAAACATCACTATCTGGTAAATCCGCAATACAAGTCTGCAGGTGGAAGTATTGAAAACCCTTGCTTCACTTTAATAGCCAGAATGGATAAAATGCCTCCAAGTATGGTGACAGCCGATACCGGGGAATCAGTTATCGTGATTTATGAAGAAGATTCATACTGGACAAGGAAAATCAAACTATTTATGGCTGAATACGGGATCGTTGATATTAAAATGAGGATGCTAAAAATCCCCGAAATGCTTCGGATCATGGGATTCGGCGATGATTATAAACTTACCGGTACCGATACTGACAAGAAGAAATTTATCGGAAATGCAGTTCATACGATTGTACCGCAACGATGGTATGAAGCAATGTCTATGAATAACCGAAGAAAAAGAGAGGCAGTTTAAAATGCAGAAATATTTGAACATAATCCCATACTTTGGAGGTAAGTACCCTCACCTTAAGTGGTTGATCCAAAAGTTTCCGGCCGGGAATTATCATTTCCTCGACATGATGGGTGGTTCCGGCAATGTGGCTATCAATGTCAATTATCCCTTGGTAACTTATAATGACCTGAACGAAGATGTGATAAACTTGTTTTTTGTTATCCGCGAGCATTTCGATGAGTTGGTCCGCTGTATTTATTTCACTCCATTTTCACGTTCAGAATACGATAGAATAATTACCGATGCCATCAATGGAGTGATATTTGACAATGTTGAACGGGCACGCAGATATTTTATCAAAAGTCAATTAGGGTTTGGTGCTAACGGATCCCAGAATAATCATTACGGATGTTCTTTTGACTGGAAGTTGTATAAAACTAACTATTCTAAAGTAGATAACTATAATTGTAAAATTCAGAGACTTGCCAAAGTCGTTGATAGACTTAGACATATACAGATTGAAAGCAGGGATGCGCTCGAATTGTTCGACAGGGTAAATTTGAAAGGGAACATAACTTATTTTGACCCTCCGTACCTGCTCAGTACCAGGCAATCAAAAAAGAGATACTTGCATGAAGTTGCAGACAGCTTTCATGTAAAACTGGCAGAAAAAACTAAAACAGCCAATTGTTTTGTAGCTATTTCCGGTTACGATAGTCCACTTTATGATGATATATTTTCCGGGTTTTTAAAGATTAAGGACGTTGAGAAAAGGGCAAATACTGGTAAAAATTTGGTTAGCGAATGCCTGTGGACTAACTACAACCCGGACGCTGTAAATGGAACTTACAAACTACAATTTACCCCCCCCATATATGAAACATAATAACCACCTACCTCCACTCTGGTGCAGAATAACCTTTTTTATTGTGCTGATAGCACTCGGGTTATTGATTTTTCACCTTAAAATGATGTTGAAAAAATGAAGTTTGAAACCATAATCACAAATAGTTCACATTAAATCTATCAAATCATGAAGAAAGAAACAGCAAAAGCAATTTACAATGAAGTTCCGGTCTGGATGAAAACAGTCCTGATTGACGAATTCGGAGAAAAGACCTTCGTCAGAAAATTCACAGACATCAAAACACTGGAAGATGCTGCTGAGGCTACTGGCAAAAGTTCAGATTATATCAGAATATTAGTCCTTGAGTCTCAGGACGAATGGGCTTACCGTATGCTAAAAATGATTGTGAAAGCCATTAACCAGGGATGGACTCCGGACTGGAGTAATACTAATCAGGCTAAATACTACCCATATTTTGTGGTTCTGCCTTCCGGTTCCGGTTTTTCGGACTCGGACACGTATTACGACTACGGGGATACGTACGTCGGTTCCCACCTTTGTTTTGAGAGTTCTGAAAAAGCAAAATATGCCGCAACTCAGTTTGGAGACATCTACACCAAGTATTTATTATAACAAAGTAATCCAATGAAAAAAGAAAAATCAATGGTTCAGGAAGAGCCAAAATTTGATTTCAGAACAATCAAAACTTTTGAAGATGCATGTCACAAGATTCGCGTCACCACAGCACTACCCAGCCTGACCAACGGATGTCAGCAGTTTTTGAAGGCAACAATCGCTGCCTATAAGCTAATGGTGATCTTCCAGGCTATCAACGATGGATGGATTCCTGACTGGAGCAATACTAACCAGTCCAAATGGTACCCATGGTTCAGGGTTCTGCCTTCCGGTTCCGGTTTTTCGATCTCGTACACGTATAACGACTGCGTGTATTCGAGCGTCGGTTCCCGCCTTTGTACCGACACTTCAGACAAGTGCCAGTACATAAAAGAGCAATTTGAAGCTGAGTATAAAGAGCTCTTTTTGTACAGCTAAAAACAAAAAGGTTGTATGCCGCACAGCTGAAGTTCTGCCTTCCGGTTCCGGTTTTTCGAACTCGAACACGAATAACAACTACGAGAATACGAACGTCAGTTCCCACCTATGTTAATCACCGCGGCATAGACCCTGCCATCAAGGCAAAAAACAACGATCAAATGTAAACGGGCGTTGGTATCCGCTAGCTGGCGGAGAAAACGACCTTTCATAAGCAAAGGCATGAAAAGAAAAGGAAACTTGTACGAACAGATCTGCTCAACAGAAAACCTGCAGCTGGCCGATAAGATAGCCAGAAAAGGAAAAGCAAAACAGCCTGGAGTGATCGAACACGACAGAAACCGGGAAGACAACATTCAAAAGCTTCATGAAATGCTAATCAACAAGACTTATCAAACGTCAGACTATACCACCTTCACAATCTTCGAGCCAAAAGAGCGTGTTATTTTCCGTCTGCCCTATTTCCCCGACAGGATCCTTCACCATGCAATTATGAACGTACTCGAACCGGTGTTTGTGGCCACCTTCACCACCGATACTTACAGTTGCATCAAAGGACGTGGAATCCATGCTGCAGCACGGGCGGTAAAAGAAACGCTGAAAGATGATTTTGGCACACAGTACTGCCTTAAACTCGACATCCGAAAGTTCTACCCAAACATTGATCATGATGTTCTCAAGCAGCTGCTCAGGAAGAAGATCAAAGACAACGATCTCCTTTGGCTCCTGGATGAGATCATTGACAGCACCGAAGGGCTTCCGATCGGGAACTACCTAAGCCAATACTTCGCCAATTATTACCTAACATTCTTTGATCATTGGATCAAGGAAGAAAAGCGGGTAAAATATTACTTCCGATACGCCGACGACATGGTAATACTGTCCGATAGCAAAGAATATCTGCATGGCCTTCTTTCCGAAATAAGAGGCTATATGGCCAACAAGCTGAAGCTCACAATCAAAGGAAACTACCAGGTATTTCCGGTAGATATCAGGGGAATTGATTTTGTCGGATATATATTCCGGCATACGCATATCCTGCTAAGAAAGAGCATCAAACAAAACTTTGCCCGGATGATTGCCCGGAACAAAAACCCGCAGTCGATCGCCTCCTACAATGGTTGGGCATCGCATTGCAACAGCCGAAACCTCCTAAAAAAACTGCTCCATGAAAAAATTTAGTCAACTCAATATGCCTGCCCCCACGAAGGGCTTTGAAGGAAACAAAATCAAAATAAAGAAAATACTAGACCGTGAGATTGCCGTCCATGCATTTACACTCGGAGACTCCAAGGTATTCACAGAGAAAGGATCGTGCAAGTGCCTGTGCCTGCAGATATCAATTGATGGTGAAATGCATGTAGTCTTCACTTCTGCATCCGGACTGATTGAGGTGATTCAGCAGATCCCTGAGAGTGGCTTTCCATTCACCACAACGATCATCGAAGAGAACGACCGATATATATTTTCCTAAAAACAACAATTAAACCCTATGGATGCAATAAAACTAACACCGGATGCGCTGAATGTCATGCTTATCCTTCCGCAATGCTCTGAGTTAATTGAGCAAAGAATCGGGGAAATTAGGTTAAAGTGGTTGGAAGTATCGGGACCCCTGAAGCGAAGCGCCTGGGATGTTCTCAGTGAGATGGGAATGCTCAATGCCAAGGATCTGATCGATGAATTTCGGTGGATCATCGTGAAAGAGTCGGAGTTGCCTAAGCGTGAAAGAGATTTCATCCAACAGATTGTTTCCAGCGCGCTGGTGGGCACTTATAAATTTATGCAGGAGATGGTGAAAGTTGAAGAGTTGAACCAGGCGATTGCTGTGAAAAAAGGTAGAAAACCTAAAAAAGTAAAATAGCCATGAAAGGTAGAATTTTTACATTGGTCACATTAGTGATCGTTAATATTATTATGATGACTATGGCCTATAATATTGGCCGTAGTGAACTACCCCCAAAAGCCTACACGGTGAAAATGATCTTCGGAAATTCCAAGATCGGATACACCTCTGAAATGCAGGTGGATTCTATTCAATGGATCTCTAACTAGCAGGTACTTGTTTTTGTCGACTCTCAAAAGTTAAATATCATAGCTGCTTATATAACATTTAAGAAAAACTGAGATGAAAAAACTATCCTTTTTATTAATTCTTATTCTGTTCTTCGGATGCAGCACAACCAAAAACGGAACCAAACCCAAAAACGTTTGGAAAGCCGAGAAAGCCACTTTTAGCTATCCGGGAAGTATCCCTCCAGCACCAAAAGACAAAACACCTAAGAAGTAAACCCATGCCGAGTCTCAATTTTCAATCCCAATTCGCCCCCGGTATCCTGGCCATGCTCGATAAAAGCTATGCCAAGCGGACCGGAATCAAGCCGAAAACGACTACCATTCGGGCGAAGCGCAGACATCCGATTAAGAAAGGGGATACGCTATACCTGTTCAAAGCGTTGCGCACCATCCAATGCCAGCGGCTGGGTACCGCTTACTGCCGGAAGATTGAGGAGATCCTGATCGACGAAAACCGCGAAGGGATCACTGTTAAGATCGACAATTACCGCTTATCCCTGGAGGAAGCGCAAAAGGTGGCAGAAACTGATGGCTTTGAATCGCTCACCGAGTTTGTGCATTGGTTTAAAATGACCCACGGACTACCATTTGTAGGAGACAGGATCCATTTTACCACCACTTACAACCGAAAGTATTTCTGCACCCATTCGGTTAAAAAACGTGGGTACAAGCTCAAACTGGAGACTACCGAAAAAACCATCATGATCACCAGCGAGCAGTATGAATCGGCCAGGCAGGACCGCTATGTTCAAGAGCTGATGCAAAAACATAATTACGGGGTGCAAATTATTAATTCACTGTTTCAATGATAAATAAATTAACAGTTATGCAACACTTAAAATTTTCTTCCGATAGCGAGATTATTCTGGAAGCCACTAATAAAACCGGCACTACCCCGGAAGAGGTGATCCACGAGGCAATTCAATTTGTCAAAGAACACAATTTAGAAAGTGTCGATTTAAGATATGGCGAATTTCTCATGGCGATAGAACCTGATACGAGTTTGAACGAACTTATCTCAGAATATATCAATTGGAGAAAACTGCAAGTATCGGTCTGCACATGTGAAATGCCTGCCAAAGTGCCTGGTAAAAATGAACGATGATGGTAAGCGTAGCGGCAAAACGCACGAACCATTAAGTTAGGCGGACTTGTCCGCTGTTATGCTTACCATGTATTAGGTGCTGGCTTTGTTTATTAATTACTTATATATTAACACTTTAAAATTAAAAATCATGGGACTATTTGGATTCCTTGGCGATATTGCAAGTGCTGCTGTAAAAGTAGTCGTAACGCCTATTGCAGTTATTGCAGATGTGGTAAGTATTGCAACTGGAAACGAAGCGAAAGCAACTAAAAACTTAATCAAATCGGTTGGCGAAGACCTCGAAGATGCAGGTGATGAAATTATGCCGTAAACTTTCATAGGTGCAGGTTTTAAGCTTGCAACGTTGGGTATATGACCAGTAGCGGATCAGGATCGATTGGTTATTGGTTTTCAAAGCAATTCATTTCCCTTACTAAACTAAGGCGAATGCTTGTAGAGCCACCAAAACAAACGACTCCATTTTGAAATTTTTGCCGGGACAACTTATTGATGAAACAGATTCTAAATAAAATTCATTTCAATGATCACAATTAACCAGGGCCGCAGCTCCTCAAATAAACCCTACTTTCTGGTAGCGGACCCGGATATTCCCAGGGCTAAGATCGGTGACGATGTTTTGTGTGTCAACCCAAAAACCATGGAGCAGACAAAGGGTATTGTGGTTACGCGATGGACTTTTAATTGGGACAAGGATCCGCTGGCCGGACTTATTTTGCTTGAATACGGGGTTTCCGCGCAGGTACTTCGCAAGGGGTTGGAGGCACTGGACGAGGTTTTCAAAAATCCCAATTGCAGCTTATTATTAATCAGGGAAATAATCTAACAAATGCAAAAGTCAGAGGCGATCGACCACATCAAAGACAACATCGTAGAGGTGATCGAACATTACATGGAGCTCAAACAACTAGGTAAAGATTTTAAAGGATATTGCCCTTTCCACAACGAAAAAACACCCTCGTTTACTGTTTCAGAGGCCAGGGGAAGATTCAAATGTTTTGGTTGTGGTAAGGGGGGAGATGCCATCGCCTTTATTCAGGAGCATGAAAGCCTGGATTTTATGGATGCGGTAAAGGAAGGGGCTAAAAAACTAAACCTGATTGTTGATTGGCAGGAGGATAGAAAAGATTTCGACCAGGAGGAGTATAAAAAGAAAGAAGCTCTTAGGATTGTCTGTGAACAGGCATCTGAATATTTTAGAGAATGTCTGCAGCAAAGCCAGGTAGCCAAAGATTATCTCGTGGAGAGAAAATTTAATTCCACAGATGCGGAGGATCCCTTTGTAATTGGTTATGTACCGCAGGGCAATACCCTAATGTTATGGGCCAAAGAAAAAGAAATCTCCCTGGATCTTTTAAAAGAGGCCGGACTGATCGGGTTCAATGCTGAAAAGAAGGAAAATTATGATTTTTTCCGCGATAGGATCATGTTTCCTATTTGTGAAAAAAACGGAAAGGTAATAGGGTTCACTGGCCGCAAACTGGTATTTAAGAAAGGAGACAACAACAAATATCTCAATTCGCCCGAAACGCTTATATTTTCAAAGGGGAAGGAGCTCTTTGGACTGAACATAGCAAAGCAGAGTATCAGGAAACAAAACCGGGCCTATCTGACAGAGGGAAATTTTGATGTTAAAAGGATGCACGACATCGGGGTAACGAATACCATCGCTCCGAATGGTACAGCGCTTACGGTGGACCAGATAATCCTTTTGAAAGGCTATACCAAAAATGTAACACTAATTTATGACGGGGATGCAGCTGGGAACAACGCAATAGAAAAATACGGGAAACTATTGGTGGAGAACCAGTTTAATGTCCAGGTGCTGCAGCTTCCGGAAGGGGAGGATCCGGATACGCTTTTCCCGGACAAAGCGGCCTGGGAGAAATACACTGAAGAACATACGGCAATCGATTTCATTATTTATAAAGCCCAGATTGGGAAAAAGAAATGCGAAAACCCAACTTTTAAGAGTGAGTACATCAAAGAGGTTTCCTACCTGATTACCCGCTACGATGAACCAAGTTACCACGAGGTTTACATGGAGGAGGTTGCCAATATACTTAAACCTAAAAAAGCATGGCAGGATGCGGTTAAATCTTTTCTGGCCGATAAAACCCCTGCTGAAAAAAAATCGAATATCCCGACAGGAATTGACATGGAAGAATTATTGGAAAGGGGCTTTTACATCCGAGATAATTGTTATTTTTTTACCGACGGGAAAAACAAATCACACCAACGGAGCAATTTTATTCTCACTCCACTTTTTCACCTCGAAAGCACCATTAATTCCAAGCGCCTTTACCTGGTGACCAATAACAAGGGTATAAAAAAGGTAATAGAGGTACCGCAGAAAGATATGGTCTCTCTTTCAGCTTTTCAAATTCGCGTAGAAAACCTAGGTAATTTTTGGTTTAAAGGATCCCAGAACGATCTTAATACCCTCAAAGTACTGTTATATGAAAAGACAGAGAGTGCTAAGGAAATTATCCAGATGGGATGGCAAAAGGAGGGATTTTGGGCTTGGGGAAATGGTATGTTCAATGGCAAATATACCCCTGCGGATGATTACGGGATTATAAGGCACAACGATAAAAATTACTACATACCGGCTACATCGAAAATTTATGAGAAAGACGATAATTTATACCACTTCGAAAGGAGATTTATTCACATGGAAAACAACATTACACTTAACGAGTACTCGCGGAAGTATATCAAGGTTTTTGGAGAGAATGCAAAAATTGCGCTCTGCTTTTATTTTGCAGCACTGTTCCGGGACATCATCGTCCAGCGTTTTGGGATCTTTCCGATCCTGAATATGTTTGGCCAGAAGGGTGCTGGGAAAACGGCCTGCGCCGAAAGCCTGGTGCAATTTTTTGGCCGGTTGGTAAAATCGCCCAATGTCCATAACACGAGCAAAGCCGCTTTAGGTGATCATGTGGCATCGAGTTGCAATGCCATCGCACATATAGACGAGTATCGGAACGATATTGAGATGGAAAAACGGGAGTTTTTAAAGGGTTTGTGGGATGGATCGGGCCGAACAAAGAAGGATATGGACCGAGACAAAAAGAATGTGACAACACCTGTTGACCAGGCTATTGTGCTGAGTGGTCAACAGAGTCCTACCGCTGATCCTGCATTGTTGACCAGAGTGATATTTCTGAGCTTCACCCAAACGGAATATACCGCAGCAGAGGAGAAGGAATTTGTGGAATTGAAATCCCTTGAAAAACGGGGGTTGACGCATATCACACATCACGTACTCAGATTGAGGGAGATATTCAAAGAGTCGTTCGATGCGAATGCGAAGTCTGTAGGAGAATGTATGCACGTCCTGATGGGTGAATCGACGGTTGAAAGCAGGATTTTCAACAACTGGTTAATTCCACTGGCCGCTTATTCGGCACTGGCCGAGCACCTTGAACTACCATGGGATAAGGATGAGCTTTTGAAGTTGGGTGTAAGGCTGATGATTGACCAGAACGGGGATGTTAAGAAGAATGATGATTTGGGCAATTTCTGGAAGGTTGTGCAATATTTGATTTCTTCGGGAATACTACTGGAGGGTGGAGATTACAAAATGGAATTTCGGGACAGGATTGTGAAAAGATATTTTGAAAAAGGAGAATGGAAACAGGATGAGATCAAGTATGCGTCGGCCAAGAAAATATTCTTTTTGACCACACACAGGGTTTTCTCGCTATACAAGGAACGGGTATTGAAAGAGGGGGATAAACCACTTCCGGAATCGACCATCGAGCATTACCTGCGAAATTCGGCGGCGTTTATCTGTGAGACCAAAAAGGAGTCGTTTAAGAAGATTGATATCCGCACTAACCGGCAGGAAGAAGGTTCCGATGGTCAAAAGAAATATACGAGTACCACCGCAATGGTCTTTGATCTGGATCTGACAAGGTTATCGGTTGGTGAGGGTGACAGCAATGAGACTTCTGCAATGCCTTTAAATCCAGAGAAGCCGGTAGTAAAGGAAAAACAGCAGGATTTAGGATTTGAAGGAAAACCAGAGGATTTACCATTCTAAAAACTAAATAATTGAAG
>Ga0163199_1001856_pt1 | contig 13043 bp, 2 predicted proteins | sample PL_2010_150m_FD_113537 | JGI IMG/M metagenome (GOLD analysis project Ga0163199, IMG submission 113537) | Freshwater microbial communities from Powell Lake, British Columbia, Canada to study Microbial Dark Matter (Phase II) - PL_2010_150m | ecosystem: Environmental > Aquatic > Freshwater > Lake ... | reverse complement strand
CCTCAATATCGTTAATGATAAACCGCCAGACCATACCCACGACGATCTCCGAGAGAACCGGCGGAATAAAAAATATTACCCGGTAAAAATTCTTCATACGGATTTGACGGTCGCATGCCCAGGCAAGCATAAAAGCAATAATATTCTGGAAAGTAAGAGCAATTAAAGTAATGTAACTGGCATTCCACATCGAACGCCACCAATTCGCGTCTTGAGTAAAAATTTCTTTAAAATTCTGTAATCCGACAAATACCTTAGTAAAAGAAATCCCATCCCAATCAAACATGCCCAGCTGAAAAACCCAGATAAAGGGAATTACATAAAATATAGAAAATATGGTTACCGCCGGAAGGACAAATGCATAATTTTCTAATGCATCTTTTATTTTCATTTTGCGTTTTTCTTGGCTAATTCTCTTTCCTTAATTCTCTGCACTTCAGCGGCAACTTGTTCAGGAGTTTTTTCGCCGATAATAATGGACTGTATGCCGTTTTCAAAGGCCTCAATCACCAAAGAAAATTCCGAAACCCCCCATACATTAGGATGAGTCGCATAATCCATCCCGCGGGCAAACTGAGCAAGGATTTCAGGAATTTTAGATAAGCTGTTTTTATTCGCCGGCAAATTATTTGTTGCCTGCGCCAGATTTGCCTGCTGATCCTGATCAGTTAACCAAGTCAAAAATTTAACTACTTCCTCTTTATTTTTTGAACGGGCATTAACCATAAAAGAAGAGCCTGCGCCTCCCCAAATCGCCATTGGATACTCGCTAGATGCCTGCGGCGGAAGCATCACCCCGTATTCAAGATTAGGATTCATCCCTTTATAAACATTTACGCACCAGGCGCCGTTAAAAGCAAAAACCGCCTTCTCATTAGCAAAAATCTGCTCGGCGGTTTTATTAATCATCGTCACAATGCCATTGGCCAGAACACCGGAATCTCTCATCTGCTTAAAGACGTCAAAAACCTTAACCCACTCCGGATCAGTGTAGGGAACCTCTCCTCTGATCGTCGCCAACACTTTATCTTTACCCATAATATTGAAAGCATAGTCAGTAGCCAGGCAGTTGATCATCCAAACCTCGCCCCAGCCGGAAACCAACCCCTGTATTCCTTGCGCCTGAAGCTTAGGGCCGATATCCAAAAATTCCTGAAGGGTTTTAGGGGGACGGGCAGGATTTAGACCAAGCTGCGAAAAAAGCTTTTTGTTGTAGACTATTTGGATAGTCATAATATCGATGGGCACCCCGTAGATGCCCGGATTAATCCCGTAGCTGTTACCAGCTAAAAATTCATTCACTGCCAGGGCCTTGAGGAAAAAATTATTTTTCCAGCTGTTGTCATTTGCCTCCATGTAAGAAGTCAGGTCTAAAATATGGCCAGCCTTAATAAAAGAAGCAAAATCACTCTTTTCTCCCAGGATTCCAAAGATATCAGGAAGATTTACGCCCTGCGCAGCAGCGCGGATCTTTTGCGAATAAGCTTCAGAAGGAGCGTAAAGCTCAAAATTTATTTTTATTCCGGTTAAAGTTTCATATTTTTTTGCCAGCTTCTGGAAAGCTGCATCGCGGTCAGTCATCCAGTGCCAAACAGTAATCGCGGGTTTTGTTTCCAACTTTTGGCCGGAACAACCTAATACTGAAGATAATACAAAGATACCTAAAAGCGCGCTCCTAAACAATCCTCATACTCCTTTTGGGGTTATAAAAAGACGCAGTGTTAAAATTTAACATATTTTAACCTACCGGTCAAGGATTTTTGTTCCCCTGATTAAGGCCTAAGCACCCGAGAAATACCCATTAAATCCGCCTTTTCCAGCTCCACTCCCGAATGAAAAGAATTCAGCCCTTGTTGCCTGGACCAGACTACCTGACCTCTGGCATAAAGAGGCCCCCCTTTTTCCGGAAGATCCAACCATATCTCCACATCACTACGCAGCTTCAATTCCTGGACCGTTTCTAAACCCATGCCTTTTGCGCTGATATCCAGAGTCTGCGCCTGGCCTTCGCTGCCGCTACCCCTACTCAGGAACCTTGCCGGGAAACGCGTTGAGAACCTTTCAAATATACGGCGATCATTCATATCTTCATTCCCTCCTTCCTTTGAAATTTTATCCGGCCACCACTTCTGCTTCAGCTCGTTAAAACAATATTTGTTTAAAAAAGTATGGATCTTATCTTTATCAGCATCGCGTATCTTGTTAAAATAAATACCATAGTGGTTTACTCCATTAAACACCTTGTGCCAGGCAACCCAGATTTCAGCATCAAAAGAGCAATCTTCGGATAGCCGTAAACTTATCCTAACTGCGGTATCTTCCGGTAGTTTTGCGCTTAAAGCAATTCTCGCGCCTTTAAAACTGATGTCCTTAACCTGGCAAAATAATCCTTCTGTAGCTTGCTCCAATTTCAGCCAGCCTTGCCGGTTTACCTGATATCGGACATATCTTCTGTGCTCTATCATCTTATTATAATACTTTTTTTATCATTTTACAATCTTAAATTTAGCTATACCAATACCATTTAAACTACCAATGGTGTTTATTCCCGGCTCATTGCGCGGCAATAAGTTACGATAGAACTGCCCCCTTTGTTCCACCGGCGAGCTGGAAGAAGAAACCCTGGGTGAGGAGCGGCCGTATAACGTGAGTTTCCTTCTATTTTTTAAAGGATGGGCCGGCGCTCGGGTGTTGGTAAGCTTTCTCATGATGCGAGAAACAAATATACCATCTAATTCCGGGTCATATGGATATCCTTTTTCAGAAATTACCCTGTATACACTTTCGCTAAAATACCTGCCATTACCCCGGCTTATCTTAACTTTCAAATTAGGATTTCTTTGCCAACGCGCGCCGGGTTTCCATCTTTTCGTATTCTTTATTTCTTTAACAGAGCTATCCCCTGATTTTTCCCCCATTAAATGGGCGGAAATATAAGAATTGGATATTTGTTTATTGCGTTTAAACTTTACGGGGCTGGAAGATATTGTACCAACTATTTTTTCCACCGGCGAGCTGGACCATTTAAGCTTGAAACCTTCAGGCTTGAAGCTTGACGCTGGGAGCTTGGAGGCTTCTGCTCCAGGTTCTTGGCTCCAAGCTCCAGGCCATGGATTCTTAACTGACATACGCACCGGCGAGCTGGATTGAGGCACCAGCAAGGTGGAATGCTGTTGGTTGCAATCTAAAGTCTGTGCTATTGGCAAAGAAACAACTCCCTTGGTTATCACTAGTTCCCCTGATTTATATTCAACTTTCATTCGATTGTTAATGTTCTCTATGATCCTTTGATATAACGTAAATTTATGATCCATAGCAATGTCAAAGATGAATTTACCATTAACTGCTAAAACTCTAAATACCTCCTTCAATATGTCGGGTAATTCATCTTTACTAAAATAATACATAACATTTGAGGCATAAATAATATCAAAAGAAGCATTCGAAAAAGGCATCATTTTAATATTGCCCTCAACTAACATAACGTTTTTCGGCCTGGCCTCAATTTCCAGGTTTATTCCATAACCATCTATTTTTCTACCATACCTCTTCTTAAGTGAAAAAATCCCTCTGCCCGACTTGCCGCATCCTAAATCTAATACCCGAATACTTTTTTTACTTCTTAAGAATTCATTAATGCGAGGGTAAATTTTTAGGCCATATTCATCAATCTGATCTGAAGTCCTCTGAACTAACTGAGGTTTATGAACACCGACTATTTTCCATACTTCCTTTTGTTCAAAATGAGTCAACCCTAAAGATAGAATAGGTTTTATTATTCCAGCCGTAACAAAGCCGCTTCGTAACAACCAGATATAAGGTATAGCGCTCCTGTTTCTTATTATTTTTCCTTTAAGCCCTAATGAAGGATATATGCCATAATTTCCGAGCTTATTTTCCCACAGAAAATCAAATAGCATTCCATGTTCGTCATCTGTAAATAGGTATCCTCGTTCGCGAACGATGTCATAAGTCGTTTCCAGATTTGGGCATTTTTTAGCTTGTTGCTTAAATCCTAACCGGAATCTTAACCAAAAATTTAATCTAGAAACTAATAAATTATCTACATCACCGCATTTTACAATATTTCTTTTTTCTACCTCCGCCGGCGAGCTGGCCTGCGGCACCACCAGAGAGGCAGCGATAGTAATTAATTTGTGATTAATGAGAAGATACTCGGAACTGCTAAAATCTGCTACCTCCGGGTGAAAATTAACAATTTTAAAACCTGCACGCCAAAAAGCATATATGCATTCTTCATTATGATCGGCTCCAAAAATAAAACAAAACCCTTTATGCTTAAGTACTCTCTTTATCTCCCTGGCTGCAGCATCGTAAAATTCTTCCTGTGTCCTTAGATTACCTTTTTGTATGAAGGGGAAATATAACAAATCAAATAAAGCAATAATAAGCACGGTATCAAATTCACTATCTGACAAGTTACGCATATCCTGAACAACTCCCTGCATATATCCATTTTCAGGATCATCTTGAACTAATGGATCTAGACCAATTATATCTATACCCTTAGCGCGTAAATGTGCTACCAAATTATGCGAGCAGAGTACAGAATGATTGAGGTTTCCCGATAGTGTCTCCGCTGACTCTAAACCGATATTTAATATTCTCCCCTTAATTAAATCTTTTGATGATATGCCAATTTCTTTGCTTTTCAGACTTTCATCTAACCACGCCATAAACGACATAAAAAGTTCTACGTGTAGAGAATATACCGCCGGCGAGCTGGAGATATCAGAGTCTTCTTTTTGATCAAGCGCTTTTCCGTTGCAAAAGCTTGCCTTAGAAAATCTTACTGTTCTTCGCACGCCCATCATAGCCGAGAGAACAATCTTTAGCGTTTGATATAAAAGAAGGACATTGTTCAGAAAAGATTGCCGATGAATCATTGCTAAATCGGCGGCCTTGCGATAATCAAGCGGCATTCTCACTTCAGCACCTATGCCTTCGGTCAAAACACTTAAAGAAAAGATTCCGGGTTTGATGCGAAACAATACTTCATCTATGTACGCTTGGTCAATATCTTTCTTTTCGGTAGGTCGCGGTCCAAACCATTGCAATTCGCCTCGAATAATCGAGAAAATCTGAGGCGTTTCATCTAATCCTGTACCCCGGATCAGATGCCCAAACCGCGTAATCTTACGTTCATCTTGATTCTGCTCGTCTGTGAATGTTCTCATCTTCCAGATCCTGATGGATCTTCCCCGGAATCCCACTCTTTGTTGGACAAAGAATAACGGACCCAGAGACAAAAGCTTGGATAACAGCGCCATAAGACCTATGGCAAATAGCGCAAAAGGAACTAAGAGTATTGCCACAGTTCGTCCTACCCAACTAAAAATGGAGACGTTTCTATTTTCGTTCTCTCCTACCGGCGAGCTAGACCATCCAGGCTTGGAGCTTGAAGGTTGGAGCTTGAAGGTTTCCCTCTCAGCTTTATACCCTAACCTCCAAACTGTTTCAAGCACCGGTGAGGCTAAACTATTAAGCACCTTAACTTCATATAAGAAAACGGGATTGGAAAAACCTGTATCGGTAACTTCAACCCTAACTAATTTTGCGATTCCACCCCGGGAAAGCGCTTTTATTACTTCTTTTCCTGCTGCTCCCAATTCATCGCCTAATATTGCCGTGCAAAAAGTCTGGCTGGAATATATAAAGTCAAAAACACTGCCCATAAACGGAATATTTCGGGCATCCGCCCGCACAAGAAAAACCCTAGAGCGCTCTTCCTTCGTAACTTTATTTAACTCTTTGCGCAAATTACGGATATTCTTATTCCAAAATTCAATTACATATATTCGAACATCAGGAGCGGTTATTTCCAATAAATATTTTACCTCGCCCAGCGTAGGGCCTGGGCCTATTACACATATACGCTTAACATCCGCCGGGATAGACTTTACTGCTCTCTTAATAAGGCTATGCACAAATAAACGCTCAGATAAGAAATAATCCAGGAAGCTTCTTCTATAATAGTAATGTCCGGTAAGCCCCGGGCACGCCCTCAAATTCTTTATTACCGGATCATTGTATTGCTGCTGAATACGTTTTAACAGATACGCGGACAGCTTAAAAATACCCGCTAAAGTAAGAAACTGTCTCAGTAAATTCACCGGCGAGGCGGCCGGCGAGCTGACCCCTATATAGGACAACCTGGAGTTATCCACAGGTAGACTACCATTTAATTCTTCCGAGACCGTTTCTTTCTGAGCTATTGAAATAGAACTCGACCCTTTATTGCTCCCTAACATATCTTTTTTGAACCCTATCGCTTTACTATATTGCGTGTCAGCTAATTTTAAAGCACCTTCCGGATTAATTGCCCCAGCTCCCAACAAGCCGGCATAATAGATCCAACTACTCCCCTGAATAGGCAAAGCCGTTTCTTTTATGATTCTAACTATCTCTTCGCCTGATAAATCCGGCCTCCTGCTCCACAAATCCGCGATCAATCCCGTTACCCGAGGGGGAGCGAACGATGCTGCGTCACCTATTATTATGATCCCACCCTGAATAATAGTAGTACGACAACGACCGCTAGCAGCTAAATCTATATACTTGCCATAGTTGGAACAACCTAATTTCAGACCATTTTCATCTAATGCGGCCACAGCAATTACCTCTTCATATGCAGCCGGGTAGAAAAGAGGATTTTCACTGTCATTATTGCCCGTAGCCGCAACCATAATTACCCCGCGATCGTAAAGTTTCTTTATAAGGGAGCGTTCTTCATCATAATCGTATTGCCTACCAAGGCTTAAATTGATTATTATTCTGAAATTCGGATGCTCTTGGGCAAATTCTAATATTTTGGATAATTGGTTTAAATATTTTTCTTCACTATCTTTATAGCCGTTAAAAGGCATATGCCGGATTTCGCATCTTTGCGAATTGCTCATCACAATGATTTCTACGACTTGTTCTCCGTGATTGTACTTAGGGCTATCAAACGTATCTATTACAAAAACGACTATTTGCTTTTCGGGTTTTCTTCCGCATCCTTCTGTTTTTTCCCCATTCACCGGAGAAGAAAATACTTTATTTTCGAATGCATCCACCGGCGAGGCGGCGCCCCGCATCACCACCGTCGCTCCAACTATTTTTTCCACCGGCGAGCTGGACTGTGTAGAGGATGCTTGTGACTTTGAAAATGCCAGCGGCGGGCAGGCTTTATGACGATGTGTCTTAACCTGATTCTTACGGACAAAATATATTTGGCGATAACCAGGAAAATTAAGTCTAGCTAATAATGGTAAGAGTAAAATAAATATATTTTTGCTTGTATATGGGAATATTTTTGCGGAAATACCGGAAAGAAGGAGTAACATTGGCCATAAATTAACGCACACATTGTCTTGTTGGTAATAAGCTGCTCCCTCTATCTCATTAAACGCCCCTAATCCTCTTCCGTTTTTATTCAACCTGGAAATTCCTAAGTTGCTTAATATTTGCTTAATTTCCTCCTCTTCAGGCAAGCCGTATTTCTTATGCTCATCAAGCCAAATATTTGTTTTTCCGCTAAGTAATTTCCATGCTCTATTAAAACGTTCGTCCGCCTTGCGGGATTTTGCGCCTATCGGCACGCCAAAAATCAAATACCCGCCCTCACGTAACACGTTAAACATAGCAGCTAAGGCCCTGGGACGCTCTCCTTTTGCCATATGTTCAAGCATGTCCAAACTGACAACAATATCAATTGAGGACTCCGGGAAAGGCAACCAAGAAGCATCCGCTCTAACCAACTGAATAATATTATTGAAAAACTTTAAATAACCTACCTTTTGCTTCTTAAAAAGGTCAACGCCGATAATCTTTATCCTATCTTCACTATATAAAGCTAATCCTCCTTTATATCCCATCCCAATTTCCAGAATAAGCGAATCATCAAGCCCGATATTATTTATAAATTCTATAATTGGGTGGTATCTCAATAGCTCATCTAATCTCCAATTGAGTAAACTCGGATTCCGATATTTTTCAGAATTGCTTATGGAAAATAATATGGGTGAGGCGGCCGGCGAGCTGGCACCATCCATCAACAAGGGTTTTCCTGCCCGCAACTCCAACATCTTTCTTATTTCTCCATTAAGGCTTCTGACTCTGGCGTTTCTTATCTTGATATTTATAAAACCCTTAAACGCCTTTTCTAATGATTCAAAATCAAAGAACCGATACGGCATTCCATTAATATTAAACAAATCTTTGTGTAAAGGAAGGCCTTTGCCACATTTGTTGTCGGCCTGTGAATAAACCATCGCAAAAACCTTTCCTCCCCGCTTAAGCACCCGCCAGATTTCATCAACAATACTCATCATCTTCTTATCATCAAAAGAAATGAGGCTGCAGTTAGCAAAGATCGTGTCAAATTCTTCATCAGAGAAACTGAACGGATCTAATAAATCCTGAATACGCGCAACAAGCCTCTGCGAAATGCCCTGTCTTGCCGCTTCTTTAGATATCCTGCTTATACAAACAGGCGAAATATCGGTAGCCGTAACAAAACACCCTATATCCCGGGCTAAGATAAGCTCATCTTCTCTGCGGCCGCAGCCTAAAGAAAGTACGCTATCGCCATTCTTAAACGAATTTTGTTTCAATAACCGGCCCATAAATTCGCTCTGCGGCAGCCTTATGTCCTGCCAAATCCGAGACCAATTATATTCTTGCTGGCTCGCTGTAAGCCTCTTATTATCTCTTAAGTAAAAAGCTTCTAAGAGCGCCGCCTTGTTTGCATCCTGGAGTTTAACCGGCGAGCTGGAGTGCTGTGGGACCACCGGCGAGGCGGCCGGAGAGCTGGACCCTTCGGTATAATAACCAATTTCTATTGCGGCCGCACGCAAGCGCCGGATCTCTTTTCGCACCGGAACATAGAACTTCTTCCCCGGGAAGGTGAAATCTTCAAGGATCAAGACTCCAAAACCAATTTTTTTTAGTTCTTCTTCCAGGCCATTTACACACCCATCACCCTTTTGTAAAGGCCAGTGTATTTCCCCCATTATCTTCACCCTGATCACTCCTAAGCTTTTCAAAATTCCCTGCAGCCGTGGCCATCCGTCTCCCGGGTCGCGTTCCGCCACAACCGGTAATTCCAACGACAATGGATCCCTACGTTCCGTCGGTATTACCACGAAATCCTGGTCGCCGATATTCATCAGCTTTATCATTTGCGAAATGTTATGTTTTTCATACATAATAAACCTTGGACCGCGATATTGCCGGAAATACCGATTTTGCTGCGGATATGACCGCGATGAAAATGGAATTATCTTACTTTTAAACTCCTGGCGCCAAGACTCCGGAAGAGTATCAAATTCGCGATAGAAAAACCTGTCATAACCACGGATAACATTCTGGGGGTTGAATAGAGTAAATCCTGGATGGACCCAAATCAATGCCTCTCCATTATTCTGGTAAACGGCGCGGCGATATTTATCAATATTAACCAGCATCTCTTCCAGATAAATCGCTCCCGCCGGCGAGCTGGATGGTTTATCCCGGCCGTCGGCTTCTTTAATGGTCGGCAGGTACTTAGCCTGGATTGCTGTTGTAAGAAAATTGCTCAAATCCCCAATTCTATTTATCAAACGCGGCATAACCTCGACAAAACTTGCCACATCATATGTCTTTTTAAGGTTAGCAACCGTTACCCAAATCATTTGAGCCGTAATGCCAAAATCCAACAGAGGATACCAAGGCAACGGCAAATCCTGCTTAGCCTGCTCCTGGAGGCTCGCCTGTCCGCCGCCTAAATCTATTCCGCTTGCCATCAATCGAATAGCATCTTTAATTTCATTAACGTTTTTGTCGACTTCTTCACAAAGCGAGGCAGACTTAATCTGCGAAACACTATTCTTAATTCTATCTACCTGTATATTCAAACCATCCACAAAAGCCCGGAGCTTAGTAAGCTCTTCATCAGAAAGCGGCAAGTTGGAGCGGTCAACCGGCGAGGCGGAGCTTTGACGCAAATCAATAAATTTAAATCCTTTAGAACTAGCAACATTGAATAATCTCCAAGGGGCGCTGTCATCAGATGTAGCTTGCGGACTTCTAACTAAATCTAATACCATATCGAACTCGGTTTTAACCGTACTCCTCACCAAGCCCAGCTTGCTCCAGAGACTAAACTGGCATGGCCAAGCCTGTATAATAATAAGCTTTTGAAGATTTCGACTATATGCTTCCTCTATAATTAATGAGCCTATAGCTGAAAAAAGCCCTTTTTCCTCTAATAATGGACTAATATAAATATCAGCTCGCCGGTTATCGATAATCATAGAGGCTTCCCCTTCATCCACACGGTAATAACAGTAGCCACAGAAAGGTGATTCTGTTTCTACAAAGTTATCTCCTTTTTCCAGGTAAAACTTATAGCGATTAAGCCTATGTAAATCAATACTGACCAATGCTTCGCTGGGTATCTCCTTTCGCCTTAAAGTAAAAAACTCTTTCTTAGATAAGACGACCAACTGTAATACCCCGAATTCTTCTTCTCCTAACAGATTTAATTCAACGTTGTCTAAACCAACTAATGCCATTATTTTTTCATTAAGTAACACGCCGGGTGAAACTTTTGACTTCAGAGCATCTTCTCCATTTTTAACCGGTGAGGCGGCAGGCTGAAAAGATTCTACTGCTGATTTCAATATTTCTATTTGTTTTTGTTCCGGTAATGTAAAAAGGTAGGGATGAATTAAAAAGCGTATTAAGGAATAGTGGGCTATAAGAATATACTCCGGATGCGCAGTAGCCATATAATACCTAGGCAATGACAAACACTCTTCTAACTTTTTCTTTATCCCGGAGATAGCCGAACCGTAATCATCACCATACAATAAAGAGATTGGCTCTTCTAATTTTAACGGCTGCATTTCGCTAAGCTTAGAACATTCCTCTTGGACAAGACCATTAATTAAGCTAGATTTTACACTAAATATTCGGGTTAATATATTTGTTATTCTATTGATATCAGTCGCTTCTACACTCTTCATTTGCGGGAACAATCTAACTGATAATAATTCATTCCGCGCTGCTAATTTTATCTGATCCTTTCTATCGTTAGAAACTTTAACCGGCGAGCTGGACTGTGTAGAGGATGATGGATGATGGATTGTGGATGGCGGATTCGCCTTCATGCTACGATCCATACCGGAATCAGAAATAGGGGAAGAATTGGTAATTAATTTTTTCAGTTTATTCGTAAAAGCTCGGGCTAAATCCGGATCGTAACCTAATTTTATAAACATCCGGACCGCTTCCTCTCTCTTGATACGCCCGCTTATAAGCTGGGCTAGAATCTCCTTCTCAATACCTCCGCCGTGTGCTTTATCCACAATATTTTTCTTGCTTACTGAAAGTCCTGCGTAAAATCCGGAGTCTTTTAGTTGAGAAATTTTATTATCTTTCGGTGGAGAACTATGAACTTCTCTGAATAAAAAGTCACCCGATAAATAATATTTCAGATCCGCATTTATCTCTTTTATTACATTTATGATTTTACCTATCAAGCCAGCAAACATATAACGTAGGGAATTATTTTTCTCCTCCACCGGCGAACTGGTGGTTTGACGGCCAAAACCCGAAGGCTTAATCGCATTGCTAATCCTTATCCACCAGTTTTTTTCTTCTTTTGTCAATGCCCGTTCTGCCCTACTCGCCCAAACCAATGCCAATTCAGGATCTTTATTAATACTAAACCTCAGGCGATTCGATCTAACTCCGGTTGTCCAGGCTTTAGTATGGAGATTAGTGATTTTCTTTAATAAATAATGATCGGTTCCGAATAAAACTACCGCGGCTATCGGAGTAGGCAACTTCAATACAAAAATTAGCAGTTCAATATCATCGTAATAATTAAAATCTAAAGATGACTTTAAACCCTCTAATAGACCCAGTACCTTATCTATGCCGGCGCGTTTGATTTCTTTATCAACGGCAAATTGCCTCATTTCTGTTAACCCGAAAAGACGCTCCAATCTTTTCTCCACTTCAAAAAAACTTAGGTTTTGCTCATTAAAAAAGATACTCTCTGAGTCAACGGCTTTCTTACCTGTTCTCTCCACCGGCGAGGCGGCACCTTCAGAATATCTACTGCTCCTTAACTCTTGCATTTGGATTCCTGATATAAAATCCGCGTCTTTTTTATAAGCCCCCGTAGAAGTTGTCAGAAGCGCTTTTTTGATTAAATTAGGGTCTATCCTGCCTTCAATATAACGCCTTCCTCCATCAAAGAACTCCTTGGTATTTATAAATCGGTTATATAAAGTTAGGCGCGGACGATCAATATGGCAGAAGGCAATATTATGTTCCAGCGCTTTACTGAACATGGCATATAAGATAAATGAAGTAATGCCTAAACCCCTATATTCAGGAGGCACTAATCCAAAGGGTTCGTAGTCAAGTATCTCCGGATTAAACTCTACTATCAGCTGTTCACCTTTAATATAAAATTGATTATTCCCTATCCTTATTTCTTTAAAGTTCGCGTCCAACTCAATGGCGGCGTGATAAAATACCTTATCATACATAATGACTACCGGAAAAACCTGTTCTCTTATTATAAAGAAACGTTTTTTATTCCGCATAATACCTATAATTGCGCCTCTATCAGTATCACGCGGAATCCTCATTAATATATTCTCTATGTCCAAATTATCAGCCGGCGAGCTGGACTGTGACGCCAGCGGCGAGGCGGCCGGCGAGTTGGCCTGAATTAAATTATCTTGCCCCTTTAATATGCTTTTGCAGCCATCACAAAAATCGGAATAGGTTATTTCTTCCTTATAATCGTCGATTTCTTTATGCATCAAACATTGGTTTCCGCAGTGCGGCAAACCAAATAAGTGCCCTATTTCATGCCTAACCGAAATGTATAATAACCCTATGAGAAGAGATAGTTCGTGCCCGACTAAGTCATAAGTTGAGACTAAAGCTATACCTTTACCAACAGCTGCGGTACCCATTATCCTGCGTCTCAATTTATAAACTTTAGAAGACGAAATAACTAATACGATATCGGCAAT
>Ga0163199_1001855_pt1 | contig 13045 bp, 13 predicted proteins | sample PL_2010_150m_FD_113537 | JGI IMG/M metagenome (GOLD analysis project Ga0163199, IMG submission 113537) | Freshwater microbial communities from Powell Lake, British Columbia, Canada to study Microbial Dark Matter (Phase II) - PL_2010_150m | ecosystem: Environmental > Aquatic > Freshwater > Lake ... | reverse complement strand
GAGCACGACGTGGGCGTTGGTCAGGATGCGCTTGCCCTCGATGATCATGCCGCTGCCGGTGACCTCGGTCGGCGACTGCTTCGTCCACGGCTTGCCCAGATCGGGGCGACGCAGCGTGGCGAAAATTTTCACGACCGAGTTTTCGACGGTGGAACTCGCCGGAGCAGCGGCGGGCGCCTTCGCCTCGGTGGGCGCGGCGGGCTGATCGGCAGCCAGCGCGGCGACGGCGAAGCACAGCGCGGCGGCGGAAAGGCCAAGACAACGTGGAGGAAACGGGATGGTTTTCATCGGTAAAGGGGCGGCCGGAATCGGAGGCACAATCTCATCCGATGGCCATGTTTTTTGGGGGCGCGTCACCGCGGCGGCTCAATAGCGCACCTTGTCCTTCTTGGCGGCCCACTCGCGAAACGCCGCGAGCGCCTCGGCCCGCAGCAGCGGCTTCATCGAAATGGCGCGTTTCTCCGGAGGCAGGGGGACTTGTTGGTAGATGAAATCGTCATCGAAACCGATCGCCGCCGCGTCGGCGCGGGTGTTGCCAAAAAAGACCTTCGGGATCCGCGCCCAGTAAATGGCCGCGAGGCACATCGGGCAGGGCTCGCAACTCGTGTAGAGCTCGCAGTCGTCGAGCTGAAAGGTCTCGAGGTTGGCACACGCATCGCGGATGGCGACGACCTCGGCATGGGCGGTGGGGTCGTTGGTGGACGTGACGCGATTGTGCCCGCGCCCGATTACCTCTCCTTTGTGCACAACGACGCAGCCGAACGGCCCGCCGCGCCGGCCGCGCATGCCGGCCTCGGCGAGCTTGATGGCTTCGCGCATGAATTTTTTCTGGCTCATGGAAAGGTGGGAGGTGGGCGCCTGGCAGGCAGGAGCTGCGGTGCGAAATCTGAATATCATGCTGACACCTGACAACGACATAACCACGCTGGCCGTCCCATGAGTCCCACCGTCATCGGCGATCTTGAAATCACCGGTCCCATCGCCCCGCGCCACGTCGAGGTTCTCGCGCCCGGTGCCGGCGCGTCGCTCGCCGACGGTCGCACGATCGACAGCGCGCTCTACGACCGTTTCATGGCCGAGGAACTCGTGAAGATCCAAGGCGAGATCGGGGCGGATCGTTTCACGCGGGGCAATTTCCCGAAAGCGGTCGAGATGTTCCTGCGCATGGTGAAGGCGGAACGGTTCGACGAATTCCTTACGCTGCCCGCCTACGAGCAGCTCGCGTGATGCCCTCGCTCGCCGATCTCAACTCGTTCGATCGCGCCGCCTTCACCGCGGCGCTCGGTCACCTCTTCGAGCATTCGCCGTGGGTCGCGGACCTGACCTGGCCCAAGCGACCCTTCCGTGATCCGGCGCACCTCCACACCGAACTCTGCGCCACAGTGCGGGCGGCGTCGCCCGATCAGCAGCTCACACTCATCCGCGCCCACCCTGATCTGGCGGGCCAGCTGGCCCAAAAGAACCAACTCACCGCCGACTCCACCCGGGAGCAGGCGAGCGCCGGCCTCAACGAGCTCACCGCGGCCGAACGCGACGAGTTCCAGCGGCTCAACGCCGCGTATTTCGCGCGGTTCGGTTTCCCCTTCATCATCTGCGCGCGCCTCCGCAGCAAATCCGCCATCGTGGCCGCGATGCGCTCGCGGGTGGCCAGCTCGCCCGGGTTCGAATTCGCCACGGCGCTCGGCGAAATCGAGAAGATCGCGCGCCTCCGGCTCGACGATGTTTTGGAAAAGATGGAATGAACAAGATGAACCGAATGAAATTTCGACCTTCGCCGCGTTGAATTCTTATCCTGTCCATTCGGTTCATTTTGTCTAAACCAGTCTCATGCCTGCGAAACTCACCACTCACGTCCTCGACCTCACCACCGGCCGTCCCGCCGCGGGCATGCGCATTGAGCTTTGGAATATCGACGGCAAGCACACCTTGCTAAAGGCCGTCACGACCAACCCCGATGGCCGCACCGATGCGCCGCTGCTCGATGCCGCGACGATGGCGGTGGGCGCCTACGAGCTGTTGTTCTTTGTGAAGGACTATTTCGTCACGCACCATCGCGACAGCCCGTTTCTCGACCGCGTGCCCGTGCGCTTCGCCATCGCCGACGCCTCCGCCCGCTACCACGTCCCGTTGCTCGTGACGCCATGGGCCTACCAGACTTACCGCGGGAGCTGAAGAATGTCCGCCGCCGCGAAGCAGCTCGCCGGGATGCTCGATGAACTCGGCCGCGTGAGCGACGAGCCGGGTAAACTCACCCGCACGTTTCTGTCGCCCGCGATGCGCCGCGCCAACGCCCGGGTTGCGCACTGGATGCGCGCCGCCGGGCTCACGGTGCGTGAAGATGCCACGGGCAACCTCATTGGGCGGCTCGAAGCGTGTAGGGCGGGGTCTCCCGACTCCGCCGCCGGGTCGAAGAACGGCGGGGTCCGGAGACCCCGCCCTACAAAGACGCTGCTTTTCGGCTCGCACCTCGACACCGTGCGCGACGCGGGTCGCTTCGACGGCGCGCTCGGCGTGCTGCTGCCGATCGTCGCGCTGGGCGAACTGCGGCGGCGCGGCGTCGAGCTGCCGTTCGCGGTCGAGGTGCTTGGTTTTTCCGAGGAGGAGGGGGTGCGGTTCTCCAGCGCCTACCTCGGCAGCAAGGGTTATGCCGGCAGACTGAGCGCCTCCGACTTGAAGCAGCGCGATGCGGACGACGTCACGGTTCGCGCGGCTCTCAAGAAATTCAATCGTGGTCGTTTCTCCCTCCCCAAACCCGCTCACCGGGCGAGTAACCTAATAGGTTACTTTGAGGTTCACATCGAACAGGGGCCGGTGCTGGAAAAGAGGCGGCTCGCCGTGGGCGTGGTCTCCGCCATCGCGGGCCAAACGCGCGGGCGGCTCACGTTTCGCGGCAAAGCCGGCCACGCCGGCACGACGCCAATGGCGCTGCGGCGCGACGCGCTAGCCGCCGCGGCGGAATTTGTGCTGTTTGCCGAAACGCTCTCCCGTGGCTGCGAACCGCTGCTCGCGACTGTCGGGACCATCGCGGTCACGCCCGGAGCGCCCAACGTGATTCCGGGCGAAGCGGCCCTTTCGCTCGATGTGCGCCATCCGCTCGATTCCTCGCGTCGGTCCGCTCTGGCCCTCCTGCGGGATGTGGCCAAAATGATCGCCCGCCGGCGCAAACTCTCCGTGGCATGGCAACGGACGCAGGACAACGGTGCCGTGGCGTGTTCACCGAAGCTCACCGCGCTGTTCGACCAGAGCGTGCGCGCGGTGCAGCGCCGCAGTGTCTCGCTCGTGAGCGGCGCGGGTCACGATGCGGTCGTGATGTCCGCGCTCACGCCAGTCGCAATGCTCTTCGTCCGCTGCCGCGACGGGCTGAGTCATCATCCGGACGAGTTCGCGTCGCCGGCCGATCTCGCGGTCGCTCTGCGGGTGGTCATCGATTTCCTCCTGCGGCTCGCCCACGATTCCAGCCGATGAAAAGCCTCAAGTTCTCCGGGCAAAGAATCAGCCGGACCGCGGCCCGCTCCGAACCCGAGCGCCTCGAACTCCTGGTGCGCGGCGGAAGCATCGTCACGCCCGACGGAATCGTCGCCGCCGATCTGGCGGTGCTGCGGGGCAAGATTGTGCAGATGGCGCCGGCCATCGCCGAGGAGGCGGACACCACGCTCGATGCGACGGGGCGCTACGTTTTTCCCGGCATCATCGATGCCCACGTGCATTTCAACGAGCCCGGTCGCGCCGACTGGGAAGGCCTTGCCACCGGCTCCGCGGCGCTCGCGGCGGGCGGCGGCACATGTTTTTTTGACATGCCGCTCAACTCTGAGCCGCCCGTGCTCGACGCGGCGCGGTTGCGCGAGAAACGCGCGCTGGCCGAAGAGAAATCGTGCCTCGACTTTGCGCTCTGGGGCGGGCTCGTGCCGGGCAATCTCGACAAGCTCGCCGGCCTGCGGGACGCGGGCGCGATCGGGTTGAAGGCGTTCATGTGCAACAGTGGCGTCGACAGCTTTCCGCGCGTGGACGCGGCCTCGCTGAAGGAGGGCATGAAACGCGCCGCCAAGCTCGGCCTGCTCGTCGCGGTTCACGCCGAGGACGAGGCGCTCGCCGCGAGGCTCGCCGCCGAAAAAATTGCCAGTGGCAGGACGGACGCGCGCGCCTATCTCGCGTCGCGGCCCGTCGAGGTTGAACTTGCCGCGATTCGCATGGCGCTCGAGCTCGCGGGCGAAACCGGTTGTGCGCTGCACGTCGTGCACGTCAGCAGCCCCGAGGGCATCGCGCTGATTGCCGAGGCGCGGGACCAGCGGGTCGATGTGACGGCGGAAACGTGTCCACATTATCTCCTGTTGAACGACAAGGACGTGTTGCGGCTCGGGCCGATCGCGAAATGCGCGCCGCCGTTGCGCGACGAGAAACGCCGCGCGAGCCTATGGTCGGAGCTGCGCGCGGGCCGCATCCATACGATCGGGTCTGATCATTCGCCGTCGCGGCCGGAGATGAAGGATTCGGCGAACATGTTTGCGGTGTGGGGCGGCATCGCTGGCTGCCAGCACGGTTTCGAGCTGCTGTTCTCCGAATGCGCGAAGACCGCCGACAATGATCTGCCGATCCTCGCGGCGGCGCTCGCGCGCAACGTCGCGCGCCGGTTCCGACTCGACGGCCGCAAGGGCGAACTGGCCGTCGGGCGCGATGCGGATTTCTCGCTGATTAAGTTCGGCACCGAGCACGAGATCGCGGCGGAGGACTTGTGGACGCGGCACCGGATCAGCGCGTATGTCGGACGCAAGAGCAGGGCGCGGGTAACGCACACCTACGTGCGCGGCGGTGCGGTCCTCGCTGCTGGCCGGTTGACGAACCTGCCGCAACGCGGTCAGTTTCTTCGACCCAATTCTATTTAGACAGAATGAACAAAATGGACTGAATGACCGAGGCGCTTTTCAACCGTTCACCAAATTCTGTTCATTCTGTCCAAACTTCGACCTCGATGAATTTTCCCTACGGCCAGACCCGCACGCGCATCGCTGCGCGCCACGCCCTCATCGCGCCCGACAGCCACGTGAAGAGCAACGTCCCCGGGATCACCGGCGCCGCGACGATCATCCTGATCGCCGAGGCGATGGGCGCGAAAGTCACGCAGTTGCTGGTGACGTTTGAACGGGGCGGCCGGGCGGCGCTCCCGGCAAACGAGATTGAAACGGCGGGCTATTTCGAAGCGGGCACGGCGACACTCGCGGTCGGCGGGACGAGGGCAAAGGTGCAGGCGGGCGCGTTCTTCTTCGCCCCGGCCGGCGAGGCCTGGTCGATCACCTCGCCGAAGAAGGGCACGCGCGTGACGTTGTTTCAAAAAATATTCGTGCCACTCGCGGGCGAAAAGACTCCGAAGGCGATCATTGGTGATGCGGCGCGCGTGAAAGGCCAGCCGTTCCTCGGCGATCCGGATGCGCGGCTGCAAGTGCTGCTGCCCGACGTGCCGGCGTTCGACCTGGCGATGAACATTTTCACCTACCAGCCGGGCGCGACGCTGCCGTTCGTCGAAACGCACGTGATGGAGCACGGGTTGCTGATGCTCGCGGGGCAGGGGGTTTACCGGCTTGAGGACTCGTGGTATCCGGTCGCCGCCGGCGACGTGATCTGGATGGCGCCGTTTTGCCCACAGTGGTTCGTTGCGATGGGCAAGTCGCCGGCGAGTTACCTCTATTACAAGGATGTGAATCGCGCGGCGCCGTAGGGCGGTAGGGGCGCAGTCTTGCTGCGCCTTGGCTCGGTGGGGAGGGCGCAGCAAGTCTGCGCCCCTACGGGTTTGATTTGGGTCGTCTCCGCGAGAGTTGAGTTGCCCGCGGCGTGGTCGTCAGTAAATACGGGCCATGAGTAACACGTCCGTCGCGGCCAACGGTGCGACGCCAACCGAGTCGTTTGAATTCTCGCTGAACGGCGAACGGGTCGTGGTGGAAGGCGTGCGGGCGACGACAACGCTGCTCGATTGGTTGCGCGCAACCGGGCGCACGGGGAGCAAATGCGGCTGCGCCGAGGGCGACTGCGGCGCGTGCTCGGTGGCGCTCGTTGAGCGCGACGCGGCGGGCAAGCCGACCTATCGCGCGATTAATTCCTGCATCGCGCTCCTGCCGATGTTCGCGGGGCGCGAAGTCGTGACGGTCGAAGGGCTCTCGGGTGAGACCAGAGACCAGGGACCAGTGGCCAGAGCCCCCAAGCTCCATCCCGTGCAGGCCGCGATGGTCGAACACTACGGTTCGCAGTGCGGGTATTGCACACCCGGTTTCGTGATGTCCGCGTTCGAGGGCTACTACCGCGACGGCGCGAAGTCACAGGCGCAGTTGTGCGACCAACTGTGCGGCAACCTGTGCCGTTGCACCGGCTACCGGGCGATTCGCGACGCGGCCACCGACGCATGGGCCCGGCGCACGCCGGCACTCGACGCCGCGGATCCGTTTGCGCTGCGGCTGAAGGAAGCCGTGGATGCGCCGACGGCGCTGAACTACACGGGCGCGGGCGAGCAATTCTTCCGGCCGACGTCTTTGTCCGAGCTCTTCGCGCTGCGCAGCCGGCATCCGCAGGCCAAGCTCGTCGCCGGCGCGACCGAAATCGGCGTCGAGATCAACAAGAAGTTCAAGCGGTTATCCTCACTCATCTCGCTCGAGGGCGTGCCGGAACTGACGCGCATTACCTCGACGTCGATGGAGTGGCGAATTGGAGCGGCGGCGACGCTCACCTCCATCGAGGAAGCGCTCGGGGACGAATTTCCATCGATGGCGAAGATGCTGGCGGTGTTTGCGTCGCGGCAGATTCGCAACCGCGCGACGATGGGCGGCAATCTCGTGACGGCGTCGCCCATCGGCGACAGCGCGCCCGTGCTGCTCACGCTCGATGCGAGCGTGGTCCTGGCGTCGACGCTCGGCGACCGCACGCTGCCGCTCGACGGGTTTTTCACCGGCTACCGGCAGACAAAGCTGCGGCCCGATGAAGTGATGAAGGAAATCGTGCTGCCGCGCGCGGCGTGGTCGGGCGGGCTCACGCGGCGCGTGGATTTCCAGAAGGTTTCCCATCGGCGTGAACTGGACATCAGCATCGTGGCGGGCGCGTTTGCGGTGGATTGCGACGCGAGCGGCGTGGTGCGGCACGCGCGCATTGCCTACGGTGGCGTAGCGGTGATGCCGGTGCGTGCGCGAAAAGCGGAGGCCGCGCTCGTGGGAAGAAAGCTGAACGAGGCTGCGGGGGCGGTGGCGGACATCTTGCGCAGCGAATTCACGCCAATCGACGATCTGCGCGGGAGCGCTGAGTATCGGCGCGCCGTCGTGGTTGCGGTGTGGGAGAAATTCGCCGCAAGTGAGACGAGCCTCGCGATGGATGCGCCGCCGGCGTTTGCCGGCAGCGAGCCGTGGCCCGTCGAGCAGGCATCCAGGCAATTGCGCCACGAGAGCGCGGTCGGGCACGTGACGGGTCGCGCACAATATGTTGACGACACGGCCCAGAAGCGGTCGATGCTCGAAGTGTGGCCGGTGATGTCGCCGCACGCGCGGGCGAAGATCAAACGGCGCGACGCCGGGGCGGCGCGCGAGGTGCCGGGCATCGCGGCGGTGTTGATGGCGGAGGATGTGCCCCAGCACAACAACGTGGGCGTGTCGCGTCACGACGAACCGCTGTTCGCCGCGGACGAGGTGCTTTTTCACGGGCACCTCGTGGCCCTGGTGGTGGGCGAGTCGCTGGCGGCATGCCGTGCGGCGGCGGCGCTCGTGCAGGTGGAGTATGAACCGCTCGCGCCGGTGCTGACGATTCGCGATGCCATCGCTCAGGAGAGTTTTCACAATCCGCCGCGACGGATGACGCGCGGGGACTGCGCGGCGGCGCTCGCGGGCGCGTCGCACGGGCTCGCGGGCGAGTTCGAGTTTGGCGGGCAGGAGCATTTTTACCTCGAGACACAGGCGGCGTGGGCGGAGCCGGGCGACGACGGCGACGTGTTCATCGCGTCGAGCACGCAGCATCCTTCGGAGATTCAGGCGATCGTGAGCGAGGTGCTTGGGCTGCCGCGCAACAAGATTGTGGTGCAGGCGCCGCGGATGGGCGGCGGTTTCGGCGGCAAGGAAACGCAGGGCAACACTCCGGCCGCGCTTGTCGCGCTCGCGGCGCTCAAGACCGGCCGGCCGGTGCGGCTGCAGTGGGACCGCGACCTCGACATGACGCTCACGGGCAAGCGGCACCCGTTTTACGCAAGATTTGAGGTGGGCTTCACCGGCGACGGCGTGATTCGCGCGGTGCAGGCGGACTTGGTTTCGGACGGCGGCTGGTCGCTCGACTTGTCGCAGCCAATCATAGACCGGGCGCTGTTTCACCTCGACAACGCCTACTACCTGCCGGCGGTGCGGCTCACGGGGCGCATCGCGAAAACGAATGTCGCCTCGAACACCGCGTTTCGCGGTTTTGGCGGGCCGCAGGGGATGCTCGTCGTCGAGGAGATCATCGACCGCGTGGCGCGCGCGCTCGGCATGCCGCCGGAGGCGGTGCGCGAGCGTAATCTTTATCATGGCACGGGCGAGACCAACACGACGCACTACGGCACCGACATCGGGGACAACCGCATTCAGAAGGCGTGGTGGCAGGTTCTGAAGGAGGCGAAGTTCCTGGAGCGCCGCCGTAAGATCGCCGCGTGGAATGGCGCACACACGCGCGTGAAGCGCGGGCTCGCGGTCACGCCGGTTAAGTTTGGAATTTCGTTCACGCTTACGCACTACAACCAGGCGGGCGCTCTCGTGCACGTTTATCAGGACGGCACCGTGCAGGTGAACCATGGCGGCACCGAAATGGGGCAGGGGCTGCACACGAAGATTCTCGGCGTGGCCATGCGCGAACTGGGCCTGCCGGCTTCGGCGATCAGGATGATGCACACGAGCACGGACAAGGTGCCGAACACCTCGGCGACTGCGGCGAGCGCTGGCGCGGACCTCAACGGCGCGGCGGTGCGCAACGCGTGTGCGACGCTGCGCGAGCGGATGGCGCCGGTGGCGGCGAAGCTATTGGCGGAGAAACTCGGGCGGGCTGTTGGGGCGAATGAGTTGGAATTCGCCGATGGTGGCGTGCGAATCCACTCGCTGGCGCTCGCGGCTACCGGTGGCCGCGAGCGCCAGCGAGTGGAGGTCTCGGTGCTCTTCGCGGAAGTGGTGGTGCAATGCTATCACGCCCGCGTGAGCCTTTCGGCGACGGGTTTTTATTCGACGCCGGGCATTCACTGGGATTGGAAAACGGTGTCGGGCCGGCCGTTCGCCTACTACGCGTGCGGCGCGGCGGTGGCGGAGGTCGAGGTGGACGGCTACACCGGCATGAGCCGCGTGCGGCGCGTGGACATCGTGCACGACGTCGGCGACTCGCTCAACCCGGGCATCGACCGCGGTCAGATCGAGGGCGGCTTCGTGCAGGGCATGGGCTGGCTCACGAGCGAGGAATTGAAATGGGACGCCGCGGGTCGGCTCCTCACGCACAGCGCGAGCACCTATCAAATCCCCGCGATCAGCGACGCGCCGATGGAGTTCAACGTCACGCTACTCCCCGACGCCGCGAACGACAAGGCCGTGCACGGCAGCAAAGCCGTGGGCGAACCACCATTGATGCTGGCCTTCTCTGTGCGCGAAGCGATCCGCGACGCCGTGGCGAATTTCGGTAAACCCGGCGGCCAAGTCCCGCTGGCGTCACCGGCGACGGGCGAAGCGGTGTGGCGGGCGATTGAGGAGAGGACGAAAGTTACGACCGGTCTGACCGCGAGCGCAGGGCGAGGACCGATCAAGGCGGCGGAGGTGGACAAACTTCTGGGAGAGACGCCGTGACCTGTCGCTTCAGAAGCAATGTGCTCGTGGCGCTTTCCATCGATGAGGGACTTTTCCGATGAGAGTTTAACTCGGTTAATGGTTGTGCTTCTTCGGGCTTGTTGAAACGGCGATTGCGATTATCTATTTCACCATGAGCACCGTGGCCGAAATCGAATCCGCCATCGAAAAATTACCGACTGAGCAGATGCTCGCGGTGGCGGCCTGGCTGGATGAACACAAGGCGATGATTCACGCCTCCGAAGGTGTGTTTGCCGCACTCGATGCCGAGGAAGGCGAGGCCGCGGGCAAACAATGGCTGGGGGAGTGATGCGTGGTGAGATTTGGATGATCGACCTCGGGCTCGCGGCCAAACCGCGACCGGCGGTTATCCTGAGTGTGCCGTTTGCCGACGATGAAAAGGCGGTTGTCACTTACGTGGCGCGCACGACCCAGAAGCGTGGCGGTCGGTTCGAGGTCGAGCATCAGGCCCCGCTGTTTCTCCCCGGGGTGTTCGACGCCCAGAATATCGGCACGGTGCCGACGGCGAAGTTGATGCGCCGGCTGGGACGATTGCCAGATAAGGAATTGATCGCGGTCGAAGATGCAGTGCTCCGTTGGCTGGGATTTGAAGTCAAAGACTAGGGGACATGAGGCAGCAAGGCCGTGGGCAAACCGCCGCTGATGCTGCCATTTCCGTGCGCGAAGCGATCCGCGACGCCGTGGCGAACTTCGGTAAACCCGGCGGCCAGGTCCCGCTGGCGTCACCAGCGACCGGCGAGGCGGTGTGGCGGGCGGTTTAAGTAGGAATGTGATTTTGACCATTCAACGTTCCGGCACACCAATAAGTGAGCCGGTGTCGCGTTGGACGTCTTGGGTAAGGCCTTTGAAGTCATCGCATACCTTTTTCAGATTTTTGTAGCGAATCGCGCCAAGCAGATATTTGTGAATGACGCCTTCACGGAGAACAAGAGACAGGGGACAGAGGACAGAAAGACAGAGAGGCGCGGATTACCTCGGCGGCATGATGAGCTTTCGCGGTGGGCGACCGCGGAAGTAGATGGCGAAATCGGCGGTGTCGGTGGTGATGACGGGCAGCTTGGGATGCTCGTCGCTGAGAATGACAAGGCAGGCGTCGGCAAAGCTCACGCGGCGGTCGCGGTAACGGCCGATTTCCGAATGCACCTTGGCCAACTGTTCAGGCAAGAGGTGCTGGGAGAGGAGGGTGCCGGACTGGAGCAGTTCGAAGAGCCAGTGCGACAAGGGCGGCTTGATGTAGTCGAGCAGGTGATCGGCTTCTGCGACGCAGGCCTCGCAAGTGAGCCAAGGGCCGCGAACCACGCGAACCTGCTCGCGCGCCCAAGCGTGCCGAGCGTCCCGCCGGTCACCGAGGGCGACCAGGAAGCCGGCGTCAACGAGCGCGCCGGCGTCCGATGTCACGGAAATACTCCTTGTTGGTCGAGAGGTCGCCGGGTCCTTCGCCGGCACCGATGAATCCCGCGAGGGCGACACTCATGTCGATGCCTTCGGAGGTCTCGAGGCCGCGCGCAATCGCTTCGCGCATCACGGTGGAGTAGTTGCGCTTCTTGGCTTGGGCGGCGCGGCGAATGCGGGCGTCTAAGGCGCGGGGAAGTTTGATGGTTCTGGCGACCATGTTCAGGTAATACGCTTGGGTATTACCGGGCGTCAAGCCCCGGCGCACGGAGCGGCGCGTTGGGGACAACGCGCCCTACCTCGGACTACGTTCGCACCTGCCCCGTGCCGTCGATTACGAATTTGTAGGTGCAGAGTTCGCGGAGGCCCATGGGGCCGCGGGCGTGGAGGCGGTCGGTGCTGATGCCGATCTCGGCGCCGAAGCCGAATTCGAAGCCGTCGTTGAAGCGCGTGCTCGCGTTCCAGAAGACGGCGGCGCTGTCGACGCCAGCTTGGAAGCGTCGCGCGGCCGCTTCGTCGCGCGTCACGATCACGTCGCTGTGCGCGGAGCCGTCGCGGTTGATCGTGGTGATGGCGGTTTCGAGCGAATCGACGATGCGAACGGCGAGGATGAGGTCGAGAAACTCGGAGGTGTAGTCGGCAGGCGCGGCGGGGACGACAAGAGTTGAGAGCTGAGAGTTGAGAGCTGAGAGATCGGAGCGGGCGAGGATGGCGGTGCTGGCGGGGTCGCAGCGGAGCTGGACGTTTTTTGCGAGCAGTGCGGAGGCGAGGCGCGGGAGAAACTGCTCGGCGACGGCGGTGTGGACGAGGAGTTGCTCGGCGGCGTTGCAGACGCCGGGACGCTGGGTCTTGGCGTTGACGAGGATTTTTTCCGCGAGATCAGCGTCGGCGTCGCGATCGATGTAGACGAAACACACGCCGGTGTAGTGCTTGATGACGGGGATGGTGGAGTTCGCCGTGACGTAGCGGATGAGGCTCTCGCCGCCGCGCGGGATGATGCAGTGGATGAGCGTGTCGAGCTTGAGCAGAGTTGTGAGCGCGGCGCGGTCGGTCGTGGGGATGAGTTGCACCGCGTCGGCGGGCAGGCCGGCGGCGAGGAGCGCCTGGCGGATGAGTTCGGCGAGGGCCGTGTTGGTGTGGAAACTTTCCTTGCCGCCGCGCAGGATCGAGGCGTTGCCGCTTTTCAGGCAGAGGATGGCGCAGTCGACGGTGACGTTGGGGCGCGACTCGTAGATGATGCCGATGACGCCGATGGGCACGCGGAGTTTGCGGATGCGGAGGCCGTTGGGGCGCGTCCACGCCTCGAGCTCGGTGCCGACGGGGTCGGGAAGCGCGATGACTTCGCGGACGGATTGCGCGAGGTGCGTGAGCTTCGCGGAATTGAGTGTCAGACGCTCACGGGAGGCGGGAGTCAGGAGGCGGGAGTCAGGAGACAGGAGATCCTGTGCGTTGGCGGCGAGGAGGGCGGCGTGCGAGGCGTCGATGAGGTCGGCGAGTTTCGCGAGGGCGGCGTCCTTGGCGGCGGTTGGGGCGGTCGCGAGCACGAGCGACGCAGCGCGGGCGCGCTGCGCGAGGGACGTGACGAGACGGGCGAGTTCGGCGGACATGGAAGCGCGGTGAATGTCACGCAAAGGCGCCACGGCGCAAAGGGAAAATCAGGTTTGGCCAAGGCATGATGTGGAACTCAGGAAATCAGGAAACGAGCCTCGTGGTTTGGCTCCTGATTTCCAGCTTTCCACATTTTGGCGCGTCATTCGAACATCTTGCTGCGATTCAGGCGCCAGACGCTGAGGGCCATGACACCGATGGCAATGGCGAGG
>Ga0163199_1001854_pt1 | contig 13050 bp, 9 predicted proteins | sample PL_2010_150m_FD_113537 | JGI IMG/M metagenome (GOLD analysis project Ga0163199, IMG submission 113537) | Freshwater microbial communities from Powell Lake, British Columbia, Canada to study Microbial Dark Matter (Phase II) - PL_2010_150m | ecosystem: Environmental > Aquatic > Freshwater > Lake ... | reverse complement strand
TATTAGAGGGATAAAAGAGAAGGAATTTCGGAGACCCCGGGCAACTTCCAGTGGAGATGCAAGGGATTCCGGCGACACGAACAAGCGGCGAGGCATGAAAGGTGTGTCCGCTGACGGCAAGCGCAATCGATGGGGCGTGGGTGACAAGGAGCCTGCCAATGGACTCATTCCCCGAGAAGGCCCTGAAAAAGGCGGCCTCGGACTGCCGGGATCTTTCGGGCAGAAGCCGGTCAAAAGGAGCCGTGTGGGTGACGAACAAAACCGGATCGCCATTTGCAAGCGGGAGCCTGCGGGACATGGAATCGAGTTGCCGCCTGGCCTCGCCGCGCAAACCAGGGATTCTCCCGGCATCAGGATGAATCAAGCCCCGGAAGGAACCCTGTTCGTAATCGACAGTATCCGGGAGAGCTCCATCCACCAAAGCATCTGGATCACGAAAGCCAAAATCATAGTGGCCGTAACCGCCGGAAATCACGAGCCCGGGCAGGCGGACATTTTCAAAATCAAGACATCGGATTCCGTGCGTCGTGCAGGCAGGCCGCCAGAACCGCTCGCGCACATCCTCCGGGGATTGGCAGGATCCATCAGGATGTTCGAGCCAATGATCCTGATTGCCGAGGCAGATGATGAGATTGGTCTTTTCGCCGGCGGATTCGCGCAAGGCAGCCATCCACTCCGACGCGCGGACCGCGACACCGAAATCCCCCGCAACGACGAGCGTGAGGGCTCCCGAACGGACGAGCGCGGACCGCACGGCGGCGAGAGCCGCACGACCGGAATCCGTGGAATCCGCCAGATGCAGGTCGGAGGTGACAAGGATCGGATCCAGCGTGGCAGAAGCCTCAGCCGACGAAGGGACTTTGCAAAAAAGCTTCGCAATTGTCCAAGCGACGAGCGTGCCCGCGACGGCGCCGGAAACGTCCAGGATCACATCGGTGAACAGCGCGCTTCGCAGAGGGGAAAAAAGCTGGATTCCCTCACTGGAAAAAGCCAGAACGGCCGCGGATCCGATGATCCACACTGCCAGCCTGCGCGGGGAGGTTTCCAAAGCCGGCGCCAGGCTCAATCCCCGCCACACCAAAAGCGCGTAGACAAGGAATTGGACCACGTGAGCCGTCTTGCGGGTTCCGTAGTTGATGTCCGTCAGCGTGGCGAGCCCGAGGTCCGGGTTGAACCAGGAGAGAATCGTACGCAGGATGCCGGCTGTGTGGTCGCCGGAACCGACACTCGTCGAGGCATATAGAACGACCCCCGCCCAAATTGCAACGGGCAGCCATCGCCTCAGAGACAGAGAAAACTCTTTCAATCGCCCTCTCATGCGTTTAAGATATATGTTTGTCAATGTTGTGGATACGGAACCCGCACCGCAACGGGTTGAATCTCTGTTTTTTTCGGTTTCCCATGAGAACTCCATCTGAACTGAACTTCTGGAAGTGCACCCAAAGGTGCGCCGCTTTGATTTTGATCGCATCCGCGCTGTTTTCGGGCGGCTGCCAGAGCGGGCCGGGCGGCACTATCCCGGAAATGGGACAAACTCCGACCGGGGATGTCTACCGTCTCCGTCCGGGCGATGTCGTCCTCTTGGAAGTTTTCCAGGAGCCCTACATGACAACCCGTCAGCGAATTCTTGGCGATGGGACGATCTCCGTGGGCCTCATCGGGCGGGTCGTGGTGGCGGGACAAACGATCAGCGAAGCCTCCAAAAAAATCGCGGCCCAGCTCAACGAGAAGCAGCTCGTGAATCCCCAGGTCAACATTTCCATCGAAGCCTATGCGCCACGACGTTTCACGGTGTGGGGCCAGGTCCGCTCGCCCGGTGCCTATGTAATTCCCGGGGAGGAGCAACTCTCGCTCCCGCAGGCGATCGCGATGGCCGGCGGCAACACCGATATCGGAGATGTGAGAAACGTGGTCGTCACCCGCCGCAACGGAAGTGACACCCAAAAACTCAAGGTGAACGCGATGAGCCCCACCGCCTCGGATTTCCTCATCCAGGAAGGTGACACCGTCTTCGTCAAGGAAACCCTCTTCTAAATGGCAACTCAAGATCCGGAATCCGGCGATCCTTTTTCCAGCGGGGGAGGAGCGGCGGCATTCGATTTTGCAGGCTTTCTCCGCACCTCCATCAAATTCTGGTGGATCCCGGCGCTCTGTCTCGTGCTGGGCACTGCGGTGGGTTTTTTTCTGATGAAGAACGCGGCTCCGGAGTATATTGCGAGCTCCGAGATCAAGGTCGAGCGGCGCGCTTCGACATCGGCAATCTCGCTCAGCGGCGGGCCGATCTCGGTCGAGGGGGCAACGTCCACGGAAGACCTCAAGACAATCGAGCGAAGCTTCGTGAACCCGATGGTGATGAAGCGGGTCGTGCAGGAGATCAAATCGGCGGGCCTCGACGGGCTCACTCTGGGAGGTTGGCCGCTTTCGAAACTGAATGACGACGGCATCGCCGGATACCTCCTTCTCTACTGCAAGGTGCTGCTGATCCCGGACACGCGCCTGATCCAGGTCTCCTTCACCAACCCGAGCGCCACGATGGCCCAGAGGATCTGCAACATGATCGTCGAGCAGGGCATCGAATACGACCGGGACCAGAGGATTTCCGCCGTCGGCGTCAACATCCGCTACCTCAAGGACGAGGTGAAAAAGATGGAGGAAAACCTCCGGACATCGGAGGAAAAACTGAACTCCTACACGCGCACGCTCCGCAACGTCTCGATCGACAGCGACATGAACATGGTCGCAACCCAGCTCAAGGATCTCAACGCGCGGACCACGGAGGCGAAGGCTGAGCGCCTGCGCATCGAAAGCGACCTCTCCCAGATAGAAAACTGCCAGAACGACCCCGCGAAACTTCTGAAGATCGACAGCATCCAGAAGATGCCCTCGATCGTCTCGCTCCGGGGGCAGATCGCCGACACCAGCAACAAGATCACCAAACTCTCGCTCCGCTACCGCGGGGACAACCCCTACATGAGGCAGGCGAATTCCGAACTGGAGGAACTTCAGGCAGCCCTTCTGTCGGAGGTGCTTGCCGCCCCAAAAAAAATGGAGGTCGCGCTCGCGGGAGCAAAACAGAAGGAGGAGGATCTTCAGCGCGAGCAATCGCTCCAGGAGGAAAAGGTGATTCAGGTGCGCGACCTCTCCGTGCCTTCGCGGGTTCTGCAGCGGCAGATTGATGCCGACCGCCTCGCCTACGAGGCCGCGCTCAAGCGGCTCAGCGAGGAGCTCTCCCAGGCGCGCAGCCAGCCGGTCCTCCTGCAGGTCGTGAATCCGGCCGGCGTAGGAGTTCCTGTCGCATCGAAAGGAATCAAGCTCTTCGGAACCGCGGTGTTCGTCGGGCTTCTTCTCGGGTTCGGCGTCATCTTCCTCATCATGCAGCTCGATTCGAGCATCAAGACCGCGGAAGAAGCGGAACAGGTCCTGGGCCTCTCCGTTCTGAGCGCCGTTCCGGAATATCTTGCCCCGAAGGATCCGCCTCCCGGCTCGGATACGGGCTGGCACAACTGCCCGTCCGTCACGGACAAATTCTCTCCCGCGGCCGAGGGGATCCGCTCGTTGAGGGCCTCGCTCAGGACGATGGAGGATACCGAGGCCGGCAATTTTGTTCTGATCACCAGCGCGATGGACGCGGATGGCAAATCGTTCTGCGCGGTGAACCTGGCTGTTGCGATGGCCCAGGCGGGCCAGCGCACGCTGCTGGTGGACGCCAATCTGCGGAGGCCGGGGGTCGAGGGCACGATTTTCGGAAACACCGGCCGCCACGGGCTCTCGAATTACCTGCAGAAGGAATGCGGGCTGCCGAGCCTGATCCACTCCACACCGGTTGCGAATCTGGACATCGTTCCCGCCGGCACTCCCTGCCTTTTCCCGGCGGAAACACTCACGCGCCAGGGTATTCTCGATTTTCTCAGTGAATCGAAGCCGCTTTACGATCAGATCGTGGTGAACTCCGCCTCCCTGACCACCGTGAGCGACACCCTTTCCTTCGCCCGCCTGTTCACGTTCACATGCCTTGTTGTGCGGGCCGGCAAAACGCCGAAGACCTCGGCCCGCCGCGCGGTTGAGTTGTTGAAACGTTCCGGCGCGAAGATCTCAGGCGTCGTGCTCAACTTCGCCCCGAAACCGCTCCACGATCTGGTATCGGTCTTTGATTCCACAGCCGCGGCGAGCCATGCCAAATCCCCGGCGGTCTCGTGTCCCGCATGCGGCCGTTCTTTTCCCACTCAAGCCGAGCTTCTGGAACAAACAACCGAAGCAGAAGGGAGCACCCCCGGACATGTGCGGCGGAAATGCGCCTGCGGCTGCGTGTTCAGCCCTCCGGCTCCCGACCAGCGGGACGAGTCGCCAGACGGTGACCGGAGACGCAGGGTGTTCGGAGAAATTCTGGAAATACTCATCGCTTCCGGCATGAACAGGGACCAGGCACGGCGGCAACTTCTGCTCACGTTGAAAGTCTGGCGCAACGAAATTTCCTCGGGTCCGAGGCTGGATTCCTCGGAAGCCGGACAGGAACGCAACCGCCTTCTCGAAAACATCATTTCCCAACTGGTCACATCCGGCCTTTCCCCCGCCGCAGCGCGCGAAAAAATTCTGGGCGCCGCCGAGGTTTGGCGCAAAGCACCCTGAGCATGCCCATGCGAATCCGCTCACAACGGACTCCGAGACGGGAAGGGATCCTTGCAGCCGTGCTAGCAGCCTGCGTGGTCCTTTCCGCCGTGGAGGCCTTCGCGCAAATCGCGCCAGCCATCCCCGCGCAGCCCGCGCCTGCGGACCCTGGACCGGCAAATGCACCGGTGTCCCCGGGGAGTATCACAACGGACTCCCCCAACCTTCTGGACGGACTGGAGTCGCTCAAGCTGGCGAAGGACCCGGACTTCGGCCCCCCGATCGTCGACGCGGATGAGATTTTTTCCGCCCGTCCATATGCGGGGGCTCCACAGGCCGCCGGATCGGGATTGAAGGCGCTGGAACCGGACCTTTCAACGCCGGAGTTGAGCGCGCCGATGGGAACCCCGTCCATGGAAGCCGCGCAGTTGAACGCCCCGAACGAGCAGCTTCCCTCGCTGCAAATCCCCGATGTGTTCGGGCCGAGCATGACCGGCTCCCCATTGGAAACGCTGGCCCAGCCCGGACCATCGCTCCAGAAGCGGCCGCTGGGAGTTCTCGGGGCTCCCTCGTTTCTCAAATCCAGACACTCGTTCGCGCTCGGGGGCAGCCGGGTGCGCTACGGGCTCGCGCTGGATGCCGGGACCGCCTACAACAACAATGTCTTCGCCGCTCCGTCGAACCCGCAGGGGGACATGATTTTCAGCCTCCAGCCGACGATCTATCTGGAGACGGGAAAGAAGGGAACCATGCAGTTCCTCTGGTCGCCGAGCTTTCTCCGCTACGCCAAATACAAGCAGTTCGACTCGGTGAACCAGGCGTTCCTATTCAGTTCGCGCTACCGCTGGACCAAGCTTCGGGTCGGGCTGGACGCGAGCTACCTCGCGCAGAGCGGGCTGTTTCTCAACAGCCAGGGACAGGCCCAGCAAAAGGCGGTCTATGCGCGGATGTTCGCCGGCTACGCTCTCACCAAAAAAACCGAGGTGTCCCTGACTTTCGACGGCACGTCCACCAGTTCGAGCCCGGGCGGGATGCAGTTCCAGGGCACTTTCACAGCGGCGGTGGATTACAAGTATTCCCGGAAGACCACCATCGGTGCGGCGGTCGCGCTCGGGTATTTCACATCCTCAACCGGCACGACCACGTCGGAGTCGTTCCTTCTCCGGTTGCTCTACAACCCGACCTCAAAGCTCATGTTCCGCGGGGAGGGAGGTTTCCAGTTCCGCCAGTCCAGTTCATCCACCGGATCCTCCTCCGCCGTCTCGTCGGTCCTGAACGCGTCGCTGATCTACTCGCCAAGTTCGAAAACCTATGTCTCGATGCGCTTTTTCCGCAACGTCGACATGGACGCGTTCAATGCGGGGAACCTCCAGATCACCACAGGCGTCGAGGGCATGGCCTCGTGGAAAATCCTCGACTCGCTGAGCTTCAATGCCGCGCTCGCCGCGGGCCGGGTCGAGAACCTCACCATGAACGGCACCACCGCCGGCACATACAACTACGTCCAAGGAAGCCTTGCCCTGACCTACCTTCTCACCGACGAGGTGAACCTCAATCTCTTCAACAACCTCCAGCAGCGGACCAACGACACGCAGGGCAACAACTACATGAGCAACACCAGCGGGATGTCGCTCGGGATGAGGTTCTGACCCTCGCCACGATGCCGGCCGCAACACCCCCCATCCACGCTCTTCTGAAAAAACGCGGTGCCACCCTCGCGGTGGCGGCTTTGATCGGCCTGGGGATTTGGATCCGGGTTGACTGGATGAACCGGAACTCGCTTTGGTGCGACGAGGCGGAGTCCAGCATCAACGCCCTCACGATCCTCGACCGCGGGCTGCCGCTGAATGAATACCTCGGCATTCCGGTTTATGAGAACACCCTGACCGAACCGTGGGTCGGCCATCCGGAATATGAATTCCGCGACAGCAGCTATTCTCCAATCGGGCTCGCCGTCTATCATGGCTGGCTTCCGCTCTACTCCATCGCGGCCTCGCAGGCTCTCTTCGGGCTCAGGCCGGACCATCCGGAGACACCGCCGCGCGTTCTCCACGGGGCGGGTGAAATCGCACTGCGAACGGTTGCCCCGCGCGCCCCGGCAGTCGTCTTCGCCACACTCTGCATGCTGCTCACCTTCCTTCTCGCGCGCAAACTCGGCGGAAGCCCGGCTGGGTTCGCCGCGCTCGTCCTCACAGCATTCAACGCGCGCACGGTGGAGTTCGGATACCAGGCCCGTTACTATTCGGCGACCCTGCTGATGACGGTCTTTGCGGCTTGGTGCCTGCTTTGGACCGTGCGGCGCGGCCGGTGGAGAGACTTCCTGCTTCTCGGGCTGGCCGAGGCGCTTCTTTTCCACACCCACCAGTTTTCGGCGATGGTCTTTGCCATCGCGGCGGCGTTCACGGCGCCGGCGATTGTCCGCCAGAAATCGTGGTTTCTCAAATCCTTGGCGGGAGGTATGGTCGCGGTGGCGTTGATTCTCCCATGGATCTGGTTTTCAGGGTTTCTTCACACCGCCTCCAGCGTCCCGAAGGCTTACAAGCTTTTTAGTTCCCTCGCCGACTGGCTCGCCTACACGTTTGAGCGCCCGGACCAGCTCGTTCTGCTCGGCATCCTGATCACGCTTCTCGTGCTGGGAAAATGGAGGCCCGGCTGGTTGCCGAACCGGATCCGCGCCGCGATCGAATCGCACGGGCAGATCTATCTTTTACTGCTGTGCTGGCTGGCGGCCGGCTATGTCGCATTCCATCTTGTCGTTCCGGCCGCGAGCTTTTTTTTCGAACGTCTGTCCCTCGTCCTGTGGACCCCTTATGTGCTTCTCATATCGTTGTTCGCTGCGGATCTTTTGAGGGGCTTCTCCCCGCGTGCGGCAGCCTTCCTCGCCGTGGCCGGCATCACCGGCTTTCTGGGAGTCCGTGGACGGCTCGCGCTGCTGCAGGGACCTTCGCTGGGATCGAAGCGGGATGCCATGGCGATGGTTATCGAAGCACTGGAGAACGTTCCCCCGGAAAAGGGCACACGATTCTATGCGACTCCCAACGAACACCTCACCCTGACCTACTACACCGGCCTCCCGGTGCAGAGCATCGCCCCGGTTCGCAGGTCATTTTTTGACACTTACCCGGGGCCTCTTGTCTACGTCGAATCCCAGATGGAGTGGATGTTCCCGGACGAGACGGATGTCCGACTCGCCGCCTCAAAGGCGGGGGCCGATTCGACCCCGGATGGACTGGCTGATTTGGGTGCCGATGTCTGGAGATCTCTCGCAAGCCAGGAACTCGCCGCACAGGGGCTTCCCGCTCCAACCCTCAAACCTCTTCCGGATTTTCTGAATCCCATCGAAAAGCAAACCCACGAGCGCCTGCTGCAATTCCGGGAGGAGTTCACCAGCTCCATGAAGGCATTGCCGATTTTTCGTGGTATTCCCGCGACGCGCATGCGGGATTTCTGGCTCGGGTTTTTTTATCGATTCGTGAGCCCGGAAAACCGGATCGGTCCGAACTTGAATATTTTTTTCCGGCTGAAAAGCGCGAAGATCGAACTCCTCCCGTATGCGAACACTATCATCTTCTACGCGCCGTCAATATCTCCACACACGAGCGCAGCATATCAGGGCGAAAACTCCACGACGGTGACCGACGTGCCCGGAGCCGTCAAACCGGCCAGCCGGTTACCCTCCACGCCGTAATTGTCGGCCTCACTCCATGTCGGAGAAATGTCGTCCGGACCTTTTCCTGAAAAACAGACGGCCCGCGCCCTCGCATACCGCACCGGCGAGGTCACGGCAATGGAAAGATCATGTGCCGGATACAGGCCACGGTTGAGGATCCAGACCATCAGGGATTGAGAGTCAGAGGATGTGCTGGCATAGGATGAAACGAGTTCCCCTCCCCCTGCCGAAGCGACAATCCGCTGGCGGAGAAATCTGCCCCAAAGTTCAATCGCCCTCCCGGTTGGCATGATTTCGTTCGACGGGCCGAGGGCATAAAAGACATTGCGGGCGGCCTCGCGGTCGTCCATCCACCGCGTCCCCCAGACAATGCCCGCAAGCACGCGGGGCTCGTTCAGGAGTCGCCCGATGGTGTCGAAGATCACGAGCGCGTGGCCGATGGAGTTTGTCCGGTCCCATCCGGTTTTCTTCCAGTTCACGGCATTGATCTCATCGACAACAACCCGGATGCGGGCCCGGTCGGCCGGACGCGCATAGCGAAAAATCGCGGCCGATGCCACCTGCGCGGGATGAATGAGATTTTCCTCCGGATTCCTGAGCCAGTGCTCGTAACCCGACCAGTCGCCGGCATTGTAAAGACTCAGCGAGATGAAATCGAGATCCCGCGAGGCCGCCGGAAGGAACTCCGCCCACCAGTTCTCCCCCGATCCGTTCGAGCCGACGCGGATCGAGGGATCCACCTCCTTCATGGCGCGTGAGAACCTCCCGACAACGCGCGCCATCTCGATGGGGGTTGTCGTCCGGTTCGACCAGTTCTCGTTGCCGATCTCCCAATACGTCACACCATATTTCCGTGTGACATTCGCATAGCGCACCAGCGCGACGGCATCCCGAAGCCAGTCGTCCTCCGTCCGTCCGGTCCGTTTGAACGAATCGAATCCGACCACGACATACGGTTCGGCTCCGGCCGCACGGGCGGTCGAGATGAAGCGGTCGAAATCCATCCGTATCCCGGGAAAATCCGCATACGAACCGATGGAAACCGGATCAGGACTGCTGTAGGGCGGACGCGACCACAGGCAGAAATCCGACTTCTCGCCACCCGGATAACGGAGCCAGCGGACTCCGAGATCCCGCAGCGCGGATGCCAGTGGCGGCGCATCCGGACGGTTGGAATTGTCATCGCGGATGTAGTTCAGGTTGATCCCGACAAACCGGTCCGCCTGATCGCGCAGAATCCTGCGGGTATCCACCCGGATCTCTGATATGACGTCTGCAGCTGCGCAACTTGCCACCAACCCGGCGACCGCTGCCATCGCACACAGCATCCCGGCCTTTGGACACATCATTCCAGACATCTTCATTCGAGGATTGCACCCTGACCCGAAATCCTGTCTTTTGCACGAAGAAGGAATGGAACTGAGCATTGTCATGCCCTGCCTGAACGAGGCCAGGACGCTTCCGATCTGCATCAGGAAGGCGCTGACCTTCCTTCGGGAAAGCGGGGTCGACGGAGAGGTCATCGTGGCGGACAACGGAAGCACGGACGGCTCGATCGCCATCGCGGAGGAACTCGGCGCACGCGTTGTCCACGTCCCGGCAAAAGGATATGGCGCGGCCCTCTCGGCAGGAATCTACGAGGCCGAAGGCACGTTCGTGATCATGGGCGACAGCGACGACAGCTACAATTTTCTCGGCCTCCAGCCTTTTGTGGACAAGCTGCGCGAAGGGTATGACCTCGTCATGGGAAACCGCTTCCTGGGTGGAATCTCAAAGGGGGCGATGCCGTTCAGCCACCGGTTTATCGGCAACCCGATGCTCAGCGCCCTCGGCCGCCGGATCTACGATCACCAGGTCTGCGGCGATTTTTATTGCGGGTTGAGAGGCTTCCGGAAGGCAGCGATCCTGCCGCTCAACATCCAGAGCACAGGCATGGAATTCGCGCTGGAAATGATCATCAAGTCCCAGCTCTACCAGCTGACAATCGCCGAGGTGCCGACGACGCTCTCGGTCGATGGACGCGATCGCAAACCCCACCTGAAAACCTATCGCGATGGCTGGCGGAGTCTCCGACTCTACCTCCTCATGAGCCCGAGGTGGACGTTCGGAATTCCCGGCCTCGTCACCACATCGGCGGGGCTCGCCGCCCTGGCCGCAGCGATTCTCGGTTTTATCCCCCCCGAATGGATGGGCATCGCTCATGTTTTTTCCACCGTGGCCACCGTGATCGGCTACCAGGCCATCCTGCTCGCGATCTTCGCAAAATTCATCGCCATCGAGAGCAGCCTCCACCCCCCGGCAACGAAGTTCTGGATGCTTCAGAACCGCGGCACCCTCGAACAGTTCGTCATCTCTGGTTTCGTCATGACGTTCGGTTGCACCATCATCGGAATCGTCGCCCGGCTCTGGTTCAAGTCCCCGGTCGAGGGTGCCCTCTCGCTCCAACTCCAGGCGTTTCTCGAAATCGGACTCATCATCGGAGGTCAGACGATTCTCGCCGGATTTTACTTCGGCCTCCTCTACCTCCTGCGCGAACGGCGCCTTTTCCCGCGAAAACGGCGCGGGGATTAGAGGATTCCAGAAGCCTGTTCACGAGGAGTCCGTCCGCGGCGAAACCTTTGCAATGAGTGCAAAGATGCGTCATTTTCCAACTGAAAATTTTTCATATTTTAAAATTGACACCACGCAATCTCGAGGTAAATAATTTGCGCAACCGATTGCAGAAGCTTCGCAACCAACAACTCATCATCGATATGAAAAAATTTCATCTTTCAATCTGCGCCGTTGCCGCCATGGCGGTTCCGGCATTTGCCGGCAGCGTCAGTTTTGACAATCCGGGATTTGAAACCGGCGATTCCTCCGGCTGGACTCTTCATTCCGGAAATTGGAATTCAAACTCTCAAACCGTGAATAACCACAATCAGGGTGATTCAGCCGTCATCACTGGTGCTGGCGTCACAGATTCCAACACACTGGGAGGGCTTCAAACCGTTCTCGCAGGAAACGACTCGTTCCGGTTGAACAATGCGGCCAACGGGGCGCACTTTTCCACGCTCACTCAATCGGTGACCAACTACGGGAGCAGCGACATATATTTTGGTTTTGCGGCGGTGCTGGAGAACCCTTTCTCCAACCCGCACACTGCGGCAGAGTGCCCGAAGTTCAGTTTCAACCTTGTTGATGTCACGACAAATACAAGCCTTTACGCTATCAGCTTCGATTCCCGTAATGCCGTTTCTCAAGGCATCACATGGCATGCGGGACTGGACACCAATCACGATGGCACAGCCACATGGATGTTTTCCGACTGGAATATTGTACATATCGACTCAAGCACATTGATCGGCGACACCCTCACTCTCACCGTGATGGCCTATGATTGCGCCTTGGGCGGACACGGTGGGTATGCCTACATTGATGCCTTCCAACCTACTCCCATCATCCCCAATGCGGGTATTACGGTAAATAACCTCAACGTGACCCCCGGCGGGGTTGTCAATGTTGTGGCTGTCCCGGAAACCAGCACATGGGTCATGGGCTTCCTCGCTTTGGGCACCGTGATCATCATGGTTCGCCGCAACGCCAAGTCCGCCGTCTGACTCACCTCAAATCGTCTGAGAAAGGTCTCACGCGGCTGGTAGGCTGAGGCGTGGGCGAGGCAGACTGAGCGGACTCGGGGTGAATCGGGTCCTCAAGGGATTCGCTACCGGTCACAATCGGGTCCGGAGGCTTCGCATCCGGGTCAATGACCGAAAAGTGGAACAGCATTTCCACGGTCACTTCTTTGATTTTATCCGTGATCGTCACCTTGAGCGTGTATTCCCCGAAGGGATCCGTCTCCTCGATTTTTATTCCCGCCCTGGCTTTGGAAAGTCCGACGCTTTTCGGCGGCACCCCCTTCACAACCGTCAGATCCTGCGGATTCTCGTAAATTGAGCCATCCGGTCGACGGAAAAGGAGAGTGCAGACAATATCCGCCTCACCGGATGGGTTCAGCCTGTTGGTGGAATACATGATTGCAGGAAACACGACCTCGCCCCGGTGGAAGGACGTCCGGGTTTTGATCGCCGGCACCTCCTGCTTCGACCACTCCGCCAAAAACTCCTTCGGGTCATCCACGATGGCGACCTTGAGATACAAGCCGTCTTTTGCGTAGACGCTCTGATCGGGAAGCTCGCGAAGCCCGTCCTCACCAAAGGAGACAAAAGAAAAAAGGAAAAAAATGATCCACCATTTCATTCGAGGCAGTTTCACGGGAGAGATTGAGCAAACACAAGCAAACGCGGGCTGCATTGATTCCACAAAGAACATCACATCGTGCAACAAAATACCATACCGGCAAATATTTTGATCTTCTGTAGATCCTTTTCGTTATCAGCAAGCAACTTAAATCAACGCAACCAGAAGCGTGAATTTGCCCGCATTGTATTGACATGCTCCTCCATCTCAGTAAGAATTTTTGTCCCTTTATGAAGAGCTGCATCAAAATTCTCTGCGCCATGTTTGCTGCGGTGGCGATTTCCAACCTCACCGCGAAGGCCTCTTTGGTTGACATCACCGTCAACGATGGGCTCATCCACCACGACTTTGGAACAGACCCGCGTCCCGGCGGAATCAACGAGTATCGCTCCGTTTCGGATCCTGCAGTCAACGGGGGAATTTTTTATTCCGTTAAATTGTTAAAACTCTGCAGGGCTGGCTGACGGGACGTTGGTCGGAGATTTCTGGCTGGCTGGCAAGTCTTTTCTTTTCTTTTGTACCTCTGCGGGGCGTGC
>Ga0163199_1001852_pt1 | contig 13059 bp, 6 predicted proteins | sample PL_2010_150m_FD_113537 | JGI IMG/M metagenome (GOLD analysis project Ga0163199, IMG submission 113537) | Freshwater microbial communities from Powell Lake, British Columbia, Canada to study Microbial Dark Matter (Phase II) - PL_2010_150m | ecosystem: Environmental > Aquatic > Freshwater > Lake ... | reverse complement strand
GCGCGCGCGCCGACAGCCTCGGCGGCATGCGCTACGATCTCGATCTCAACCGCGTGCTCTGGCGAAACAAACTCGCGATTCGCGTGAGCGGGGCGTTCCAGCACGACGGTTACCAACTCCGCCCGTCCGGCACCGATTCCGTGCGCTACAACGGCATGGTCCGCTACCAGCCCTTCCGCAATACGGCCATCAACGCCTCGTTCTCGTTCTATCGGATGGCCGGCAACCGCCCCAACACCATCATGCCGCGCGACAATATTTCCTATTGGGTGCAGAGCGGCAAACCCGCTTGGGATCCCGTCACCAGCACCTACACCGTCAATGGTGTCACCATCGGGCTCAACGGCGCCGGCCCCGCCGCCACGCGCACCGCCATCACCAGCGACAACAACATCCCCGACGTTTTCCAGCGCAGCTTTTCCGGCGCCGACCGCAGCTACGTCTTCATCGATGGCGGCGCCATCACCCTCTGGACCACGCCCACCGGCAACTCCAACAACTCCGTCTCCCCGCTGCTCAACAATTCCAACAATCGCTACATGGCGCCCAATCCCACCGCGGGCTACAGCGCCAACACGGGCAAAATCGCCAGCCAACCGCTCTTCACCACCGGGCCCTCGCTCAGCGACACCACCTACTACGACTGGCACCACACCAACCTCGGCGCGATGAACCGCCTCATGGATCGCACGCGCACCTCCGCCGTCAACGTCCAGCAGATCTTCTTCAGCACGCCGCGCCACTCGCTCGTCGCGCTCGGCGATTATCTGCGCGAAGATTACCTCCGCTACCAGCGCAACATTTATGGCACCGGCACCTCCGGCGTCATCCACGTCGATGTGAACGCGCGCCTGCTCGACGGCTCCACCAACCCCTACTTCGGCCGCCCCTACATTGGCCTCGACCAGCCGCTCACCCAGTGGCTGCCGTCGCGCGCCGAGACCTGGCGCGGCCAGCTCGCCTACAAACTCGATCTCACGCAGGAAAAATCGAGGCTCAAGTGGCTCGGTCTCCACCAGCTCAGCGGCTACGACGAATACAAATACAACATCACGCGCCGCTTTTCCTACCGCGATGTGCTCGCCTCCGACCACCCGTGGGTGCCCGCCGGCCAGGTCAACCGCGCCCAGAACAGCAACGTCACCGGCGGCCCGCAGTCGTCGGCCACCCGTTTCCGCGGCTACTTCCGCTACTACGTCGGCGACGCCAACGGCCACAATGTCGACTACGCGCCCACCACCTTCCCCTACGGTCCGGCCGGCACCTATGTCTGGGGCAACGCCGTCACCGGCGTCTTCCAGCGCGAACCCGCCATCATGGATCAATGGGCCACCACCGACAGCGCCGGCGGCGGCAGCAACTCGCAACAGATCAACAAGACCGACGGCGCCGTGCTCCAGAGCATGTTCCTCGACGGCCGCCTCGTCACGACCTTCGGCGTGCGCGAAGACAAGGTTTACGACAAGCGCGGCGCGGATCCGCGCTACCTCACCGCCGACGGCCGCGACTTCGATTACAAGTCGATGAACGCCTGGGCCGCCAGCGACTACGCGTTCAACTCCGGTCGCACCACCACCTCCGGCGCCGTCGTGCGCCCGTTCCGCAATCTCGGCTTCATCAACCGCGAGGCGCAGCAGGGCGGCGCCACCGGCCTCCTCGCCCGCGCGCTCAACGGCCTTTCGCTCACCTACAACGTGTCCGACAGTTTCATTCCGCAGGGCCCCGCCCAGGATGTGTTTCGCAACCAGCTCCCCAACACGCTCGGCAAAGGCAAGGACTACGGCCTCTGGCTCAACCTCGCCGACGGCAAGGTCGTCCTCCGCGTCAATAAATTCGAGACCAAGCGCATCAAGACCCGCAACGGCGACGCCGCCACCATCGCGCAGCGCGTGCTCCGCCTCGACGTCTTCCAAGCTGACAACTGGCAACTCGTGAACAACGCCCGCGCCTGGGTCACCGCCGCCAACCCCACGTGGACCTCCGCGCAGGTGCAGACCGAGGTCGCGCGCCAGACCGGCCTCTCCATCGAGGAGCAGAACGAACTTCAACTCCCCGACCCCGGCATCTCCGCCACGCAGGACGTCGAGTCGAAAGGCTGGGAGGTCGAATTGAATCTGAACCCGTCGAAATTCTGGACGCTCGCCGGCTCCGTCACCGACACGCAGACCGCCAACACCAACGTCTCCACCACCATCACCGAATGGATCGCCCACCGCATGCCGATCTGGACGACGATTCGCGACCCGCGCACCAACACGCTCTGGTGGGACACGCCCTACGGCGGCACTTCCGCGCACACGACCTTCATCAACAACGTCGACACCCCGCTGAAGATCATCCTCCAGCAGCAGGGCAAGGCCAACCCGCAGATCCGCCGTTACAAATTCAAAGGCTCGACCAACTACCAGCTGGCCGGCCTCACCCAGCACCCGTTCTGGAAAAACGTGAGTGTCGGCGGCGCGCTCCGCTGGGAAGCCAAGGGCGGCATCGGCTATTACGGCGTCCAAAAGCTCCCCGCCCCGATCACCGACCTCGATCCCAACAATCCGATTTGGGACAAGTCGCACTACTACGTCGACGCCTTCGCCACCTACCGCACGAAGCTCTTCGCGAAAAAGATCGGCACGACGATACAGCTGAACGTCCGCAACGTCGGCGAAAACGGCCGCCTCCAGCCCATCGGCGCCTACCCCGACGGCACTCCCCTCGCCTTCCGCATCATCGACCCCGCGCTCTACATCCTGTCGGTGAAGTTCGATCTGTGATTGCTGGGGGGCGGGTTGCCGACCCAGCCGCTAATTCATTCGATATCCTGATCGCTCCGCGGTGGGCCGGGCGCTCCGCGCCCGGCCAAGGGCTGGTGGTCGCCGATGTCCCCATCGGCGATGAGCGGCCCAACTGCCGGAGTTCGACTCAACCGGACCAATCCAGAGGAGAACCACGGATGAACACGAATGGGCCCGGATACAGAGGAGGAATCCAAACGCCCACCGCGCCGCGGAAAAACATCGACTGGGTGACGGTTCCCGCCCCAGCCGTCGCCCAGTGCTCATTCAGGAAATCCGTGTTCATCAGTGTCCATCCGTAGCTGAACAGTCTTGGCAGAGATGAGCGGTTTCTCCTTCTGCGCTTCGCCCATTCATGTCTGACTGCGGACGTTCAGCCACATCTCCTCTCCCATGACCCCAAAATTCGAAAGCGTCTTCTCCGCGCTGCGCGCGATCCTCGTGCGGCACGCCGGCTCACTGTCCGTCACCGAAGATAGTCCGAGCCGTTACTGCCTGACCGGCGGCCGCCATCCGAAACACCAGACGCCGATGCCGATTGCCTGGGTCCAGATCGGCAAGGCGTATGTGAGCTTCCATCACATGGCTGTTTACGCGCGACCAGACCTGCTCAAGGGCGTTTCGCCGCATCTCCGGGCCCGGATGCAGGGCAAGTCGTGCTTCAATTTCACGTCCGTCGACAAAGACCTGTTTGCCGAATTGGAGGATCTCACGGTGCGCGGATTCGACGCCTTCCGGAATGCGCCGTTCATGAAGTGAAGTCACCGTCCCGCGAAAGGCCTGACCCGGAGAGTGGTGTGACGCGAAGCCGGTAATCTTGCGATTTCCCGCTAAATCCTCGTGCCGCACGAGCATGAATCCGAACGAAGTGGCCGCAAGAAGGCGCAAGATTCATCCGTCCTGACGGCGAACGATTTCCGGGCGCCTATAGGCGCCGTGCAAGTGGCGTCTGCCCTCAGATTCTCTGCGCCTTTTTGCGGCCAAATATCTCCGTTCTTCTGCTGTTTCGTCTGCACTGCAAAATCCGCGGTTAAAACTCTGCCGAATGGAAGGTGGGCCGTGCGCTCCGCGCGCGGCTGGCCCCTGTTGTCCACGCTCGCCATCCGCCGCCCGCGGAGCAGCCGGCCCACCTCGAACCGCGTTGGCGGGAGAACCAGATCCCGCGGTTGGCCAGCGTTTCGATTTCGACAGTTGCAGCCACGAACCACCGCCTGCTAAATCTTCGCGCGCGTTTTCCTGACTCAGTTGCCCAATCGCTTTGCGTCTCTCCCTCGAGTCATGAAAATATCCTATCGCACCCCCGCGTGGCCGGCCGTCGCGCTCGCGTTCGCCGCTGCCTTTTCATTCACCGCGCCGCTGCTCTGCGCCGTCGAATCCCGCGAGGTAAAAAAACTCTTCGCCAATCCGCCGCGCGAATATTCCACCGCGCCGCTCTGGGTCTGGAACGACGACCTCACCGAGCAGCAGGTGCGCGAGACGATGCGCGACCTCGCGAGCCAGCAGGTGCGACAGGTGTTCGTGCACCCGCGACCGGGCCTGATGACGCCCTACCTCTCGCCGGAGTGGTTCCGCCTCTGGAAGGTCGCGCTGAACGAGGCCGCGAAGCTCGACATGAACTGCTGGATTTACGACGAGAATTCCTACCCGTCCGGCTTCGCCGGCGGCTGGGTGCCGGAGTTAATGCCGGAGTCGCGCGGTCGCGGGCTGCAGTTGAAGGCCGTGACCGCGGCGCCCGCGTGGGCTGCCGAGACCTCGGCGGTTTATCAGCTCGACGCCAATGCGTTCACCGACGTCTCGGCCACCGCACGCGCCGGCACGCTTCCGCCCAAGGGCAGCTACCTGGTCGCAAGCATCACCCGCGCGCCGATCCGCGGCTGGAACGCCGACCGTTTTTACGTGGACCTGCTCTACCCCGGCGTGACCGCAAAATTCCTCGAGGTGACGCTCGAAGCCTACAAGCGCGAAGTCGGCAGCGAGTTTGGTAAACGCATCCTCGGCTCGTTCACTGACGAGCCGCAGATTCGTCCCGCGGGCGGATTTCCGTGGACGGATGATTTGCCGCAGCAATTTCAGCAACGCCGCGGCTATAGCCTGAGCGCGAATCTTCCCTCGCTCAGCCAGGAAGTCGGCGACTGGCGCAAGGTCCGCCACAACTACTTCCACACGCTCAACGCGCTCTTCATCGAGCGCTGGGCCAAGCCCTATCACGACTGGTGCGAGCAGAACCGGATCGCGTTCACCGGCCACTACTGGGACCACGAGTGGCCGAACTGCCTCGGCGTGCCCAACAACATGGCGATGGCCGCTTGGCAGCAGCTGCCGGGCATCGACTGCCTCATGAACCAGTATCGCGAGGACACCCACGGGCAGTTCGGCAACGCCCGCATGGTCCGCGAACTCGCCAGCGTCGCGAACCAGCTCGGCCGCAAGCGCACACTCTGCGAAATCTACGGCGCCGGCGGTTGGGACCTGCGCTTCGAGGACATGAAGCGCATCGGTGATTGGCTCGGCGTCCTCGGCGTGAATCTCTTCGACGAGCATCTCTCCTACGTCACGCTCCGCGGCGCGCGCAAACGCGACCACCCCCAGTCGTTCAGTTACCACGAACCGTGGTGGGAGGCCTACCACGTCAACGCCGGCTATCTCGCGCGGATGTCGGCAGCGCTGTCGCAGGGCGAACAAATAAACCGCATCCTCGTCCTCGAGCCGACCACCACCGCGTGGATGTATCAAGGCAACGCGCCGAAACTGAAGGAACTCGGCGACAATTTTTTCAACCTCGTGCTGGCGCTCGAAAAGGCGCAGGTCGAATACGATCTCGGAGACGAGGACATCATCGCCCGCCACGGTGGCAACGCCGGCGCCGAGCTGCAGGTCGGCAAACGGCGTTATGCCACCGTGGTGCTGCCCGCCGGCACCGAGAACCTCGAGGCGATCACCATCGCCTTCCTCGATGAATTCGCGCGGCGCGGCGGCACCATCCTCAGCTGCGGCGAGCCGCCCACCCGCGTGGACGGCGCGCTCTCGGATCTCGGCGCCACGCTCGCCCAAGCGAAAACCTGGCAGCGGATCGAGACATCGGCCCTACCCGCGCGGCTGCTGGCCGGCGCCGAGGCCGCGGGCTTCGCCCTCCGCCGGCTCGCGGACGACAAAGGGCTCCTCTTCCACCAACGCCGTCAGTTTGCCGACGGCGAGTTGCTCTTCCTCGTCAACACGAGCATCGAGCACCCGTCTGCCGGCACTGTCGAAGCCACTGCCAAGGGCATCGAGCAATGGGACCTCCAGACCGGCGGGACCCGCGCCTTCACATTTGAGAAAACCGCGCGCGGCGTCACGGCGCGCTTTCATCTGCCGCCCTCCGGCAGCCTGCTGCTGTTCCTCTCGTCGCAGCCGCTCGCCTCCGCGCCCATCGCGGCCTCAGCGCCAAAGTCAGCGGTCGCGCCCGGCGGCCCGCTGGAAATCCGCCGCATCGCGCCCAACGTGCTGACGCTCGATCACGTCGACATCACCGCCGGCGGCGAGACGCGGAAGGACGTTTACTGCTACGCCGCGAACCAGTTCGCGTTCCAGAAGAACGGCGTAACGCGCAACCCGTGGGACAGCGCTGTGCAATTCCGCGACGATCTGGTTAAGCGCACGTTTGCCGCCGGCACCGGCTTTGAGGCGAGCTACCGTTTCACGATCATCGGAAGCGTCCCCGCCGACCTCGCCATCGTGATCGAGCGCCCTGATCTCTACCGCGTCACCTGCAACAGCCAGGCCATCGCCGCAAAGGAGGGCGACTGGTGGCTCGACAAGGCCTTCGGCCGCATCGCGATCGCGCCGGTCGCGCAGCTTGGCGAAAACACCGTCACGATCACGGCCGCGCCTTTCACGATGAAACACGAACTCGAATCGGCCTACGTGATCGGCGACTTCGCGCTGAAGGCGACGCCCAAGGGTTTCGTGATCGAGCCGCCGCGTCCGCTCCAGGCCGGTCGCTGGAACGAGCAGGGCCTGCCGTTCTATGCGGCCGGTGTGTCGTATCGGATGACGTTCAATCTGCCGGCGACGGACGGCCGCCATGTCGTGTCGTTGCCTTCCTGGTATGGCAGCGTGGCCAAGGTGCTCGTGAACGGCGAACCGGCCGGCTACATCTCCGCGCCGCCGTGGGAATGCGACGTAAGCAACCAGCTCAAGCCCGGCGCCAACACCGTCGAGGTGATCGCCATTGGCACGCTGAAGAACACGCTTGGGCCGCATCACGGCAACCCGCCGGCTGGCACCGCGTGGCCGCGGTCGTTCCAAGCCGGACCCAAAGGCGGCCTTCCGCCCGCCGCCGACTACAGCACCATCGGCTATGGTCTGTTTGCACCCTTCGTGCTGCAGCAGACACCGGTCCCGCGGTCATGAGGTGTGACGGACTCCGCTTCTCCGCCGTCGCCCGCTCGATTCGGCGGGCCGTGTTGCTCGGCACCTGCGTCACCACGCTGGTCATCGCAGCGGGGGCGCCGGATTGGATTCGCCCGAGTCCGGACGGACGGCACTTCGTGGCCGCGGGCTCGGGCGCGCGCTTCACGCCTTGGGGCTTCAACTACGATCACGACGCGGCCGGCCGGCTGCTGGAAGATTACTGGCTCCGCGAATGGCCCACGGTCGTCGCGGATTTTCAGGAGATGAAGGCCCTCGGCGCCAACGTGGTCCGAATCCATCTGCAGCTGGCGAAATTCATGCAGGCCCCGCGCGAACCCAACGCAGAGGCCCTCATCCAACTGCGCCGGCTCGTGCGGCTGGCCGAGGATACGGGGCTTCACCTCGATCTCACCGGCCTTGGCTGCTACCACCAAAAGGACGTGCCGGCCTGGTTTGACGCCATGGGCGAGGCGCAGCGCTGGGACGTCCAGGCGGCATTCTGGGCGGCGATCGCTCAGACGTGCGCGGCGAGCCCGGCGGTCTTCTGCTACGACCTGATCAACGAACCCCTGCTACCCGGCGCCAAGAAAGCGGAGACGCAGTGGCTCGCCGGCGAACTGGGTGGCAAGTTTTTCATGCAGCGCCTCACGCTGGATCTCGCCGGCCGCACGCCCGCCGGAGTGGCCCGCGCATGGATCGAAAAAATGACGCGGGCCATCCGCACGCACGACACGCGCCACATGATCACACTGGGAGAAGTCCCGTGGAACCTGGCTTTCCCGGGCGCCAAGCCGCTGTTCTCAGCCCCGGAGGTCGGCGGCTCGCTCGATTTTGTCAGCGTGCACTTCTATCCCAACGCCGGCGAGGTGGCCAAGGCGCTCACTGCCCTCGCGGCTTACGAACTCGGCAAGCCGCTCGTCGTCGAGGAAATGTTTCCGCTGCGTTGCAGTCTGGAGGAACTGGGTGCCTTTGTGGACGGGTCCCGCGCGCTCGCCGACGGCTGGATCGGCTTCTACTGGGGCCAGACCATCGACGATTACTCGCGGGCCTCGCCCAGTATCTCCGGCGCCATCACGCGCGCCTGGCTTGAGTTCTTCCGCGCGAAGACTCCGACCATTCTGGACGAGACGCCGCGCCGTCCGTAACCCAACTGTTTCGCCCGTCCGCCGCCCGACGCTCGCACCGGCCTTGCTCCGGCACCCGCTCCCGACAACTCTCCCAGTGCGAATACCCCCCGCATTCGCCCTCATGTTTTCCCGCTCCTCTCCCGCCCTTGGTATGCTCCGGTGGCTCCACGTCGGCTTTGGCGCGCTGGCCGCGCCACTGCTGGCCGCCGATTTCTTCGTCTCACCAGCCGGCGACGACACCAATCCCGGCACCGAGGCTAAGCCGTTCGCCACGCTCACCCGCGCCCGCGACGCCGTGCGCGATGCGAAATCCCGCACTCCGAATCGCGACTTCGAGGTCCTGCTGCGCAGTGGCATTCACCGACTGCGCGACACCGTGGTCTTTTCGCTGGAAGATTCCGCCGTCGAAGGGCGCACGATCACCTACGCGGCCTACCCGAACGAATCCCCCATCCTGTCCTCCGGCATTCCCATCCGCACCTGGCGCAAGCTCGCCGAGAATCCCGCAGATCTCCCTGCCGCCGCGCGTGGCAAACTCTGGGTCGCCGACGTGCCGCCAGAGCTGACTGCGTTTCTCACGCTCTACGACGGTCTCACGCGCCTCCCCCGCGCGCGCGGCGCCGGCTTCACCCCGCGCGAAACCGCCCCCGGCCAGAAAACCGTCGCCGACCAAATCGCTTTTCCACCCGGCGCCCTCCGCAACTGGCCCGACCTGCGCGACGGCGAACTGCACGTTATCCCCACCGCCGACTACGAGATGAGCCTGCTGCCGCTCGCCGCCGTGGACGAGACCGCCGGCCTCGCCACGACCGCCTTCCCCGCTTCCCGTCCGATCGGCCGCGTGAAGTTCATGGACAAGACTGCGTGGATCGAAAACGTCCTCGCTGTCCTCGACGAACCCGGCGAGTGGGTGCTCCACGCCGCCGAGCGCAAGATCTACCTTTGGCCGCGCGGCGACAAACCCGGCGATGACATCGTCGCGCCGCAGTTGACGGAACTCATCCGCATCGAGGGCGCGATCGACTACGACGGCCCGCGCGACACGCCTGTGCGCGGCCTGCGTTTCCGCGGCCTCACGTTCAGCCACGCGGAGCGTTTCCCGTGGCGCGGCCAGACCGGCTGGAGTCTGCAGCATCACTGGGAGATGTTCGACCGCCCGACCGCGGCGCTGCGGTTCCGCGGCGCGGAGCACTGCACCGTCGAGTCGTGCCGGTTCACCGCACTCAGCGGAACTGCCGTTCGTCTCGACCTGCATTGCCGGAAGAATGTCGTCGTCCACAACGAGATTGCCCATGTCGGCGGCGTCGGCGTGCTGCTGGCCGGCTACGGCCCGGGCATGAAGGACGTAAATCGCGAAAACGAAATCGTCGACAACTGGATTCACCACACCGGTGAAATCCATTGGGCCACGCCCGCTATCATGGTTTGGCAAAGCGGCACGAACCGCGTGGCAAACAATTTGATTCACGACACGCCCTACAGCGCCATCACCGTCAGCACACGCAGCGCGTGGGCGCCGGCGAACTTCACCTCCGACGGCTCGCGCACGGTGCGCTGGGCGGAGGTCGGCGAACCCAAGGCGTCGCTCGAGTGGCGCGACCGCGAGCGCTTCCTCCATGCGCGCGAAAACCTGATCGAGCGAAACGACATCCACCACATCATGGAGCGCCTCGGCGACGGCAACGGTGTCTACATCTCCGGCACCGGCGGTGGAAACGTTGTTCGCCAAAACTACATCCACGACTGCGACAGCGACGGCATGTCCGACGGCATCCGTTGCGACGATTTCCAGGAAGACGTGACCATCGAAAGCAATGTCATCGTGCGCATCCGCCGGATCGGCTACGGCATTTGCAGCAAGGGCACGAACCACATCCTCAACAACCTCATCGCCGACCTCCGCCCCAGCCGCCGCCAGATTCTCCCGGCGCGCATCTCGCGCGGCTCTCTCGGCCTGGTCGTAAATCCCGTCACCGGCTCGCGGATTCAGCGCAACCTCGTCTTCGCCCCGCTTGCGGATTTCCCCGCCTGTGTCCAAAACCGCAGTTATGGCGCTGGCGGCGAGCCGCGCCTCCGCGACTGCCAGGCCGACTACAATCTCTATTTCTGCCCCGAAGATCCCGCGTGGGGCCGCGCCCACTTGCAGAAAGAGCAACCCTTCGGCGTCGAAGCCCACAGCATTTCCGCCGATCCGCTCTTCGTCTCGTGGGCCACCGGCGATTTCCACCTGAAGCCCGACTCACCCGCGCTCAAGCTGGGCTTCAAACCGATCGACCAGTCGCAAATCGGCCTCCTGCCGAGTCATCCGTTTTATCGCCATTAATCGCTATGCGCCGTTTACAGAACACACCCCGGCCTGCGGCCACCCCTCTCGAGAGGGGATTCAAACCAGCGCGTTCGCAGCCATCGTCCCCTCTTGAGAGGGGTGCCCAACGGGCGGGGTGTGTTCGCTCATTCGCCGTCTTATTCACTCTGTCTCTCCTTCTCTCCGTCACTCCATCATCCGCCCACGCCGCCGATTTCCACGTCTCGCCCACCGGCTCCGACTCGGCCACTGGCACCGAACAACAACCCTTCGCCACGCTCACCCGCGCGCGCGATGCCGTGCGCGAGCTGAAAAAACGCGCGCCGAATCGCAACCACGAGGTCGCACTCCGCGGCGGCCTCTATCGGGTGGCCGAAACCATCGTCTTCTCCGTCGCCGATTCCGCCGCCGACGGCCACACGATCACCTACGCCGCCTACCCTGGCGAAAAACCCGTCTTCACCGCGTCCATTCCACTCACCGGCTGGCAGCCCACGGGCGACGGTCGCACGTTCATCACCAAACTTCCCGCCGGCACAAAGCCCTTCCTCACGCTCTGCGATCGCACGGGCCGGCTCCCCCGGGCGCGCGGCCCGGCATTTTCGCCCACCCAGGACTACCGCACTGCAGAAACGCTTGGCCGCTCCACGCTGCCGTTCCCACCCGGCGCCATCGACAACTGGCCTGACCTCGCCGACGCCGAAGTCGTGATTCGCCCCAACTACGGCTGGATTCTGAACATCCTGCCGATCGAGTCGGTCGACACCGCCGCCGGCCTCGCCCGCACGCGCATCCCGGCGAGCTACCCCATGGTGAAAGTCCGCTGGGGCTTGCGCGATGTGAACACCAAGGGCACCGCCTGGATCGAAAACGTCCGCGCCGCCCTCGACGAACCCGGCGAGTGGACGCTCAACACCGCCACGCGCACCGTCACATTGCTCACGCGCGACGGCGCCGCGCCCGACGGCATCGAGGCGCCGCAACTCACCGAGTTGCTCCGCATCGAGGGCGCGATCGACTACGACGGCCCGCGCGACACGCCCGTGCGCGGGCTCGTGTTCCGCGGCCTCTCCTTCACTGGCGGCGATCGGTGGCCGTGGGAGAAGGACCGCGCGGGCTCCACGTTGCAGCACGATTGGGAAATGTTCGATCGCCCCACCGCGCTCGTCCGGCTCCGCGGCGCCGAGCGCATCAGCTTCGAGCATTGCCACTGGTTCAACAGCGGCGGTGCCGGCCTGCGGCTCGATCTCCACGCGCAGCAAAACCGCGTCGCCGATTCCCTGTTCGCGCACCTCGGCGGCGCCGGCCTCGTGCTCGCCGGCTACGGGCCCGGCACGAAGGACGTGAACCGGAAGAACGAAATTGTCGGCAACCACCTCCATCACATCGGCGAGATTCTCTGGATGGGGGCCGCGATCAGCGTCTGGCAGAGCGGCGAAAACCGCATCGCGCAAAACCACATCCACCACATCAACTATACCGCCATCACGGTGAGCGGTCGCATCGCGTGGAATAGCGACGGTCGCGGCGACGGCTGGCGCACCATCCGCTGGCCCGAGATCAAGGCCGCCGGTGGCCCGCCACCGCAAGCCGGCCCCGGCCAGCCGCGCCCCACGTGGGAGCAGCGCGCACCGTTCCTCCACGGCCGCAACAATCTCGTCGAGCGAAACGAGATCCACGACGTCATGCTCCGCCTCTGGGACGGCGACGCCATCTATGTCTCCGGCACCGGCACCGGCAACCGCGTCCGCGAAAACTTCATCCACGACTGCCTCTCCGAAAACATGTGCGAAGCCATCCGCTGCGACGACGACCAGAACGAGACCACCATCGAGCGCAACGTCATCCTCCGCAGCGGCGGGATGGGCACCGGCATCGCGATCAAAGGCCGCAATTACGTGCTCAACAATTTCATCGTCGATTCCACGGGCTCGTTCCAGCCGCGCGGCCTGATCTCCCTCGAGGGCGTGCCCGTCGACGGCTCCATCATCCGCCACAACATCCTCGTCGCCACCAAGCCGAAGCCCACGCCGTTCTTCTTCAAGAACCTCCTGGGCGTCCCGCCTGATCCTAAGCTTAGCGAAGTTGCGACCGACGAAAATCTCTTCTGGCACTCCACTGATTCAAAATGGGCGGACGCACACCTCACCGCCGCCCGCGCCGAAGGCCGCGAGTTGCGCTCGCAGTTTGCCGACCCGCGGTTCCTTGCGCCGGACGCCGGCGATTTTCGTTTCGCCCCCGGCTCGCCCGCCCCAGCCCTCGGCATCGAACCGCTCGACTTGCGCCACGTCGGTCTGCGAAAGTGAGCCACTCCTCCTGTGCCCCTCATTGACCACCTCCTCGCCTCCGCCGCCATGGCCGCAGCTCACTTCGAGGACGTTCTTGCCGCGGAGGTCAACCTGGGTGGCGACGTGGTGATAGAGCTGGATGCAGGCGCGGTTGGGCTCGT
>Ga0163199_1001851_pt1 | contig 13062 bp, 16 predicted proteins | sample PL_2010_150m_FD_113537 | JGI IMG/M metagenome (GOLD analysis project Ga0163199, IMG submission 113537) | Freshwater microbial communities from Powell Lake, British Columbia, Canada to study Microbial Dark Matter (Phase II) - PL_2010_150m | ecosystem: Environmental > Aquatic > Freshwater > Lake ... | reverse complement strand
GCGATATGCGATACGCGATACGCGATATGCGATACGCGATATGCGATATGCGATACGCGATACGCGATACGCGATATGCGATACGCGATACGCGATACGCGAAATACGTTTAATTAAAGGAGATCGATCATGAGACTTAATTACGGCAAAACATTTTTGTTGGGCTTTGGTTTCTTTGGCGTGAGCGTTATCTGGGCGGTCTATAACGCCTTCGTGCCAATCTTCTTGGAAAAGAAGTTTGGTCTTCCGCCTGAATGGATCGGATTCTTTATGACGCTCGATAACATCGCCGCGTTGTTGATCCAACCGCCCGTCGGCGCGTGGTCGGATAACTTACGCACGCGGATCGGAAGACGGATGCCGTTCATTTTGCTCGGCGCACCGATTGCGGCGGTTGCCTTTGGCGTCATCCCGCTTGCAAACGTGCTGCCATTGTTTGTGGCTGGCACCGGCACGCTGATGCTTTCAATGGCGATGTGGCGCACGCCCGTTGTGGCTCTCATGCCCGACATCACGCCCTCGCACTATCGCTCGCAAGCGAATGGCATTATCAATTTTATGGGCGGCATCGGGGCGATCATTGCCTTCTTGGTCGGCGCGAATCTTTATGATCGTAATCCCGCCTTTCCGTTTTGGATGGGGAGCATCTTGGTGATCGTCGCCGCCGTGATGGTCTTCATCTTCATCAAAGAACCCACACTGTATGAGGCGAAAGAAAAAGAGCCGAGTATGCTCGCCAGCTTGCGCGAAGTGATCACCGACTCGGACAAAAGCGGCTTGCGTATTTTGTTGGCGATCTTCTTTTGGTTTTTGGGTTACGCCGCTATCGAAGCGTTCTTCTCTCTTTACGCCGTCAATCATCTTGGGCTTAAAGATTCGGACGGTGCGCGTTTGCTCAGTGGGCTGTCAATAGTGTTTGTGATCTCTGCCTTGCCGTCTGGTTATATTGGCGCAAAGATCGGGCGGCGCACGACGATCATCACCGGCATCGTCATCATGAGCGCGGTGATGGTGATCATGTTCTTCTTGCCGCCCGCCGTATTGATCTCACCCCTTGCTAAATTGCCAGTCGTCGGCATCCAATTGAATCCCGAATCGAAGGACGCTTATCTTGTCGTCATCGGCATGCTGCTGATGTTCGCCGGGATGGGTTGGGCGTTGATCAACATCAACTCTTTGCCGATGGTCGTAGACATGACCGTGCCAGCGCGCATCGGCACATTCACCGGACTCTACTATCTCTTCTCAACCTTCTCCGCGATTGTAGGTCCAAACGTTAATGGATGGATCATCTCGCTCACTGGCAGAAACTACAACGCGGTGATGATCGTCGCCCCGATCTTCATGGTGCTGGCGTTGGTGATGATGATCGGCGTGAAGCGTGGTGAGGCGGTGATGCCGACAACGGCAGTGGCGGCAGATTAAAATCTCGTGTGTCAAGACTTCCGAAGTCTACGAGACTTCGGAAGTCTTTTATTGCCCCAAATAAATTCGTGTAGAATACGATTATGGTTCGGGCTAACAAATCTTTTCCGCTCGTCGCAATTTTGGTTGCGGCTTTAGCAATCCTCTTTCCGCTTCTCTATCTTCGTGCGCCGCAAATAACCTTTGTCGAGTCGCCCCAAACTTCAACACGCTATTTGGCGGATGGCACAGAGGGGTTGACCAAGCAAGCGGCGTTGCATTTGTCGAAGATGACGGGTGGAGGTAGCGTCGGGGGTTTTCCCAAATTTGAACCGCCTGATGACGATCCGAAATATCGGAGTAAAATAAAGAGCAGATCGTATAGTGGACAAGACGCTAACGGTTGGGTGAAAGAGATCAATAATTTCCTAAAGCAGATTGTTGAGCGAAACCCGAATATGACGCTTGAGGAAATACTACAGAGACAGAGATTAACTCCAGCCCAGATTGATAATTTCATGGACGCTTTGCGTCAAGCCGAAGTTGCGGCGCGAGGCATGCAGGGTTATGGAGTGACTGAAGAAACAGCATCCACTCTTCAAATGATAATGAAAAGCTTAGGAGTTATTCCATGGCCTTAGTCACAAGTTTTCGCCAAATCCAACGCAATGTTGACGGTTTTTCACTGCGCGTGAATTTTGAAGATTGGATACGTGATGTGCCTTTGCCGCCACAAACATCCCTCGTTGGTTTTGGCGAGAAGCATGATTTGTTCATTTACCCTGAGTGGCGATTTTCTTTTCAAACAGACTGCACGGATGAAGTGTGGAGCGGGACATTCAGAGTTGCGTTGTCATTGACGGAAGTGGTTGCTTGGTTCCAAACTAAACTAATGAAACAGGGGTGGGCAACAATTCCTGAAAAAACTTTTATTGAATCTGATTGGGCAAGTTTGAAATTTTATTTCCCGGAGACGACGATGCGAGTCAGCGTTAGCCTTCGTTGGTGGGAAGATTTAAAAGATACCCAGATGACTATTTGGCGCGTCACCAAGCATCCCTTACCCTCTGCTGTCGAGTCAATCCCCGACTCTCAACTCGCTCTGCCCATTGCCGAAGATGCGGTTCGGGAGGGGGCATGAGAATCCGGTCAGATTACGTTTCACTAAGCCCGATTGTGGTCGCCGCTGTCCTGACTGCGGCGATCATTTTGTTTTCCGTCCTCTATTCCCGCACGCCGCAAATAAATTTTGTTGAGTCGTCCACAACTTCCACGCGCTATTTAGCCGATGGCACAGAAGGGTTGACTAAGCAAACGGCGTTGCATTTGTCGAAGATGCAAGGTGGGGCAAGCATTGGTGGTTTTCCGGGTTTCGAGCCGCCCGATGACGACGAGCGCTACAAACGCAAAGTAAAAGGGGAAGGGTATAATGCCCAAGACGTTAATAATTGGGTGAAGGAGATTAATAATTTTCTTAAGCAGATTGTAAAAAAGAATCCTAATAGGTCTCTTGAAAAGATCCTTCAAAAACAAGGACTGACGCCATCCCAAACTGATGATTTTCTCGATGCTATTCAAAGAACTCAATATGTTGCTGATGGCATGAAGGGGCATGGCGTGAATCCTGAGACAGTTAAAATGCTAGAATCTTTGATGAAGACCTTGGGAATCCCGCTATGGACGTATTAAACTTCCTCGGCAAGTTTCAACGAGAGCAAGATGGATTGTCTTTGCTTTTAACTTTAAAGGAATGGCCTGTAGATGTGCCGTTGCCCGTGAACATATCTCTTTTAGCAACTGGCGATAATTACGAACATCCGATTCAACCCAAGTGGCGTGTAGTGTTTGAACCCGAATGCACTTATGAGGTTGTTGCAGGAATTTTTACGACCCCTTTGCCAATAACGGATGTGATTCGCTGGTATGAAATTGAATTGAAAAAGTTGAATTGGATTCAAAATACCGAGAGGCACTATAGTGAAGAGCAAAAAGCGAAACTGAGATTTTGGCGACCTCTGGCGAATGCCCATTTAAAAATAAGCCTGCGAAGACGGACGGTGCTGAATGATACAGAGTTGATGATCCGTCGTGTCATCCAGCATCCTTATTCTCTTGCCGTTAAGACTCCATCTGACGATCAACTGATCCTTCCTCTGGAATCTATAAAGTAGCGCATGACGTCCGACAACAAACTTATCCCTCTCGCCAAAGCATTGTTCGCCGTGGTGGTGTGGGGCGCGTCGTTCATTGCTACGAAGGTGGCGGTGGGCGAAGCCTCGCCTAACACAATTGTCTGGTTGCGTTTTGCCATGGGCGTGATTATTTTAGGTGGGGCAGTTTTCGCGCGCAAACAATTTAAATGGATCACGCTGAAAGAACTCGGCTATTTTTCTTTGCTCGGTTTTCTCGGCATCACCTTTCACCAATGGCTGCAATCGAACGGCTTAGTCACGGCGCAAGCGACGACGACGGCATGGATCGTGGCAACAACTCCGATCTTCATTGCGTTGTTAGGGTGGCTTGTGTTGAAAGAACGGCTCGGTTGGTTTCGCGTGGCGGGTATTGCCTTGGCGGCGTTGGGCGTGTTGCTCATCGTCAGCAAAGGCGATCTCACATCGTTGACAATTGGCAAGTTTGGAACAGTAGGCGATTACTTGGTGATGATCAGCGCGGTCAATTGGGCAGTGTTCTCGGTTCTCTCACGCGATGGGCTCAAAGATCATCCGGCGGCGCGCATGATGTTTTACGTGATGACGCTCGGCTGGATTTTTATCTCGATCCTATTCGTCGCCGGGTCGGGCTTCAACGAATTGAATCGGCTCACCACATCGGGCTGGGTCGCCGTCATATTTCTTGGAGTGTTCTGCTCAGGCATTGCTTACATCTTTTGGTACGACGCGCTTCAAGAGATTCCAGCATCGCGTTTGGGCGTGCTGCTCTACATCGAGCCGCTCATTGCGGTGGTGGTTGCGGCGATCATCTTAGGCGAAGCGATAACTCTCTCTGTGCTGATCGGCGGCGCGGTGATTTTGTTTGGGGTGTGGATGGTGAATAAGAAATGAAACAATGAAGAATGAACAATGAGACAATGAAGAATGAACAATGACAAATGAAGAATGAACGATTAGAAATGAAAAATCAAAAATAACGCCACGCTGATTGTGGCTCCTGCTAACGTCGCAAAAAAATTTACCATATCATTATCGAGCCATCGCCAACCGCGAAGCGGGCGTGTTAATGCGCCGCAGGTGTGTTGGGGATGGCGTTCTGTTTCTTTGCGGCAGTGATCGCAATAATAGATCGCTTGCACGGTTGCGCCGAGAACGCTGTCGAAGAGTGAGGCAAGTAAACCGACGACTGCAATCATCAAAGATGTGGTTAAGGGATTGGGGATCAGTAATTGGTAATTGGTGATCAGCGCGGTGAGGGCGACAAGTGCTGATCCAGCGAAAGCGGACAACGTCCCCATCACCGTGATGCCGCCGCTTGTGCCGGCTTCTACTTCTTGCGCCGTCGTGATCAATCGCGGCGGCGTTTTACTTAATACGCCCAACTCCGTTGCCCACGTATCGGCATTCGCCGTTGCCAACGCCGCGGCGCAAGCGATCCACCAAAGTGGGTTTTGGGTTAAACCAAAAGTTGCCATGCACACGGCGGCGACACTACCGTTTGCCAGTGCTTGCGCCAGATCGCGTTGTGATCCTTTTGAGAATTTTTCTGCCAGAGATTCTTTTTGTGATCCTTTAAATCGCGAGAGCGCGCTGGATGAAACAAAGAAGACGAGCAGCAATGCCGCGCCGCCGAATCCGCCGAAACCAAAAATGAGACCGCCGGTGAGGATCGCTCCGACGACTCCACTCCGACTTAATGATCCGCGTTTGTAGGCGAGATAACCGATGAGGCTTGCTAAAACGAAACCGAGGAGAAGATTCACGTATCACTTTTTACGCATCACGAAAGTTAAAACGTGATACGTGAGGCGTGAATTAGAAAACGAAGCCAACGGCCGCCACCCACAAAAAAACTTGCACCAATGTTGAACCGAGCCACAGCAGGTAAGCCGCCGGGCGCTCGGCGCGACGAATATAAAACGCGCCGCCGATCACCGCATTGATGATCCATACCAAGCCGCCGATAGCGGGCAGGATGAACAACCCGATGGGCGAGCCGACTCGATCCACCCGGCCGGTTGTATCAAAGTGCAACGGAATTTCATTGGCGAGGAAGGGAACGCGAATCGAAACGGCGACGAGCAAGATGAAGGGTAAGATCACTCCCGCGCCGATGAGGACGAGCGCGAGTCGATCTCGCCAAATTTCCCAATCGTAAAATTCCGGACGGTTAACTTCGTATTCAATTTCGGCTTCGATGCCTTTGCGTCCCTCGCCCTCGAAACTTTGCACGAAGCCTTGAAGATCCGTCGGTGAGATGACATAATTGCCCGCGCTAGTGGTGAGGATGATCTGCCCGCTCTGCGGCGTGGTAGCGTAATACATCAAGTCGCCAACTTTTTCGCTATGACCGCGCCCGACCAAACATCCGGGCCACCACAAACCGCGCGGCGCAAGATCGGTTTCGATATCGTTGCCCACGATGAGTCCAGCGATCTCATCCATCGGGATGATCTGCCGCACCGGACCCCACACGATGACTAAAGCGTTTTGGGTGAAGAGATATTTAGCGTTGATCAAACAGAAGGTGCGATAGGTGATCACCGACAGCACTGGCAGGCTAATGATCATCAGCACAACCCAAATGGAAGTAAGAAAGTTAACGGGCGTGCGAAAGAGGATGACGATGAACAGTAAGTTCGCCGCCGCCAGCAAAGTAATTGCGCTGATGCCGATGGTTAAACCTAACGCGCGAGGAGGGTGATGCATGGTTCATAAAAGACCTGTCAGGTTTTCAAAACCTGACAGGTCTGTGGCTTCTTACGCCGCGACTTTCTCGTTCGCATACACCGGCGCGCACCAACTGCGGTACTTGGGTGCTCTGCCGCGCACGACGTTGTCGTACAACTCGCGCAGATCAGAAACCACTGCGCCGATCTTGCCCGTGCCGATTGGGCGATGATCCACATTAGTAATTGCCGTGATCTGCACACCCGTGCCACAAAAGAACGCTTCGTCGGCGAGATAGACTTCGGTGCGATCAATGGGACGCTCGACCACGTCCATGCCGATCTCATCACGGATGAGAGTCAGCATTGTGCGCCGCGTGATGCCTTCCAGGATGTTTTCGGTGATGGGTGGAGTGACGGCAACCCCGTTGCGGACGATGAAAAAGTTGGCGGCTGATCCTTCGGAGACGTGCCCTTCTTGAGTCAACACCAACGCTTCGTCGAAGCCAGCGAGTTCTGCATCCGATTTAATGAAAGCCGAATTGACATACGCCCCGCCGATCTTGCCGCGCGCCGGGATCATGTTGTCGTCAATGCGCCGCCATGATGAGAATGTGACGTGCGCGCCGTCTTGGTTTTTGATGTAGTGACCAAAGGGGATGGTGACGATGGAGAGTTCGGCATGCAAGCCATGTAACTTCACGCCGATCATTTCGTCGCCGTAAAAGGCAAGCGGGCGAATGTATACATCTTCGTGATGATCTTCGGCGCGGAGCAGATCGATCAAGCCGTTGGTGAGATCGTCTTCGGAATACGAAAGTTCCATTCGCATTAAGCGAGTGGATTGAAGGAAACGGCGGAAGTGATCGAACGGGCGGAAGACGAACATTTGATTTTCTTCGTCGTTCCAATAGCCGCGCATTCCGCCAAAGACCGATGTGCCGTAGTTGAGAGCGTGAGTCAGCACGCCGACTTTGGCTTCACCGTACGGGATAACTTTTCCGCGAAAGAATGCATAGTTGGGAAGTGGCATAGATACGATCTCCTTTGAAGTTATTATATAGCGTTGAACGGGTGATTAGGTAGAGTGACGCTGAACCAAGTGTTGTTGGAATACAACACTGGATTACTCAGCGCACTTTCATTCATTAAATTAAAAATACGCTTGATCCCCTCGCCCAGCTCGCGCATATATTTGCTCTCACGCAATACTTTGGCAATGAGCGCATTGCGCGATTCATGGTACCCCTGAAGTTTTTCTAAATCTTGAACTTTCAATGTGGAGAGCAACGCGCCGGGGCTTTTAATTTCTAAGCGATCATTGAAAATAAAAACGTCTATACCGCTTTGAATGCTGTAATCTCGATGGGCGATGCTATTGATTAACGCCTCACGGCACGCCCATTCGGGGTAAATATATTTCTGTTCAAATTTTGCTTCACTACTAAATTCAGTTTTGTAGGCGAGGAAAGGTCGCAACTGATCCCAAGAGTCTTGAATCAATTGGAAAATGTTGCCGCGCGTGATCTCGTCGCTGACGACGTTGTAACTCTCTCCTGCGTGGAGGCTCGTTCCGTTTACTTTGAGTATTCTTATCTGTGAATAGGGATGCCAGTTTAAAATGTCTTTTGCAAATAGCAGGATCGCGGCGCGACGCAAACGTAGCCCACCCATTCCATATTCGGCTAAGCCCATTTGTTGTAGATAGCGTTCAACACTCAATCCTCTTAAATAATCATCTGCAATAGATTGGACGAAAGGTATATCCAGATTTGTGACGAATGCCCCGTCAACAAATTGGCGATCATATTCACGCGATCTGATCTCTTGTCGTTCAAACTGAATCTGTTCGGCTGACGCTGGCAACGTTGCTTTTTCTCTTCGCTGTATGCAACGCCCGTCAGGTAATTGATATACCTGTGTTGTCCCCTTTTGAATAGAAAAGAATAGGATTGTTTTAGTATCAAGTTCGATTTTTGTTGAATATGTTAGTAGTGACACTATGTGACTAGGATGATATATGTGAGTCTTCGGAGCGTTAAGCATAAATTCGATTTCCGACTCATCATGCGGTATACCAGTAATAGTCCCATCATCCTCCACCCCTATCAGCAGCTCGCCCCCATCGGCGTTGGCGAATGCGACTAACGCTTCACCAATATCCTCACAAATCTTTTTGGCTAAACGCGGCTTTTTATTTTCGGGTCGCCCTTCAAGAGCAGTTTTAAATTTCCGAAAGTGACTTTCGCCTAGTTGAATCGTATTTTTGATTCGCTCAGTAATGTTGAGGATGTCACTCATATCGCAAACTAATTTTACCTTGTTATAACTTTAAAACCTAGAAAGGCGGAAACGAGTTTTTTTTATTGCTCCGAATCCCTTAGATGTGTCTCCCAATCTTTGAGATCCACGCGCGATGTCAAATCAAGCGAGAGCGGCGTGACCGAAACAACATGATCATTCACCAACGCCGCCACATCCGAATCAGGTTCAAGACCGGGTAGGATACTGCGTTGATAATCAATGAATCCCTTATCACTTAATTTGACGCGCTTGGGTTTAACCGATGTGAAATAACGCTGGCGTGAGAGTCGGGTGACTCGCCACGGCGTATCGGGTGTTGCCGACGCTGGCACTTCTACTTTCATCACGTCCACATCAAACGGCATTTTGCCATTGAGGATCATCAGCGCGAACTTTTTGGCGAAGTGCGCCGCCGTAGCGAAGTTGATGTCGGTAGAATAAGAAGTGTGATATTGCTTTGGCGTTTCCAGTGAGATCGCCATTGCCGGAATGCCGAATGCCGCCGCTTCCATCGCCGCGCCCACCGTTCCCGAAATTGTCACACCCGTTCCAACATTCTCGCCATAATTGATTCCTGCCACAACCAGATCGGGCTGACGCGGCACGAGTTCTAACACGCCATGTTGAACAGCTTGCGCGGGCGTGCCTTCAACCGCGTACACCTCCCAGTGGTCGCCGCCGATCTCATGACTCAAAACATGGATCGCGCCATTGTTGAGATGCAAACTGCGACCCGCGCCCGACCATTGGTTAAGCGGCGCGACGACGGTCACCCAACCGATTTTTGAAAGCGCTTCAGCCGCCGCGCGCAGCCCCGGCGATTGAATGCCGTCATCATTTGTAAGCAAGATCAATTTTTCGTGTGGTTTCATGCGTGGTCGTTATACTACCCCAACTTTTTCAAACCAACAACTTAGCTTTACTTTGTCTTTCAAACTCGATACAATCTATCCGTCGCCTCATAAAAACTTTCCGCAAGGAGTTTACCATGCCCGCTATCGAAAAAAGTATAACCATCAATGCCACGCCCGACAAAATTTGGAATCTATTGAAAGACCCCAACCAATGGCATACTTGGTTTGATGGCGCCTCACCGGCAAAATCTGTTCAAGGTGTAGGGGATGTCGGCACCGTGGTAGATACCAGTATCAGCGTTGCCAACATTCCTCTTCCCACGCAGATCAAAATTATTGAGACGACTCCCGGCGTGAAATGGCAAGGTGAATTTAACGGACTCGGCGCAAGCGGTAAACAAATTTGGACCTACGAGGGCGCGGGCGCCGCCACCAAAGTCACCTTCCGCATTGAAGCTGAACTCACCGGACCGGCTAAACTTGCCGAAGGCATTGTGCTCAAAAGTTTTGACTCGATGGCAGAAAAGACTCTGGCAAACGTGAAAGCAATGGCGGAGAAGTAATTGGTAAATAGTAATTTGCTTGTTTAACCGATCGGCTTTATCCTGCTGATCGGTTTTCGTTTAATCTCCAATTACCAATTACTGATTACTACTTACTGATGACTGACTACTTAAAATGGATTCGCTCCCGCGTGGGGCACCGCAAAATTATTTTGGTGTATGCCACTGCCGTCATCCGCAACGAGCGCGGCGAAATTTTATTTCAGCGCCGCAGCGACTTCGACTGGTGGGGTTTGCCCGGCGGCGTTCTCGAACTCGGCGAAACATTTGAAGAATGTGCCGCGCGCGAGACGCTGGAAGAGTCGGGCTATGTTGTCGAACCGATTCGCCAGATCGGAGTCTACACCTCGCCCGAATACGACGTGCGCTACCCTAACGGCGACGAAGCGCAGCAGTACACCGTTGCCATTGAGTGTAAGGTCGTGGGCGGCAGTCCGCATCCCGACGGATCAGAGACGCTTGAGAATCGATTCTTCGCTCCCGATCATCTTCCGAATCTCCCATCTTGGTATGCGGCGATGGCGCGTGATTGTCTGAATCCAAAAAATGGAACGTTGCGTTTCGATCCGCCGCGATTCGATTCAAATGTGGGTGAGGGTTGGCGTGATCTACGTGCGCTGACCGGCACGGGGCGAATCATTTCGCCCGGCGCGTTAGCAGTGATTCAAAATGATCGCGGCGAAGTTTTGCTCGGCTTGCATCACAGCGGCTTGTGGGGAATTTTGCCTGCGGGTTTAATGGAGTTAGGCGAATCGATCAGCGGCACGTTGATCCGTGAAGGCAGGGAAGAGATTGGCGTTGAGATCGCGCCGCGCGAGTTGATTGGTTGCTACACCGGACACGATGATGCTTTTCACACCTACGAAGATGGCAATCAAGTGCAGCTTGTCGGTTCACTCTTCCGCGTCGAGATTGTGAGTGGCACACCGAAACCCGACGGCAAAGAAGTGCTGGAATTGCGTTGGTTCGATCCGAATCAGTTGCCTGAGAATATGATGCCGCGCCGCAAGCGGTTGTTGGAGATTGCACTTAAGAGTATGCAGGTATACAACGTAAACAGGTAAACACGAAGCAGGTAGACACGTTCTACTTGTTTCCCTGTTTCCCTTCTACCTGTTTACGTTGTAACCTGTCTCCCTATCTACTTGTATACTTATCCCCGAAAGGAAAATTAAACTATGAACAAAACAGTTGTTAGCACCGATAAAGCACCGAAAGCCATCGGTCCCTATTCGCAAGCGATCAAAGTTGGCGAGTTCGTTTACACCGCCGGGCAGATCGCGCTTGACCCGGCGACAGGTGAGATCGTTGGCGGCGGCATCGAAGCGCAAACGCGCCGCGTGCTGCAAAATTTAACCGAAGTGTTGAAAGCGGCAGGCACGAGCATGGATAAAGTGATCAAGACCACCGTGTTCATGACGAACCTCGCAGAATTTAACAAAATGAATGCAGTGTATACGGAGTTCTTCCCCAACGACCCGCCCGCGCGCTCCACCGTGCAAGTCGCCGCGCTGCCGAAGATGGGGGTGGTGGAGATTGAAGTGGTAGCGACTGTTTAGAAGTTGGAAGTTAGAGGTTGGAAGTTGGAACATCCCGAAGGTTGAAAAACTTTTGGGATGTTTTGTTTTTGGGAAAAGTTATAATGAGGCGTGGAGATTTTTATTCGATGCCCAAGATGACTTTCTACCCAATGGCGGGTAGTGTTTCTGAACAGTTCGTCAATTTATTGCAGACGTTGGAATGGATCAATTCCAACAACCCGACATCAGCAGAAGTACGCAGTTGGCTTCAAGATACTTTTAATTTGAGTCATTATTTTGCGCGAGACGTTCACACCGTCTTGTTGATCAGCAGCGGCTTGGTAAAAGTAAAAGACCAAAAGTGTTTTCTCACTGCGGAGGGGCAAACAGTTCTTTTGACATCTTCACCCGCAATTCTGCTTGAAGTATTTGAAAAAGCTTTTGCGGGAGTTGCGGGTTTCTTGGAGGTTCTCCGCTCCCGCGACGATGTCACTACTGCGAAGCTAAAAGACCTTTGGTTTGATACAGTCAAAGATCGTTTTCCCCAAATGCAAGGTTGGAGCAAACGCACATTCGATAATCAATGCCGCCATCGTATTGATTGGTTGAGGGCAATGGGATTTATAGATACGGCTCATGGTAAATTCGGTTTATCGGAAAACGGCTTGCAATTTGTGCTGAAGAATCCGCCTGAAGCCATAGGAATACAACCCAACGAAATAAAAAAAGAAGAGAAGGAACTCAAGAAATTTATCGCTCGAGATTTTCAGCCCTTTGATGTCTCTGTTGAGAGAACTCAATCACTTCGCCAAGTCTATGTTCGTGATCGCGCATTTCGGCAAATCGTAACTATTCAGTACGATAATTTTTGTGCAGTCTGCGGTTTCAAACTCGATTCCCCGCGTGGTGTGTATGAGGCGCAAGCCGCACACATTATTCCCAAACATAAACGTGGGTCAGACGATCCACGCAATGGGATTTGTATGTGTCGTACTTGTCACTGGTCATTTGATGAAGGTGTTATCTCTGTTGACGCAGAAAATTTCTTTGTGATTGCTGCCTCGTATCTCAAGCATCGAACAAGTGATACTTCGGCAGAACGCCTGTTGAAATTTCAAGGAAAAAATTTGCGCGAAGTTGTTGACACAGAATACGCGCCGTCAGTCCGCGCTCTCGCTTGGCATAATGAGCAAGTGTTTTTAGGTTGATGCTAACAAAAAAACATCCCAAAAATAATCTTTGGGATGTTTTTCTAATTCCCAATTACCATTTACTAATTACACTCCAAACGCGCACCCATCCGCTCGCGGATCGCTGCCGCCCCACAACACGCCATCACGATTGAGGATGATCTGCCCACGACCAAAAAGTGATCGGGCGTAACCGCTGACGGAATACGCATCGTGTCCCATCTTTTTCAAAGTGGATGCCGTCTCCGCGCTAATAGTTCCCTGTTTCATAGACAAATATGACATGGGGTTGGATCAGGCTGATTGACCGTTGTGGACACTCGACGTTCCCTTTTTCTCAAGGTGTCTAGCCTGACGGACGCACTACGAGCGCCCGGTGAAAGTCGG
>Ga0163199_1001850_pt1 | contig 13069 bp, 8 predicted proteins | sample PL_2010_150m_FD_113537 | JGI IMG/M metagenome (GOLD analysis project Ga0163199, IMG submission 113537) | Freshwater microbial communities from Powell Lake, British Columbia, Canada to study Microbial Dark Matter (Phase II) - PL_2010_150m | ecosystem: Environmental > Aquatic > Freshwater > Lake ... | reverse complement strand
GATCACTGTCCCGCCCTGTTCGGGCTCGATCTTATGCGGGATGGCTTCGTACATCTTGATCGGGCCACCGGCCCCTTTACGGCCGGCCAGATATGGATAACGCTGCCCCTCAAAGGATTCCGGGTTATTCTCGTCGAATTTCAGATAATTGTTGTGTGCATAGGCAATGGCCATAAAATAATACTTCTTATAATTGACCAGTGTGCGGACCCCCTCGGCGAACAGATCTTCCTCCAATACGAAGGTGTGTTCAATGCCCTGATCTTTCCCCTGGACCTCCACAACCGGAATGTTTGCTTCAATATCCTGATTCCAGTGATAATTCATAATCCGGCTGATCCCATCGCGGACATCGCATTGGAAAGCCACCCTGGTTAATGTCGTGTTGTGTGTTGTGGCTTCATTTATTGAGACACTGCTATGCTTAAACTGCCATACCTGGTAGCCCTGAAATTTATAGTAAACATCACAATCCGGATTATCCAAGGGGCAAACGATAAACGGGTCGCGTTCACGATAAGCCTCCATGAAGTTGTTGGAGGAAGGCTTATTCCAGATATGGAAAATCAGCTTCTGATCCTGTTCAACAATCGTGAGTTCCGGAGCATCCGGACCATCGATAACCTTAAAGCAATTTTCAAACAGACGCTGGGCTTTCTCATCTTCCTGAAGCATTAAAACGACCGAAGCCCAAGGGGTTCCTTCATAGGATCTTGCCCAAACGACGCCGGTGGTGATATCATTTATGGCGCCCGGCTCGAGGACAAACGGTCCGGAAGATTCGACCAGTCGTTTATCACCTGGCTCGTTACCGGCTGTTTCCTCTGTCCAATAAGGCATTGGTATGCCATTCTGACCCCAACCACATGGGTCGGAATCAGCAGGAAACATGAAATCGGTTATGGGGCCGGTACCTCCGCCGGATGGATGTGCGTTGCCTCCATAACGCATGCGTTCATTATCTTTCCATAACCCGCGAAGGAAATTGTAATACTCCGGAGCAGTATTAGGATCGCCGGTCACTCCGCCCGTATTGACATAATAAACAAATCTTCGCATACCCCAGCGTTCATTGTCCACAATACCGTCTCCAAAGTTGAGGCCGTTAATATTACCATTCAGGGCACAATCGTTACAGATCAGGTTCAACTGGCTGTCATAACTGGTACAGTCATCTTTCCCGTTCGGATCCTGATAAGGGCCTTCGAAAAAGTCGATTCCGATTGCCGGGGGATTGGCACCATAGGCCCAGGCTTCACCTTGTCCGTCAACATCCATTCCGTTATAAAAATAGCCTACCCCTTTGCTAACATGGCAGCCGGTATAATCATCATAAGCCCATCCCAGAGCGCCATCCGCATAGACCCCGAAATAGGTATCAATCAAAGTATAGGTAGAACGGTTTATCAGGGCATAGTTGTAGAAACTCATGTCGTTAACGGCATCATTGGTAGAGAATTCGAAGGCCTGAGCCCGGATTTCCATTCCGATAGCTTCACCCCCGGTTTCGGTATGAATATTACCCCGGTCATTATAGACCCACCAAAGAGTTCCATCACCGAAGAGCCGTGGACGTCGCTGTTCACGCGATGTTCCGCAGGGAAGGATGCCATCGAGGTCATAAAACGGATAATCGCCGTCGGCCGGGTTGTAAAAACCATCATCGTTGTTATCCCAGAAAGGGGCAAGATAGAAATCATATCCGGTGGCGGCATCGGCATGAGCGGGCCATTCGAGAATTCCTTCCGGAATGGTGTATCCTTTAAATTCCCTTTCCCGTGTTTCCGCATCAGATCGATACCAGGCACGGAAGGCTTCAACCTGATAGCGTGATATCTCCCAATGGCGGTCATATTGATAACATACTTCAACATCGGTGGTTCCCCGTGCATTCCCTTTGGTGATAAGGGGTCCGGGAAAATAGTCGACGCCTCCGATCCGGTATCGGACGGCAGCTAATTTCAACTGACCATTCACATCTGTTCCACCGATCCAGATTCCACCATTCCACAGGGCAGTTTTACCTGATCCTTTGGGGATTTCATACCGGGCGACTTTAAAATCCCACCACATATCACCTCCGGTATGAATCAGGGCTCTTACGTTATTCAGACTGATTTCCGTAGATGTTTTGCCGGCTGTGCAAGCAGCTGTGTATCCTTTCATTGTTTCCTGGTTGGCGCGGTAACGCTCTTTTGACATCATCAGCGGCTGCGCCCAACAGGTACCTGCCAATGCGGCAATCCATACCATCAGAAATATTCTTCTCATTATTGAATTTCTTGGGGATATTCTTCAATATCATATGGAACAGTAATCTCGACACGTGTTCCTGAAGGTTCACCCTGATCATTAACAATATCGACTATATTTACCGATAATGGCTTGTCGCTTATGGAGTTGTATAACTGAATTCTCTTTTCAATATTTGCCAGCCCTCTGGATTTATGTCCGGACCGCTCCCTGATGGCTTTGGCTTTTTCACGACCGATTCCATTGTCAACAATGTTGATCACCATATAATCTCCATGATCGCTGATGAGAACCTCAAGTAAACCTTTATGCTTGATCAGCTGAAGACCATGAAGGATGGCATTTTCGAGATAGGGCTGGAGGAGCATCGGTGGAATTCTGACCAGATGCTGGTCAATTTTGGGATCTACTTTGATTTCCAGTTCAAATTTTTTACTGAACCTCATGTGTTCCATTTTCAGATAGAGCTGGATCATTTCCAGTTCTTCGTAAAGCGTAATGTAGTTATGTTGAGAGTATTCCAGAACTTTTCTCATTAGGGTTGAGAAGTTGGATAAATAATAATTGGCTGAATCGACATCGTTTTTCAGAACAAAATTCTGAATAGAGTTCAGTGAATTAAAAATAAAGTGAGGATTCATTTGGGAGCGTAAAGCAAATTTCTGCGACCGGATCAACTCATTACTGATAGTAAGGAGTCGTTTCTCCATCTCATGCTTATTACGCAAACTATTAATTCTCAGGAATATAATGGTCCCGATTATCAGAAGGACGGTAAAGCTGGTCATAAAAAGGAAGACTCTTGTCTGATACCAGGCAGGGACTATAATTATCGTGGTTATCACTTCATTACTTCTGACACCCAAGCTGTTGGTTCCTGTGATTCTGAAATTATAGTGCCCGGGAATCACATTGCGGTAGTCGACCTGGTGCAAGCCGGGAGAAAGCTGAGTTTTGCCTTTATCGGAATTCTCCAAAAAGTAGGTAAACTGATTTTTAAATGGATTCAGATAATCCATAGCGGAAAAAGAAATGCTGAACGTATTGTCGGATGAAGGAATTCTGATAGTATCAGCGATGGGGATATCATATTTTTGTTGAGCACCATGAATGGTAAATCCTGTGATCCTGGCAATCGGCGCTTTTGATGTCCGTAAAGTCGTTTGAGGAAAGAAAGCAATTACCCCGTTTACCCCTCCAAGAAAAACCTCTCCATTTTCAGCTGCATAAATTGAGTTTTTATTGAATTCATTACTTAGCAGACCATCCTGGACATCAAAATTAGTGAATTCATCATTCCGGTGATCGAACCGGGAGAGGCCATTATTGGTAGGCAACCAGAAAATGCCGTCTTTATCCTCATAGATTCCGTAAACAATGTTGTCGCAAAGTCCGTCAGCCGTGGTGTACCGGTCGAAGGTACCCGACTGGGGATCGAAGTTGCAAAGACCGCCGCCATTGGTGTAAACCCAGAGCTCACCCTGAGAATCTCTGAAAACCCCGAAAACATAGCTTGTTCCTATCGTAGTTGCATTGCCGGGCACGGGCAGGTAGTTTTTCCATTTACCGGTTAATTCGTTGAATTCATTTAATCCGTATTGGGTAGATATGAGAAAAATACCTGGCGACATTTCGAAAACACCAAGGCAGGCGTTGTTGCTCAGGCTGTTGGAATTATCCGGATCATGATAATAATTGGTAAAAATGCCTGTAGAATTATCAAACCGGCTAAGTCCATTATTGGTGGCAAACCAATAATTTCCTTTTGAATCCTTGTTGATATGCCAGATGATATTTCCAGCGATCGAATTTCCTGAATCATCAGCATCGTAAACTTTATTGGTCATATTATCTGTTCTGAAACGATTTAACCCTGTTCGGGTACCAATCCAGACGTATGGAGGATCAGTAAAAAGGTCGGTTATCTGATTTCCGGAAATGCTGTTTGGATTATTATCGGCATGTTTAATAAATTGAGTGGATTTTTTATCCCGGTTCCAGATCAGTACCCCATCCTGTGTGCCAAACCAGAACGTACGCGGTTTTGGTTCGACGATCCCAAAGGTGGAATAGAATTTAACAATCTCATAAAAAGCATGGGGATCCGGAACGAGTTTCACCAGACCTTTGTGGGATGTTCCCAGCCAGAATAATCCGTTCCGGTCCTGGATGATTGACCAGAATGAAGTATAGGAGAAATAGTCGCTTTCCGGAATTTTTTGCTGCATATTGATAAACCTTTGCCTGACCGGGTCGAATACCAGCAATCCGCTTTCACGAGTTCCTACCCAAACATTGTTTTCTTGATCGGTGTAAATGCAATTGATATAGTTTTCTGAGGATTGGAAATGCGTTGAGGTTGGATTTTTAATAGGATAATAGGCAAAAGATCTGGTTAAGGGTTTGTAGCATTGAAGTCCGGCTGGTGTTCCGATCCAAATATTGCCCGAATGGTCAATATTTAAGGCGGTAATGACAGAAGTCATGAGATGTTTATTTTGGCCATCACCATAAAAACTGATAATCTGGCCTGTTTCAGGATTGAGTTTATTGAGCCCGAGGCTGGTGCCAATCCATACCGATCCGCTTGAATCTTCAGCGAAACAGGTTACCTTGTTGGAACTGATAGTTGTAAAGTCCCTGGGATTATGCTCGATATGTGTAAATCCAAGGGTGTTAGGGTCGAGAATCAAAACTCCTTCGTTTGTTCCTATCCAGATTAATCCTTTTTTGTCGGTGTATAAGACATTAATACTGTCGGAGGCCATCCCGTTCCCGACATTCTGTTCTTCCGTGAATTGAGTTACCGAAAAATCTTTTTTCGAGATGCGGTTCAAACCTTTTGTACAGCCTGCCCAGATAAAGCCTAGTGTATCTTCGGCCAGGCCTACGATCGTGGCCTGTGTCAGTCCAAGTGAAGGATTGACCATGTTGATATTCAGAGTTCTGAATGAATAACCGTCGAACCGGTTCAACCCGCTCCAGGTTCCAGCCCAGATATACCCTTCCTTGTCCTGATGGATACAGTTTACCGTATTTTGAGATAAACCTTTTTCAATCCGGACATATTCGGAGGTGATGTTTTCAATACGGTAATCTTGTGCAAACGAAAGATTTATCTGTAGAATCAGGAAAGCGCAACTACATAGGATTACCCGGAACATCGGGGAAATTATTATTCGAGAGGCCCCAGAAACCTTCCAACAATAGTGAGCAGGTTTCCCTTTCTGATCGGTTTTGCAATATAGGCATCAAAACCGGCATCCATAGCCCTTTTCTCATCATCAGCCATTGCAAAAGCGGTTTGGGCGATCTGGTGGATATTCGGAAACATAGATTTTATTTGGAAGCGAGCCTCATAGCCATTGATATTTGGCATCTGAAGATCCATGAGTATCAGATCAATTTTTGGATTCTGTTTGCATGCATCGATAGTTTCTTCACCGCTTCGTGCCCAAAGGAGCGAGGCACCGGTTTTCTGTAATACTGCTTCCAGATAGAGATAGTTGGAATCTTCGTCTTCAGCAATCAGAATGGTTTTATTACTCCAGTCCATAATAAGCGCAGGTTGATTATCAATCAAATTTAAACTATTTACTCAAACTTCTATTGACTTTTAAAATTAATTGAAGGATAATTTTAATTAACATAATTTTTACAAGGGTATCAGGGGTGTTATAACGGCAAAAGAAAGCCACCAACTGACCAAATTGGCGGCTTTCTTTTTGATTGATATACTGCTATTTGATCTCCTTGAGGGTTTTGCGTGACAGAATCAGCATAAACACTCCGAAAACAAACATGAACAACCCAATGTAAAGGTTAATATTATATCCAAGGGATTTGGCATAGATTTCTGCATCACTGCCTGTAGCCAATCCATACACTGAAAGAATGAGCCCGAAAATGGTAAAGAGCAAGCCGATCGGAATTTTGATATCTAGTTTCATAATTGTTTCTCCTACCAGAAAATAATGGATAATATTAATGTGATGATTCCAACAATAACAGCAAGGACGACAGGACGGTTATACCATTTGTCATCTTTATCGATAAGCCGAGGGGTGAGTGAATAAACCAACCCTTTGAGATCTTCATTGGATTTAAGTTGTTTAGTCAGGAATGTGAGTCCGACAGTAAAAATGGTTGCCGATGTCCAGGCAATAATGGCGGTCCAGAAATTCTGGGCCATACTACTAGGGTAAGTATGTGCCACACTGATCCATCCGCCTTTTATGATAGCGCTCGGGTCAGCACCAGCGGGGATGGTTAATCCATGATGAAGCAATGCACAACCGATTCCAACCAGGAGTCCCCAGAAAGCGGCGTTCCCGGTGGCGCGTTTCCAGAACATTCCAAGGAAAAGAACTGCGAACAGCGGCGCATTGACCATCGAAAAAATCATTTGCAGGAAATCCATGATGTTTCCGAATTGCTTGGCCAGATAAGCGGCACCAATGCTGAGAACTACTCCAAAGATGGTAGCAATCTGTCCGACTTTTAAATAATGGTTATCATTTTGACGAGGCTTGATGTAGCTTTGATAGATGTCGTAGGTCCAGACGGTATTAAATGCGGAAACGTTACCGGCCATCCCCGACATAAAGGAAGCGAGCAAAGCCGTGAGCCCGAGGCCAAGAATGCCTGACGGATAATAGTGGCTTAGCATTGAAGTGATCACAGAGTTATAATTCGGACTGCCATTGGGCATAAGTTCAAGGGAAAGGGTTCCTTTTGATGCAAGAGCCATGGCTGCCATACCCGGAACAATAACCAGAAACGGGATGAAGATTTTAGGAAGGGCACCAATCAGTGGTGTTTTCCTTGCTGCGTTCATGGAATTGGCTGCCATAGCCCGCTGGACCACCAGGAAATTGGTGCACCAATATCCGAACGACAGAACAAATCCCAGGCCCATCAGAATACCAAACCATTCCACACCCATTGGATTGGAAGTCGCAGAACCTGAATGGGACCACATCGTTGTCCAGGCACCAGGCTGGAATCCTTTACCAACTGCTACTTCCGACAGGGTGTCGCTCATGCCGGCCCAGCCGCCGGCATCCTTCAGACTCAGGAAAACCAGCGGGAATAGCCCGATCACTATGATAAAGAACTGAAGCACTTCATTATAAATGGCAGAAGACAGCCCTCCAAGGTAGGTATAAGCAAGCACGATTCCTGCCGATACCAGCACGGAAACATCAAAAGGCCATTGAAGAAGTTTTTCCATCAAGGCAGCCAATGCATACATTGAAATTCCCGAGGCCAGAACCGTCATCAGGGCAAAAGCAATTGCATTTAATCCCCGTGTTTTTTCATCGAACCTCAACTTAAGATATTCCGGCACGGAGCGGGCTTTCGAACCGTAATAAAACGGCATCATAAACAGTCCCAGGAAGATCATGGCAGGTATAGCTCCAATCCAATAGAAATGGGTAGTTGCCATACCGTACTGTGCGCCGGATGCCGACATCCCGATCACTTCAAGAGCTCCCAGGTTGGCTGAAATGAAGGCGAGGCCGGTAACCCATGCTGGAAGTGAACGGCCAGCTTCGAGAAATGCTTTGGAAGAACTCATATAGCGCTTGAGAGCCCATCCGATACCTATAACGAACATGAAATAGATCATTATGATCACATAATCGATCCATCCGAGTGTAAGAAGATTTGGCATAAGATCCGTGTTTAGTTATTGGTTCAAATTTATAAATTTAATCCAGTTTCGCAGATTTCATATCTTCTCCTTGTTTAAACCAAGGTTTGCTCTTTTCATTGAAGCTAATTCAGATCATTTCCAGCACTTTCCAGGATTTCTACCAACTCACGCGGATTGACTACCCGGATGCCCGGCTTGAGGGGCCAGCCTTGTTTGACAGGACTTACAACCAGGGTTTCGTCAGGTTGAATATCCGCGATCGCCTGGTGGTTGCCCCTCGTCAGGGAGGGTGACAAGGTGGCTTTACACTCAATGGCGATCCTTTTTCCGCCGGTTTCCCAAACGAAATCAACTTCCGATCCCTGTGCGGTCCGGTAAAAACTAGTACGGGCATTCGCGAAATGTCCGCGCAGCTGACCCAGTATCACGGTTTCCCAAAGGGTTCCGAAAGATGGATGGCCGAGTAACTGGTTGAGCGTTTGAATATCAAGCAAAGCATTAACAATCCCTGCATCGGACAGGTAAATTTTCGGGGACTTAACCAAACGCTTGCCCAGGTTGGGAAGATGGGGCAATACCGGCACCACCATAAATGTGCCAGATAAAAGATCAATATAATTATGGATAGTCGGAGAGCTGACTCCCAATGCATTACCCAAACTCGTATAATTCACAGTCTGACCATTTACATGAGCCAGCATTTGCCATAACCGGCGCATGGTTGCCGGTGAAAATCCGGCCGGCAAGGCTCTCCGAGGATTGCCGGAGCAGATCGCGCGAGGCAGAACCCAGAAAAAGAAAATGGCCGTTGCCGCCCCACTGGTCAACCAGGCTGCGGATGACCGGAAACAGGCCGGGAAGCCTCTGTATTTCATCCAGGCAAATCAACCGGCCACGATTCATTTCAAAGAAATACTGGGGATCGTTCAACTTCGCCAGGTCCGTCGGATTCTGCAGGTCAATATAAACCGATCCGGGAATCGCCTGAATGATTTTGCGCGCCATGGTCGACTTTCCACATTGCCTAGGACCCGTTATGGCGGTTACGGGATTGTCCCGTATGCTATCTTGAACGGCCTCTTCCAGTAAACGAGTATAATACATTACTGTTAAATTTAACCATGCAAATTTAAAAATTAGTTTTCAATATACATGATTAAATAAAACAACAAAACTCTATGGCCGGTCTCCGCATCAACCATGTGAACTTACCTTCTTTAAAGGGCGAGCGCAGGCCGCCCCTACAGCCGTGTTTTGATCGTTTCAATCTTAGTCGCAAATTCCTGAACCTGCTTGTCGTAAAGTTCCAATGCCTTAATCTGCAGGTTAGTTGGCCTACCTCTATAACCACCGACTGCAGCATAGATTTCACCTATGTTCTCGCGCAGCCGTACCTGACCCGTTATCCCGCCTTCGCCTCCCTGAGTTGCGGAGATTTGCTCATGCATTTTTTCGCAATCAGCAATGAGGGCCTGAGTCTTTTTCAGGTTCGAACCTTTTGCACTTGCAGCCTTGGCTTTCAGGGCATCACGCCTTTTAAGAATCTGATCATCAATGGCAGCCAGTTTCTCCAGCATGTTGTAAGCCTTCATCAGGGTTTCACGCTGTATTTTCCGGTCGTCAGCTGTATGCTTGCTATTCTGTACATCGTTTAGCACCAGGTTTGTGGTATAGGTATCGGTGCCTTTAACTACCTTGATTGAATAAGATCCGGGCTGATATTCTGGTCCAAAGGCTGCTTCGCCCAGAATATTAGGAGATTTTGGAACTTTTGGCGGCTCCATGGCAGTTGCGATCTGAACAATGTTAATTCCCTTGCGGTTGCCGGCCGGAAGCTTTTTGAGAAATTTAGCATTTGAATCATAAACTTCCAGATACATCTCACCGAAAACATGTCTTTTCTTCAGATAATAACAGATACTGGCCCCACCGTATGGATTCGGGCCGATGAATTCCGCATCGCTGACAAAATCCTGTAATCCTGTTTGAGAGGTAAAGTAGTACGGTCTGACTGGCAGAAAGGCAAAGTCCTGCGCAAGAACCGGCTGAGTGAGGTTTCTCAGGGCAGTAAGATCATCAATAATAATGATTCCCCGTCCGTGGGTAGCCAGAACCAGATCATTTCGAACCGATTGGAAAGCCATGTCATAAACCCCGGTTTGAGGAACCTTGTTTTTGAACCGGACCCACTCTTTTCCATGATCCAAACTGATAAAAAGACCGGATTCAGTGCCGAGGAAAATAAGATCTGCAATGACCGGGTCCTGCTTGATTACATGGCAGAATCCCTGGATGGCCGGAGTAACCAATGATTTCCAGGTCTTTCCAAGATCATCCGAGTAAAACACATACGGGTTCAGATCGCCGTTGCGGTGCGCATCAACGGTGATCCAGACAGCATTCTTATTATAATGATCAGCATCGATGTGGGAAATGAAAGCCAATGGAGGTATTCCCTGAACTGCATTGTTCAGTTTGTTCCATGTTTTACCGCCGTCGGTTGTTAATTGGATGTTGCCATCATCGGTGCCGGCCCAGATAATGTTCTCATCCATAGGCGATTCGTTGATGGAAAAAATCGTGGTATTGTTTTCAGCGGTACTGTTATCGATTGTTAGTCCTCCGGATTGCTCCTGTTTCTGACGTGCCGGATCGTTAGTGGTCAGGTCGGGAGAGATTCGTTCAAACGAATCCCCTTTGTCTTTTGATCTGAAGAGATATTGCGAGCCAACATATAGCCATCCTGATTTTTCACCAAACACGACCGGAGTATTCCAGTTGAAACGCAGCGAACCGGTGCCTTCCTCGGGGAAGGGTTTAATATATTTGCTTTCACCCGTTTTATGGTTTGTCCGGGAAATCCTGCCACCCTGATACTGAGCATAAGTGACATCGGGATCTGAAGGATCGCCATAGGCGTAGAAACCATCCCCGAAACCGATATTTTTCCAGTCAGAATTCCGTATTCCCCCGGATTTTCCGGAAGGGGCCATCCAGGTGCCATTATCCTGCAATCCTCCATAAACATTATAAGGTTCTTTTTGATCTACGCTAACATGGTAGAATTGGGATACGGGCAGATTCTGAACGAAGCGCCAGGTGTTTCCCTTATCGGCAGAGATGTATACCCCGCCATCGGTTCCCATATATATCAGGCGGTTATCTTTCGGACTGATCCAGAGTGCATGGGTATCGCTATGATAGGCACCTCCGCTGACTGAAGGATTCTGGAAGATCTTTCCGCCGTTGGAACTTACCCATAAAGTAGTGCCGGGTTTATAAATACGTTCTGAATCAACCGGGTCTGGTACAAGGAGGCTGTAATAAAATGGCCTGTCGCCGGCCATGATTTGATCGCTCATCTTTTCCCAGGAGGATCCCTGGTTGGATGAACGGTAGAGAGCTGATTTATCCGATTCAACGAGTGCATACAGATAGTGGGGGGCAACCGGTGAAATGGCAACAGCAATTCTGCCAAGGGTTTCATTGGGGAATCCGTTGTGAATTTTATTCCAGGTTGCTCCGCCGTCGGTTGATTTATACAGGGCACTACCCGGGCCGCCGGAACGGAAAGTATAGGCCTGCCGGCGAAAATCCCACATCGATGCATAAATCAATGAAGGATTTTGAGGATCCATAACCATATCGGCACAACCGGTGGATGGATTGACATATAGTAATTTCGTCCAGGTTTTGCCTCCGTCGGTGGTTTTATAGACGCCCCGATCCTCGCTGTCGCCCCAAAGTGCACCAAGAACGGCAGCATAAACAATATCAGGATTTGATGGATCGATCAGAATCCGCCCTATCCGTTCGCTTTTTTCCAGGCCTTTGAGTTCCCATTTTTCCCCTCCGTTTATCGTCCGGTAAATTCCGGTTCCAACCGAAACGCTGTTACGGACCCAAACCTCACCGGTTCCTACCCAAACGGTGTCCGGGTGGTTCTGGTCAATGGTAATGGTTCCTATAGACTGGGAGTAATCTTCAAAAACAGGTTTGAATGTGGTTCCCTGATTGAGCGACTTCCATACGCCACCACCTGCTGCACTTACCCAAACGATATTAGGATCTTTGTTTTCTGCAGTAATGCTGGAAATCCGCCCGCTCATTTTGGCCGGTCCGATCTGCCGGCCCTGGATATCTCCGAAGGTGGCATCGGTAACCTGAGCCTGTAAAGCAGGGAAGCTGGCAATTGAAAGTATGCTGAAAATTAAGTATTTAGCTTTCATAGAGTTTGGTTTTTATTACAACTATGGCCCCTGCGTAATGCTGCGGTTTGCGACGGGGTCCCGGCCTCCGCCGGGATGACACTTCTCCGAGGGAAATTTCTTACGCATCACGCGTTTCTCATCACGCTTACTTGATTGGTTTTTCGAATAGGGATTTGTCGAGGTCGGGATTGATTTCGACTTTATCCGTTACGATAGTCATCACTACCTGCCCGTTCATCCTGGTGTCAACTTTGCCTGGCATGGCAAGCCCTTCAACCTGCATGTAATTGCTATAGTAGGTATCAGTTTCGGTTTCATTGCCCTGTACTTTAACTTTGGTGTTGGTACGAATCATCATATAGGAATCACCATCGAGGTAATAGGTAAAAGCATCTCCTTCTTTGGTAACAAGTTTAACTTTAAAGCAGGATGTGCCTTCCATATCTTCCTTGCCATCAAGGGTTACCGTGTAGCCTTTGTCTTTCCAATTCCACAGCATTCCATCGATATCAGCAGAGTATTTCATCGTTTTTAACTCATCTTCGGTAAATGGCTGAGGTTCGGTAGCTCCTGCAAACGGATTCAGGTTCCATCCTTCTTTACCGTTAAAGGTTTGAATAAAGGATAGTCCCTGGAAAGTGCCTTCCACACGGATACAATCGGGCCTTTTTGACATCTGGATAAAAGGGATTTCCAGACCGCTCTGCATCAGTTTCCCGGTGGTTTTTACCGAATTAACTTTCAGGAGTTTTTCCTGACCGATTGCTGAAAAGTGCTCTTTCAGAACGTCATCAAGTGACTGAGCGGAAAGAAAAGTGCCGGAAACCAGCATAAAAACTGAGAAGAGGATAGCGAATTTTTTCATGTGTTTGAATTTGTATTTTTTAACGGACAAAAATAGAGGGAAATTGTTACAAAGATAAGAGAAAAGCGGACCGTGTTATCT
>Ga0163199_1001849_pt1 | contig 13069 bp, 14 predicted proteins | sample PL_2010_150m_FD_113537 | JGI IMG/M metagenome (GOLD analysis project Ga0163199, IMG submission 113537) | Freshwater microbial communities from Powell Lake, British Columbia, Canada to study Microbial Dark Matter (Phase II) - PL_2010_150m | ecosystem: Environmental > Aquatic > Freshwater > Lake ... | reverse complement strand
GGAATATTTTTTGTATCCATCTTTACCGCCGCACCAGCCGGTGTTGTGCTCTTTGAACTAGCGGCCGCTAATCCAATATGGGAAGTGGCGTTATTCGGTGGAATCGGCGCGCTCATCGGCGATCTCCTTATTTTTCGCTTCATCAAAGACAGTATTTCGGAAGACATTCACTGGCTTATGCGAAAGACCAAACAAGAGAGGCTGGTTTCTATATTCAAGCCGAAGCTTTTCAAATGGCTGATCCCGTTTATCGGAGCTTTAATCATCGCATCACCTTTACCGGACGAGGCCGGTCTTGCCATGATGGGGCTTTCAAAAATGAAAACATCCGCTTTTATACCAATATCATTCGCTCTCAATTTTTTGGGCATATTGATTATCGGCTTATTCGCCAAAGGGCTGATGTGATGTTTTCGAACCCTGTATAATTAAATGGTCGAATTAAGAACTAACTAATCAAAATGAATATGAATATTTTCAAAAATTACACGTTTACATGGTGGCAAGCAGGTATACTGAAGGCTTCCGTGGTTTGTATCGGTGTTGCGATCGGGGCGAACTGGCCTCAAGTATTTGCGCCGTACACAACACTTCTTATCGTGGTCGGGGTCGTCCTCGGAATTTACCTCGCGGTCATCTCGTTTAAGAAATAGTTTTGTTAAGCAAATTATACCGAGTCATATTTGCTTAACATTGCTCGAGTTAAGCAAATCGTCCCACGCTCTCAAATTTCGTTTTACGGCTCGTCAGTGTCTCAATTGGTGCAAAGCTCTTACCTTTGGTACAAAGCTCGCCACAAGGGCAACCAAGTGGGAAATCAGGGGTTACAGGTTCTCGTACTTGGCCAGTAATCCTTTCATCTGGTCTAAAACCACGGTAGGATATTTGTACTCCTCCGCCCAGTCAAAAGTTCGAAAATCGTTGAGCAGGGCGAGCAAATATAAAAAGAGCCGGCTTATGTCGGCTCTTTTTATATTTATTTGAAAGTACGTGGATCGAACCTAGCAGCACCCCGCATCAGGAAGATAGGAGCGAAGCGACGTAAGAAACCGAAGGTGTCTTAGGCGGGGGTCGGGGTGCTGCGTATGGTTCGGTGAGTTTTTGGGCTATTCAGCCGAAAGCGAAACTTTAATCCCTACCTCCGGAGCAAAATGCAGAAGCCCCTTGCGGGCTTTTTGTATTTGGCTTTTAACTGTACTGGATCGAACCGAAGGCCGAAATCACGAAGTGATGAGGTTTCGACTGGAAGGAGAGGCGATCCCTACCTCCGGAGCAACTTTTTCAGGATTTATAAAGGTATTTTGGGGCTGTTGTAACAGGAATTGAACTAAGATAGCAGAAAAAGGACGGTGCATAAAAGGCATGGCAGATGTTTTTATTTTGGTATAATCAACTTATGAACAAAAAAATATTATCGATTGTTTCAATAGTCGTAGTTTTGGCTTTAGCAGGAGGAGGCTACTACTATTGGAAAACAAAAATGCAAAAAGCTCCAAAGCCTGCGGCACAACAAGCGGCAGAGGATATTCAAAAAACGGCAGCCAGCGTTTCGGCTGATATCGGCAAAAACGTTTCGCCAGATGTAACAACGCCGGTTATTAGTCCGACGCAAATAGATGCTAACCCCTACAACAAAACCAATCCTTTTTCCAACTTAAAAACCAACCCTTTTCAATAAATAAAAAGCGATGAATAAAAAAACTTTAAGTGCTTTAGTTCTTACTTCCGGAATTTTGGTTTCCGGCGCGGTAATCAATTTGGCTAATGCCCAAACAACAGCGACCCAATCGGCGCAAGCCCAGCCGCCGCAACAGCAGGAACAACAAAAATCAGGCATACAATATCCCATAAAAGAATTGGGCAATTGCCAGAACAAAAATGATTGCAAGGTTTTTTGCGATGACCCTAAAAACTCCGACGCTTGCCTGGCTTTCGCCAAACAAAATAATTTGATGAGTACCGAGGAAGTGGCCGCCGCCAAAAAATTCACGGACAACGGCATGGTTGGTCCGGGCGGTTGTAAGGGACAAGCCGCGTGCGATCAATATTGCGGCAATTCGGATCATTTGGAAGCATGCATTACCTTCGCGCAAAAAAATGGAATGATGTCGGACCAACAGCTGCAAGATTCCCAAAAGATTTTGACTGCTGTAAAAAACGGCCTGAAGCCGCCTGCTTGCTCCGGACCTAAGCAATGCAACGCGTATTGCAGCAGCCCTGAACACATGGAAGAATGCATGAAGTTTTCTTTGGCGGCCGGAGTTGTTCCGGACAATCAAAAAGAACAGATGCAAAAGACTTTGGATGCAATAAAACAGGGCGCTAAACCGCCAGCCTGCCAACCTAATCAGCCTGGCCAATCCGGCCAACCTAATCAATCCGGTCAACTTGGAAATGGTTTGCAGTCATGCGATACATATTGCAGCAACCCTACTCACATGGAAGAGTGCATGGCCTTTACTTTGGCAATAGGACAGGTGCCGGACAAACAGAAAGAGCAGGTGCAAAAAACTTTAACTGCCATAAAGCAAGGCATTAAACCACCGGCTTGCCAACCCGCCCCGCCCAGTCAATCCGGACAACCTGGCCAGCCTAATCAACCCAGCCAAGCCAATCAAGCCGGACAGGGACTGCAAGCGTGTGACCAATATTGCGCCGACCCAAGCCACGTTGAAGAATGCGTAAAATTTTCCGTGGCAGTCGGAAATATGACGGAACAGCAGGCGCAAACAGCCATAAAAACCGGCGGCAAGGGTCCCGGCGGATGCGTCGGTAGAGACGCCTGCGACACTTTCTGCAATAATCCCGACAACCAGGAAACTTGTTTTAATTTTGCCAAAGACAATGGAATGATTTCGCAAGACCAGCTTCAGCAAATGCAAGCCGGCCAGCAGAAAATGAAAGAAGCTTTTTCCTCGATACCGCCTGAAGTTTTGGATTGTCTGACTTCTTCTGTGGGCGCCGATGTTGTCGAGAAAATGAAAACCGGATCTGTGGTCGGACGGAAATTCGGTGATTCCATTAATCGGTGTTTTCAAAAATTTGGCGTACGAGAAGGAACGCCAAGTGGCAACGGTCCGGGTAGCGGCCAAGGTGGTCAACCTAATCAAAATCAAAATGGTCAGGGTCAGCAAAATCAGCAGGGTCAACCCGGACAGCCCGGACAAAATCAGATTCAGAATGATCTTAAATGTTCGCCAAAGGGCACGACTGCATCATTTGTCTGTGCCAAAAATGGCAGGAATGCGTCCGGCGGTCCCGAGACAACTTATTTCAATAAGTGCACCGCGGAACAAGACGGAGCGGTGATTATTCATGATGGCGTATGTGAAGGACATAAGCCCTGTGGGGATGTTGCCGATCCGGTATGTGGGAATGACAACAATACCTGGGTGAGTGCATGTTATGCCGTAGAGCAAGGCGGAGGAGTGCAGTATACGGGTGTCTGTAAAAATCAGTCGGGAGGTGGGCAGGGCCGGCCTGGACAGAATCAACCGACGCAGAATCAAAGTGGGCAAACCCAGCCAAATCAACAAGGTCAGCAAAGGCCTTTTCAACAAGGACCAGGGACTGTAAATCAGGGCGGCCAGCAAATGCCACAACAAGCTGGGCCCGGCGGATGCAAAGGACCGGAAGAGTGCCAAAAATATTGCGCTTCCAATCCGGAAGTATGTAAGAACTTTCAGCCGCAACAAAATCAGGGCCAGCAAGGTAAATCTGGGCAACCAAATCAACCAAATCAGCCCAGTCAGCCTAACCAACCCAATCAACCTACTCAAGGAGGTCAGGGTATAGGCGGGCCCAATGATGGCTCAGGTCCTTGTGGTACGGGTCCAGGAACCTGTTCAGGTATAGGTCCCGATGATATAAATCCAAAAAACGGAAGTAATAGTCCTGGCGGTCCCAACCAAGGCCAAGGTTTCAATCCGGGCTCCGGTCAGAATGGCAATGGTCCGGGACTTAACCAAGGTGGTCCTAGTCAACCAAATCAACCTGGCCAACCTAGTCAGTTTAATCAAGGCCAACCTGGTCAAATGCAACCTCAACAACAGCAGCAACCTCAGCAATTCCAATCCCAACAGCAACCTTTTATACAACAGCAAAATCAGCCCTCTCCGCCAAGCGGTTTCTTGCAGCAGACACAAAAGCTTTTAGGAAATGCCCTGAACTTGAATATATTCAAGTAATATAAAAATCCCCAGAAGTAGCCTTCCTTGGATGTTTTTGATTTATTTATATAATCCCTTATAACCAAAAACCTCTGATAGAGATTCCATATAGGTCCTATTCAAAAGAAGCGTTATAATGGCATCTGGAAAAAGAGCCAAAAGATTCTATATCAAAAGCTATATTTATGCAGAACTTCTCCGTTCTAAGCTGGAATGTCCAAGGGAAAGTGAATCTCACCGGGCACACGCTTTTTAAAAAAATAAAGCCCCATCTCATAAATCAGTCTTCCGATATCATCGCATTGCAGGAGATGTGCAATGCGGAAAGAATGCTGAAAAATCTCGAGACCTTAAACGGATACAATATTTTTATTCCCGAACTTAATAGGAGAAGGCACCGCAAAACGCCGGGGTTCAATCACAATGTGCTCTTAAGCAAATACCCGATTATCCGCGCCGAGGAAATTGTTTTTCCTTCGTGGGGCAATAAGATTCACCTGGAGAATGGCATCCGCGCCGATATACAATTCGGTAATCAGGTATTAAGAATTTATAATTGCCACCTCGCTATTTTCAAAGTCGGCATAGACACGCGCCTGAAACAGCTTGCGTATATACTGGATGATGCCAGGAGTTATAAAGGCCCGACTATTATTTGCGGTGATATGAACGTTGCTATTCCCAAAAAAGGCTTGAGAAGAAAAATCGTTACCGGATGGCATCGGGAACCCAAGCGCGAAATGTCGGTCAACGGAAAATTTATCGATTACGACGAAAGGGAAATATTCAATAAAACTATCAGCAAGCACGGGTTCAAAGAGGTTCTGGATCTATATACGCCGACCTGGTCGCCCCTTAAATCAAAGCACGCGGAGCTTTTCAAGCTTAAGCTGGACTGGTTTATGGTAAAAAACTTGAAAGTAACCGATATAAAATTGGGGGATTACGTATCGGACCACAGGTCGGTAGAAGTCCGGTGCCATCTTTAAATAAAAACCGTTATTCGAACCCACTTTTTATTAATTGGGCGTATATAGTAATATGTATAAAATAAAAAAATGAAATTCACGCAGCCTTCTTCTGCTTACAATCCAAACTCTCGATGGTGGAAACGCCCCGCGGTCTTGTGGGTGCTTGTCGCGGCGGGATGTCTCGCCGGTTTTTTCATCGGGTTTTTAGCGGAAAGCATTATAAGCAAGCCCGTCTTACCGGCGCCTCTTCGCCTTGGAGGATACAATTTCATAAGTCCGCTTCTTGCGTGCAATTTTTCCAGCTTGAAGGTATTTCCGGAATTCCAAAAAATGAGCAGCCAAATAGAATCGGTAATTAAGGCCCATACAAGCGCCGGCGATATCAGTAAGGCATCAACGTACTTCCTGAATCTTGCCAATGGAAATTGGTCTGATGTCAATGAGAAAGAAAAATACTATCCTTCAAGCCTGGGAAAGATACCGATTATGATGGCTTATTACGGGCTTGCGGAAAGTTCAAACGCCATTCTTGATAAAAAAATGACTTATGTTGGCGGCGCGGACCTTAATCAGACTCAAGACATAAAGCCCGCCAAGGCGATTGTTCCCGGCGATACATACACCGTTGAGCAGTTGATTGAGTACATGATCGAATATTCCGATAACAACGCTACGGAACTTCTTTATAATGCTATCGACAAAAATACACTCAGGAACGTCTACAGCGACCTCAATATTCCGACCAACGGCAATGCGACAATCGAAAATCTCGACTTCATAACTCCACAGCAAATAACGATCCTTTTCCGCGTGCTTTATAACGCAACCTATCTCTCCCGCGACTATTCGGAAAAAGCCCTCCAGCTCATGAGTAAGTCCGGTTTCACTCAGGGCGTTTACGCCGGCGTACCGGCTTCGACGGTCGTTTCCCATAAGCTCGGCTTGGTAGGTATTGCTCCGAACGGGATAATAACCGACGAACACGAATTGCACGATTGCGGAATTATTTATGCCAAAGACCCCTACGTTCTTTGCGTGATGACCCGCGGCTCATCGAACTTGTCTGCTATGGAAAATATCGTTGCGGAAATTTCAAAAACGGTATACAAAAACGTTATAAACGGCGGAAGATAATGAAAGAAAATCTTTTGCAATTGGAAATTGCTACCGACCGGCTGAGGTTGCGGCAGGTATCGATGGACGACCGCGAATCCATATTCCGCGAATTTACGCCGGAGATAACGCGTTTTATGAATCCAGTGCCGGCCAAAAGCATAGAAGACACGGATAAGTTCATCAATGATTCCAGGCAAAAAATGGAGAACGGCGAGGAGATTACCTGCGCTATTCTGGATAAATCAACTGGGGAATTTCTCGGCACCGGCGGCATACATCGCATCAACACGCCGACCCCGGAGTTCGGCATCTGGATAAAAAAATCAGCCCACGGCCACCGTTACGGCAGGGAGGCCGTGGCCGGTTTCAAAAAATGGGCCGATGAAAACTGCGACTACGAATATATTCTTTATCCGGTGTTCAAGGAGAATATTGCAAGCCGTAAAATTGCGGAATCTCTTGGGGGCAAATTCATCGGAGAGTCAGAAAAGAAAAACGGCGCCGGAGTTCCTATGATTTCGCTGGAATATAGAATCTACAGGAATTAACTCGAAAACCGGCTGCGTCTGATATACTAGAAATATGAAGAAACTCGGCTTTATCATTTTGCTCGTCATCGTGTCGTTTTCCGCGTATCTAGTCTGGAGTTATTTTGCCAGCTCGACTTCCGATACGCTGGTTGTTCCGATTGGCCAAACGGGAAATCAGAAACTTTCTGCGGCAAGTAAAAATTTAAAAAGTTTGCAGAACGATTTTTTAAACTCAGTAAAAAAGCAGATAGATACGGCAAAATCTTTCGTGGAACAAATTCCGCAAGCTACCACCGACGTTTTTAACAATCTGATTGATAATACAAAAAATACGGTCAGGGAAAACTTGAATACTATTTTGGAAACCACATCGTCACCCGCTGCTTCTCCAGCTAATGCGCCTGCCGCCGGAAATCTCGCAATCAGCGGCGGCACATCCCAAAATTTACCCGCCGAACCCAATGTCTGTTTCGTCGTTTCAAAGGGAGAGTCCGTCGATTACGGCATCGACCAGCCGTTTCCGGGAATGGAAGGAACATCATATAAGGTTGACTGGGGGGACGGACAAACCGTAAAAGGACTATTTCACAGCGGCGACAAAAACGTAGTCGTTTCTCATTCATACGCGCAACAAGGCACGTATTCCATTATTTTCCGGCTTACGAGCAGCTCCACAGTACTTACCGCATCCCGTTCGGTGTGCGTGAAGTAATAGGGGGCGGCAAATTGATTTATCCGGCTGGGTGTTATATATTTCGACTAAGTCTGGGCGGTACGTCTGGGCCCAGTAAATTGAGTTTTTAATATGAGAGAGAGGGGTACCATGTCAACCGAAGAAAATGAATATGACACACCAGAAATACCCGAAGTATTCGAAGAAGAATATGGCGACGCGCCCGAAGTGAGCTACATTGATGACATCAGGCGGTTCGAGTCGGCTATGAGAAGCATTTTCTCCGGCCGGCAAACCAGGGAACAGGAGTTGGCGGACATCGCCAAGGCCAAGGATGGCAACATCGCGGCCCGCAACCATATCCTAGCCGCCAACGCCTATGTCATCGTGATGGTGGTCAAGGGCGTCGTCAAGAAAAGGGTACTGCCCCTTTTGAAGTCCATTGAGATTTCCGATCTGCTGCAGGAAGGGCAGTTCGGCATCTACGATGCCATCAAAAGATTCCAAGAAAAAAAGAACGTTAGATTCGCCTCGTACGCGTATTTCCGGGTGCTGGACTACGTTCTGATCGCCGTGGGCAATTCCTATACATTGTCTTCGACGCCGCGCGCCATAAGCAAGAAGCTGGCTTTTCTAAAGAAAAGAAGAAACGAGGTCGCGGCGAAGCTCCGGCGCGAACCGAGTTGGAACGAACTTCTCTCCGGTCTTTCGCCAGCTGAGCAGAGCAGGTTAATTCAAATAGAGCTGTTGGCCCGGTCGGTCAGTCCCGATGGGGCTGCGCTGTTCGAAGAGATTCTCACTCGTTATGCCCCTGACGCTCAGTATCTGGCCATGCTCGAATCCGTATCTGACCGGGAAGATATGGAGCGGCTACAGCAACTCATCGCCAATCCCAAGATCCTGGACAAAAGGAAACGCCGGATTTTGGAGGCGAGATATATGAGCGGCGGAGAAAGGGTGGTCGGGTTCGAAGAAATTGCGGCACAAGAAGGATGTTCCGAGTCACGGATTTGCCAGTTACACGGCGAGGCCGTCATGAAACTTCGCCAATGTGCCTGAATTTTCCCCTTAATCGGGTCTGCCGAAACCGTCCGTTGTGTGGGTTTTATACTACCGCGGCGGTTTTTATTTGCGAACAGGGCGGTTTTTGTGCCAATTTGCTATAATCACTTGCATGAAAACATCAACTATAGTTTGGGCAGTTATAATAATCGGCGTTTTGGGTCTGGGCTGGTATTTTTATTCACAGACTCTTTCTCCTGCCAATCCGGCACCGACGGCCGTAACGAATGATAATTCCGCGCAGAACGCAGCCGCCGCTCCAAGCGCGGCGCCCATGCAGTCAACGGTTACTTATGGTCCGAATGGATTTTCTCCGTCAAGCGTGACCGTTAAACAGGGCGGTACGGTGACTTTCGTCAATCAGGGTAGCGGCAAAATGTGGATTGGAGCGGACCAGCATCCGACTCATGAAAATTATGATGGCACGAATAAAAATCAGCACTGCGCGTCCGGCTACAATGGTCCGGCTCCGTTCGACCAATGTTCCGCCGGTTCCACCTATTCTTTTACTTTCAATAAAACCGGCAGCTGGGATTATCACAATCACGCGAATGCAGGTGACGAAGGAACGATTGTAGTCGTGCCATGATTGATTTAAAAAACGCCGCCAATTTTTTGCTCCGCGCGGGAGTTTCGTTTTCGTTTCTCTATCCGCCCATAAACGCGCTTTTCGACCCCTACACTTGGATAGGATATTTCCCCAAGTTCATGCACGGGATAGTTTCGGATACACTTTTGCTTCACACATTCGGAATCGTGGAGGTAATAATCGCGCTCTGGATACTTTCAGGAAAAAATATTTTTTGGCCGTCGCTTGCGGCAACCCTAATACTCCTCGCGATTGTTTTCCTGAACCTTCAGGATTTCCAGATTTTGTTCAGGGACATCACTATCGCCGCTATAGCGTTTTCGCTGGCGCTTTCTTCATATCCCGCCAAAAACCAAAACTGAAACAGTGGCATTCTTGCCGCTTGTAGCCTTACCCCGTCCATCCGAAGCTTTCTCTGTCCGCCACAGCTTTAGCGACGGTGGAAGTATAGGAGGAGAGCGTAGTGGGGTTAAAACTTGATGTTCGGGTGGTTGTCTACGAGGCTCTTTAAGTCGTCGGTGTTACCCATTATCCGTAGAACTTCGGCGAGTCTTTGCTGGTCGCTATGCAAAAGGTCGGATAAAATATCGGGGTCGCTGCGGAGTATGGAATAAAGAGCCAGTGCTTCAGGTGATAGAGTTATTTCCGCCACCTCCGCGGACACTTTGGCATTTGTTATATAAATTTCATTAGCTTTGGCACCGGCTTTTGCGGCAGCATTGATTCTCTGGTATTCGGCTTCGGTCAGGTGTCCGCACCCTAAAGCCATATAAGCATCAAAATTATTCTCGTTTTTTGCCGCTTCGGAAGCCGCTTTGTTAATGGGAATAACATCGGCGCTTCTTTCCACTTCCGGCTCCAGCTGAGTTTTTTCGACACGTTCTTGCATTAGGTCCATAATAGCAAAGAATCAGACTTTTTCTCAAGCATTTCGTAGCCTTGCTGTGTCCTCCCGAAGCTTTGGCGTAGGTTGAGGAACGAAGGTGACGAAATACTGAGCTCAGCAGAGCGAATGTGAGGGTATTGAGCCAAGCTTGGCGAAGTAGGCGAAAGGTGGTTAAATTGGGGTAAGTTTGGGAAAATAAAAACATGGCAAAAAGGAACAAAAGAGGTTGGCACCCAAAGTTTAAAAATTATATGCGATTTATAGTAAATCATCCCAATTATAGAGGGATGCCCTTTCTATATAAAGATAATGGCGAAATAAGATGGATAGTTGCAAGAAGTAGTGAAAAAGGATTGGCTCGGTTGAAATGGTGGGGCAAGAAAAGAGAAGAGCTAGGAATTTCTAAGGATGGGGCTTGGATTTCAAAAACAGCTAAAACTATACATCCAACCGGAGAAAAACCGTGTCAAATTTGTGGAAAAGTGATGAAATTAGATTACGTTTATCCTAATAAGAGAGGAGGGTTAAGCCCCGGCGCTATGAGTAATGCACCAGATCGCCTTGATGGATTTCATAGCTACAATCTTTGTTGTAGAAGCGAGCATGATACTGGGCGCCACAAGAGCAATCTCGCAAGATACGGCGAGGATAGAAGAGCTTATGAAAACTGGGCTGAAGGCGATTGGAAAGCTGCTAGTTGGTTGATGAAAGAATTTCAAAAGCACGGAGTCAGCCCCGATCATCTTGGGCCAATTTCTCTTGGATTTAGACATATACCCAAATTTAGACCACTATCTAGGGCTGCAAATTCGGCACGAAATAATCGAATGACCCTTAATGACGTAAAATTTTTGATTGAAGATGAAAAAAAAGAAGATATTGTTTCGAAACATTCAAAATACATTTGGGATTTACTAAAAAATAAAGTTGTGGATGATGCGGGTGCTTTGCAACTAAGTAAGTTAATGCGAGAAAATATGCACTGCGTTTTATCAATTTTTTCGTTCCTCGCCGTGAAAAAATACAGAAATTTTCTAATAAAAAACTTTTTACATCCTGAATATGCAGATTACTCAATCAAATTTGAAGAATTTGATCCAAAAACTGGATCCTATAAAAAGATTGTTAAAATTAAAGGATCAAAAAAGCAATACAAAAACAATGCCAAAAGGTACATTAGGATTTCTTTTGAATCGCTCGAGCAATACTCTCAAAAAAAGAATAGGAACCTAAAGAAATGGCTTACCAAAGATATTGAAAATAATCTAAGGAAGGTTGTTCAATATCTAGAAAATAGAAATGAGAATAAGGCGCTATTAAAACTCCTTGCAACATTCAAAATAGCTGCAGAAAGTCTTGCTAAGAAATTCAGTTAAAAAAACTAAGATATTTTTGGGGTGTGATTAAGCCCCTAACAAATTTCTGAAAAGGACCAAGGGGTTTAGTTTTTATTTTAATTAGGTCACCATTCTCACAAACTTTAATATCTAATAAATCGCCGATTGCATCTTTTGTTGTGATATATTTTTGTTCATCAGTTGTTAATGGCTCAGGAAAAAGAGATTCTGGGTTCCCATGGAGTGTCCCTATAATAACAACCCTCTTTCTTTTTTGAGGGATATAGAACTTTACCGCGTGTAATTTACGTCCAGCCACAGAATAGCCCAATTTTTTAAAATTATCTTTAATTTCCTCATAGGTCTTTCCATCATTAATGGTTAAGATTCCTTCAACATTTTCCATTAAAAAAACTTTAGGCTTCAATTGGCCAACTATTTTTACAAATTCTTTATATAAAAAATTACGAGGATCATCTATCATCCTTTTCCCCGCATTAGAGAACCCCTGACAAGGAGGCCCGCCAACAACGATATCAACCTTCCCTCTTTTTGCTATTCTTAGGAGTTCGCTCTGGATATTTTTGTTAGTAATATCTCCTTCAATTAAGGCAGTTTCATTGTGATTTGCGCGATATGTGTCACATGCTTGTTTAAAATTATCATTCGCGGCAACAATATTATATCCAGCCCAACCAAACCCAAGGCTCAATCCTCCTGCGCCGCAAAAAAGATCAAGAAGGTTTTTTGTTCCTGTTTCTTTCTCAATCTGTGAAGCAACGGAAAATGCAAGTAATGGTGGGACAGCATTACCGATTTGTTTGCAAAGAGATCCCTTTGAACCATGAAAAACATAACTATCCGGAAAAGATTGAAATCTTGCTGCTTCACGCGCACTAATAACGCGATTGTGAGTTGGATGTATATATGTTCCGTTGCCTGGACGATTAAAGTAGGTAGTTATGGTGTAACTCGGCTTTTCAAGCGATAAACGCCCATATAAAGTAGTTCTACCTCCCGATCTTCGTATCTGCTCCAATCTTTTAGAAGGAATACTTGTTGGAATATTTTTCCAATTGCCACCGGGCGGGACAGATCGTACCATTCGGAGATCGTTTTTACTTAATGAATAAGTTGTGTGATTATGTAGCATAGGCGAATAAGATTTCTCTTTGTGATTTAAAAATAGACTCAACTAATTTCTTGTGTTTCCCCAAGACATAATTTATTTCATCATCCGTTAAGCCATATAATTCAAATACTTTCATATTTAGTTTACATATATCCTTCGAGTTTCTACTTGATTTTATGGATGATACTAGTTTTTCTATTTCTTTTTTGTCGCGCATTGATGGTATAGCTATTGGTAATTCTGCCAATTCGTAATTACTGACATGGTTATTTGAATTGGTGATCTTGAATCTCCAATTAAGTAATAGCGAATTCAGTATACCCAATAAATAATCAAGACTAACTCCTTGATTTCCAAAAAGTGATTCGTTAAAGGTGAGGAAATTACAAGAATTACCCAAAACAATATTTCCGGGTATCTTAGTAAATTTCAGCCGTTTTTCTAAATGTATATTTGAGATTTGCTGGCACACGAGCCTTTCTCTTGAAATATATTTTTGTTTTTCCCCAGTTCTTTTCGCGAATTTTTCATCGGTGAAAAGTTCGCCTAGCGTATAGGAAAACTCACTTACATTATTTCCCCTCAACAACGGAAGAGATGTTCT
>Ga0163199_1001848_pt1 | contig 13076 bp, 12 predicted proteins | sample PL_2010_150m_FD_113537 | JGI IMG/M metagenome (GOLD analysis project Ga0163199, IMG submission 113537) | Freshwater microbial communities from Powell Lake, British Columbia, Canada to study Microbial Dark Matter (Phase II) - PL_2010_150m | ecosystem: Environmental > Aquatic > Freshwater > Lake ... | reverse complement strand
TTCTCAATGTGCGCGCCAGAGAGTTCAACCGCTTGAGCGATCCATGAATCTGCGTCGAGGCGCTGCCACTTCTGCACCTTCGTAATGTCGCGCACTTCTTGCGACGTAAGTTTGGCAAGATCGGCGTACGACTCAACGCCCGCCTCCTTTAAACGTTGGGCATATGCAGGACCAATTCCAGAGATCAATTCAAAACCACGTTTAATCGCTGTCTTCGGTTTTTCCGCTTCGACACGCGCTCGATCCATTTCAGATTCAATCGCCGCCAATTGTCGCTCGTCCTCTGTTTGCGCCGAGCGCAATTTTTCCAACACGCGATCTTGTTCCAAGTTTCGCTCACGCAATTGCTCAATCTCCCCTTCGTAATCATTCACCGTCTGATTGTGCTTCGACAAGATATTTTGCAAACGTTCCACTTCTGCCGTTAACTCTGTCAAGCGTTTGGGCGAACCTTTATCTGCCTTCTTCTTGGCGCGCAAACGCTCCACTTGCGATTCAAGTTCCATGATGCGTCGGCGCTGCCCCTCGTAATCGGTTTCGATAGCACCTAGTCGGGCAACTTCCGCTTCCAACTCTGCCGCGCGCGGATGCGGACGCTCCACCTCAGCCGGACGGGCGCGCAGTTGATTTAATTCTGATTCAAGATCGGCGATGCGCACGCGCTGATGTTCAACTTCGGACAGTTCTGATTTGAGATGATTGTATTCAGATTCGTATTCGCTCAGTTGAGTGATACGCCGCTTGCTCGCGTCGAGTTCCGATTCGAGTCGGGCGATCTCTTTTTGAAATTCAGTCGTATCAAAAGTCACGCTCGCGCGGCTTAGTGCGCCTTCAAGTTCGATGATCTTCTGTTTGTCGTCCCCCATCTCCTTCCACAAATTATTAAACGCCGCATCCGACTCGTCAAAGCGATGCTGCCATTCTTGCGCTTCGGTTAATTGCACACCGAGTGAAGCGATCATCGCTTCGGCAACGGGCAGACGCCCGGCGCGATCTTCGGCATTTGCCAACTTGCCGATCAGATCGTTGATGATGACTTCACTACCATTAGCGGATGCGGGTTGAACAACAGGGGTCGCCGTCGTGGGTGCGCTGCTTGATTCGGATTTCAGCTTATTCACTTCCGCTTCTGCCGCGATAGTTTTGCCGCGCCACATCTCAACATCGGCGGCGCGCGCGCGGAGTCCGGTGATCTCACTTTGCGCCGCATCCAGTTGAACGCGGATCGCCGACGCGGCATTGAGTTGCGCCGCCATCATCTCCATATCCGATTGCAGCGCGTTCGATTGAATCTCCCAGCGTTGGGCGTTTGCTACTTGCGCCCCGAGCGCACCGATCATCGCTTCGGCGGCGGCGAGCTTGTCGCGGAGTCGTTTCGCCTCATCGCCATCATTCGTTGAATCACTCAGCACACCCAACGTGCTAATCTGCCCATTCGCCAGCGCCAGCTTCTGACGAAGTTCAACGATCTCGGCAAGCAATTCCTCTTCGAGATTATCTTGCGGTTTAACCGCCACAGGTTTCGGTTGTTCGGCGTCTTTGCGCCAAAACAACCAATCAATGATCCACTCGATCAACCAACCGATGAGCAGACCGAGAATGAGAACAATTAAAAGATCCATAACACTTTCTCCAAAATATCAAAAGTCCTGGACTTACGCACTTTAATCACGAATGACTCGAATAAACGAATAACACGAATTTTTGTTTTGTTTTATTCGTCAAATTCGGAACATTCGTGACATTCGTGATGAAAATTTCTGTGAACTGCGTAAGTCCAGAGGTCAACATAATGCGGCTATTATATATGTGGCAAAGCATAAAAGAAAATTGAAAGTGTTGTAACATTCTGTCTGCGAATTCGTTATAAAGGATAAGTCATGCCGTCTCAACCTAATGACGCGCAACTCGTGCAGCAAGCCATCGCCGGGGAGCGCGAAGCGTTTGGCAATCTCTACGAAATGCACCTCGATGCGATCTATCGTTACATCTTCTATCGCGTCGGCGACGAGCGCGAAGCAGAAGATTTAACCGAGACCGTCTTCCTCAAAGCGTGGGAGGCGTTAGATCGTTATCAACCTTCGGCGATTCCGTTCACGGCATGGCTCTATCGTATCGCTCATAATTTATTGATTGATCGCCACCGCACACACAAGATGACTGACACACTCGACGAAGAACATTCTGATCCTCAAACCGATCCCGAAACCCGCGCCCTGCGCAACGTGGATGCCGCCGTGATCGCGCAAGCGTTGACTCAACTTGAACCCCATCACCAACAAGTGCTGACGCTGCGATTCATCAACGGACTCTCGCACGCCGAAGCGGCGCAGATCATGGAGCGCAGCGAAGCCAACGTGCGCGTCTTGCAACATCGCGCGCTCGACGCGCTACGCCATTCGCTAGCGGGGAGAATCGATCATGGCTAAAGACATCTCACTCATCCTCGCCGAATCGTTAGAGGCATTGAATCGCGGCGCAGCGTTAGAAAATGTTTTGGCGCGTTATCCCGAACATCGCGCCGAACTTGAAGAACTGTTAAAAGCTGCCCACACGATCCAAGCCGCCCCAACGGTGGCGGCGTCACCTTTGTTCAAAAAGTCGGCACGCGCCCGCTTGTTGCGAAAATTAAGTTCGCGCGAGTCGAACCGATTCTCGCTGATCGATCTTCTCCGCCCACTGCAACGTCAGGGCGCGTTATCGTTCGCGCTGGCGCTGGCGTTAATCGTCGTCATCAGCGGCGGAACAGTGTTCGCCTCAAACAATTCACTGCCCGGCGATTCGTTGTATGGAGTGAAACGCGGCGTGGAGCAAATGCGCGCGGCAGTGTCGCCGAATGATCCGGCACTGCATATTGAGTTTGCTAACGAGCGATTGAACGAAGCCCGCGCCTTGATCAAATTGGGGAAGTTAGAAAATGCAAGTCAATCGCTGAAAGACTATGAGAACGAATTGAAATTGGCGCGAGCGCGAATCACCACACCCCAACCCACATTGGATAAACAGATCGAGCAACAGCAAACGATCCTGCAAACGCTCGCGCCGCAAATTCCATCGCCGACAAAAACTCAAGCGACGACAGCACAAACTGCAACGTCCTCCCCTGCGGCGACGAAGAGTGAAGACAAAACTCTCGAACCGTCAAAGACTCCTGAACTAAATAAAACTAGCGAGCCGTCGAAGACTCTTGAACCGAGCAAAGCAGTTGAACCGTCAAAGACTCCTGAACTAAATAAAACTGTCGAGCCATCGAAAACTTCCGAACCGAACAAAGCGGTTGAGCCGTCGAAGACTCCTGAACTAAATAAAACTGTCGAGCCATCGAAAACTACCGAACCGAGTCAAACGCCTCAACCAGCCGCGTCAAGCAAAACGCCAGAGCCTGCTCAAACTACTAAACCCGGCGAGACAAAATCGCCGGTAGAGACTCCGAAACCAGAGAACACACAAAAGCCAGCGGAGTCTCGCCAGCCCACTGAGACCGAAAAACCTTGAGGTGATGATCGTTTACACGGGAGCAGAGATTATCTGCTCCCGTTTTTTGATTCGGGCGAACATAGTGCAACGCCAAGAGACGAATAGGACATTAGGCACACCTGTTGAAAACCTTGTAACAAACATCAAGGCGTTTCGTTCTACATAACAGAACGACAATAAAAAGGAGAAACGATTATGAATTTGATTATTGCACTAACCCTCTTGATTACATCGCTGGCTGGCGGTGGTACTTTGTACGCCTCAAGTAACGCTGTTCCCGGCGATGCCCTGTATGGAGTCAAACGCTCCGTAGAAAGTGCGCGCGTCACTCTCTCACCTAACGATGCCGCACTTCAGCTCGAAATGGCAGGGACTCGATTGAACGAAGCCAAAAGTTTGCTGGCTTCGGGGCGTGTTGACGACGCTAAACAAACGTTGAAAGAGTATGTGACGGAAGCGAACAGCGCGCGCGATCTATTACAGAAATCAAACGCCGCGCCTAGCGCCTCTGTGATCCAAGAAGTGGAAAAGCAGAAGAGCATCATCACGACGATCACCACGCAGATGCCAGCAGCTTCGCCAGAGATCGAAAAAGTGAAATCTGCTTCACATGAAATTGAGATCGAAATTGAAATCAAACACGAAGCCAATGTTACGGCGACCGCTGTGAAGGTTGACGATAAGACGAAGACTCCGGAGCCGAAGACAACTGAAACGCCGGAAGTCAAGAAAACCGAGACGTTAGAAGTTAAGAAGACTGAGGTGCCAGAGATCAAAAAGACCGATGCGCCAGAGGTCAAGAAGGCCGATGCGCCAGAGGTCAAGAAGACCGATGCGCCAGAAGTCAAAAAGATCGATGTGCCAGAAGTCAAGAAGACCGATGCGCCAGAAGTCAAAAAGATCGATGTGCCGGAGATCAAAAAGATCGATGTGCCGGAAGTCAAGAAGACCGATGCGCCAGAAGTCAAAAAGATCGATGTGCCAGAAGTCAAGAAGGCTGAGAAACCCGAAGATAAGAAGCCTGAAGATAATAAGTAGATTAAACAAACAGGGAGTAGAGAAATCTACTCCCTGTTTATTTAACATGTGTTAGCATCTCCACAAAGGAGAACGTTATGCTTCCAGACGAGATCGAAGTGAAAGAGATTACGGCAAAGGAATTAAAAGAATTACTGGCTTCCCCCACCCCGCCTCTGGTGTTGGACGTGCGCGAACCGCGAGAGTTGATCGTGGATGGTGTGATCGAAGGTTCGACTCATATCCCGATGATGCAGATTCCGAATCGGCTCGAAGAGTTGCCAAAGGATCGGATGATCGTGGCACAGTGCGCGCACGGCAACCGCAGCTATGATGTCGCCGCCTACTTGCTAATGAACGGATTCAAAGATGCGGCAAGTCTGGAAGGTGGGATCGTGGCGTGGAAGAGTTTGAAGTGAGACGGGATGAGTGATGCGTGATACGTGATACGTGATTCGTATTGCGTGATGCGTGATACGTATTGCGTGATGTGTGTTCTATTTCGTGGTAGGAAGTCCGGCATTTTTCCACGCGCCGGTGCCGCCGCGCACGCTGAAAACATTTTCGTAGCCACGTTTCGTTAACTGATAGGCCGCCGTCGCGCTGCGATTGCCCGAAGCGCAAATGATGACGACGGCTTTGTTTTTAGGAATCTCTTTGACTCGCGCCGAAAGTTCGTGCAGGGGAATTAATTTCGCGCCGATGGCGTGACCGCTTTGAAATTCGGCGGGCTGGCGCACATCAATAAATGCCGCGCCCGCTTTAACTTTTTCCTGCGCCTCTTTCACGCTTACTTCGACCACGCTTCGCCTCATCCAGAATCGCTGTCCCACAAAAAAGACAACGACCAATCCCAACAGGATAAAGATCACGGTTTGAATATCTACATTTGGCATGAAGTTCCTCTTGACACTTTTAGAATGGGTGCTATACTCCCCTACAGTATACCCTATCGCGAGGACAGACAGCAATGCCCATTTACGAATATCAATGCAACGCCTGCCACGAAGAGTTTGAAAAGATAGTTCGTCTTTCGGAATCTGACGCCAAACAAGAATGTCCCAAATGCCACAGCAAACGCACACGCAAACGGTTGTCAAGGGTGGCGGCTCAACTCAGCAGTGGCGGCAGCCCCGTGAGCAACTGCGGATCGGGCGGCAGATTTTCTTGAGCGGGTTAATCGTTTATCAGCCGTGCGCTGATCACTCGAGGTCATTATGAAAGTTCAAAGCGGCAACGTCAAAGAAGATTTGCAAAAACGTCTGCGCCGAATCGAGGGGCAAGTGCGCGGCGTGCAAAAAATGTTGGACGAAGATCGTGATTGCCACGAGATCGTGCAACAACTGGCGGCGATCCGCTCGGCGGTGCAAGGCGCGAGTTTAATTTTCATGCGCGAGTATGCCTCGGATTGTTTAATGAATGTGGCGTCAGATAAATCGTCGCGCAAAGAGTTGGTAGATGATTTGATAAATCTTATGGGCAAAGCGCCATAGAGATTAGAGATTGGAGATTATGAGCAACACAAAGACAGCAAACATTAAGTGGGAAGGCAGTGAGATGGATTTCACGGCAACAGGCGGCTCGGGTTTTTCGATGAAGATGAGCAGCCATTCGGGCGCCGAGGCGGCAAGCCCGATGGAAATTGTGGCAATGGCGGCGGGCGGTTGCACGGCGATGGACGTGATCGAAATTCTTCGCAAGAAGCAGCAAGAGGTGATCGGCTTTGAAGTGAACGTCGTCGGCTACCGCGCCAGCGAACATCCCAAAGTGTTCACCGAGATCGAATTGGAATTTGTGGTGCGCGGGCGCAACATCGATCCGAAAGCGGTGGAGCGAGCGATTGAGCTTTCATTGACTAAATACTGTTCCGTGAATCAGATGTTGGGAAAGGCGGCGAAGATTCACAGCCGCTATCGAATCGAAGAAGTGGAAGCGGTGATCTAAGATGGGCGCGACAACGGTTCGTTGGATCAGCGGCAAACAATTCGTGGGCACGGACTCTACCAACCATTCCGTGATACTCTCTTCACCGTCCGAGGGTGTTGGCGTGAAGCCTTCTGATTTATTGTTGCTCGGTCTCGCTTCATGCACTGCGGTTGATGTGGTAGAGATTCTCAACAAGAAACGAATGCCGCTCTCGTCGTTGGAGATCACTACGAGCAGTGAACAAGACGCCGACCCGCCGTGGACGTTTCGCAAAATCCACATGAAGTTCCGCGTGGGTGGCGAAGGCTTAACGGACAAAGCTGTGCAGCAAGCGATTGAACTGTCCGAAGGAAAGTATTGTTCGGTGGCGGCGACGGTGAAGAACACGGCGCAGATCACTACCGAGTACGAAATTATTAATTCACGAGGAGAAAATTAAAATGGCTGAACCAATTCATGTAACAGATGCGGCGTTTGAGAAAACTGTGCTGCAATCCAAGACGCCGGTGGTGGTAGATTTCTGGGCGCCGTGGTGTGGACCGTGCCGCGCGGTTGCGCCGATTCTAGAATCGCTCGCCGCCGAATACGACGGCAAAATGATCGTCGCCAAAGTGAACACCGATGACAACCCGGAATGGGCGATGAAGTATGGCGTGCAAGGCATCCCGACGATGTTGTTCGTGCGCGATGGCAAGGTCGTTGACCAAATGGTCGGCGCTGCGCCCCTCCCGGTGATCAAGGCGCGTGTTGAGAAGCTGGTCAATACAACGGTTGCGGCGTAAGTTAAACCCTTCAGATCTCCGAGTTCTTTAAGAACTCGGAGATCTGAAGGGAAGTCCAGCGCAAACAAAGACGCGCCGTTGGCGCGTCTTTGTATTTAACGATGATAAAATACCGTGAATGGGCAAACGCACAATTCACAAAGCTATTAAAGGCTTGCGCGAACAAATCGCAGCACATCAAACTAAAATCGCGCATGAGGAAAACTGTCCCGAACCAAATGAAGGTTCAATCGCTCATTGGCAACAAGAGTTAGAGGCGTTCACTGTTCGTCTGCGACGACTCGAAGACCGTTTAGCACAACGCCGCCGCAGAGGGAGATAATTATGAACATCCAAATCGAAAATGAACTTGCACTTGTCATTAAGGTTGCCGAGATAGATGAAAAACAATCTCTCATTTCTATGCATCTGTCCGAGATCGAAACCGAAGCAGAGAAAATGCTAGAACTGCTGACGGTGGCACGGTCGCATGCCTTTCACAACAACACAGAAGCTACGCAAGAGACACTCGCCGAGCTAGTTATTTCCTTAGAGCATCTTTCACACCATGTGAATCATGTTTTGCCTGAATTGCAGCGTCGCCTCGATCTCGACGTTTTGGAACCTGCCGCACCTAAAGTTTTGCGAGAACGCCCCGCTTCTACTTACACTACAAAAACAAAACGGGGCGGGCGTAATGGCAAAAAGAAAACAGGCGTCCACACAACGATCCGACGGGCAAGATAAGTACGCTTCATCCACAAACGCCGCGAATGAATTCGCGGCTGGAACCGCAAACACGCTGAAGCGTGTTAGAACAGAACGCGCTTTAGCGCGTTTTGTGTGGCAGGCGTTGAATTCATTCAACGCTCTCTGATCTCCCCACAGTTGAACTGCGGGGAGATCGTGTTTTAAAAACCTGTGAGGTCGCTTCGTTGTCCATAAATGCCGCGAATGAATTCGCGGCTGAAACCGCAAACACGCTGAAGCGTGTTAAGACCGAACGCGCTTCAGCGCGTTTTGTGTGGCAGGGTGTGCACGCAAACCTTGTCAGGTAGCGGAATCCGAAGTCTCCCGACTTCGGGCAAAATCGGGAGATTTTGCGATCCATCGTGACCACCTTTGCGTGCACACGTGGCAGGCGTTGAATTCATTCAACGCTTCGTTACAGTTATAATTACACGCTCTGTCACGCAACATCTACTATCTGCCATTTGCCATTCGCCACTTATGAACCTTCTCCTTCGCACCTTCCGCTCCCTTCAACCGTATCGCAATCAAGTTTGGCTATTGATCATCTGTCTGTTGTTGGTCACCGTCACATCACTCGTCACACCTGCTTTGATTCGCAACGTGATTGATAAGGGCGTGGCGCAACGTGATCCGAGCGCGATGATCAACGCCGGTTTGACGATCATCGGTGTCGGCTTCGCCCGCGCCGTGTTCAACTTCGGCAAACGCTATCTTTCCGAGTGGTTGATTCACAAAACGGGCTACGACTATCGCAACTTACTGTACGACAAAATTCAACGCTTATCATTTGCCTACCACGATCAAGCCCAAACGGGGCAACTGATGAGTCGCTGCACCGAAGACGTCAGTTCGCTCTCGCGCTTCATCGGGCAAGGCGCGGTCGAGTTGATCAACGTCGCGCTGTTATTCGGCGGCACGTTTTTTTTGCTGTTCAACACTAACGCCGCCCTGTCGTGGATCGCCCTCATCCCGATCATCCTGCTGATGATCATCACCTACTATCTCGGCACATTGTTGGGTCCGCGATTCCTGAAAGTGGATCAGGCATTGGGTGAGGTCTCGTCGGTGACGCAAGAAAACTTAAGCGGCATTCAAGTGGTCAAAGCGTTTGCCCGCGAAGAGTTTGAAAAAGAAAAATTCGCCAAAGCCAATCGTGTTCTCTACAACGCCCGCGTCCAGATCGTCACGACGTGGGGAAAATTTTTGCCGACGATGAACGCGTTGGTGATGGCATCTATCGCCCTCATCTTGTGGTTCGGCGGGCGGATGTATATCGAAGGCACGATCACGTTAGGCGAACTCGTCGCCTTCAACGCCTATTTGCTTTTGCTCGCTCCGCCGATTCAACAACTCGGCTTTGTGGTGAATGCTGGAAGTGAAGCGGAAGCGGGCGCGCAGCGCATTTTTGAAATTCTCGATCTCGATGAAGAGATAAAAACCAAAGGGGATGCCGTCACTGCTCCCGCCCTGAGTGGCGGCGTCACCTTTGATTCCGTTTCATTTGCTTATCGCGGCGACGAAAGCGGCAAACGCGCTTTGCACGGAATCTCTTTTGAAGCGAAACCAAACGAAGTGATCGCTTTGATCGGACCGACGGGCAGCGGCAAAACAAGTTTGGTGAATCTCATCCCGCGCTTCTACGATGTGACCGGCGGGCGCGTGATGGTGGACGATTACAACGTGCGCGATCTTGAACTCAAATCACTACGCTCGCAGATCGGCTTGGTGTTACAAACATCGTTGTTGTTCTCGGTGAACATCCACGACAACATCGCCTTTGGTCGCGCCGACGCCAGCGAAGAAGATGTGATAGCCGCCGCCAAAGCGGCGCGGGCGCACGACTTTATTATGTCGTTCCCTGAAGGATATAAAACTGTGGTCGGCGAGCGCGGCGTGACTCTCTCCGGCGGACAACGCCAACGAGTCGCCATCGCCCGCGCCCTCTTGATGAACCCGCGCATTTTGATTCTCGACGATGCAACTTCGAGCGTGGATACCCAAACCGAATACCTGATCCAGCAAGCGTTGAGCGAGCTAATGAAAAACCGCACCACGTTTGTCATTGCCCAACGACTCTCAACAGTGAAACGCGCCGATTTAATTTTGGTTCTCGATCACGGGCGCATCGTGCAACGCGGCAAGCACGACGATCTTTTAAAGCAGGGCGGACTCTACGGACAGATTTACGATTTGCAATTGAAAGATCAAGAAAAGTTTAGACGCGAGATGATGTTCTTGGATGAAGATGTAGAGACGTTGCATGCAACGTCTTTACAAGAACGCATTCACGCCGAACGACCTGATACGAAGAACAAGTTAGAGACGCAAGCGGTGAGAGTGAGTGCGGTTAAGTAAACAGGTAGACAAGTAAAAAAGTAATCAGTGATCAGTAAACAGTCTACTGATCACTGATTACTGATCACTGACAACTTCCAACAATGACTCAACCAACAAAACATCAAGCCCCCAAACCCCAACACCAAGACGACACGATTCTTGGCAAAGCCTACGATCCGCAGATCACGCGGCGACTGATCACCTATCTACATCCGTATTGGGGATCGATCATTTCTTCGTTGACGTTGATGACTTTCGCCACCATCGCCAGCGTGATCGGTCCTTACTTGATCAAAGTTGCGCTCGACGAAGGCGTGAGCAAACGCGATGTGGGCGCACTCGGCGCAGCAGTCGGCGTTTATGTATTAAGCGCGCTCATCTTTTGGCTCGGCACATACTTCCGCGTCAAGATCATGGCGGTCACCGGACAAAGCATCATCTACGATATGCGAACTCAACTGTTCGCGCATCTGCAAACACTCTCTCTCGGTTTCTATTCGCGCTATGCGGTAGGTCGTCTCGTCTCGCGCATGGTCAACGACGTCAGCGTGATCCGCGAAATGATCGTCTGGGCGATCACCGCCGTCTTCCGCGACATCTTCGACGCGAGCGGCATCATCATCGCCATGTTCATCCTCAACTGGCAACTCTCCCTCATCACCTTTTGCATCTTGCCGCTCATGGCGATCGCCACCGAAATTTTTCGCCGCTACGCGCGCGAAAATTATCGGCAAGTGCGTTCAGCAATCGGCTGGGTCAACGCCGTGTTAGCCGAGAACATCAACGGCGTGCGCGTGGTGCAATCGTTCTCGCGCGAAGAGCGCAACTACAAAACTTTTGCTGATGAAGTGAACGGCAACAACTTAAAAGTGAATCTACAATCGGCGATGATCGCTTCGGTCTTTTTTCCGTCGGTGGATTTCATCGGGGCAATCGCCTTGGGTGTGGTCATCTGGGTGGGCGGGTTAGCCGTCTTGCGCGGCGGCGGCATCTTTGGCGGAGTCGGCGCCAGCGAGATCACTGCCGGCACGTTAGTCGCCTTCGCGCTTTACATTGATCACTTCTTCAACCCGATCCGCGATCTCTCGCAACGCTACAATCATTTTCAAGCAACGATGGCGAGCAGTGAACGCATCTTTGAATTGCTCGACACGCCGATTGACGTGAAAGATGAAGCGAACTCCAAAGTGATGCCGCCGATTCGCGGTGAAGTTTTTTTCGATAACGTCAGCTTCCACTACGAAAGCGGCGGCCTCCCCGTGTTAGATGAAATTAATTTGCGAGTGAGAGAGGGGCAAACGATTGCGCTGGTTGGCGAAACGGGCGCGGGCAAATCTACGTTGGTCAAATTGATCAGCCGCTTCTACGATCCAACGTCGGGCGCGGTGACGATTGACGGCGTGGATGTGCGCTGCGTAACGCAAAATTCTTTGCGCGCTCAAATGGGCGTAGTTCTTCAAGACCCGTTTTTGTTTTCGGGGACGGTGAGCGAGAACATTCGCTACGGTTCACTCAACGCCAGCGAAGATCAAATCGTTGCGGCAGCGAAAGCCGTCGGCGCAGACGAGTTCATCACCTCGCTTGATGCCGGTTACGAAACCAAAGTGGGCGAAGGCGGCGCAATACTTTCGGGCGGACAACGTCAACTCATCTCGTTTGCGCGAGCGTTGTTAGCGAATCCGCGAATCTTGATTCTCGATGAAGCGACTTCCAGCGTGGACACACAAACCGAACGCATCATCCAATCAGCATTGGAGCGTTTGCTCAAAGGGCGCACGGCATTCGTCATCGCTCACCGCCTCTCCACCATCACCCGCGCCGATAAGATCGTGGTGATGGACAAAGGTCGCATCGTGGAAGAAGGCTCGCATCAAGAACTGCTTGAACAACGCGGACGATATTTTGAGTTGTATACGATGGCGTTTGCGGAACATGAGGAAGAGAAAATCGCGAAGAATTAAAGGACACGAAGGTTTTAATAGACCGCGTCAGTTTTAGAAACCGACAAAGTCGCTGAGGGGCAGAGAACGCCCCCCAGACCCCTCACCCAGAGTCTCCGGCGATTCAGAGCGGCCAGAGTTCAGAGTTAGAACGGGGGCGCCACCACACGGAAACCGCCGTACTTGACCCTGAAGCTCGGATTGTACCAGCCGCGGCCGGCACAGCGCGCCTCCCTCTGAGTATCGAAGAACGCGCTCCCGCGCAACACGCGTATATCATCGCTCTTATCTATTATCTCACGTCCATCATTCGCGTTATATGGATATGGTTTGTATTTCGATTGACACCACTCCCACACGTTGCCACTCATATCGGCAATGCCGTAAGGTGAAACGCCACGCGGTGGGTAATTGCCCACACGGGTTGTATCCTTGATGCCCGAATTACATCGCGTTGCATCCCACTCATTGCCCCAAGGATAAATTCTCCCATCTATTCCACGCGCCGCTTTCTCCCACTCAGCTTCGGTAGGCAAACAGACTTTGAAACCTTGAAGGTCTGCGAGACTTTCAAGGTTTTGTTGTAACCACACACAAAAAGCAACAGCATCGCACCAAATGACATTAACTACAGGATGATCATATTTGCTAGAAGGATAACTGAATTCTTTCTCGGCGGCTTTAGCAAAGACAGCGTATTGGGCGTTAGTGACAGGATGTTTGGCGAGGTAGTAATTAGGCAAAGTCAATTTGTGTTGTGGCAGTTCACTATCATACGCTTGCTTATCTTTCGCTTTATCGCTGCCCATCAAGAATTCGCCTTTAGGAATCAAGATGAGTTCGAGACGAAATGGGTTTTCAATAG
>Ga0163199_1001847_pt1 | contig 13076 bp, 7 predicted proteins | sample PL_2010_150m_FD_113537 | JGI IMG/M metagenome (GOLD analysis project Ga0163199, IMG submission 113537) | Freshwater microbial communities from Powell Lake, British Columbia, Canada to study Microbial Dark Matter (Phase II) - PL_2010_150m | ecosystem: Environmental > Aquatic > Freshwater > Lake ... | reverse complement strand
GGTCTGCCCGAGGCCGCAAAGCGATGCCTTTTGCATGGCCGTGCAGATCCGGCGAATGGTCACAATATCCTCGGGAGCACCCCGGCCCCGCGAGATGCGCTCGAGAACTTGCAGCATCTGGTAGCCGCCGATCCGGCACGGGGCGCATTTGCCGCAGGACTCGTCGACGCAGAACTTCAGGTAAAACTTGGCCACCTCGACCATGGAATCGGTCTGGTCCATCACGAGCATGCCGCCGGAGCCCATGATCGAGCCGAGTTGCTGGAGCGTCTCGTAGCTCACAGGCGTGTCGATGTGCTTTTCGGGAATGACGCCACCGGACGGGCCGCCGGTTTGCACGGCCTTGATGTCGCGATCGTCGAGCACGCCGCCGCAAATGTCGTAGACGATTTGGCGGAGCGTGGTGCCCATCGGCACCTCGACGAGCTGGGCGTTTTTCACCTTGCCGGTGACGGCGAAGACTTTCGTGCCCTTCGACGACGCGGTGCCAAACGCGGCATACCACGCGCCGCCCTGCAGCACGATGGCGGGGATGTTCGCGAGGGTTTCGACGTTGTTGATCGCGGTGGGCATGCCCCACAGGCCGCGGACCGACGGATAGGGCGGCCGCGGGGTCGGGCTGCCGCGCTTGCCCTCGATCGAGGCGATGAGCGCGGTTTCCTCGCCGCAGACGAACGCGCCCGCGCCCAGGCGGACCTTCGCGTTGAATGAGAAGCCGCTGCCGAGGATGTTGTCGCCGAGCAGGCCGGCCTCGCGCGCCTGCACGATGGCGCGCTCAACGCGTGCGACGGCTTTCGGATATTCGGCGCGGATGTAGAAGTAGCCCTTGGTCGCGCCCATCGCGAAGCCGGCCAGGATCATGCCCTCGAGCACGGCGTGAGGATCGCTTTCGAGCACGCTGCGATCCATGAACGCACCAGGGTCGCCCTCGTCGCCGTTGCAGATCACGTAGCGCTGCTCGGCAGGCTGGGCGCGGGTGAGCTTCCATTTCATCCACGTGGGAAACCCGGCGCCGCCGCGGCCGCGCAGGCCGCTGGTCTTCATTTCGTCAATGACCTGTTCGGGCGTCTGCGCGAAGAGCGCGCGGTGTAGCGCCTGGTAGCCCTGGGCGTGGCGCAGGTAATCCTCGATGCTGTCGGGATCGATTTCGCCGCAGTGCCGCAGGACGATGCGCACCTGCGGATCGGCTGCCTTCCAGAGGAGATCATCGAGCACCTTGCCGCAGGCGATCGAGTCGGCGACGATGCGCGCGACATCGGGCGCGAGAACGTTGGCGTAGGTGACGGCGGACGGCAGGAGCTGCACGGCGATGCCCTCGTCGTAGAGGCCGAGATCGAGCGCGCGCACGACCTGAACGCGATCGGCGAGACCGCGGCGCTTGAGTTCCTCTAGGAGCGAGAACTGGAAGAACTGTGTCTTGCTGCTGGCGTCGGCGCCGGTGTCGCGCACGAGCACGTGCGTGACGGGGGCCTCGAGCACGAGCCCGCGGCGGCGCGTGGCGATGACGTGATCCTCGACGAGTTTACCGCCGGCGACGTGGTCCTGCATGATGGCGGCGCTGATTTCCGGCTCGACCCGGCCGTAGAGCACGCGCGGCAGGCCGCCGGCCTTCACCTCGACCAGCGGATCGGCAAACGAGTAGCCGACTGAGCCGACGCGCAGGATGGGCAGGGTGAGGCGAAGTTCGTCGCGGCTGCGGATGAGTTCGGCGAGCGCGGTTTCCGCGCCGGCGGCGATGCCGCCGGTGTCCATTTGCACGCGAATCCACTCGGCGGGTTCGGCGGCGGGCGAGCGCAGCGCCTCCAGATCGGATTTGGTGAGGGGTTTCATCGCTTGGCCTCCGGGGTTTTGATGGTGTCGAGAATGCCGCCGATGTCGGAGGTTTTGACGCGGCCGTAGGTCTTGCCGTCGACGACCATCGCGGGCGACATGCCGCAGCAGCCGATGCAGCGGACGACGCCAAGGTGGCATTTGCGGTCGGAGGTGGTCTGGCCCTCGGCGATGCCGAGGCGGGTGCGCAGTTCGCCGAGCAGTTCGCCGGCGCCCTTGAGGTAGCAGGCGGTGCCGTTGCAGACGGTGACGTCGTGCTGGGCGGGGGGCTGGAGTTTGAAGTAGTGGTAGAAGGTGATGACCTCGTAGATGCGCGCGAGCTTCACGCCGAGTTCGCGCGAGAGTTCCATCGCGACCTCGCGCGGCACATAGCCGTGCTGATTCTGGATCGCGTGGAGAATCATGATGAGGTTGCCCTCCTCGTCGCGCCACTGGGCGACATGCTTCTGGACGTCACGGCGCAGCGTGGTGTCGAGCTTGCCCTGGATGCGGCGCAGGCGCTCGAGTTTGATTTCCACGAGGCGCGTGAGTTCCTCGGAGATTTCGCGCGGGACAAACCCGTGGCGCTGCTCCGCCTCCTCAAGGAGGGAGAGCAGGGCGGTCTCGTCCTGTCTGGCGAGATCCGGGGCTTTCGGGGCATGGCCCGGGGGTGGAAATGGCGTGGCCGTTTTCATGGCTTTGGCCGCAGTATCACACAAAGCGGCACGGGCCGGCTCATCGCGATTTGGCGAAAGCGCGGCGTATTTTTATGCGGATGGTCCGGGCAAGAAATGCACACCCGCCGCGGGGGTCCGGCCTCGTTGCCCGCGAGGCATCAATAACTGAAAAACATGGCCTGCAGCGCCCGCACATCACGCGTGCGGGTGAGGCCGAGCATCAGCAGGACGCGGGTCTTCTGCGGATTCAACTCGTCGGCGACGATGAACCCGTGGCGATCGTCGTCGACCTCGATGTTGCGCTCGACGACGCCGCCGCCGGTGCGCGAGCTGCGGACGATGGCGACGCCGGCCTTCGACGCCTCCGCCGCGGCGGCGAGCGCAAGGGCGTTGAGATTGCCATCGCCGACGCCGGCGAGCACGAGGCCGCGCGCGCCGGCCTTCACGGCGGCGTCGATCAACTCGCGGCCCATGCCGGCGTGGGCGTAGACGATGTCGACCCGCGGGAGCGCGCGCGCCCCGGCGAGCGAAAATTCGGTTTGGGCCGTGTGCCGGCGGACCGGCGGCGCGTAGAAGTGGATGCGGCCCGCATTCACCAGCCCCGCGAGCCCGCGGTGCCCGCTCTCGAATGTGCCGACTTGGGTGGTGTTGGTCTTGGCGATCTCGCGGGCGAAATGGATTTCGTCGTTTGCCACCACGAGCACGCCGCGCCCGCGCGCCTCGGGATGCGCCGCGACCGCGACGGCGTTGTAGAGGTTCATCGGCCCGTCGGCGCTGATGGCGGTTGCGGGTCGCATCGCGCCGACGAGCACCACGGGTTTGGCGGAGCGCACGACGAGGTTCAGGAAGAACGCCGTTTCCTCCATTGTGTCGGTGCCGTGGGTAATGACGGCACCGGCAATCTCGGCGGAATCGAGCGCGGCCTGCGTGTGCGTCGCGAGCTTGCGCCACGTCGCCTCGTCCATGTCCTGCGAACCGATGGCGGCTACCTGCTCGACGTCGAGCCGGGCGAGTTCGCGGAGTTGCGGCACCGCGGCGATCAGTGCGTCGACGGAGAACGCCGCGGCCTTGTAGCCGCGGGCCACGCCCTGGACTGACCGGAGCTTGGTCGAAGGGATCTGCGCGCCGGCGATGGTCCCGCCGGTGGCGAGCACGCGGATGCGGGGCAGGGCGGAGGAAGCGGAGCGAGCCATGCGCCGACGCTAGTGCGCGCGGGCGGCGGCTCAAAGTTTTTCGCTCGCGGCGGGCTGGCTGTGTTTGGCGTCAGCCAGCCCGGGACGGTTGTGCATCGCGAAGCCGTGGACCTTTTTCAGGACAGGGACCGGGACCCCGCGGCGGCGGGAAAGAGCGACGCGGGTTTCTTTGTTTTGCAACGCGCGGGCCGCGTCTTTCTGCTCGGCGCGATGGCTCCCACGCTTCTCGTTCTCGCCGCCGGCATGGGCTCGCGCTACGGCGGCCTAAAACAAATCGATCCCGTCGGCCCGTCCGGCGAGACGGTGCTCGACTACGCGGTGTTCGACGCGCAGCGCGCCGGCTTTGCGCGCGTGGTCTTCGTGATTCGCCGCGATTTCGAGGCGCTGTTTCGCGAGAAAATTGGCGCGCGCTACGCGGGGCGCATCGAGGTCGACTATGTGTTCCAGTCGCTCGACCAACTGCCCGCGGGCTTCGCGGTGCCGGCCGGCCGCGAGAAACCGTGGGGCACCGGGCATGCGGTGTGGTGCGCGCGCGAGGCTGTGAAGGAGAACTTTGCCGTCATCAACGCCGACGATTTTTACGGGGCGGATTCGTTTGCGCAGCTAGCAAGATTTCTGGCTTCAATTCGGCATTCGGCAATCGGCGTTCGGCAATTCAGCATGGTCGGCTTCAAGCTCGCCCACACGCTGTCCGAACACGGCGGCGTGTCGCGCGGCGTGTGCGTGAGCGATGCGGCAGGCAACCTGGTGAGCACGATTGAAACCCACGGCATCGTCCCGACGGAGGTGGGCGCGGGCCGGAGGTTTTCCGGTGACGAAATCGTTTCGCTGAACTGCTGGGGTTTCACGCCGGCGCTCTTCGCGGGGCTCGAGGCGCAGTTTCGCGGGTTTCTCGCGGCGCACGGCGCGGAGGCGAAGGCGGAGTTCTATCTGCCCGGTGCGGTCTCGGCCATGATCGCGCGCGGCGAGGCGGCGGTGCGGGTGCTGCCGACGGAGAGCGCGTGGTTCGGCATCACGTATCGCGACGACAAGCCCCGGGTGGCCGCGGCGATTGCGGCGCTGGTGCAGGCCGGGACTTATCCGGCGCGACTGTGGTGACCACCCCGCCGGCGTCGCGTCGCCGCCGCCCGGTCGCGGTAACCCAATAGGTTACCCAGTCCCGCGGCCTCGCGGCCCAATCACCTCGGCCGAGCCACTCGTCCGGTAACCTATTAGGTTACCGGACAAGTGGGCGTTTGCGGTGGGCAAGGGATGAGGCGGCACGGCCAACGCACGGGCTGGACCGCGCCGGCGTGTGCGAGGGGCCCCTTTTCAGTTGAGCACGCGCGGCGTTGCCGTTGGCTTGGCCGCTCATCCCTTCGCCCTGCTTGAGCCACGCCAACCTGCCGCCCGAACTCAACCGCGTCCTCGCGGCCTTTCCGCTGCCCGGGCAGGTGCTGTCCGCCACACCCTACGGCAACGGCCACATCAACGAGACCATCGTGGTCGTGGTCGATGTCGGCTTCGGCACCCGGCGCTTCATTTTCCAGAAGATCAACCACCGCGTCTTCAAGAACGTCCCGGCGCTGATGGAAAACGTCACCCGCGTGACCGAGCATCTCCGCGAGAAACAGGCGCGCGGCCTGACGCTCGTGCCGGCGCGCGACGGGCGCGATTACTTCTTCGTCAGCGGCGGCTGGTGGCGCGTCTACGATTTCATCGAGGGTGCGCACAGCGTCGAGCAGGTCACCAAGGCCAGCCAGGCGCGCGAGGCGGCGCGGGCATTTGGCGAGTTTCAGGCGTTGCTGGCCGATCTGCCGGGTGGGCGGCTACACGACACGATTCCCAATTTCCACCACACGCGCAGCCGGTTCGACACGCTGCGCCGCGCAGTGGCGGCGGACAAAGTCCAGCGGGCGGCCGAGGCACGGGCCGAAATCGATTTCGTGTTCGCCCGGGAAGCCGTCGCCGATGTGCTGCTCGCGCTGCTTGCGCGTGGTGAACTCACCGAACGCGTCACGCACAACGACACCAAGATCAACAACGTGATGTTCGACAACGTCACCAGCCGTGCCGTGGCCGTGGTCGACCTCGACACCGTGATGCCGGGGCTCGCGCTCTACGATTTCGGCGACATGGTGCGGACCGCGGCGAGCTCGACTGCCGAGGACGACCCCGACCCCGCGCGCATGAAGATCGTGCTGCCGTTCTTTCGCGCGCTCGTCGCCGGCTACCTCGAGTCGGCCGGCGATGTGCTCAACGCCACCGAGCGCGCCCACCTCGGCTTCTCCGCCAAGCTGATCTCCTACGAAATTGGAATGCGCTTCCTGACCGATTATCTCGAGGGCGATGTCTATTTCCGAGTGAAACGGCCGCGCCACAACCTCGAGCGCGCCCGCACGCAATTCGCGCTGGTGCGCAGCATCGAGGAAAACGAGAAGGAGATGGCGCGCATCGTGGCCGAGGTGGAGAAGACGGGGCAGTAAATGTGGAAAGCAGGAAATCAGGCAGGAGACCAGGTGGCCGCGCCTGGTTCCTGATTTCCAGCTTTCCACATTGGCTCGGCGGATCGGGCAGATGGTTTCCGGAATCCGAATCAGCGTTGATTAGCGCAGATTAGCGTTCCCAAATCACCCCATGAAACTCTCCCGCCCCGACGCCGACATCTTCGTCCCGCCGCCGAGCCCGCTCACGCCCGCAGCGGCGCTCGCCCGCACCACGCACCTCTGCGTGATCGCGCATCAGGACGACATCGAAATCAACGCCTACCCGGCCGTCGCAGAGTGCCACGGCCGCGCCGACCGCTTTTTCACCGGCGTTGTCATGACCAACGGCGCCGGCTCCGCCCGCACGGGCAAGTTTGCGCACGTCACCGACGCCGAGATGCAGCTCATCCGCCGCGACGAGCAGCGCCGTGCGGCCGAAATTGGGCACTACAACCTGCAACTCCAGCTCGCGCACCCGAGCGGGGACGTGAAGAAACCCGGCCACCCCGGAGTGGCCGCCGATCTCGCGGCGATTTTCGGCGGCTGCTCGCCCGAAGTCGTCTACCTGCACCAACCGGCCGACAAACACGACACGCACGTCGGTTGCCTGTTGCGGTGCCTCGAGGCGCTGCGCGCGCTCCCCGCGGCGCGCCGGCCGCGCCGCGTGCTCGGGATCGAAGGCTGGCGCGATCTCGACTGGCTGGCCGACGCCGACAAGGTCGCGATGGATGCGAGTCCGAATCCCGAGCTGGCCGAAAAACTCGTCGCCGTCTTCGAGTCGCAGATCGCCGGGGGCAAGCGCTACGACCTCGCCGCCATGGGCCGCCGCGTGGCCAACGCCACCTTCTTCGCCTCGCACGCGACCGACACGACCCAGGCGGTGTCGTTCGCGATGGACCTCACGCCGCTCGTGGTCGACGACCAGCTGAGCATCCGCGACTTCACGCTCGCGCATGTCGAGCAGCTCCGCGCGGATGTGGCGGGGCGATTGGCGAAGCTGGGGTGAAGCGTGGCCGACGCCACGATCCATCGCCATCGCGCCGGTGAGAGCGTGATGGCATTGCGACCTTGCGCCCGGCGCAGAGGGCGGACTGAACTGGAGCGTGGCGCTTTTCTGCATACCCCGGGCGAGGATTCTTGGTGTTCTGACGGCGGCTGGTTTCGTGGGATCGCTCCCCGGGTGTCTGCTGCCGGAAAGCCAGCCGGAATCGTCCCCCGCGACTGTGCACGTGGGCCGGATGGGCGCGAATCGCGCCGTGACCCCGGTCAACCAGGTGCTCATGCCGTTCGGGCGCGTCGTGGAATTGCCGGGGCTGCGGCCGCAGGGGCTCGCGCTGTCGCCGGATGGACGCCTGCTGGTCGCCTCGGGCAAGACCAGCGAGCTTGTCGTGATCGATCCGGTGGCGGGCGCGATCCGGCAGCGCGTGGAGTTGCCGAACGATGCGCAGCAGGAGCCCCAGCCGGGCGTCGTGTCGCCCAACATCCTCAAGCCCGACAAGAAGGGGCAGCTCAGCTACACCGGCCTGCAATTTTCACGCGACGGACGGTGGATTTTTCTGAGCAACGTCAACGGCAACATCAAGGTCTTCGCCGTGGCCGCCGATGGCACCGTGCGGCCGTCGCACAGCTTTGCGCTGCCGCCGGCCAATGCACCCCGGCGCAATGAGGAGATTCCGAGTGGCCTCGCCTTGTCCGCGGACGGCGCGCGGCTCTACGTCTGCGGCAATCTCTCAAACCAGTTGCTCGAACTCGATGCGGCGACCGGCCGCGTGCGTCGCACGTTCGGCGTCGGTGTGGCGCCCTACGATGTCGTGCTCGTCGGCGACAAAGCCTACGTGAGCAACTGGGGCGGGCACCGGCCGCGCGAGGGCGATTTGACCGGGCCGGCGGGCCGCGGCACGGTCGTGCGTGTCGCCCCCGACACGCACATCGCCAATGAAGGCTCCGTCAGCATCGTGCCGCTGGCCGCCGGCGCCGGCGAGGGCGCGAAGGAAGTTCTGACCGGGATGCATGCGAGCGCACTGGCGGTGTCGCCGAACGGCCGCTACGTCGTCTGTGCCAACGCCGCCGCCGACAACCTCAGCGTGATCGACACGCGCACCGACACCGTGGTCGAAACGATCTGGGTGAAGCCGAAGCCGGGCGAGTTGTTCGGCGCCTCGCCGAACGCGCTCGCGTTCGAGCCCTCCGGCCGCCGGCTCTACGTGGCCAACGGCACGCAGAACGCTATCGCGGTCGTGCGCTTCGATCCGGCGGACCGTGAGTCGAAGCTCGAGGGGTTGATTCCGGTTGGCTGGTTTCCCGCCGCGCTCGCGTTCGATGCCGCGCGGAAAACATTGTGCGCCGCGAACCTCAAGGGCTTGCCGGAACTGAAGCAGAAAGCGTCCGGCCTCCCGGCGCAGGGTTTCAATTCCGAGCAATACGCCGGCTCGATTTCGCTCGTGCCGGTGCCGGCGGCCGCGGACTTGCCAAAATTGTCGGAGACAGTGTGGCGCAACCTCCGGCGCGAAGCCGTGGTGGCGGCGCGGCTCCCGGCGCGCCCGGGTCAGCCGGTGCGGACGATTCCCGAGCGCAGCGGTGAGCCGAGCCGGATCAAGCACGTGGTTTACGTCATCAAGGAAAACCGCACCTACGATCAGGTGCTCGGCGCGATGCCCGGGGGCAACGGCGACCCTTCGCTCTGCATTTTCGGCGAAGCCATCACGCCGAACCAGCACCAGCTCGTGCGCGAGTTCGTGCTGCTCGACAACACCTACTGCGCCGGGATTCTCAGCGCCGACGGGCACCAGTGGAGCACGACGGCCTTTGCGACCGACTACGTGGAGAAGAGCTTTGCGGGCTTTCCGCGCAGTTATCCCGACGGCATGGGCGTCAACGATAACGACGCGCTGGCCTACGCGCCGTCAGGCTTTATTTGGGACAACGCACTCCGGCACGGCGTGAGCCTCCGCAACTACGGCGAGTTCATGGCGCCGGCGGTGCGCTGGCGCGACGGCCGCAAGGGCACGCCGGATTTCCTGGCGTGCTACCGCACGTGGCAGGGCGAGAGTGATGCGGCGGTGTTCACGAGCTACCCGATGGTGGAAAGCCTGCGCGATTTCTCGCCGACCGGCTACGTGGGCTGGGAAATGAGCGTGCCGGATCAGGCGCGCGCCGATTTTTTCCTGCGCGAGCTGCGTGACTTCGAGGCGCGCGGCGAATTTCCTGCGCTCACGCTCATCTGCCTGCCCAACGATCACACGAGCGGCACCAAGGCCGGCGCGCCGACGCCCGCCGCGTGCGTGGCCGACAACGATCTCGCGTTCGGCCGCATCGTCGAGGGGCTGAGCCGCTCGCGGTTTTGGAAGGAAATGGCGATCCTCGCGATCGAGGACGATCCACAGGCGGGCTGGGATCACGTGAGCGGCTACCGCACCACGGCGTATTGTGTGAGCCCGTGGGCGAAGCGCGGCGCGGTCGTGAGCACACAATACAACACGACGAGCGTCCTCCGCACCATCGAGCAAATCCTCGGCCTGCCGGTGATGAACCAGTTCGACGCGAGCGCGACACCGATGTTCGACTGCTTCCGGGAGGAACCGGACTTCACGCCGTTTGCCGCTGTGCCCAACCGCGTGCCGCTCGACCAGATGAACCCCGAGCCGAAGGAGATTACCGACGCGATTTTGCGCCGCGACGCGATCGCGTCGGCCCGGATGAATTTCCGGGAGGTGGACAAAGCCCCCGAGGATCAACTCAACCGGATCCTCTGGCGCGCGATGAAGGGCAGCCGTGCGCCGTTTCCGGAGTGGGCGACGGCGGCGGAGGCGGATGACGACGGGAAGTGAGGTGATTCGCCGGCCGCGTGGTCAGCGCACAGTTTTCTTTGGAGACAGGATTTCGCGTTGCCGATGGCGCCTACGAACCAGTCGTGCCCGGTGCGCACCCGGCCAGCGGGTCACGGCTTGGACGCGGGCGGGGCAGGGGACGGGGCCCGGCGCAACAACGCCGAGGCGCACCAGAGCACCGGAGCTTGGCCGTGGAAGTCGCCGACGATGCGCGCCCGGTCGAGGTCAGACTCTTCCGCCGCGAGCAGAAACCAACCAGCCCTCCGCCAAGCCTCGCTCATCACGGATCGAGCACTGGAAATTGGGCGGGAGAAGTTTGGCCGCTTGGCGGCAGGTGGCCGTGGTCGCCGATGGAATTTGCTGGCCGGGGCTGGGTCCAAAACCCGCGGATTGTTGCGCAAGAAGTGAGGGGTATTATTCCTCGCCCGCCGCCGGCCGCGAAAGAAAGATGCGGCCCCTTCTTGGTTCGCCGCCGTTACCATCCTCCCGCCCCGCCGTCTCCGCGGAGACATTCGTCTGCCATCCTCAACCCCTCCCCAATCCACGCGGCCTCTGGTTCGGCCCCGGCCGGCCCGAGTGGATAAAGCAAGAACACCCGACTCATGAAAACCAAACCCTCCGTCACGCCGGCGCTGACGCGCCGTTCCTTCCTCAAGCAATCGCTGGCCGCGGGCGGCGCGGTGATGCTGCCGCAGATCGTTCCGGGGCGCGTGCTGGGCCTCGATGGCGGCGTGGCGCCCAGCAACCGCATCGTGATGGGCGGCCTCGGCATCGGCTCGCGCGGCGGCAATGACCTGGGGGTGCTGATCCACGAGCCCGACGTGCAGTTCGTCGCCATCGCCGACATCCGCGCCACGCGGAGGCAGGCGGTCAAAGAGATGGCGGACCAGAAGAACGGCGACCAGGGCTGCGCGATGTATCGCGATTTCCGCGAACTGCTCGCGCGCAAGGATGTGGATGCGTTGCTCATCGCCACCGGCGACCGCTGGCATTCGCTGGCTTCGATTCTCACGGCGAAGGCGGGCAAGGACATGTATTGCGAGAAGCCCTGTTCGACCAACATCGCCGACAGCGTGGCGCTGGCCGAGACGATGCGCCGCTACGGTCGCGTTTATCAGGCCGGCACCCAGCGGCGCAACGTGAGCAACTTCGTCTTCGCCGTCGAGCTGGCCCGCACCGGCAAGCTCGGCAAACTCCACACCGTCCACGCCAACACGCTGGCCCCAGGCACCAAGCTGGACTGGCTGCCCGCCGAGCCCGAGCCCGCTCGCGATGTCTGCGATTGGGACCTGTGGCTCGGCCCGTGTCCATGGCGGCCCTACAACTCCCAGTATGTCGCGGGCCGCTGGCGCGGACACTTCGATTTCCACGGTGGCGGCATCCTCGAGTGGGGTTCGCACACCATCGACCTCTGCCAGTGGGCCAACGACGCCGACAAGACAGTGCCGATCGAGTATGAGCCGACGGCGGGAGGTTGCGTCGCCCGCTACGCCAACGGCGTGAAACTGGTCATGCGCGAAACGGGCTGGCTGGGTTTGGGCACGTGCAGCGTGCGCTTCGAGGGCGACGAAGGCTGGGTCGAGACGGGCGACCGCGGCGACATGCGGGTCTTTCCCGAATCGTTGCGCGGCGAACGCACGCTCAAGCGCCAGGCCGGCACGCATCCCGCGGGGCACCTCCGCGAGTTTTTGGACAGCGTCAAATCCCGCGCGCTGCCGTCCGCCAACGGCGACGTGGCCTGCCAGGCGCACATCGCCAGTCACGCGGCCTACATCTCGTGGCAGCTCGGTCGCAAGCTCACCTACGATCCGGTGAAGAACGAGTTCATCCGCGACGAGGAAGCCAACCGGATGCGCGCCCGCGCCAAACGCGAGCCCTGGCGGATCTGAAGCCCGCCCAGACGACCCTTCAACCAACCCGAAAAAGGAAAGGTCAAAAAATGTTTTGCCCAAGAATCAGCCTGAAAACAGCCCTCGCGTCCCTGCTCGTGGCCGTGGCCCCCGCGGTCTTGTTCGGCCAGGCTGCGCCGAAAACGAACCCCCCGCCCCGGCCGGAGGAAGTGCGGGCGTTGATCGCCACGCTGCAATCGCCGGACAGCGCGCCGCACGACAAGGTCGTGGCCTGCCACCGGCTCGCCCTGATTGGCACGAGCGAGGCCGTGCCGGTGCTGGCGTCGTTGCTGGCGGACGAGAAGCTGGCCCACATGGCCCGGCACGCGCTTGAGCCCATGCCCGATCCCGCCGCCGGTGCGGCGCTGCGCGCCGCGCTCGGCCAGCTTCAGGGAAAACTGCTCGTCGGGGTGATCAACTCGATCGGCTTCCGGCGCGATGGCGGGGCGACCGCCGCGCTGGGCGGGCTGTTGACTGGCTCGGATCAGGAGGTCGTCACCGCGGCCGCCGCGGCGCTGGGGAGAATCGGAAGCCCCGAGGCCGCGAAGAAACTGACCGCCGCCCTGGGCAGCGCCACGGGTGCGCTCCGGACCGCGTTTGTCGATGCCAGTCTCACCTGTGCCGAAAAACTCGTGGCCGATCGCAAACCCCGGGAGGCCGCCGGCATCTACGACAGCCTGAGTGGCTCCGGATTCCCCGAGCACATCCGCACGGCCGCGATGTGCGGCGCGATCACTTCCCGCCAGGGCGACGGTGTCCCCTTGCTGGTGAAACAACTCAAGAGCCAGGACCACGCCATGCTGGCGGCGGCCTGGCGCGCGGCCCGCGAATTGCCCGGGACCAGCGTGACCAAGGCGCTCGCCGCCGAGTTGGGCAAACTGCCGGCGGAAAAACAAATCCTGCTCCTGCAGGTTTTCGGCGACCGGGGCGATCCGGCCGCGCTGCCGGCGGTGCTTGAGGTCGCGAAGACCGGCGCCGCCAACGTGCGTGTGGCGGCCATCCAGGTGCTGCCCCGGGTCGACACCGCTGGAACCAGTCTGCCCCTCCTCCTGCGCTCGGCCACCGCCGGAGCCAGCGCGGATGAAACCGACGCCGCCTTCGCCAGCCTCGGCCAGATCGAAGCCGCCGAGGCGAATGCCAAAATCCTGGCCGTCCTGCCGTCGGTGACGCCGCCGCTCCGCATCAAACTCATCGGCGTGCTCGGCGTGCGCCGGGC
>Ga0163199_1001846_pt1 | contig 13081 bp, 12 predicted proteins | sample PL_2010_150m_FD_113537 | JGI IMG/M metagenome (GOLD analysis project Ga0163199, IMG submission 113537) | Freshwater microbial communities from Powell Lake, British Columbia, Canada to study Microbial Dark Matter (Phase II) - PL_2010_150m | ecosystem: Environmental > Aquatic > Freshwater > Lake ... | reverse complement strand
GAGAAACCCTGTCAGCCGAGCCAGCCGACGCCAAGCACTGTTGCCCATGTCCCCCTCCTTGCGCGGCACTACCGCTGAACCGGTTTCGGCGGTTGGTACCGGGCCCATGACTATCATCATAGTCCACGGGTAACGGATGACGCCGGAATGTCTCGCCGGCGCAGTCGATGCGTATCGCTGCGCTCTTGCCGGGCGCGAAGCGACTATTTCTTGTGCGGGTCGGCGCTTGCCGGTGCAACGACGGGAGCGGGTGCCTGCACAATCTCGATCTTGGCATTTGCCTTGGTGTCGTCCAGCAGCTTTCTCAGGTTCTGCTGCCTTACCTGCTGTTGAAGCATCGGCTTGATCTGGTCCATCGGCGGCATCTCCTTGGCGCGGGAGTCCTCCAGCAATATGACGTGGTAGCCGAACTGCGACTTGACCGGCGTTTCGGTGAATTTCCCCTTCGCCAGCTTGGCGACAGCTGCGCCGAATTCGGGCACCATACCCCGCGGATCGAACCAGCCCAGGTCGCCGCCTTTACCCTTGGAACCGGGGTCGATCGATTTGGCCTTGGCGATGCCATCAAATGCCTTCGGATCGTTCTTCAGCTTGGCGATGATGTCCTTGGCGTCGGCCTCCTTTTCGACCAGTATGTGGCGGGCCTTGAACTCATTTCCACCCGTCCCGGTCATCTTCGCCTTCAGCGATTCATACTCGGCCTTCAGCATCTCGTCGCTGACCGGAGTCTTGAAGTAGTCCTGGACGTATGCGTTCGCGAGGATGGACTGCTCGGTCAACTCAAACTGGTCCAACACCTCGGGTGTCTTGTGCAAGCCCTTCTTGATCGCTTCCTGGGAAAGAAGCAATTGCATCGCCAGATGCTCGATCACGCCCTTGCGCAATTCCGGCGAGTCGGCCTGTCCCTGCGCCGCCTGTTGTTTCACCATGAGGTCGACACGGCTCTCGCTGATGGCGGTGCCATTGACCGTCGCCGCAACTGCGCCCCTGCCGGGGGAGAAATCGGAGATATTGCAAGCGCTAAGGGTCAGCAATGATGCCGCGCTGGCCATGAGAATGGCGGGTTTTACTGACATGGTCGGATTCCTTGTCGACGAAATTCGAGACGGTTCAAGAAAAAAAGCCGCGCAAGGCGGCTTCACCTATCGGAGCAGAATGCACCGCAGGGTGCAAGGTGGACGAATTATAAGGCAGTTGCCGCAAATACTTTGGCTTGAGCAAAGCCGATCAAGTCGCTATAATGCGCTTCGCTTATTGCGCCCGTAGCTCAGCTGGATAGAGTACTTGGCTACGAACCAAGGGGTCGGGCGTTCGAATCGCTCCGGGCGCGCCAGAATAATCAAGGGGTTAGAGAGATCTAACCCCTTGTCGCTTGTGTCCGGCTTCCGCCGGGCTTATAAGGGTCCATGATGCTGCCGACTACCAAAATGCACACTACTCCCATCCTCCAGTACTTGAAGAAGTACGGCCAGCAGCTCGACTACGAAATTGCTGCGGCAACCGGAATCCCGCTTCCAAGCGTACGAAGCTCGCTGTCCGACCTTTCGGCGCGGGGCGAAATCTCGAGTTGCAGGGTGACTCGATTCAACGACGGCAAACCGATCGAAGGGATGCTCTGCCGTGTCGCCGGATCCATTCCGCCGTCGTCGCCTGGCCGCAAGCCCGGAGCCAAAACCTAAATCCGCGGAGCCGGGGCGGCGGGGACAAACGCGCTCGGTGCCGGTGACTTAGCCAACGCCCCGTATTAGGCGGCCCTGCTTCTTTGTCGGCCGGCCCTTGAGATCGGACCCCGGCACCGGTGCCAGACGGCGCAGTTCCTGCACCCTGCCACGTCGAGCGACGCTGTCCGGAGTTTCGGCAAACAGCAATCGAGCTTCTGCGGCAGGACGGCGTTGCGCCGCCAGTCCCGTGACGATCACCGCATAGCGGAGGTCGCCAATCGTGATCTCCAGTTCATCGCCCGGCTTCAGAATGCGTGCCGGCTTCACCCGCTCCCCGTTGCACTTGACTTTGTGATTGTCGATCGCCGCTGCAGCCAGACTGCGGGTCTTGAAAAATCGCGCCGCCCACAACCACTTGTCGATGCGAATCGGTCCCGTTTCACTCACCGGGCGGCGCTCCCGGCCGGTGCCCAATGGCGGTGGATCGATGGCACCCAGGTCATTCGAACTTGAAATGATCCTGATCCATCTGCATCACCGCGCGGGTCGGCGCGAGGGCGCCAGTGCGATGACTGTCGGCACGCGGCAGCATACGCTCGAAGTAGAATTCGGCGGTCTGGATCTTGGCCGCATAGAACTCCGCGGACTCATGCCCTGATCCGTTAGCCAGCAGGTCGGCGGCGCTGCGGGCTTGCAGTGCCCAGTAGTAAGCCATCATCACGAAGCCCGAATACATCAGGTAGTCGACGGCGGCGGCGCCGACCAGTTCGCGGTCCACGGTCGCGCGCAGCATGATCCGGGTCGTCAGCAGGTTCCACTGCAGCGCGCGGCCCAGCAGCGTGCGCGCCATCTTGCCGTGCGGGCCGCGGGCAAGGAAATTGCGGACGGCGAATCGCGACATGCGGACGGTGAAATCGCGCACACACTTTCCGCGGGTGGTCAGCAACACCTTGCGGCCGAGCAGGTCCAGCGCCTGGATGCCCGTCGTGCCTTCATAAAGCGTGGAAATACGGGCGTCGCGGACAATCTGTTCCATCCCATGTTCCTGGATGTAGCCATGCCCGCCCAGTACCTGGACGCCCAGATTGGCGGCCTCGAGGCCCAGTTCGGTCAGGAAGCCCTTGAGTACGGGCGTGAAGAACCCAAGTTGATTATCAAGGTCGGTCTGCCTTGCCGTATCGCCCTCGAGCATCGCGTTGAAGAGGCCGTCCGCCAATTGCGCCGCGCTGTAGACCATGGCGCGGCCGCCCTCGGCGATCGCCTTCTGCGTCAGCAGCATGCGCCGAACGTCGGGATGCCAGATCAAGGCGTCGGCGACCTGATCGGGTTCCTTCTTGCCCGACAGGGCACGCATGGAGCGCCGCTCGCGCGCATAGGGAAGCGCGCCCTGGAAGGACAGTTCGGCGTGGGCCACCCCCTGGATTGCCGTGCCGAGACGTGCGGTGTTCATGAAAGTGAACATTGCCTCCAGACCCTTGTTAGGCTCGCCGATCAGATAGCCGGTCGCCCCGTCGAAGTTGAGCACGGCCGTGGCCGAGGCACGAATGCCCATCTTGTGCTCGATGGAGCCGCAGTTCACGGCATTGCGTGCGCCCATGGAGGCGTCGGCGGTTGGCAGGAATTTGGGAGCGATGAAAAGCGAGATGCCGCGCGTGCCCGGCGGCGCGTCTGGCAAGCGGGCGAGGACGATATGCACGATGTTCTCTGCGAGGTCGTGCTCGCCGGCCGAGATGAATATTTTGGTGCCGTTCAGCGCGTAGCCGCCGTCGATCTTCGGTTCGGCGCGCGTCTTGATCTGGGCCAGATCGGTGCCGCATTGCGGCTCGGTAAGACACATCGTGCCTGTCCATGCGCCGGATATCAGAGGTGGAAGGTACTGCTGCTTCTGCGCGTCGTCGCCGTATTTCAGGATGGTGTTGATGCAGCCGACGCTAAGGCCGGGATACATTGCGAACGACCAGTTGGCGCTCCCCATCATCTCCGTTTTGACCACACTCAACGACACCGGCAGACCTTGTCCGCCGTATCTTTCCGGAAACGACAAGCCCTGCCAGCCGCCAGCGACAAATTGCGCATATGCATCCCTGAATCCCGTGGGCGTGGTCACCGTGCCGTCCACGAAATGGCAGCCTTCCTTGTCGCCGGAAATATTGAGCGGCGCCAGCACGCCCTCGCACAGCGCGGCGGCGCCGTCGAGAATTGCATCGACCATGTCGGGGCCGGCCCCACCGCCATTTGACAGCCGGGCGTAGTGCCCCGGATAGTCGAAGACCTCATTCATCAGGAATCGGATGTCCCGCAAGGGCGCCTTGTAGGTTGGCATTTATCTCTCCAGTATGGCCACGACGCCCTGGCCACCCGCGGCGCAGATCGATATCAGGCCGCGCCCCGAGCCGCGTTGCGCCAGCATCTTCGCCAGCGTTGCGACTATCCGGCCGCCGGTGGCGGCGAAGGGATGGCCGGCGGCCAGCGAACTGCCGTTGATGTTGAGCTTGCTCCGGTCGATCACTCCCAATGCCTCGGCAAGTCCGAGCCGCGCCCGGCAATAGTCTTCGTCCTGCCAGGCCTTCAGGGTACACAGGACTTGCGCGGCAAATGCCTCATGAATTTCGTAGTAGTCGAAGTCTTGCAGTCTGAGGCCGGCGCGAGCCAGCATGCGCGGCACCGCATAGGCAGGCGCCATCAGCAGCCCTTCCTTCTGTTCGAAGAAATCGACCGCCGCCACCTCACTGAAACTGAGATAGGCGAGCACGGGAATCTGATGCGCCTGTGCCCAGGTGTCGCTGGCCAGCAGCACCGCCGAGGCGCCGTCAGTGAGAGGGGTGGAATTGCCGGCCGTCAGGGTGCCTTGGTCCGGCGCCACTTTCTTGTCGAACGCCGGTCGCAGCGTTCGCAGCTTGTCGATCGTCAGGTCAGGACGCAAGTTGTTGTCCTGGCTCAAGCCCTTGAAGGGTGTCATCAGGTCGGTAAAGAAACCTCCCGCGTATGCCCTGGCCAGGTTGTGGTGGCTCGTCAGCGCAAGCGCATCCTGATCTTCGCGACTGATGCTCCATTCGCGTGCCATCACCTCGGCGTGCTCGCCCATCGACAGGCCGGTGCGCGGTTCGCCGTTGCGGGGCAGGGTGGGGCTGACGAACATTCCCGGGCGCAATCTGGCGAGTGCCGCCAGGCGCTGCGCCGGCGACTTGGCGCGCGATGCGTCGAGGAGGATCCGGCGCATCCTTTCGTTGATGCCGATCGGTGCGTCCGACGTAGTATCGACCCCGCCGGCGATGCCACATTCGATGTGGCCGAGGGCGATCTTGTTGGCGACCAGCATGGTCGCTTCGAGGCCGGTGCCGCACGCCTGCTGCAGGTCGAAGGCCGGCGTCTGGCGGGAGAGGGTGGTGGACAGCACGCATTCCCGGACCAGGTTGAAATCGCGCGAATGCTTCATCACCGCGCCGGCGGCAACATCGCCGAGACGTTCGCCGTGCAGGCTGAAGCGGTCGACCAGTCCCTGGAGCGTGGCCGTCAGCATCTCCTGGTTGGAGGCGTGCGCGAAAGCTGTATTTGAGCGGGCAAAAGGGATGCGATTGCCGCCGAGGATCGCAACGCGTCGGATGTTGCTCATGGCATGCTCCTGGGAGGAGGGTTCCTGATGGTTAGTGGAGCCGGAGTGGCGGGTCAAGGGGTGCCCCAAAGCCGAGTTCGCCGCGCAGATGCAGGCGCTGGCCATGCGCGTCGCGCACCTCGAACGCGGCGCGATCCGTGCAGCGGGTTGTCCACAGCGATGCGCGAGCCGGCAACAGCAGGGGGCTCCTAAATTCCACCGCGGCGGTGGCCCGGCCGACTGGCACCGCAGGCAGCAGGGCCGCGAGCGCGCGCGCCTTGGTCCACAAGCCGTGCGCGATGGCCCGACGAAAGCCGAAGAGTCGGGCCGAAAGCGCGGAGAGGTGAATCGGGTTCATGTCGCCCGACACCCGCCCGTAGCGCCGTCCGATGTCGCCTGGCGCAACGAGGTCTGCCTGGCGCGACAGGGGCCGCGTGTCGAACAGACGGCCGGCATAGCGTTCCCCGGCGGGCTGGCTGACCCCAACGCGCAGCAAGGTTTGGGTCGCCTGCCAGACCAGTTGTCCGTCGCGCAGGATGCGCAGGTCCAGGGTGAATACCTGTCCCCTGTCATGCGCCAAGACATGCCCGGTGCGCATTTCGACACGCACGGCGTCGCCCTCGCACAGATGGTGGTGCTGCTCGATGGCGTTGGCAAGGTGAACAATCCCCATCGCCGGCCACGGGCAGTCGCTGGAGCCGACGAATTCCATGACCAGCGGGAAAGTCAGCAACTGCGGATAGGTCAGTGGCACGCCTTGCGCCGGCCGGAAACCGCACAGCGCGGCGTAGCGGGCGATATGCTCCGCCTGCAGAATCACCCGCGGGCGCGCGTAGGTGATATCGGGCAGGGCACCGATGACCCCCGGGGATTTGCCGCTGGTCCGCAGCGCCCTCAGATAAAGTCTGGCCGAGCTCGGCGGCGCGGTGATCTCGACGGTCCTCATGGACTTCGGCTCAGGCGCCGATCAGGCTTTGGCCGCAGACGCGTACGACGTTGCCGGTCAGCCCGCTAGACGCCGGGCTGGCGAACCAGACAATGGCCTCCGCGACATCGACCGGCTGTCCACCCTGGCCGAGAGAATTCATCCGCCTTCCTGCTTCGCGCAGGGCGAACGGCACGGCGGCCGTCATCTGGGTCTCGATAAATCCCGGTGCCACCGCATTGATGGTGATGCCATGCTCGGCCAATGCGGGTGCGCTACTCTGCACCATGCCGATCACCCCGGCCTTGGAAAACGCATAGTTGGTTTGGCCCAGATTTCCGGCAATCCCCGATATCGATGACACGCAGATGATGCGCCCGCCCGCCTTGAGCACGCCCGATGCGACCAGGGCGTCGTTTATGCGCTCCTGGGCGGTAAGATTGACATTGACCACCGTCTGCCAGAAATGCTCCTTCATGTTGGCGATGGTCTTGTCGCGGGTGATTCCGGCATTGTGCACCACCACGTCCCAGCCGCCCTGCGCCTGCCCAGCCGCGACGAGCGCCTGCGGCGCATCGGCGGCGCCGATGTCGAGGGCGATCCCCTGCCCGTCGAGACGTGCGGCGATCTCGTCGATCCCAGGCTGGGCCTGCGGTACGTCGAGACAGATTACCTTGGCACCTTCGCGCGCCATGACTTCGACAATCGCCGCACCGATGCCGCGTGAGGCGCCGGTCACCAGCACCTTTTTCCCTTCGAGCGGTCGCGCCCAATCGGCCGGAACGGCTTGGTCTCCGACTGGCAACCCGATACGCACAACCTGCCCGGAGACATATGCCGAGCGGGACGACAGCAGGAAACGCAGCGTCGACTCGAGCTGGGCCTCGGCGCCCGCGGCCACATACACCAATTGAACCGTTATCGCCTTCTTGAGTTCTTTCGCCAGTGAGCGCGCCAGACCCTCCAGGCCGCGCTGCAGCGTCGCCTGGCGCGGATGCCCGCACGCTTCGGGCGGGCGGCCGAGGATGACCACCCGTCCACACGGCAGCACGGAGCGCGCGGTGTCATGGAAGAACCGGTAGAGGGCCTCCGACTGGTCGCTGTCGGTCATGCCTGTCGCGTCGAAGACTAGCGCCTTGACCTTCTCGCCCGGCTGGCCATCGACGCCCCAGCGGCCGGTCATCAATCCCGCCGGATTGGCGACCGTGATCCATTGTGGCAACTGTGCGTGCGCCAGGGTCTGCACCGCCATCGACTTGAAGGCGCTTGCCAGTGCCCCAAGCATTTCCGGCGTGCCACCGCCACCGAGCAGGATTGCGCCCTTCACGACGGGCTGGCCGGGCTCGAAGCGCTCAAGGACGAGCGGCTTGGGCAGCCCGAGCAGCGCCGTCAATCGGGCGCCGAGGGTCGAGTTGGCAAAGTCGAGGTAGGAATCGGTCACGATGGGCACTTCCCGTTCATTCTGGCCGGCAGGTTCGCCTACTCCATTATGGCCCAAGCGGTTGGGGATGAGATATTGACTGGGCAAGACCGAGCAACAGCGGGTTCCAGCGGTTCCCGGGCGGGTAGGATTCGGTCGTCAATGAGAGTATCATCGTCTTTAGTAAGAGGCTGAATCTGTGCAATAAACTTGATCGAAGACAGCACCGCGGAATAGTGTCTATGATTCGTTGATGAGGTTGCTCCTTCGTGCAGCGCTTTTTGATCGGAGATGCTTTCATGTTTACGCGAAACAGCCTGAAACTTTTTTTGCTTGGCATGCTTGCCTCGCTCGGGACGGCGGTCGCATTCGCCTTTGACGCCGAAGTCGTCTACGTGGTGGGCAAGGGGGAAATGCGCGAGAAGACGGAGTGGGAACCGGTCAAGACAGGCCAGAAGCTCAATGCCGGGGCCTATGTGCGGACCGCGGATTTCGGCCAGATGGCCCTGCTGCTGAGCGACAACACCCAGGTCAGGGTAAACCAGAACAGCGTTCTGCAAATCAAGGAAATCTCTCCCGCCGAGACGAGCACGCTGGAACTCGTCCAGGGTCGCCTGTGGGCGCAAGCCAAGCGCTTCTTCCGCGGAGTAACCTCGTTTGCAGGTGCTGCCAGGCCCGCGGTGGTCGTCAAGGCATCGACGGCGACCATCGGCATTCGTGGCACCGACTGGGACGTGAATCTGGCGCCGGACGGGACCACTACGCTGACTGTACTTTCAGGGGAAGCGGATTTCTCCAACGATTTCGGTGCAATCAAAGTGCTGCCGAACGAGCAGGCACAGGCGCAGCCAGGAAAGCCGCCCACCAAGATCCTGCTGACGAATGCCAAGGAACGCGTGCAATGGGTGACCGCCTATCTTCCGCAGCCTCGCCGCTGGGTCGGCGCGGCGCAGACCGGAGAGTTTGAAAGCCACCTGCGGGCGATAGAGGGGGGCGACTATGGCGCCGCCATTCCTTATCTCGAACGTGCGGCGAAAAGTTCCGGGCCGGCCGCCATTGTGCTGGCAGACGTTTACATATCGCTCGGCCGGCTCGGCGAGGCCATCGCCCTGCTCAAGGGCAGCAACGAGCGTTCCGCGCTGGCCTTGCTCACCCACGCTTACATCATCGACGACAGCGCCGCATTGGCCCGGGAGACAGTCGAGCGTGCCCTCGCAAGCTACCCCAACGACACCGAATTGCTGATCGCACGCGGCGAACTGGCGCGCTTCGAAGGCGATGCACCGCGCGCACTCCGCTCATTCCAGGGTGTGATCGCCGCGAACGAACAGAATGCCGACGGCTGGTTCGGGCTGGGGCGGGTGGATGCCGAGCGCGAAGCCGTGAAACCGGCGAGAGTCGAACTGCAACGCGCGCTCGCGATCAATCCAAAGGGTCCGGGCTATTCAGGGGAACTTGGGACATTGGAGACGTTCGCCAATGCCTTTGGCGCCGCCGAGCAGGCATTTGCCGCTGCCCTGGCGCAACAGCCAGCCGACTACAACTCGCTGACCGGTCTGGGCATCCTCAAACTCAAGACCGGCCAACCCGAGGAGGCGCTGCAGGCCTTCCTCAAGGCGGGCGTCCTCGAATCGCATTTCGCCCGGGCGGCCCTTTGGACCGGCGTTGCGTTTTACCAGCTGGGCGGCCACGGGCGGGCCATGGAGATGTTCAAACACGCTGCGGATCTCGACCCCAAGGACCCGATGCCGCACATGATGATGAGCATGGCGGCGGCCGACCGGCTCGACCTTGGCGAAGCAGTCGCGGCGGCCCGGCGGGCGGCGGCCCTGATGCCGTATCTGAAATCCCTGAACCAGCTGCTCAACAACCAGAAGGGCAACGCCAACCTCGGTGCCTCGCTGGCGCAATTCGGCATGGAGGATTGGGCACAGGCATACGCATTCAACGCCTATTCGCCCTATTGGGCGGGCAGCCACCTGTTCCTCGCCGACCGCTATAGCGGCACCTTCAACAAAAACTCCGAACTGTTCCAGGGATTCCTTTCCGATCCCACGGTGTTCGGGGCGTCGAACCGCTTCAACACGCTGATCGCCAGCCCTGGCCACTACGGCACACTCGGCGGTCGTTTGGTGGATCAAGACGTGCGCGACCGTGGCGTGACCGTCAGCGCCAATGGCTATAGCGTGGCGTCGCTGCCCTTCAGTTACTTCGCTTCGGCGGACCTGTCGCGGGTACGTCCCGACTACAACAACCTGCAGGTGGACGGCGACAACTACACTGCCGGTTTCGGGCTCAAGCCCAGCCATGAACTCGGCCTGTTCCTTTTCTCCAACAGCATCGCCATCGACGGCAAGTCCACCGCCATCGACAAGGGGCTCTCTGATACCAGCCTCAACCTCGACAACAAACGCGTCGATGCGGGCTTCAACTACAAGTTTTCGCCGACGTCGCATGTGTGGTTCAAGGCCGGCAGCGGCAAGGAGGAGACGCGCTTCGGCGGCAACTTCTATTCCCCTGGCACATCCGAGGTGCTGAACCTGATCTTCGGCGGCGGGTTTTCGCCCAAGGGGCGCATCGAGAGCTACCTGACGGTCGCCGATCAGCGCGATGCCCAATTCCGCCATACGGTTGACGCCAATTCCATCTGGCAGATTTCATGGGGACTTGAATCTGCGCGGCAGGACAAGCGGATCGATGCAAGCCTCGACTTCTCGCCGATCAAGCCCGGTCTTACAGGCCGCGACGACCGGAAGTCGAAAGAGGTGTATATGTCGAACCGCTTAAAGCTCGGCGACACGCTACTGCTTCAGGCCGACGTCTCCTACGCACAGCTGACCAAATTCCAGGTTACCGAGGATTCGATGAAGGTCGGCGTCGCGAGCTTCAGCGTCGGCCAGCAACGCGACGATCGCGACATCAGTGAATGGAATCCGCGGTTAGGCCTGGCCTGGAACCCCGCGCCCAACCAGACGCTGCGATTGGCTGCCCAGAAATGGCGGCGACCGGTATCCGTAAGCACCCTGGGAAGCGTCGACACGGCGGGAATTGCCGTAGATGACCGGCTGGTCAGTCTCGGCGGCGAGTTGCAAAGAGTGCGCGCCCAATACGAGTGGGAGACCGCCGCCAATATGTTCATCCAGGTTTATGCGGACAACAAGCGGGTGCGCAACCTGGCCAACGTCGGCAGTACGCTGGTGGGTGACATCAACCTAGAGGATCTGGAACGTCTGCGCAACCGCAGCCGGCTGACGCAGCAGGCCCTCGATCTGTGGGAGTCCACCCCGGTGTTCGGCTCAGCCGACGTGGATAGTTTTGGATTCGTCGCCAACCGTCTCCTGGCCGACCAACTGACCGGCAATCTGCGTTACCAGTACAACCACAGTCGCAACACCGGAATCGGCCTGGAGGGCAAGATGGTGCCCTGGATGCCACGCCAATTGGTCAGCGCGGGCGCCAACTGGTTACCGCTGGCGCGCTGGCAGCTCGGGGCGATCGTCACTTACCGGAGCGATCGCTTCATGGACGAAGCCAACAGCCAGCGCCTGAACGCCGGCTGGAATATGGGCTTGCGCAGCTACTGGGAGAATCCGGACAAGAAGATCTCGGTCGAGGTCATCGCCGAGAATCTTCATTCCGACAAGAACGCCGCGTCTGTGCATTCGCCGGTTCTCGGGGCGCAATTGCTGTATAGATTCTGACCAGTCGTACGGACCGACATCCCGCCAGCGAGATCGGTGTGGAGCCTAACATCCTTCGGGCGAGACTGCGATGCCATGCTTCACGATGTTCGATGACCATAATTGCCTGCCGATCGGAAGGCCGTAGTGAACCATGAGCCACAAGCATCTGCACTTGCTGCGTACCATATTTCAGGATCCGGTCAGTGGAAACATCCACTGGCGGGAAGTTGAGTCGCTCCTGCATCACCTCGGAGCTGAAGTCGAGCCTACGCGCAGCGGAAGCGTTCGTGTTGTCTTGAACCGAGCCGAGGCATTTCTTCACCATCCGCACCATAGCAACGTTTGCGACAAGCCGACCGTCAAGTCAGTCCGAGAGTTCCTCGCGCATGCCGGCGTTAGTCTCTCGTCCTACGAGGCAGCCAAGGATAGCCCCGGGCAACGCACGAATTGACATGGATTACCGCTCGGTCATCTTCTATGTAGCACTTTTCTTGATCGCAGGGAGCCTGCTGGAAATCTACGTTCGGAAGAAGGAACGGGTCAAGGTGGAGAAGAGCAGCAAAGGGCGGGTGCTTTCGAGCACCAGGAGCATAAGCATTCCACTTCTGCTCCTGGGCGGCTCAATCGTCGCAGCAATTGCCGCACGCTACTGGCATTGACGAGCCACAACATGCAGATGGCGGCCATTGCAGGATTCCCGGGCGTCGCCGAACAACGAGGTCGGCCCGGGTCGCGGCATGGCGAGATTGACGTCGCTAAAGTCCCGTCGCCCTGTTGCCGTAAAGGTGACTGGAGGTTGCCCCACATGAAGAGCTATTTCCTGAGCCAGTTTGCCCAGACTCCTCGGCTGCCAAAAAAGTCCCCAATGCCGGCCGAGGTGAGGGAGGCATTCGAGCGCGTGATTGCGGCATACAGGAAGTGCTCAAACCCTCCCGAGTCGGCCAAGATCCTGCCGTTCAAGGCGAATACCTAGCTGCGCGAGATTTCGCCAATTTCGTTGGTCCCGGTCTCGCCGCGGCCCGCTTGTCGATATCACCAAGACCGACGAAGGCGGCCATTGACGTCCGAGCGCCAGATCGGCATATTGCATCCTTATTGTCCAGGAGAGATGACATGTCCCAACTGCGCACTTGTTCGTCCATTGCGATGATGCTAGTGGCGGTATCAACCGTCGCATTTGCGAATCCGATGTCCCCAGTCGGTACATGGAACACCATTGACGATGAAACGAGCAAGCCCAAGTCGCTTGTTCGGATCTCGGAAAGGGACGGCGTATTTTCGGGAACAATAGAGAAAATTGTCGATCCCGCCAAACAAGACTCGAGATGTGATGAGTGCGCGGGTGACGATCCCCGGAGGGGGAAACCCGTGATTGGAATGACGATCCTGACCGGCCTGCGGAAGGAGGGCGATGGCGTTTACGGTGGAGGCAAAGTGCTGGACCCCAATAACGGCAAGAGCTACAACGCCAAAGTGACGATCATCGATGGAGGGAAGAAACTCGAAATGCGTGGCTCGATTTTGTTTATTGGCCGCACCCAGACATGGATTCGAGTGGACTAGCGGTAGGCCTATCAGGCTCGACGCCTTCGGCTAACCTGCTGGACTCCATGTTGGGCGCTAATGTAAATAAAAAACCCGCACTTCGCGGGTTTGAAGGATGTTGCTGGATGCTGCTGGACGAATTAAATGGTGGAGCCGGCGGGAATTGAACCCGCGTCCGCAAGTCCTCTACAGGCAGTACTACATACTTAGCCTCGTCATTTGATTTAACCGTCGATCCGCCGCCGGGCAGGCTGG
>Ga0163199_1001845_pt1 | contig 13084 bp, 12 predicted proteins | sample PL_2010_150m_FD_113537 | JGI IMG/M metagenome (GOLD analysis project Ga0163199, IMG submission 113537) | Freshwater microbial communities from Powell Lake, British Columbia, Canada to study Microbial Dark Matter (Phase II) - PL_2010_150m | ecosystem: Environmental > Aquatic > Freshwater > Lake ... | reverse complement strand
GGTGAAATAGAACGTCGCACCCTCGCCCGGCACGCTCTCGGCCCAGATCTCGCCGCCGTGCCTGCGAACGATGCGCTGCACGATCGCGAGTCCGATGCCGTTGCCGGAAAAGTCGCGCACGTCGTGCAGCCGTTGAAAGGTTCCGAAAAGCTTGTCGCTGAATTCCATGTCAATGCCGACGCCGTTATCGCGGACGAAATAGACCGGCCCGCCATCGGCAGCCCGCGTCACGCCGAACTCGATGCACGCTCCATCCCGCTTGCCGGTGAATTTCCACGCGTTATGCAGAAGGTTGCTGAGAGCGGTGCGCAGCAGTCCGCGGTCGCATCGTGCGATGGCGCCTTCGGCGATACGCCATTGCACCGGCCGCTCGGGGTCGGATTGCTGAAGCTCGAGCGCCAGGCTCTTTGCCAGGGCGCTCAGATCGACGGCCTCGCGCTCCAGGTTGGCGCTGCTCAGGCGGGTCAGCGCCAGCAAGCCATCGATCAGATCCGACATGCGCTTGGCGGCGGCGATCATACGCTCGAGCAATGTGCGCCCCTCGGCGTCAAGACGGCTCGCGTAGTCCGCCCGCAGTATCGAGCCGAAGCCGCTGATTGCCCGCAGCGGCGAGCGCAGATCGTGCGCGATAGAGTAACCGACGGTCGCCAGCTCGCTGTTGGCGGCCTCGATCTCGGCGGCGCGCTTCACGAGGCCTTCGTTCAGATGGCGGATCGCCGTCTCGGCCTGTTTTTCGCGGCGGTACAGGACGAGCAGCCAGACACCGAACAGCAGGATGAAAACCGTTGCCGCGACCGCAGCGCCGTAGATGCCTCGCTCGCGCTCACGCGTTTTGGCCAGCGCCTCGGATTCGGCAACCCCTACCGCGACTGCGAGCGGGTACTTCTCCAATGAGCGATAGCTGTAGATGCGCGAGATGCCGTCGATCACGCTCGAAAAAATGATGCTGCCGCTGGGGTTTTTCGCGAGCGCCTGGAAGATCGGGGCTTTACGGACATCCTGAGCGACATCGGCATCGAGTCCGGAAAGGCGGGAACGGATGTAGCCATCCAGACCGAACAGCGTGACTACGCCATAGCGGCCCAGATCGATGCGCTTGTAGAAATTGGAGAAGTAGTAGGGATCGATCCCTACTACTACGATACCGGCGAATGACCCATCGGGCTTGTTGATACGGCGGCTGATGGGGATAACCCATTTCTTGGTGACGCGCCCGAATCTCGGCCTGTCGATGATCAGCTGCCCCGAATCGCGGGCCAGGTGCGCCTGGAAATTCTCGCGGTCGCTCAGGTTGACGCGGGCGAATTTCGTGTCTGCGGCCATGATGTCGCCGTGCTCGTTGGTCACGGCCAGGACGAGGGCAAGTTCGGGGTCGATCCGCGCGTCCTGGCTGAATTTTGAAATATCGGCGTCGTGTCCGGGGCGTTCGAATTCGCGCTTGACCAGCAGCAGTATCTGGTCGATCTGCTGGATCGTGCGCACCGTGTGCTCTTCAAAAGCGCGCGCGAGATTGGCGTTGCCTGTCTTGACGCTTTCGATCTCGGACTGCCGGGCATGCCGGAGATAGGCCAGGTTGGCTGCCCAGACCAGTGCAATGAGCAGCAACGTGAATGTCGCCAGGACGATCTGAGTACCGGACAGCGCGCGGCTGGCCGGCGCGAGGCCAGCGCTTGGAGGGGCTGCCGGGTTTACCGGGCCGTTGGACAGGGCGCCGTGTTCAGGGGTCATCTCGCGCGCTTCCCTGAATCGGCGACCGTGTCAAAGGCGGTGATCGCGTCGTCCGGGGCTACTTGGGCGCTTGCGACAGGTACTCGAACACGCGCACCACTTTCTGCACGCCGCTCGTCGATCGCGCGAGCGCGGTGGCGTCTTCGGCCTCTTTGCGCGTCACCAGACCGAGCAGATAGACCACGCCCGCCTCGGTGACGACCTTGACGTGGTTCGCCTGGAACTTGTTCTCGGTGACAAACGCGCCTTTCACGCGGCCGGTGAGATAGGTGTCGGTGGCTCGCGAGCCCATCGAGGAAGGGCCGGCGATCTGCAGTTCGTTCACGACACCCTTTGCCTGCGGGACCTGCGCGGCAATTTTTTCTATTTCCGCCTTGGCCTGGGCGTCAGGCGCTTCGCCGGTCAGCAACACGCTGTAATTGTAGCTGGTGACGTTGACGTGGGCCCGGTCGCCGTAGCGCTCGCCGATGCGCGACTGCGCCGTCAGGCCGACGCGCTCGTCGCCGGCAACGACTTCCGGCTGGCGCCGGTCGGCGGCGATCAAAACCCCGGTGGCTGCACCGCCGACCACCATCGCCTCGATGCAGCCCTGCAGCAGCAGCGCCGCCGCCAGTGCCGCCACCGCGCCACCGCGCCAGCCGTTCAGATTCCATGTCATTTTCATTCAGCCCCCAGTAAAAGAAAGTCGATGCCGTCGCACAGGCAATGCAGCGTGAGCAGGTGGACTTCCTGGATGCGCGCCGTCCGCGAATGCGGTACGCAGATATGCACGTCGTTCGCGGCGAGCGTATCGCTGATCTCGCCGCCGCCGTGGCCGGTCAGGGCCACCACGCGCATATCGCGCTCGTGGGCGGCGCGGATCGCGCGCAGCACGTTCTTGGAATTGCCGCTGGTCGAGATCGCCAGCAGCACGTCGCCCGGCGATCCCAGCGCGTTCAGCTGCTTGGAAAACACCTGCTCGTAGTCGTAGTCGTTGGCGATCGATGTCAGGGTCGAGGTGTCGGTCGTGAGTGCAATGGCGGCCAGCGGCGGGCGCTCGCGCTCGAAGCGGTTGAGAAGCTCCGCGGTGAAATGCTGCGAGTCGGCCGCCGAGCCGCCGTTGCCGCAGGCGAGAATCTTGCCGTTGGCGAGCAGGCACTTCACCATCAGGGCGATCGCATCAGCAATCGGGGCGGCGAGCACCTCGAGCGCCCTGCGCTTGGTCTCCGCGCTCTCGGTGAACTGACTCCTGATGCGTGCGAGCAGTTCCTTGCTCTCTGCCTCGGACTTGCTTTGAACCGTAGTGGATTTCATGGAGGCATTCTAGCCCAACGGTGAGATTCGAATACGCCCGCACCCAACTCCCGGTGCAAAGGTCGCCGCGTACCGCAATCAGGCAGAAAACGCATCGCGGATCCATCGAATTCGCGGCGGATCGAGCCGGTCGAGCAGCACGGCGTCGAAGCGGCAGGGAAGCTCGGGTTTGCCGGCGAGATAATGCCTTGCCGCGGCGATGATGCGCGAGCGTTTGCGTGCGTCGATGCTTTCGGCGGCGCCGCCGAAGGACGGGTGGGTTCTGAGCCTCACCTCGACAAAAACGATCGTCCCGGCCTCGCGGAGGACAAGGTCGATTTCCCCGCGCCGGCAGCGGTAGTTCGTCTCCACCAGGGTCAGGCCCTGAGCGGCAAGGAAGGCCGCGGCCGCCGCTTCTGCCGCGCGACCCGCGTCGATTTTCGCGCCGCCTCCGGCGCTCGCCGGCGGCGGCATCAGGGCGTCCCGAGAGCCACCCCTGCGCCGTCGCGGAACACCGCCTGGATGGCCTCGCGCTCGATGTGGCCGCTGTCGGTTATCGACAGGTTGCCCGTCACGCCTTCGAGGCTCACCCGCAGGCGCTTGTTTACAAAATTGGCGGCGATGCGGCAGGCGTCGATGCCGAGCGCGTAAAACCGCTGCAATTCGGGGGCAAGCGTCTCGGCGCGCCGGAAGACCATGACATTAATATTGTCAGGTTGCGCGAGCCAGGGCATTTCGACGAAACGCACGCCGTTCAGATCGACGTTCGCCGCCGGGTCGGCTCGTCCGCTGTTGATCTGAGAAGTGGCGAACACGGGAATCTGGTTGTTCAGGTAAGGCCGCACCGTGCGCGCCTGCTCCGGACCGGCGGCCAGGAAGACGAGATCGGCGTTCGAGCGGGAGAGTCGATGGTGCAGTCGTGTGAGGTCGGTCCCGGGGCTGAACTGCTGCGTATCGCTGATCTTGCCGCCGAGCGCAGACCACGCCTGGGAAAACGCCTGGCTCGAACGCCGGGCAAGCGCCGAATCGGCCTGCACCACGACGGCGTCGCGCAGCTTCTCCGCGTATGCCGTGCGCGCGACCTGGCGCGCCTCGGATTCGACCGAGAGCCCGAACGCGTACAGGTTCGGCGGCAGTTGCTCGTTGCCATCGGGAGCGTTGAGCGCCAGCGTGAGTACGCTCACCCTCCCGTCTGCGGCGAGCGCCGACACCCCGCTTCGGGTCATCGGGCCGACGACAACGGTGGCGCCGCGCCGCACGGCGGCTTCGTATTGGGCAGCGATGCTCGCGGGCGAGGCGTCGGTGCGCATCACCTCCGGTTGGGGCTCGCCTTCGGCAAGCGCAAGTGCCGCCCTGCAGCCCTGCAGCACCGCATCCGCGGGGGCGGCAAAGTCCGGCGAATCGAGCGGCAGCAACAGCGCGATGGTTGGCTTCGAACCGGCGCCCGGCGCCGTGCTTGCCGGATCGCCGGCCGCCTTGCACAATGCGGCAGACGCGAATGCGGCGACAGCAAAGAAGAGTGAGGCTTTTCGATGAAAGTTGTGCACGACGAGGTCAGCCAGAAGGATGGCCGATTATATGTGGTCGCGACACCCATTGGGAACCTCGATGACATCACGCTGCGCGCATTGAAGGTGCTCGCCGAAGTCGAGATTGTCGCTGCCGAGGACACGCGCAACACCGCGACGCTGCTTGCACGCCACGGCATAGCGAAGCGGCCGGTGGCGCTGCACGAGCACAACGAAGCGAAAATGGCGGGGCAGGTGATCGCCTGGCTGCGCGAGGGCCGCAGCGTCGCCTTGGTGTCTGATGCCGGCACGCCGGGCCTGTCCGATCCGGGCGCGCTGGTTGTTGCCGAAGCGATGGCCGCCGGGATGCGCGTGGTGCCGATTCCCGGAGCAAACGCCGCAGTGGCGGCGTTTTCCGCATCGGGCCTGGTCCAGGGCCGGTTTCTGTTCTACGGTTTTCTCCCCGGACGCGCGGCGGCGCGCCGCTCGGCGATCGCCGAACTGGCGCAACAGCCCTGGGCGCTGGTCTTCTACGAGGCGCCGCATCGCATCCTGGAGTGCGTCGACGATCTCGCCGCCGGGCTGGCAGGTGAGCGCACGATCGTGATCGCACGTGAACTCACCAAGATGTTCGAGTCCATCGCGAGCCTGCCCTTGCCGGAAGCGCCGGCGTGGCTGCGCGCCGAGGCGAACCGGCAGCGGGGCGAGTTCGTGCTGATCGTGTCCGGGGCCGAGGAGAAACACGGCGAAACGGACGCGGAATGGGAGAAAATGCTCGACTGCCTGCTCGAGGAGTTGCCGCTCGCGCAGGCGGTGCGGCTCACCTGCGCGGCGACGGGTGCGCGGCGCAAAGCCGTCTACGAGCGCGCGCTGGCGCAGAAAAAGGAATGATCATGCCGACCGATACGACGACTCTCACCCTGACGCGGCCCGACGACTGGCACCTGCACCTGCGCGACGGTGCGGCGATGGCGAGCGTGGTCTCGCATACGGCACGACAGTTTGCGCGTGCGATCGTGATGCCCAACTTGAAGCCACCGGTGACCACGACAGAGGCGGCGCGCCGATACCGCGCGCGTATCCTGGAGGCGCTCGCCGCGGCCCGGCAGGCGGGATGTCTTTCCGAGGGCGCCGGCTTCGTTCCGCTGATGACGCTTTATCTGACCGACAACACCTCCGCGGAAGAAATCCAGCGTGCGAAGGAAAGTGGTTTCGTGCATGCGGTGAAGTACTACCCGGCGGGAGCGACCACCAACGCCGACTCCGGAATCACGCGGCTGGAGCACGCATTCACGGCGCTGGAGGCCATGGAGAAATGCGACCTGCCGCTGCTCGTGCACGGGGAGGTGACCGATCCCGGTGTGGACGTGTTCGACCGCGAGCACGCGTTCATCGATACGGTGCTCACGCAGATCCTGCAAAAGTTTCCGGCGCTACGGGTCGTATTCGAGCACATCACCACCCGCGATGCCGTGCAGTTCGTGCAGCAGGCGGGAACCCGGGTTGCGGCGACCATCACCGCGCACCATCTGCTCTATAACCGCAACGCCATTTTCCAGGGCGGCCTGCGGCCGCATTACTACTGCCTGCCGGTGTTGAAACGCGAAGAGCATCGCAAGGCGCTCGTCGCTGCGGCGACCGGCGGCAGTCCGAAGTTTTTCCTCGGCACCGACAGCGCACCCCACGAGCGTTGCACCAAGGAGACGAGCTGCGGCTGCGCGGGTATCTACACGGCGCATGCCGCGCTCGAACTGTATGCCGAGGCATTCGAGGCCGCAGGGGCGCTCGATCGGCTGGAGGCGTTCGCGTCTTTTCACGGCGCGGACTTCTACCGGCTTGCTCGCAACGCGGCGAAGATCACGCTGCGGAGGGCGACCTGGGACGTACCCGATGCCTATCCGTTCGCCGAGGGGGCGGTGGTGCCGTTGCGGGCCGGAGAAAACATCGCATGGAAGCTAGTGTAGCGTTCCACTGGCCGGCTACTGGCGAGGCGCATGCCGCTGCAGTGGAATAGGGACGCGCTGCTCGCGAACCCGGTGTTCGCATCGCTGTGGCCGGTGCTTGCTTGCTGTTGGTCCGACCGATTTCCCGATACCGACTGCCTGAGCAAGCTTGCGCGCTCGCGAGGGGTCGCGAGCGGCGGCGGTGCGGCAGTACGGTTTGTGCCGGCCGGCGATGATGTACTGCGCCAGTTCGGCCTTGAGTACGAAGCGTGCATTTATCGTGAGGGCCTCGTGCCGACGCGGCCGGACAATTTTCATGATCTGTTCAATGCCCTGGCCTGGATAGTGTTTCCGAAAACCAAGGCCATGCTCAATCGCCTTCACTACCGTGAAATGACGGTGAAAGGTGTGCAGGCATTGGAAGGATCAAGCGGGACGGCGCGAAAGGATTTTGGATCGCGCGGGACGGCGCGAAGGGAAAGTGGATCACGCGGGACGGCGCGCGATGTTCTCACGCTGTTCGACGAGAGCGGGGTGATTGTCGTCTGCAGCGAACCCGAACTCGCCCGCTTGCTGCGCGAATTCCAATGGCAATCGTTGTTCTGGGCGCGCCGCAGCGAAGTGAGCCGCGCTATGCGTTTTTTTGTTTTCGGTCATGCGATCCAGGAAAAAGCGCTGCGCCCTTACAAGGGCCTCACCGCCAAGGCGCTGGTCATGGAGGTGTCACAGGCGTTTTTCGGCATGCCGCTCGATGCGCAGCTTGCCGAGGCCGACGAACGCGCTGCGCATCACTTCTCTTCTCCCGAGGCGCTCGCTTCGACATGGACATTCGCGCCGCTACCCATCCTCGGGGTGCCGGGATGGGCGCCGGAAAACGACTGCGCATCCTTCTATGAAGATACGTCGGTGTTCAGGCCGGGAAGATCGCGAAGAGGGGCGTAGATGTCCTGTGAATCATGGGGCGAAAAGAGGCGGACGAAAAAGGGCGGACGAAAAAAAGGCCGGCTCGGGCTTGCGCCCTTACCGGCCGGGGGAGGAGCGGTCAGTCCTGGGTGTACTGCCTCAGGCTGCGGCCTGAGGGAACCAATTCGGTGTCATCGAGGCTGGTGCAGTCGATCGTGTAATCGTCTTCATCGACGAACGACGCAGCTTCCGCTTGCGCATCGTCGTCTTGCATCTTGACGCGTACCCGCTTGTCTTGCATGACTGCTGCCTTTCCGCAACGATTGATGACAGGCTCATCGTGCGGCAACACGCGGCGGAACGATCGGGGAAAAAGCGCCGGAAAGCCGGGCCAATCCTTGGATTGGCCCGGGCCGGAAAGAAGAAGCGAAGCTGGCCTGTAAGCCGGGTTCTGTCAGGGGTTGCCCCCTGTAGCAGTCATTCCTCTAGACCTTGAGTTGCCTCAAGGCTCAAGCAACCTACCCGCAAGCTCGACGGGCCGCGTCAACGCTTGCCTATTCGGTCTTGCTCCGGATGGGGTTTAGCCTGCCGCCCGTGTTGCCACGAACGCGGTGCGCTCTTACCGCACCATTTCACCCTTGCCTGATCCCTTGCGGGCCATCGGCGGTGTATTTTCTGTGCCACTTTCCATCGCCTCACGGCGTCCGGCCGTTAGCCGGCATCCTGCCCTATGGAGCCCGGACTTTCCTCTACCTGCAAAAGCAGATAGCGACTGCCCGGCCAACTTCGCGCTGCAATTATAGGCGCCGGCGGGGAGATCCCCCGAATCTTCTCTGCGTGTTCACGGAAGCGCGGGAATGCACCCACGCGCGGTGACCCATGACGGGCACTTCAATCCATTCTTGACTTCGAACGCAGCGGCAACTAAATTTAAACCGTAGTTTTGGAGGATTTTATAGGGGTAAGCCTCTCTTATGAGCAGCCCTCTCCCAACGGGTATCCCCCGTTTGTGCCGTAGCCACGGCCCAGGCACCTAGAACTGTGGGGTGCCACAAGCCCCGCGCAATGCGGGGCTTGTCATTTTTTGCACTAGAACGCAATAGCCTCGATTTCAAGCATGACGCGCTCGGGAGTGAGGTCGTTCATGCAGCGGAAATGCCCGAGCGGGCAGTCGCGCTTGCGGCAGGGGCTGCAGGACAGCCCCTCTATCCTCACGATGCGTGCCAAGTCGGTCAGCGGTGGCGTGTGCTGGGGGCTGGAGGATCCGTACAGCGCAATGAGCGGTTTGCCCAGTGCGGCCGCCACGTGCATGAGTCCGGAATCGTTGCTGATCACGAGCCGTGCGACCGACATGAGATCGATGGCGCTTGCCAGCGTAGTCTTGCCGCAGAGGTTGATCGCTGCGCCTGAGGACAATCGCGAGATCTCCTCGCCGATATCGCGCTCGTTTTCCGATCCTATCGTCCAGGCAGTGATGCCGCGCGCGGCCAGTCGGCGGGCGAGGTCGGCGAAATGCCTGACCGGCCAGCGTTTGGCGGGGCCGTATTCGGCGCCCGGGCAGAACACGACCACCTGCTTGTCGTGGTCCAGGTCGAGCCGGCCGGCCTCGATCAGCAGGTTGGCCTGATCGACCGAGAGCCTGGTCCTCGCCAGCGGTCTTGAGACCGGGTCCCCGGGCTGCTCTGCGAGCTGAGCGTAGCGCTCGGCCATGAGCGGCAGCGCGCGCGCATCCAGCGTGTGACGCACGTTGAGCAGGCCGTAACGCGACTCGCCGACGAAACCGGTGCGCAGAGGGATGCCGGCAAAAAACGGGATCAGCGCCGATTTGAAGCTGTTCGGCAGCACGATGGCCTCGGCATAGCCTTGTTCGCGCAGTCGCCGCCCGATGCGCCAGCGTGAAGCCAGTTGCAAATTCCCATGACGGAACGGCGTCTCGATGACTTCGTTCACCTCGGACATGCGCCGCAGCACCGGCGCGGTCCAGCGCGGCGCGATGACGTCAAGGACAACACCAGGACGCTGGTGTCGCAGGCGCGCGAACAGCGGCTGGGCGAGCAGCGTGTCGCCGATCCAGTTCGGCGCGACAATGAGGATTCTGGGCACGGTGGGGTAGGGCCTGTTAACCTTCACCGCATGAGACGCGTTGTCTCCCAATGCGGATGACTGCAAGGCGCGCGACGAAGCCAAGGGTGGTGCCCTTGGCGAGGAGCGCAACGACGCAGGCGCCGCATTGGGAGACAACCCGAAGGGACGGGGGTACTTTGGGCGCATCGCGGCGTTGCTCGTCGCTTATTTGGTATAACCAAACGGCGCTTCTCGCGCCTTGCGCTGCATCCCAAATGACCCCTGTCGCGCTCATGTGCTGAAGGTTAACAGGCCCTAGGCGCGCGTGCGGTTGCAGGAGCGGTTCAACCGCCCGCCGCTCGCCCCGGGTTTGTCGAAGGCTGAACGGCCATGCGGCTGGGTCAATGCCCCTTCGGAGGGGCGCCCTTATACACGTACTGTGTCCCGCAGTAGGGGCACAGCATCTCGCCGGCCTTGGCAACGTCGAGAAAAACCCGCGGATGCATGGACCACACCGGTGTTTGCGGCCGCGGGCAGTGCAGCGGCAAGTCGGATTCCGCGACCTCGACGATGCGGTCCTGATTCTGCGTTGCAGTGCTCATACCCTGGCCTTTTTGCGAGTGGTTTTCTTCTCGTGCACCGGCGTGAGCCAGTCCTTGTGCTTGGCGACGCGACCGTTCACCACGTCGAAGAAAAGTTTCTGTATCTTCGCGGTGATGGGGCCGCGCTTGCCGGCGCCGATGGTGCGGCCGTCGAGTTCCCGGATCGGCGTGACTTCCGCCGCCGTCCCGGTGAAAAAAGCCTCGTCGGCGATGTAGATGTCAGCGCGCGTCATGCGCTTCGCGATGACCTCGTAGCCAGGAGCGCGCGCCAGCGTGATGACCGTATCGCGCGTGATGCGCATCAGCGCCGAGGCGATCTCGGGTTCGTAGATGCGGCCGTTCTTGATCACGAACAGGTTCTCGCCCGCGCCCTCGGCGACGTAGCCGTCCACGTCGAGCAGCAGCGCCTCATCGTAGCCGTGTTCGGTCGCCTCGAGGTTGGCGAGGATGGAATTCGCATAGGTGCCCGAATACTTGGCACGGCACATCGATACGTTGACGTGGTGGCGCGCATAGGACGAGGTCTTGACGCGGATGCCCTTCTCCAGCCCGTCGGCGCCGAGGTACGCGCCCCAGGGCCAGGCGGCGATGGAAACGTGCACCGACGCGCCCTTGGGCGACACCCCCATTTTCTCCGAACCGTAGAAAGCGATCGGCCGCAGGTAGCAGGATTCGAGCTCGTTGGCGCGCACCACTTCCTTGTGCGCCTCCATCAGCGTTTCCTTGTCGTATGGCATCTTCATCATGTAGATGTGTGCCGAGTTGAACCAGCGCTCGGTGTGGTCCTTCAGGCGGAAGATGGCGGTGCCGTCGATGGTCTTGTACGCCCGCACGCCCTCGAATACCGCCAGCCCGTAGTGGAGCGAATGGGTGAGCACGTGCGTAGTCGCAGAGCGCCACGGCACGAGCTTGCCGTCATGCCAGATGAATCCGTCGCGGTCCGCCATCGACATGGCCACCTCCATTTGCTAAAGGAGGTATTTTAGCCGAAAGCGGAGCATCAATTCACAGTGGCGCCGGTGGCGCGCAGTATCGGCACCCAGCGCTTGAGTTCTTCGGCGACAAAAGCGGTGTATTGCTGCGGATCCAGATTGCCCGGTTCGATGCCCTCGGGGCGCAGCCGTTCGCGCACGTCGGGCAGTTGCAGCGCACGGCGCACTTCCGTGTTCAGCCGCTGCACGATGTCCTGCGGCAGCCCCGCGGGTCCCGAGAGCCCGAACCAGATGGTCGCGACCAGTTCCGGATAACCCATTTCGCTGAAAGTCGGAATGTCCGGGTGATCGTGCAGGCGCGCGGCGGCACTCACCGCCAGCCCGCGTGCCTTGCCGGCGCGGATCTGCGTCGCGGCGCTGGAGAGCGTGGTCGAGGCGGCGGGTACGTGCCCTGCAATCAAATCGGCGACGGACGGCCCGCCGCCCTTGTACGGGATGTGGGTCATCTCGATGCCGGCCAGTTTCTTGAACACTTCGCCCACCAGATGTCCGTGCGAGCCGTTGCCGGGCGAGGCATAGCTGTACTTGCCAGGCGAGGCCTTGGCCAGCGCAATGAATTCTTTCAGGTCCCGGGCCGGCACCGACGGGTGCACCGCGAATACCGACGGCGGGCCGCCGAAGAGCGCAATGTGCGTGAAGTCCTTCAGCGGATCGTAGGGAACCTTGGACAGGGCCGTCACCACCACGTGCGAGGCGACGCCGGACACGACCAGCGTGTAGCCGTCAGGAGCGGCCCGGGCGACCATCTCGGAGCCGATCGATCCGCTCGCGCCGCCCCGGTTTTCCACTACGAAGGGCTGCTTGAAGGCGTCGGCGAGTTTCTGCGCGACGATGCGTCCGAGATTGTCGGACGTGCCGCCGGCGGCGAACGGCACCAGGATGCGCACGGGTTTCGCCGGCCAGCTCTGCGCGAGGGCGGAGCCGGCGAGCAGCGACGCGGTGGCGAGGAGGGCGGAAAGAATGGCAAGAGGGAGTTTTCTGTTCATCATCATGAGCGAAGGCATCAAAAAAACAGCGGATTCGCTCGAGAGCGAATCCGCCGAGTCTAGCACCGGATCATAGCGCCGGTCCGATCCACCTACTTCAGCAGGTAGCCGAATTTCTCCATGGCCTTGCGGGCGAGTTCGGGGCTTGGCATGTTTACCTTGGGGAACTTGTCGCGCCAGTGGAACGGGCGGCAGGCGTCGATGATCGCGCGCGAATTGGTGTTGTCGCCGCCGTCTTTCTGCTCCGGCGGGATGCGCGGGTCGAGCGGCGTGCTCCAGGTCTTGGTGATGATATCGATCGAAGTCGCCGGGTCGGAGCGGGTCAGCATCGCCCACATCAGGTCCTCGAGGTTGCTGACGTCGATGTCGTCATCGACGACGATGACATACTTGCCGGCATAGGCGCCGGCGTGGCACATCGCGGCGACATGCCCGGCCTGCTTGGAGTGTCCGGCGTAGCGCTGCTTGATCGAGACCCCGAGCAGCATGCGCGAGCCGCCCACCTCGTGTGCCCAGATCGCGGTCACGTCCGGGACGCCCGCGGCGGCGACATTCTTGCGGATCAGCGCCGAGCGCGTGACTGCGCGGTAGCGTGCCTGTTCTTCGGGCGGACGCTGCGGAGGACAGCCCAGGATGATCGGGTCGTTGCGGTGGTAGATGGCCTTGATGTCGAGCACCGGTTCCTCGCGGATGTCGCTGCCGTAGTAGCCGGTCCACTCGCCGAACGGGCCCTCCAGCTTGCGCTTGCCGGGTTGCACGAAACCTTCGATCACCATTTCCGCGTTGGCGGGAATGGGCAGGCCGGTGACCTTACCCTTGATCACGTTGACCGCCTTGCCGCGCAGGCCGCCGGCGATGTCCAACTCGCAAATGCCGTAGGGCATTTCGCTGCAGGCCACCAGGAACTGCAGCGGATCGCCGCCGATCACGATGGCGACCGGCATCGGCTCGTTGCGCGCCTGGTACTTGTCGCGGTGGATGCGGCCGTGTTTGCCTGGCGACATGTAGAAGCCGAGTGGTTTCTTGTCGTGGATCATGACCCGGTAGGTGCCGACGTTGATCCACTTCTCCTCGGGGTCGATGGTG
>Ga0163199_1001844_pt1 | contig 13090 bp, 7 predicted proteins | sample PL_2010_150m_FD_113537 | JGI IMG/M metagenome (GOLD analysis project Ga0163199, IMG submission 113537) | Freshwater microbial communities from Powell Lake, British Columbia, Canada to study Microbial Dark Matter (Phase II) - PL_2010_150m | ecosystem: Environmental > Aquatic > Freshwater > Lake ... | reverse complement strand
GGCTCGGCTTCGTCGTCGGCAACCCGCTCATCGTGAAAGCCTACGGCGACGTGAAAGACAACACCGACAGCGGCCAGTTCCTCGCCGTCCAAAAAGCCTGCGCTGTCTCGCTCGATCATCCGGAGATCACCGCGAAGATCGCCGCAAAATACTCGCGCCGCATGAACCGCCTCGTGCGCGTGTTAAACCGTTTCGGCTTCAAAGCGAAGAAACCGAAAGGCTCGTTTTTCCTCTACACGCGCAGCCCGAAACGCGCCGTGGTCGGCGGCAACGCGGTGGAGTTTGCGAAAGCCGAAGACTTCAGCCAGTGGCTCATCACCGAGAAGCTCATTTCCACGGTGCCGTGGGATGACGCCGACGCCTACGTTCGCTGGAGCGTCACGTTCATCGCCAAAGGCGCAGCCGATGAGGCGCGCGTGGTCGGCGAGATCGAGCGGCGGCTCAGCGATGTGAAGCTGGAGTTTTAGCTGATTGGAGTAATGGAGTGGTGGAGTATTGGAGTGATGGGAATCCTCCTCAACACTCCAATACTCCATCGCTCCAACACTCCACCCATCAGAACGACTGCTCCGCCGTGGGGAATTTCCCGCTCTGCACTTCGTCGCGGTAGGCGGCGACGGCAGTGCGCATCGCGTCGCCGACGGAGGCGAAACGTTTAACGTGCTTGAAGGTGGGCCACGTCGCGAGGCCGAGGAGGTCGTTGATCACCTGAATCTGCCCGTCGCAGTGCGGGCCGGCGCCGATGCCGATGGTCGGGATGCGGATGGATTCGCTGATCGTTTTCGCCAGTTCGGCCGGCACGCACTCCAGCACGAGCGCGAAGGCCCCGGCCGCTTCGACGCGTTTGGCTTCGTCGAGCAGGCGCTTGGCGGTGTCTTCGGTCTTGCCTTGAATCTTGTAGCCGCCGAGTTCCAGCACGCTTTGCGGAGTCAGTCCGATGTGGCCGAGCACGGGAATGCCGGCCTCGATGATGGCGGTAATCTTCTCCGCCATGCGCGGCGAGCCTCCTTCGAGCTTCACGCCTTCCGCTCCGGCTTCCTGCACGAAGCGGCCGGCGTTCTTGACCGCGTGGTCCACGCCGCGTTGGTAGCTCATGAACGGCATGTCGGCGATGAGCAAAGCTCTCGGCTTGGAGCGCGCGACGGCGGCGGTGTGGTGCAGCATGTCCGCCATCGTCACCGGCAGCGTGCTTTCGTAGCCGAGCACGACCATGCCGAGCGAATCACCGACGAGGATGAGATGCACGCCGGCCTCGTCCAACAACCTGGCGGTGACGAAGTCGTAAGCCGTCAACGAGACGATCTTCTCACGGCCTTTCATGGCGCGGATCGTGGCGGTCGTGGTTTTCTTACGCGAGGCGTTGACGCTCATGTTTACCAACCCTTTGCCGCCAGCTTCGTCGGCTGGCTCTCGCCCAAAGCCGCCAAAAGTTGTGCCGCCGTCTTGCCGAGGCCGGGAATGACCAGATCGGGCCGGATTTCCGCCAGCGGTTGCAGGACGAAGCGCCGCTCGTGCAGGCGCGGATGCGGCAGCGTCAGCGTCGGCTCGTTCATCACCACGTCGCCGCAGTAGAGCAGGTCGAGGTCAATCGTGCGTGACGCATTGTATCCGTGCTCGCGCGGCCGGCCGAGCGCTTCTTCAAACTGCTGGAGTTGTTCCAAGAGGTCCAGCGGCGGCAAGTCCGTTTCGATCTCGACGACGGTGTTGAAAAACGACGGAGTGCCCGGCGCGCAACCCACCGGTTCGGTTTCGTAAACAGACGCCGCGACGGCGCGGCTGTCGGTGGAGAGTTCGCACAGCAAATCGCAGGCCTGCGACAGATTCTCCATCCGATTGCCAAGGTTTGAGCCAATCGAGATTCCGGCCTTCATGACAGTGGAGTGATGGGAGTATCGGAGCGCTGGGGCAATGACGGATTGGAGTTCTGCATTTTCCAAATACTCCGTTGTTCCCATATTCCACTACTCCAATCTTCAATCCTTCAGTCCAAGCACATCCTGCATGTCGTAAAGCCCCGCCGGTTGGCCGACGATCCATTTCGCCGCGCGAAGCGAGCCGCGCGCGAAGGTCTCGCGGCTGCTGGCTTTGTGGGCCAACTCCACGCGCTCGCCGGGCGCGGCGAAGATGACCGTGTGATCGCCGACAACGTCGCCGCCGCGGACGGCATGGATGCCGATCTCGTCGCTGGTGCGCTCGCCGACGATCCCGACGCGGCCGTGGCGGGCCAGTTCCTTGAGCTGTTTCTGTTTCACCTCGGCCAGAATCTGCGCGAGGCGCTCGGCGGTGCCGCTGGGGGCGTCTTTCTTGAGGCGGTGGTGCATCTCGACGATCTCCTGGTCGAAACCGGGGCCGAGGATTTCGGCGACCTTGCGCGTGATGTAGAAGAGCGTGTTAACGCCGGTGGAGTAGTTCGCGGCCCAGACGACCGGGATGTCGCGCGTGAGGCCGAGCACTTGCTTCTTCTCGTCGGCGGAGTGGCCGGTGGTGCCGATAACGAGCGCGGCTTTGCTTTTCGCTGCCGCCCGCGCCGCGGCGAGCGTGGCATCGTGGAGGCTGAAGTCAATGATGACGTTGGCTTTCGCGGCGGCGGCGTTGATGTCGCCGCCGAGGTCCACCTCGCCGATGACGCTGAAATCGGCGTCCTGTTTCGCCAAAGCGATGATCGCCTGGCCCATGCGGCCTTTGGAACCGTTGATGACGAGTTTGATCATGGCATCGTAGCGCCGGCATCTTGCCGGCGTTCTTAATTGTTCTGGGCACCGCCGGCAAGATGCCGACGCTACATTAAAGCAAACCGACCTTCTGCAATGTCGCTTTCAACACCGCTTTGTTCTTCTCGCCCATCCGGCAGAGCGGCAGGCGGAACTCTTCCTCGACCAGGCCGAGCATCGCCATCGCGGTCTTCACCGGAATCGGGTTGGTCTCGATGAACAGGTCTTTGAACAGCGCGACGTATTTGGCGTGCAGCGCCGCCGCCGCGCGGATGTCGCCGTCGAGGAACGCATGCACCATTTCCGTCACGTCACGCGGGATGATGTTCGAGGCGACGCTGATGACGCCGCGCGCGCCGACCGACATGAACGGCAGCGTCAGCGAGTCGTCGCCGCTGAGGACCGTCAGCCGGTCGCCGCAGAGCGCCTTGAGTTGCGCGACGCGGTCGCACGAGCCGCTGGCTTCTTTCATGCCGACGATGTTCTGGTTCGCTTCGACGAGCCGCGCGACAGTCTCGGCCGTGCAGTCCACACCGCAGCGGCCGGGAATGTTGTAGAGGATCACCGGCAGCGCGGTCGCTTTCGCGATGGCGCTGAAGTGGAGGAACATTCCCTCCTGAGACGGTTTATTATAATAGGGGTTGACCTGGAGCACGGCGTTCGCGCCGGCTTTCTCGGCCTTCTTGGTAAGCGAGATCGCTTCGTCGGTGCAGTTGGAGCCGGTGCCGGCGATGACCTTGCAGCGGCCCTTCGCCGCGCTGACGACAATCTCGATAACGCGGACGTGCTCCTCGTGGTCGAGCGTCGGCGATTCGCCGGTGGTGCCGACGGGCACGAGGCCGTCAATGCCGGCTTCGATCTGCCGTTCGACGAGCCATGCCAGTTTCTTCTCATCCACCTTGCCATTGTGGAAGGGGGTGACGATTGCGGTATAAGCGCCGGTAAACATAAGCGTAGGGGATTAGTAGCCGCGAACGGGGCGAATGTCGCTAATAATTTCTGCCTTCGCGTTCATGGGCGTCACGACGGCTGGAGTTCAATCACGCCGTCGAAAACGAAATCCGCCGGGCCTTTCAGCGTCACGTCACGGATGTCGCTGCCGTGGACTTTGAAATCCACCTCCAGCGTGTCGCCGCCCTGGACGCGGACCTTGACGGGCGAATGCGTGAAGTGGACAAGGTGCGTGACGATGGCGCTGGCACAGACACCAGTGCCACAGGCGAGCGTCTCGCCTTCGACGCCGCGCTCGTAGGTGCGCACGCGGATGGTGTGCGCGTCGAGCGGCTGCACGAAGTTGACGTTCGTGCCTTTCGGTTTGAAATGGTCGTGGTATCGCAGCTCGCGGCCCAGCGGCCCGACCATCGCTTGGTCGGCGTTCTCGACGAACACGATGGCGTGCGGCACGCCGGTGTTGATGCTGGACACGGCCAGTTCGCCGTGCGTGGTCCTGACCTTGTCGTGCAGGCGCAGCCCGTGCGGCGCGCTCATGCCGAGTTTGACCAGCTCGCCGTGATACTCGGCGTGAATGACGCCGGCGAGTGTCTCGAACGAGACGGCGGGTTTCTGCCAGCCGAGTTTCTGGACGAACCGGGCGAAGCAGCGCGCGCCGTTGCCGCACATCTCGGCCTCGCTGCCGTCGGCGTTGAAGTAGTGCATCCGGAAGTCGCTCTTGCCACTCGCGCACGGCTCGGTCAGCAGCAGCCCGTCCGCGCCGACGCCGCGGTGGCGGTCGCACAGCCGGGCGATCTGCGCCGTCGTCAGGTGCAGTTTCAAATCCCTGTTGTCGAGCATGACGAAGTCATTGCCCGCGCCATTCATCTTGGTGAATCGCAAGCTCATCGGGCTATTCTAGCCACAACCGGCGGGTAAAACACAAGTTTTCCGCTCAGGCCAGCCGCCAGAATGAACGGCTTGTGCCGAAGCCGGAGATATGGTTGCAGCGGGCGGGCGGGTCGGCTAGAGTGCGTTGGTTCTTTGAGACGCGAAGTCCGCACTTGGACTCGCGCCTGTTCCGAAACTTCCGCGGTTCGCGAGTTTGGCTCGCGTTTCGCGATTCCTCCAATGTGGGGGCGATTGGTTTCGACTCAGGTGGAGAGTCGAGGGTGGCGTGCCGAGGACGTCAGTTGGCCTCGATAAAAAACTGACAAAACAATAAGAGCTAACGAAGAGTTGGCCCTCGCAGCCTAACCACTGCGACGTTGCGCCCTTGACGCCTGCTAAGGGGACGCAACGCCATCAGCAGGCGTAGGTCAGAGCTGGGTCGCCGGGCCGAGACCGAAACCAACACGTGGCGGCTGGTCTGCGGAGTTGCCTGCTTGCCGACGGCTCCGCGGACGAGACTCAAGCGCAAGCTACGCACGTAGTCATGCTCGATGATCTGGCTGAGGACGTGGGTTCAATTCCCACCGCCTCCACCATTTTTTCAGGAAGAATGCACGGTTGCTTTTCGGTGATAAGAAAATCGCCGGCAAACCGGGGAAAGACTCGCCACGTCCCGCCGCCGCGCAAGAATGGGTTCACCGACAAGTTGCACCCTGATGCCACACGCCGGGCAGCAAGGTGCGGCGGGGGCACTCGGGGATGCCGAAACGGCCTTGCTCCACTGAGGCCACCAAGGTTTCGACGGCGCTGCGGGCAATCAAGTGGTCGCGCTGGTCCACGCCGGACCAGTCGTCTTTGGGGTTCACGGCGGGGAAGGCCAGGCCGATGTCCTTGGGCAGGCGATGGCCGCAGGTCTCCAGCAGCTTGCGCATGCCGTGCGCGGAGGAAACCACGCAGTCCACGCAATGACGCTTGATCCACTTCTGCACGACGGGCGCGGTGGAATCACTGACTTCGGGCAACAGGCACGGCTCGAACATGGGATGGCCGGGATGCAGCCGGGCGAAAAGGTCGCCGGCGGCGCAGAGCGCGTGGTTCAGACATTGTTCGATGCTCAACTCCGTGGCGATGCCGATGCGGCGATAGCCGTGCTCGGCCAATGTCTTGAAGAGCAGCAGGCTGTTCGCGGAGTAGTCGGCGTCCACGATGTCGAACCGGGGTTCGACGGGCACCGTGCCGGCGTGGACCAACGCAAAGCGGCTCCAGTCCCAGGGCCATTCCTCCACGTTGACTGTGCGGAAGAAAAATATCAGGGCGATGCCGCGGATGCCGCGTGCTTCCAACGTGTGCGCGAGGCGGGGCGCGTCGGCCGGTTTGACGTGGATGAACGGCTCCAGTTTGTAGCCGAGTTCGCCGGCGCGCTCGGAGGCCGGGCTGAAGTTGAGGCCGTGGAGCCACCGATGATACTCGCTGGCCTGATCGAGGTCGGTGATCCATGCCAGCGTGCCGTGAAACGCGCGCCGCTTGGAGCCGCGCAAATGAGTCATCAGTTCGGCCAGCTTCGGATCGCGACGGTAGCCGAGTTTCTGCGCGGCCTGCCGCACGCGCCGCCGCACAGCTTCGGTGATGCGCGGGTCATCCCGCAGCGCGCGGGAGACGGTGGCGTGGGAGATGCCGAGGTGCTTCGCCACGTCGCGCAAGGTGCAGGAAGTTGTCTTTTTCGATGTCATGCAACGGGTGCATAGAATTCCGCTTGATGCGCCCGAGTCAAGCTGAAACCCTGTGGATGTCGCGGTGCGAGCAAAGTTGGACAGTTTGCGTGCGAGCAAAGTTGGACTTTTGCGGTGGGGGACTTGTAGCGGCATAGGTCTCTGATAAGGTCGCCTTGGTGCTGGCAGGATACGGCTCTGCGGGAGCGCAACCGGAGCGGCCAGCTCCCTGGTGGTTGAGTTCTCAACCCCGCCCCGTGGTGGCGCAAGCCGCCACGGGGTTTTCTTTGTTGGGGGTTGGCGCTCAATCACCAGTCTGATGCGATAAACTCCGGGGGTTTGGGGGCAGCGCCCCCAAGCCGTTGTTGTTAGGATGCCGTCATGAAAAAAACAGCCGCAGTTGGCCCATCGTCTGGCCCCGCCCCTGGTCCGTCACCTGTTGGCGGCTTTCCGCAAAGGCACTCTCACGGCCCGGCAGGTCGCGGTCGAACTCGGCCTTTGTCGCAGCCGCGTCTATCAACTCTATGCCGATTACCTGCGCGCGTGCGCCGGCCAGCAGTCGGCGCTTTGGCAACCGGGCCGTTCCGGCGGCGATCATGCCCCTGCGTGGCCGGCGGCTGTCAGCGATCTGTTGTGCAAGCGGCTCTCCAGCCTGCCGCCGGCCTCCTACAGTTTCGCCGCCTCGGAAGTGCTTCGACTCTGCGACTTCAAACTCGACCGCGCCCAAGTCCGTCGCTGGGCGATGGAGAACGGCTGCGCCCCTGCGAAGGTCCTGCCGCGACCGAAAGCAGCCGTGTGCCGCTGGCAACGCACCCAGATCGGCGAACTCTGGCAATTGGATGCCACGCCGCATCGTTGGTTTCCCAGCGTTTCAACCGCTTTCCCGCTGCTGAACCTCCTCGATGACTGTTCCCGCTGCCACACCGGCACCAAGCTCTACCAGCGCGAACTGCTGCTGGCCTACCTCGACTTCCTGCCGGCGGCCTTCGCCGCCTATGGTTTGCCGCTGGCACTCTACGTGGACTATCACAGTCTGTTCTTCAGTTCGGTGCCAGGCGCGCTGACGCAGTTGGGAGCCGCCCTGGCCTTCTACGGCGTGAGCTTTCGTTACGCGCCGACACCGCAGGCCAAAGGCAAAGTCGAACGCGACCACCAGGTTTGGCAACAGCGGTTGCCGGCCTACTTCGCCAGCGAAGGCATTACCGAGTTGGGGCCGGCCAACGAACATCTGGAGGCGCTGCGCTTGCATCGCAACCGCCACGAGAAGCACCGCGAACTGGGCATGCCTGCGCAAGCGGCTTGGGAACTGGCCCGGAAAGAAAAGCGCAGCGTGCTGCGTGTTGCGCCGCGTTGCCCTTGGTGGCCGTATGTCTGGAGCCAGCGCACGCCGTTGAGAGTCGGCAGCGATGGCCGCGTGCCCGTGGCCGCGCAGCAGGTTCGGGTGGAAGTGGTGCCCGGCACGAAGGTCATCCTTTGCCACCATCCCAGTGGCCACCATTCGGTGCTGGCGGCTCCACCGGATCGCAAAACCAAACCCGTCCTGCTCTTCACCAACAGACCCCGCTGAACTTGTCCAACTTTGCTAACTACAAAAAGTCCAACTTTGAAAACTACGCGACAGCTGAAACCCTGTGGACTGCGAACGTGCGCGTCCGACCGGTCATGGCTGGCAGAGGCGCGCTTCGAGAGAGTTGTGCACGATTTCTGAAAGGCTGATGAGAGTCGGAACCAATCTGATGCGTGGCCGTGCTGCGGCTTTGTGGACGTTGCTGGCGGTGCTGGCCTGGGCGCTGGCGGCCCGCGCGGGCGGCGGCGGTGAGAACATGCTGCTCATCGTCAACCCGGAGGACGAGAACGCCGTGCGCATCGCGCAGGAATACCAGCGACTGCGCGGCATCCCCGACGCCAATATCATCTTCATCACGCCGCTGAAGGGCTTTGGCAACATGTTCACCGCCGTGCCGACGGAGGCGCAGTGGAAATCCAGCTACGTTGACCCGATCCTCAACGCGATCCAGGCGCGTGGCCTGAGCAACCAGGTGGACTACATCGCTACGTTAGGCCAGCCGTATGCTTACGGACCGACGCCCGCTTACTACGGCGCGGATCAGCGGCAATCCTCGGGCTACGGCCTCGCCAATCTCTATCAGTTCGCCGCCGGATTCACCTCGACCAATCTTGTCCACGACGCGTTGCCACTTTACGATGTCAACGGCTACACGCTCGGCGCCAACGACGCAATCAGTTCCACGCGCGTCTATACCAACTGGTCCGGCATCAATGCCAACGCCCAGTTTTTCATGGGCGGCCAGCTCGGCTGGTCGGGTTTTGGCGGCAACTCGGCGGCGCAGATCATCAGCAATCTCCAATACACCCTTAGCGGCGACGGCATGAAGCCCGTCGGCACCGTCTATCTGATGACCAACAGCGACATCCGCACCACCACGCGCAGTTCCCAGTTTATCGGCGTGACCAATCAACTGGCTGCCCGCGGTATCACGGGGATCATCGAACCGGGCAACACGCCGGTGAACAAGACCAACGTGCTCGGTGCCACGGTCGGTTACGCGGGCATGGTGTTGCCGAACGGCTCGACGTATCTGCCCGGTTCCTGGGGCGACAACCTGACGAGCAACGGTTCGCAGTTCGACACGATGTCGCAGACCAAGTCCACCATGTTCATCGCATCGGGCGCCGCCGGCACGAGTGGCACGGTGACGGAGCCGTATGCGGACTCGGCGCGTTTTCCCAACGCGATGATCCACGTTTTCTCGGCGGATGGCTCGACGCTGGGCGAGGCCTACTACAAGGCATCGCAGTCGCCCGATTTGCTGCTGTTCACCGGCGACATGCTGGCGCAGCCGTTCGCCGACATCCCGACGGTGACCTTCACCTCCGGGCCGTCGGAGGGCGGCATCGTCAGCGGCTCTGTGGCGCTGGGCGCGCAGGCGGTCGTGACGCCGAGCGCCACCACCACCGGCATCAAGCAGCTTGGGTTGTATGTGGACGGGAAGCTGCATTCGACGATCACCGACAGCAACGGCACCTTCAACCTCGACACGACGACCTTCAGCGACGGCCGCCACCAGCTCCGCGTGGTGGGCGTCAATAACTCGCAGGCCGAATCCGAGGGCTACACGCTGCGATATTTGTTTGTGAACAACCACGGCCGCTCGACGGACACGCCGACGAACATGTTCATCCAGGCCAGCGAGGCGGCGTTGGTGTCGGTCAATTCGGTGGCCGGCGACGGCACGGTGAGCCGCGTCGAGTTGCGCCAGATGGGCCGCACCGTCGGCCAGGTGGCCGGCAGCAGTGGCAGCGTCAGCGTCAGCGCCACCAACCTTGCCTACGGCGCCAACACGGTCGTGCCCGTGGCGGTCTTCGCTGACGGCACTGAAGTGGCCGGAACTGCGTTCAGCATCACGCGCCAGCCGAACTATCTGGCCGGTGCAAAGGTGACAAGCCTTGATGATCGCAGCGGCGGCCTGCTCGGCCAGTATTTCCTCGGCAAGGGCAGCAACTCGATCGCCAACAGCGATTTCTCCGGCGTGGCCAACATCACCATGCTGCAAAGCAATTCCGCCCTGGCGGCACCCACCGGTTTTTCCGGGATCACCAATGCGGCACTCCCCGCCTACAGTTTTCTGGCGACCGCAAACATCACCAACCTGGCGTATCGGATGACGGGCAAGTTTAACGCCAACGTCACGGGTGAGTATTCCTTCTTCTTTCACCTCAGCCAGGACTCGGTGCTGGTAAAAGTGGACGGGGAGGCGGTGCTGGGGTTTGACAACTCCACGTATGGCACCACGACCATGTGGGGCAGCAACATTTTCTTGAGCGCGGGCGAACACAACCTGGAGTTGCTCGCCGCCAACCGCGAGACCGGCACGCGCAACGGTTACTTCGACGTCGCGCTGCTCTACCGCGGCGCCGACGGCATCATGCGCGTCTTCGACTCCAGCTCCATTTACCAGCCGTTCTACTCGACCGCGCCCGCCGCGCTCTGGACCGGCCTCGGCGACGGCTTGAACTGGTCCGATGCCGCCAACTGGGCCACCAACGGCCTGCCGGGACAGAACGAGATGGCGGTGCTGGATTCCGTCGCGGAGGGCACGAGCCGGACGGTGACGTTCGACACCGTTCGCAGCCCTACGAACCGGATGGACAGCATCCGCATCTTCCAGGACGCCCCCGCCAACGCCACCAACGCGCTGTTGGTTCAGGGGAACCTCATCGTCACCAACACCCTCTGGATGATCGCCAGCAACGGCTTCACCTACCTCGACACGCGTGGCATCTCGGCGAGCACCGTCACGGTCGGCAAACTGCGCGCCGTCACCTTCGATTCCGGCCGAGCCGGCGTGACGCTGGGCGAACTGGCCACCATCAACGCCGCCCGCTTCTCGCTTTCCAACAGCTTCCTCACCAATCTCGGCGTCGCCAACTTCACCTCCGTCTATCTCGAAGGCGGCTCGGTGTTCGACCAGAGGCCCGGCGCGACGCTCAACGCCGCCGGATTCACCAACGTCGGCGGGACGTTCCTCATCGGCGGCGGCCTGGCCAGCATTACCAACAGCCTCTTCAACGACGGCGGCATGATGCAACTCACCGCCGGCACCAACCTCAACCGCCTTGTCGTCAACACCGGTGGCGCGATCTGGCAGAGCGGCGGCGAGATGCGCGCCGCCACCATGACCAACGCCGCGCAGTGGACACTCTCTGGCGGACTGGCCGTGCTGACCAACTGCGACATCGTTGCCGGCGGCAGGCTGAATCTTCTCGGCGGAACGCTGGTCGCCAACCAGATCAAGGCTTCCACGCCGGGCGGCCTGGTCAACTTCAACGGCGGCACCGTCGTGGTCGGCCCCGGCTCGACGCTGGTCACCAACTTCATGACGGCAGGCTTGGAGGGCAACATCTACGCCGGCGGCGCGACGATGGACTCCGGCACCGGCATGGTCACCGTCGCGGCGTCGCTGCTGGCGCCGACGGGCTATGGCCTCGGCAGCATCGCGGTTACTGACGGCGGCTCCGGCTACAAGGGCACACCGCTCGTCCAGATCACTGGCGGCTCCGGCTCTGGCGCGACGGCTGTCGCGCTGGTTGATCCCGTGGCTGGCACGGTCACCAACCCCGGTGTTGGTTATCTCGCCAGCGACGTGTTAAACGTCTCGCTGGTCAGCGGCGGATACATTTCGCAGGCGACGCTGGGCGCGGTCAGCCTGGCAACTAACTTGACCAGTGGCGGCCTGACCAAGCTCGGCAGCGGTGTTCTGGCGCTGGCCGGCAGCAACACCTACGGCGGCGGCACCTTCCTCAACGCCGGCGAACTGAGCATCAGCAACCACTGGAACATCGGCGGATCGGGCAGCGCGATCACCTTCAACGGCGGCCTTCTGCAAGTCGCCGGGAATACGCTCAACGACATCGGCAGCCACGCGGTGAACTGGGGTAGTTTCACGGGCGGTTTCGACATCGTCACGCCGAACAACCTCTTCACCGTCACCAATGTCATATCCGGCGGCGGCTCGTTCACCAAACTCGGCGCGGGGGCGTTGGCGTTGACGGCCACCAACAACTACGCCGGCGGCACCGTCGTCGGAGGCTCCGGCCTGTTTCTGTTCAATACCCTTAGCAACCTTGGCGGCGGCGCGGCATCCATCATCATCACGAACGGCACGCCCATCCTTGCGCCGACGTTTGTTCCCGACAACAGCGTGATCAGCGTCATCAGGACCACCACCAACGCCTTCATTCTCGCTCTGCCGGCTGACAGCGCGAACAACTACAACTTCACCAGGTTGCAGAAAGGCTTCCTCGGCGCGACCAGCGGCGTGACGGTGACCTACACCGGCGTGCTGGCCGGCCCGACCAACGCCGTCAACCTTGGCGGTGGCGGCGGCACGCTGGTCTTCAACAGCCAGCGGATCGGCGGCACGCGCAACGTCGTCGGCGCAGACACCAACCTCTTCATCGGCGCGCCCGGCGGCATCCCCGGCACGGTTATCACCACCAACAATCATTTCTACCTCGGTGGCACGTTCATCGCGGTGAGCAACACGTTGCAGGTCGGCGACGGCGGCTCCTCCGGCTCGCTCGGCGCGGGCAACATCGTCAACGACGGCACGTTGATCGCCAACCGCAGCGACACCTATCGGCTGACCAACTCGATGTCGGGCAGCGGCGTGCTGGTCCAGAACGGCAGCGGCACGCTCGTGTTGCCCAACAACGTTTATGCCAACAGTGGCGGCATCATCGCCAACGCCGGCGCCGTCATCCTCAGCAACAGCTTCGTCCGCGGCAACCTCACGTTGAGCAACGGGACCACCGTCGTCATCGTCGGCGGCACACAGGGGCTGATGGGCGACTACTACCAAAGCGGCTCGACGACGCAATCGCCGCTGAGCAACGCGTTCACCGCGCTGGCCGCGCAGACACCGGTGCTGGTGTTCAACGGCAGCCCGACCACCAACACCTTCGATTTCAACACCGGCGGCATCGGCGCGGGGTTCCCGTCGCCCTACAACGTCGGCGGCAGCCTCGCGGTCAACTTCCAGGCCCGCTGGCAGGGAATCTTCAACGCACCCACCAACGGCCTCTACACCTTCGTCAACAACAGTGACGACAACACGGTCATTTACATTGACGGCAACCAGGTCCTCTCCGCCGCCGGCTCGCTCGACCAGCCCGGCTACATCACGCTCACGGCGGGCGGCCACAGCATCGTGATTCTCTATCAGCAGGGCACCAGCGGCTACGCGCTGCGCGAGAGCATCGTGCTGTCCGGCGGCGGCCAGGTGCGCCTGGCGAACTCGATGATGTCGCCGGCCTTTACCGTCGGCT
>Ga0163199_1001842_pt1 | contig 13100 bp, 17 predicted proteins | sample PL_2010_150m_FD_113537 | JGI IMG/M metagenome (GOLD analysis project Ga0163199, IMG submission 113537) | Freshwater microbial communities from Powell Lake, British Columbia, Canada to study Microbial Dark Matter (Phase II) - PL_2010_150m | ecosystem: Environmental > Aquatic > Freshwater > Lake ... | reverse complement strand
CTCAAATATCTTGAATCGCCAAGGAGTTCTTGAATTCTACGCTGTACAATTTCACTTTTGTTTTGTTTACGAGCCTGCAAAGATTCCTGTAATTCCTGCAACCGCTTCTGAAGTCGTTTTACTTCGTCTTGTTTTTGCGCTTCCCTAATATCAAATAATTGATTAAGTGTATTGGTCAAATCATTTTTCATTTTCTGTTGGGAATTTGAATCTGCTACTTTATACTTCAGCGCCAATAACTCAGCATCAATTTCTAATTCTTTTTCTTTCTTTTGGTTTTCGCTTGAATTAAATAATCCAGCAAGAACTGCTTCGCTGTTTCCGTTACTCATTACACCAAAAGGAAATGACGAACGCAGTAATTGATTGTATTTGTTCTTATTCAGCTTTTTAATCTCTTCCATTTTTGCTCTTACTTCAGGGGTTAAGCGACTTAGTCTCTCTTCTTCTTCTTTCTTTGACAGCTCACCACTCTGGACAGAATAAACACGTTCTAAATCAGTGTAAACCTGTGTCAACGCCCCGCTATTGTTTGTTGTCTCTTGCGATAATGTCTTTATATACGGATATGCAAAGATTATAAAGACAAATAATAATGTTAACTTTTTCATGTTATTCTCCTTCTAGTTAAATGAAAACTTATCTGATTCTTTCTCGAGGTTCTTCATTCTCTGATCGAGCAAAATCATTTGTTTATCCCAATTGTCCTCGTGAATCAAGTTTATTGTATTTTTTATTTCGTTGATCTGAGAAGTAATTTTCTTTCCTTCCCAATCGAGCAATTCGTTTGATATTGTTTTAACCGTGTTGGTTCTTTGTGTGGTTAATGAAATTACAATTGCAATCGTTGCCAGAGTTCCAACAACAGCAAGTTTTAATGAGAATGCGTATTTCTCTTTAACTGTCCCTTGCGGAAAGAGCCATTCGATAATTTTAAATCTCTTTTTTTGAACTGCTTGTTCAATCATTCTATCGTATTTCGACTCTAGTATGTCATCTGTTAATTCTTCTCGCGTTTGATTGATTACAACTTCAACTTCATTCAGCAAAGAGCTGCATGTTTTACATTTGTTCAAATGTTGTTTCCAATTTTCTTTTCGATCCATTGATAAGTTGTTATCCATAAAAAGATAAACTTCGTTTTCGAATTCTTTACAGATCATTTTTTCATCGTTACTCATTTTCGCTCCATAATAATCTCTTTATTTTTTTAACAGAGTAATGCATGTGAGATAAGACGGTGTTCAACGGTTCATTTGTAGCTTGTGCGATTTCCTTAAAACTCATACCGCTGTTTACTCTTAACAAGAAAACTTCTTTCTGCTTGAACGGCAAAAACTCTACAGCTCTCTGAATTTTATTTCTAATCTCTTTACCGATCAATTCTTTATGCGGATCGTTTGTGTGGCTCAATTTATCAGGTTCGGTTTCAGTTATCATGGTCTCCCTGTTCCGCTTTCTCAATTTGTCCATTGCTGTATGATGCGCTATCGTAAATAACCAGGAAGAAAATTTTTGTAATTCTGAATATTTTTTTATTCCTCTCCAACTCTTAATCAATGTTTCTTGAAACAGATCTTCCGCATCTTCCCTGTTGCCGCTAAGTCTTAGCAAATAAGAGAATAACTGCTTCCTATAAATCTTTATCAACGGTCCGAATGCAGCAGTTTCCCCGTTCCGGCATTTTTCAATTAAAGTTTGCTCGTGAGTTGCGCTCATAAAACTCTGTTTTCTAATTCTGTAAACGTAATACAAGTTATTTTATTGTATAGTCAAATAAAAGTTCCGCTTAGTCGCACAGTCTATTTTTCGAACAAAAAAGCAGTTTCTGTGGAGATTCCTTTATTAACTTTGATTATTTTGATTCTCATAAATAATTAGATGTTTACAATTGCGATGGTATTTTATGAAAAAGCTGCTGTTTCTTTTTTCCTTAAGCGCTCTTCTTTCAGCTAAACCTTATGAGCCAACTCAGATTGATCTGCAAATAATCTCCCACACATTTAATGAGGAGTTTGATCAAGCTAAAAAATTATCTCAAAAACAGATCAACCTTAATCCCAACTCGCCTAAGTATTATTATTATTTAATTAACACAAAGATATTAGAGTACTATCAAAGAGTTGCGGAACTTGACCCGGAAAAACGTGATGAGGGAAGAAAAATTCTGAACAAAGAAATAATTGATTACTGTGAAAGCATTATTGATAAGTTTGACGATGACAAATTAAATACCGAGAACAAATTTTATTACGGAACTATCTATGCATATCTTGGGCGCATTTATGGAATAGATGGTTCGTGGTGGAGTGCATTCAAAAGCGGATTGAAATCAAAAAATATTATGGAAGATGTTTTAAAATCCGATCCTCAATTTTATGATGCGTATTTGGTTCTTGGAATGCTGAATTATTATGCCGACCGCTTAAGCGGAATTACAAGTTTTGTTGCCGGAATTTTGGGTTTCTCCGGTGACAGAGAAAAAGGATTGACCCAACTTCACACAGCATATGAAAAAGGTAAATTAACTTTCGGGCAATCCGCTCTAACATTAATTGAGGTATATGCAAGTTTAGAAGGAAATGAGTATGCTTCTCTAAATTATTTCGAAAATTTTTTGAATCGCTTTCCCAAAAACAAACGGACTCTTAATGCTTACTGCCAGATATTAATGAACATCGGCGATCTTAAAAAAGTAGAAATAATAATTAAGAACGACAAGCAAGCTCTTGTTGATAATTATGCAAGGGCGCGTCTCAGTGACCTCAAAGGTAATTCTCAACTTGCAATTCAATGCGGAGAGCAAGCTTTAGAAAATGAAAATAAATTATATCGAGGTGGCGCCGCCGCTTCTCGCTATATCATAGTTTTTAATAGCTGGCTGACCAAAGATAATTCAAAAGTAAAAAAATATGAAACAACTTTAAATGACCGTTACAAAGAATTATTTGCAGTTATCAAGAATAACGAGAAGGAAAGTAAATGGCTTCATGATCTTTCGGTTCAAATCGCTTCCGATAAATCTATAGCTGATATTGAGAGTTATGTTAAATCAAAACCGAATTTTAGTAAAGCAAAAGGATTTGAAGATCAATTCAATCTATTGCTTGGCGCATTTTATTTTGAGAAAAGTGTATTCGATAAATCAGAGCAATGTTTTAAAAGATCAATTAATGCCGCAGACGATCGTGATAAATATTCTGCGGTTAAAAATTTAATGGAAATTTATTCTCGACAGAATGTTGACAAATCAAAAGTGAAAACATTGCTGGGTGTTATTGATGATTTGGATAATGATAGACTTAAATACAGAGCTAAGGATTTGGAGAAAAGATACAATTTATAATCTATCTATTTTTACAATCAATGAAATAATTTTAAAAGAATTTCTTTTTTAATAATATGTTTCCCTTCAAAAAGTATCAAAGAATATTTAATATTATTTTTCCCCAGGCGCTGTTCTTGTTCTTTAATTTGTTCGACAGAAATAAATTCGTCTTTATCACCGACCACAATGGTTAACTGTATCGAATTAAATAATTCTTTCGATAATTCAAGGTCAACATCTGGCGGCACTCCTCCGCCCCAAAGTATTAACCGGTCTATTTTTGATTTACCTTTCGATATCCACCTGCACGCTGCTGTTGTGCCCTGTGAAAATCCGAGAACTGTTATTTTGGTTTTTGATAACAAACCGAATTTGATTACATCATCATAAACAGAATCGAGATAATTAACATAATCTTTAATTTCATTCTCACGGTCTTCTTTCGTCATCCACGTAGAGCCGACTTTTCCGCTGAATCCTTTAATATAAAATTTATTTAATGCTTCGGGGGCAATAATCAATGCAGTTTCGTTTATTATAGGTTCAAAATTTTTAATAAAGTCTTCTGCAAGCTGTCCATAACCATGCAAAACTATTAAAACTGATTTTATTTTCTCTGAAGGTTTGCCAATTAGAAAATATCGTGCGGTTTTTTGTGTTGTGATATTTTTTGTGATTAGGTTCATTTAATTTTATCGAAGTCAGCTAGAAGATGTCTGCCTCTTGCTTTAATTGCCGGTGCGCCGGTTAGCATTTGCTTTTCAATCTCTATACGTACGCTTTTCAAATATTTCCGTTCCTTCATCGCGTGAACTGCAAGCGATTGCATGCAGCTTTAACTATTATGCTGTCAGATGTGTTTAGCCATTTATACAATGCGTTAAATGCTTTTACTAATTCTTTTGGCGTAAGTTTTAAATAACCGATCATTAAAGCAATGTGCCATACAACTTCTTTCTGTTCAAACTTACTTATGTTTTTTAGAATTATAAATTTTTTCTTTTGAATCATTTTCGGAAATCTTACAGCAACTTTTTCAACTGCATCGGCACATCTTGCCCGCACAACTTTATCGCTGTGAAAAATTCCATCGAAGACTTCGTCGAACAAAACGGGATCGCTGGTTATAAGCTGAACAACTTCGTTTGATTTACCTATTGAGCGAAGATCGTTACCAGTCAGCAGATCATAAATCGTGGACATTTATTTAAGCTCCAGTATTTCTATTTCATCGCCAACTTTTAATGTGCCGTTCCCCTCGTGTAAAAGATTTTGTCCAAAATATATTTTGTTGTTAACACTTCTATAAGTAGATAGTGTTTTTAAGGGTTCTTCGTTTTTTTCTGCGGTATCTTGATTTACGGTTGTTGTTACACATCGCGAACATGGTTTTACTAAATTAAATACTATTTCACCTATTCTTATCATCTTCCATTTGTCTTCATCAAAAGGATTTCCTCCCTTGAAAACAAAATTTGGTCTGAATCTATTCATTGGTAATTTTTCTTTAAGCCGGCTATTTAAATCATCCAAAGAAGATTGCCCGATCATCATAAATGGATATGCGTCGGCAAAACTAACTATTTCGTTGTCTGCGGCAAATGCTCGATCTACTAACCGTTGTGTTCCATCGTGCATGTAAACCAATCTGCATTTAATACCTAATGCATCGCTTAGCCATTCGTCGGCATATTTACCAACAACACGCGCTTCAACCAGGTCTTGCCAAATGCTTACCAGAACAATTTCTACGCTTTCGTGATAAATTGGAATTACAAGCGGAGGAATATCTTTTGTCTTATGTCCTAAAATTAATTTATTGCCGTTGATCTTTGTCTCGATCAACGCTAACTGCGGGTGTGCTCGCTGTGTAATAAATTTTCCTTCGTTATTGATTATCAACCATCTTCGGTCATGTTTTAGTCCGCGGTCTGTTACATCAGAATTTTGCAGAGAAATTCCACCAAGGGATTTAACTGGGTAGATGTTGATTTCAGATAAATAAACCTGAGACATGGTTTTAAGTTATTAGTTATGAGTTAATCTTAAGATTTTTCATCTTTAAGTTTTCGCACTCATCAAATGTTTTTGCCTCTGTGACCTTTTCATAAACTAAAAATCTTTGGCTATTGATCTATCTATTTGTAAAAATTCTACCGGTGCACCGTTATCAACAATAAAAGCAACCATTACGCCGGGCGATGGACTATTTGGTTCAACCAAAATTTCTTTCCCTTTGATTGCTTCATTTAAATCATCAACTTCGAATGCAACATGAGGAACTGTCTTCACCAATTCCGGCGTTGGCGCTCCTTCTTCAAAACGCATCCATTCTATTTTATACGGACTTGTATCGTAACCGGAGACATAAACTTTGAATTCTTCAAGATAAGTTTCTCCGGCTCGTTTTTCTTTTGTCGGAATTCCCAGATGATGATATTTAAGATCGGCGTGCATTCGGTTTATATTTTCTTTTTAACAACTCCATCCAAATATTTTGAGAACTCTTCGGGTTTACCGGGCAGGGCGAACTCAAAACTAATTTTCATAGTGTTCTCTTTGCTCTTTGTGTATGTTAGCCGAAATCTTGGTGTGGCAGGATTAATATCGCTTACGAATGTAATTGTACTCAGATCTTTTGATAAGCTTACCGAGTAATTTATTACATGCTCTTCGTTATCAAAATAAATTGCTTTAATAGATTTGTTCTCTTGATATATTATCATAAGGTCATCATGCCGAAATGCAGGGCGATTATTTGCTGCCGGATAATCTGCGTAACTTTTTCTTATCAAGATTGTGTTTTGTAAATCGAAAGAGAATGTTGATGAACCGACTGCTTCTCCCGGTTCGCCATTTCCTTCTCCCGTCCATTCCCCAATCAAAAATTGTAATGGGCTCCAATCATTTTTTGTGCTTTGACAAAAGAAATTGTTAAGCGTTCCCATCAAGATTACAATTAGAAATATTTTACTTGTCCTGCTTTGCATAAATCACTCAGTAATAATTTAGGGTATCACTTTCTTGCTTAGGAAAATCGAAAAAAGAAATGATAAGCTCAATAGCAATCGGTTTATAATTTGACTTATATAAGTATTTCATCTTCACTAATAATAGAAATGAACAAGTGTCTTATAGCTGACAGTTTACCTCTGCAGTACATTTTAATTTTACAGTGAAATTAAAAACAAAAGGAGTAATAAGATGAAATCAAATTTTTCTTTAAAGAGCGCGCTAATTGCGGGTTTTGTTGGAACGGTCGCAATGACTGTGTTCACATATATGGCACCGTTAATGGGATTCAGCATGGACATCCCCAAAATGCTTAGTTCAATGTTTGGTAATATACTTGTCGTTGGTTGGTTTATGCATTTTATGGTTGGGATAATTCTGGCTGTTTCTTACGGGTTCATTTTTTATAACAAACTTTCTTTCTCTAATTCTATTGTGAAAGGAGCCGCATTTGCGATTCTACCATGGTTGATGGCACAATTAGTTGTTATGCCAATGATGACCTCAATACAAGGAATGGGTTTTTCCACTGGGTTATTCTCCGGTTCATTCTTAATTGCAATGGCAAGTTTGATGGGACATCTACTTTATGGAGCAGTCGTCGGCAAACTTTATAAGCCGGTATTCCAATAATTAGAACTGAACAAAAGCCCTGTTAAGCAGGGCTTTTAATTTAACTTCTGCATCAAACAATTTATATCCACATTTGAATAATCTTTTTTTATTTGAGTCTAAAAACTTTGCAAGGCACTCAACATAGTTGTAAAACAATAACAAATTTGCATCCTCAAAACAGATAAGTTAAATTCAATGTAAGAATTACGATTAAAGCATGGCTCAAAAATCAAAACTCTGGTACTTGGAAAATTTTAATCTGTTCAGGGGTCTCAAAAATGAAGGCATGGAAAACTTGAATAAAATTTCTTCCATGCAAACCGTTTCCAAAAGCCAGCCGATTTATTTTGCAAAAGAACCATCTAGGGCAATATTTTTTTTGAAAGAAGGAAGAGTAAAACTAACGCGTTTGTCGCAGGACGGGAAGGAATTGATAATTGCAATAGTGAACCCAGGCGAAGTATTCGGTGAGCTCGCAATGTTTGACGAGGGGGAAAGAACTGATTACGCATACACAATTGAAGAAAGTATTCTGTGTGCAATAAGCAAAAACGATTTCCAGAAATTTATTGAAAAAATACCGGAGCTGAATCTCAGAATTACAAAACTCGTTGGTTTGAAACTAAAAAAATTCAGTGAGCGGATTGAAGATCTGGTTTTTAAAGATGCGGAACATCGCGTTCTATCGTTCGTTTACAGTCTGGCTCAAGAACATGGCAAGAGAATTGGTGGAGAATTGATTATTAAGCCCTTCTTAACACATCAAGACATTGCTAAGCTGACTGCGTGTTCGCGCCAAACAGTAAATACTGTATTAACTGACGCCCGCGAAAAAGGACTTCTCTATTTCGATAGAAAGAAAGCTATTCTGAAGGATCCTGTGAGCTTCAAAGCCCTTGCCTCAAAATAATCTTATCTGTCTTACACACGACACTCTTGCCAAATATTATTTGTTATGATTGCGGTGCATTATGATTTTAACTATTTACATAAAAGATAATTGTGAGACATGCTTAAGTCTCATTCAGAAACTTGATGGATTGAAATTATCTGACTACGGCTTTAATTATGAAGCAATAAATGTTAGTAATAATCCGTTTGCAAAAACAAGTGTTGTCCCGGCTTTGTTTTGCGGTAACGAAATTCTAGCATTCGGAGAAGCGGATATATTAAATAAAATTAGAATGGCTTTATTTACTAATGTTTAAAGTAAGTTGTTCCTAAAATTTAATTCGTATCTATTTCTGTTCGATTTATAATTTGCGCTTAAACGCTTTTATGTAATTTTTTGTAAAATCGCTTAGGATTAATTTTCCGCTAATTTCAGCGCGTTGTTCTAAAAGCTGGTCCCAATTTTCTGTTCCTTCCCAAAAAACTTTTTTCATCTGGGAAATTGCCTCTAGGTTACAACTCGCGATTTTTTTTGCAAGTGCTGAAACCGCTTCATCAAGATCGTGGTTGTTTGCAAAGACTTTTGTGTATAGCCCGATTTGCTTCGCCCAAAGTGAATCATGCCATTCTGCATCAATAGACATAGTGATAAACGCAGTCTTCCCGATTTTTCTTTCTATTGCCGGACCGACAACAAACGGGCCAATGCCTAATAACAACTCGCTCAATTTTACGGATGCTTCGCTAGAAGCAATGGTATAGTCTGCCGCGGCAGCAATCCCAACTCCTCCTCCAACTGCTTTGCCCTGCACACGTGCAATAATAAATTTTGGACATTTTCGCATAGCGTTGATTAATCTTGCAAAGCCCATAAAAAATTCTTTACCGCCTTTGAAATCTTTTATCTCAAGTAATTCATCGAAAGAAGCGCCGGCGCAAAATGCTTTTTCGCCTTCGCTGCGAATCACTATAACGTATGCGTGTTTATCTTCTGCAAATTTGTTGACCGCTTCTGTCATCTCCTTCAACATCTTCGCTGGTAAAGAATTGCTCTTGGGATGCGTGAAATTAATTGTAGCAATTCCATTGATTATACTTGTTGTAACTTTCCCATTCTTATCCATGGTTCCTCTCCTCAAAAATTATTCTATCCACCAACTATATAATCTACATCAAGAATATTGTCAATCATAAAATCCGGGAATTCTTTTTTCAATTCTTCTGCTGTTCTATATCCGTAAGTTACTGCACAAGTTTTGGAGCCGGCATTTTTTCCACACCGAATATCAAGTTCGGTATCTCCAACTATTAACGTTTCTCCAATATCAATATTTAACTCTTCGCTAATCTTAAGCAGCGGTTCTGGTGACGGTTTGTGTGCTATTCCAGGTCTTCTACCCATTATATAATCGAACTTATCAAATAATTTAAATTTCTGAAGAATTATTTCGGTGTGGTCTTGCCCTTTTGTTGTAAGCAAGGCTGTTTTGATATTTTTTCCTTGCAATTTATTTATGATCTCATTTACTCCAGGATAAACGACCGATAAATCGATGTAATCAAAATAGATTGATTTATAAATATTAATAAATTTTTCAAAATCCGGAACGCTAAAACCAAATTGAGCGAAAATATCTTCGAAATGCATTCCGATTGTTTTGTAAAAATCCTCTTCGGGCATCTTCGGATAAATATTTATTTCTCTAAGCGCATGAAGTGTTGCTTTATAAATTGTTTTGTGTGAAGAGATGAGTGTCCCATCTAGATCAAAGACAACAAGGTTAATGTTCATGTATAATTATTAATAAATGAGTTGAAAAATATTTTCTGCAGATAAAAATAAAATTTTTAATACTCTGTTACCGTTAAATATTGTGGATAAGAAATAAATCTAAACCGGCCACGCTCCAAGAATTGTCCCGAATACAAGCATAACTATTAAATGATAACCCGCATCAACGCCAAGCAGTTTTATTTTTTTCCCTTCGAATAGAGTATTGATCAACATCGGTGCAACTGTAAATCCGATCCAGCATAAAAACGCAACTCTAATTCCTTGCGGAATTGAATATGCGTCCATAAAAGTCATTATTTGTGCAAGACCAAAAGCCATCGCCAAATAGCTGATAAATGTTAGTCCATAAGTTTTAAATGGCTTAAAATCTTTTTTAAGTTCTTCTTCAGATTTATCCAGCGACTCCATCCATATCTTTCCAAAAATAAAAGGACTATACCAAAATGAACCGAGCAACATTGCAATTACCCCGCAAAGCAAAACTGCTAAATAATTAACTTGACCATGAAGAGCCATTGCATCTCCTTTTTGAATTACGATTTGAGATTTTTGATTTACGAATTAACGACTGCCGTGAAAATCCGAAATTGTAATTCGTAAATCATGTTTCTAATTTTATTCCTTATAAATTTTAATAACCAACTGCTCTCCGCTGATATGATATCCGCGGTACATTCCCTCGGTATTAAACGGCATTGCTATATTTCCGTTTTTATCAATCGCTATTATTCCGCCGTCTCCTCCCAACTGCGGTAATTTTTTCATTATTACTTCGTTAGCGGCTTCGCTTAGACTTAAATTTTTATAATCCATTAAGTCGGAAATATCGCGAGCAATATTTAATCTAATGAAATATTCTCCGTATCCCGTTCCGGAAACAGCACACGTATTATTGTTGGCATAAGTTCCGGCGCCGATTATCGGCGAATCACCAACGCGCCCGAATTTTTTCATCATCATACCGCCGGTAGAAGTGCCCGCGGCAAGATTTCCGTTTTTATCCAGAGCAACACATCCAACTGTTCCGTGTTTTTCTTCTTTGGCTTTTTTATCCTTTGCTTCTTTCATTTTTTGATACTGCTGCCATCTGTTCGGCGTAATGAAATAATTGTTATCAACCATTTCGATGTTATTCTCTTTTGCAAATTCTTCCGCACCTTCTCCTATCATCATAACGTGCGGGGATTTATCCATTACCAATCTTGCAAGTGTAATTGGATTTTTTACGTGTTTAATTCCTGCAACAGCCCCGGCTTTTAATGTTTTCCCGTCCATGATGGAGGCATCTAATTCTGCAATGCCCTTCTCTGTTAACACAGCGCCTTTGCCGGCATTGAACAGCGGAGAATCTTCCATAATATTTATAACCGCAACAACTGCGTCGAGTGATGTGCCGCCGTTCTCTAAGATTTTGTATCCGGCTTGTAATGCTTCATTAAGTTTTTGAATGTATTCTCTTTCTTTCTCAGGAGTCATATTTGATTTCAGAATTGTCCCGGCTCCTCCGTGAATTACAAGTCCGTATTTGTTTGATTGCGGGAAGGTTATTTGCGAAATGAATAATAGAAAAAGCAAAAAAAAGATTTTGGGATTATTCCCTTTTCTTACACACACTTTTTGCGCTCCTCTTTTGAATTGCAATTCAACTTATCTTAACAAATTCTAAAAAGCAACCTTGCTTATTAATGCAATTATTGATTCTAGACAGCGCTTCTATTTCTATCAATCCAATATGCCCATGCAGCTAAAAGCCATTGGAATAATCCGATTATTGCTATCGCATTTGTATCAGATGGAGAAGTGCCTACTATATTCATAACATAAATCAGAGTTAAAAGGATCAGCAAGCCCCACAAACCATATTTTCCTTTTTTGTTTTCGGATTTAGTCGCACTCAGATAAAAATATGCGCCAAGGATAAAAATAGATCCTTCAATAATTATTGTAAGTGGAACCGAATTCCACAATCCGAAACCCATTTTGAAATCACTCCACGGAAGCAATTGCAGATCGGGACGGTGCGTGAATAGATCAAGTATCCAGTGACTTAATACAAGCAATCCCAATAAAAGAGAAGTTCTAAAATTTTTCTTCAACAGGTAATATATCGCACCAAATAAAATTGCCCAGATAAGTACTCCAAACAAACTGTGAGAGTACGGGTAAGAAATAAAATTAAGCGGCGTAACAGCAGTGTTGCCTTTTTCGATCTGGACTTTCTCAATTCCAATTAACAAAAAAACGGGCCAGAGAAGATCAATAAATTGTGACGCGAGAAAGAGTGTCCCTAGAGACGGTTTGCTGTCGATTTTCTTCGCCGCTAAGCCAACTCCAAAATGTCCGATGAACATATTTTATATTCCCTTTTTATTAACAATAAAATTACATAAAAAAAAGAACAGGCAAGAAAAATCTCTTTTTCAATTTCTAATAACGGCGGATTAAGAAAAGTAATTTTTATATATATTTAGAGAAGATAAACCAACAAAGAGAGACATTATGCGAAGTTCACAAACGATAAAATATTTTGCGGTTATTATGTTTGCAACAACCCTATCATTAACCGCACAGATACAGCCGGCAATGTTAAATCAGCCGATGAATAATTTTACTCTGTCAACCTATGACGGCAAAACAGTTTTTCTTTCCGATTTTAAAGGAAGGAATGTTCTTGTTGTTTTCCCGCGTGTTTTTGCCGCAGAAGGAAGATGGTGCTCTATTTGTAACTATCAATATGCTGAGCTGATGGCGCTTGCAAAAAAAGCCAAAGAGAAATATAATCTTGAAATCCTATACGTTATTTCTTTCAGCGAAAAAACAATTCACAATTGGATTGATGCATTCCCGGACCAAATGACTTACATCGAACAGATGAAAACACCAAAGGACAATACTGAACAGAGTAAGCGCCGAGCAGAGTTTGCAAAAAACTTTTTTGTAAATAAATATGAATTCACAAAAGGCGAGGTGCCAACTCCTTTTCCGATACTAATTGATTCGGCAAGAACCGTTTCAAAATCGCTAGGAATATTCACAACTGAGTGGAACGGTTCGAAGGTCGAGCAGGATATCCCTTCGGTATATTTGCTTGATAAAAACGGAATTTTAAAATTCAAATATGTAAGTCAAACAACATCAGACCGTCCTAAAAATGATTATCTGCTTCAAGTGTTTGATTCATTTCTTAAGTAAAGATTTTAGCTTTATAACAAAATTTCTTGGCGCTCTAATTTTTTAGGGCGTCAAAAATTTATTTTCCCTTCTTGCCTCTCATTTCTAGTGCTTCATGAATTCCTTTCACGTTTGACCTTTCACCTTTTGTTTCTCACATCATTTAATCAATTTCTTCATCTTCTCAATTTCATCGCGCATATTCGCTGCTCTTTCAAATTCTAAATCTTTTGCAGCCGAAAGCATTTCTTCGGTCATTTGATCAAGTAATTCTTTGCGTTGATCGTT
>Ga0163199_1001840_pt1 | contig 13107 bp, 13 predicted proteins | sample PL_2010_150m_FD_113537 | JGI IMG/M metagenome (GOLD analysis project Ga0163199, IMG submission 113537) | Freshwater microbial communities from Powell Lake, British Columbia, Canada to study Microbial Dark Matter (Phase II) - PL_2010_150m | ecosystem: Environmental > Aquatic > Freshwater > Lake ... | reverse complement strand
GTCCGTATGCCCGCGCACACTGAGCTTGTTTGGCACCGTTGCCAGGGAGCGTGCAACCTCTTCGATCAGCGCCAGGGCGCGAGGCTGGAGTTGACTGGTCCCTAGCGAAAACATCGCGAAATCCGCCTTGTCGATGATCTCGATGCGCAGACCTTCCTTCTCCCGCACAAACTGCACCTGCTCACTTAACTTCTGCAGACTCGGATTCTTCTCAAGCACCTCGCGAATTTCTTTTTCAACTTTGTCAAAATTGTTGTTGTCCGCTTCTTCGATACTCTTGCGCTTTTCAGACTGAGTCGATTGATCTGTGTCTCTGGCGTTTTCGCTGTTCGGCGAAGGATCGTTCTCGGTCGGACCTCCCTCTGATCGAGGCGTCAGGCGTTGCAGAGGCGCGGTTTGCTTGGCGGTGTAGGGAAACCCGTCGGTGTCGACGATGGATTTCCCGCCCATGATGCCGTTCGATCCGGCGAGTTTTCCCATCGTGATCTCGCTGTGCGATGTCGGCTTGAAGTAATCTGCAACGCTTTTTCTTTGAGATTCATTGGTTGCACCCAGAATCCACATGAGCAGGAAGAACGCCATCATGGCTGTCATCATGTCGGCCAGCGCGATCTTCCAGGCGCCACCGTGGGCGCCGGCGTGACCTGGCTGAATCTTCTTGATGATGATGATAGGCGCCAGCGCCTCGGGACCGGCGGGCTTGTCCGCTGGCGCTGCAAGCTCCGGAGCTGGAGTTGCCGCAGCAGGCGCTTGCTGGGATTCTTCCGAGTCAGCCATCGTCACTTACCTCTGAGTCCGTCAAAGACTTCGGCAAAGCTTGGCTGGTTATGGTGGCTGATACCGACGCGCGCTGCCTCAAGAATCAGTGGCATGGGATGCCCATGCATGGTCCCGATAATGATTTGCTTGACCACGCCATAAATGGCAGATTCATCTTCAATGATCTGACCCAGACGCTTGGCCCAGGGTTCGACCAGGCCATAGGCCAGGAAAACCCCAAGAAAGGTTCCGACCAGCGCGGCGCCGACCAAGCCGCCCAGAATCGCCGGCGGTTGATCGATGGCCGCCATCGTTTTGACCACCCCGAGCACGCACGCCACAATCCCCAGGGCGGGCAAGGCGCCCGCCAGTGTGGCCAAGGCGTCGGCATTTTTCAGTTCGTCGTGGTGGTGGGTCTTGATGGAGTTTTCCATCACCTCTTCGACTGCATGAGGACTCAAGGTGCCTTGCGAAACGACCATCAGGCGCACCGTGTCGGTGATCAGGTGCAACAGGGCGTGGTCCTTGAGCAGTTTGGGGTACTCGCTGAAGATCGCGCTCGACTCTGGTGTCTCGATGTGCGCCTCAAGTGCCACCGCCCCTTCGCTCTTGAGGGTCTTCATCACCTTTGAAACACAGAAGATGACGTTGAGATAGTCCTGTTTCTTGTATTTGGGCCCGGAGAAAGTCTTGCCAATCCCGCTCATGGCACCTTTGATCACCTGGACGCTATTGCCAATCAGCAAACCACCCACGCCCGCTCCCACGATGACCAAACCTTCGATTGGCGCAGCATGAATAATGGGCGCCATCGATCCGCCGCCCAGGATGTAGCCGCCAAAAACACAACCAAACAGAATTACCAAACCTATGATGCCGAACATAATGATCCCCAAATATCGCGACTGCTGTCGAAACCAGACGCGCGAGCACTGGTCTGTGGGAATGGTCCCGGTTCAATGAAAAGTAGCTAGGGTCTGGGCTGGAAGCAGTGACGGAACGTCCTGCCAGGCCTGGCGAATGTCACTCATCAGGCCAAGCACCTCAGCCACTGCTTGCGCGTCGTTCTTTGCGTTGGCATGTATCAGCCGACGCGTTACATAGCTGTAGAGTTCATTCAGGTTCTGTGCCAACTCACCGCCTTTTTGAAAGTCAAGCGAGCTTTGCAGACCAACCACAATGCGGCTTGCACGCGACAAACTCTTGCCTTTTTCCTGGATGGAGCCGCGTTGCAGGTGTCCTTGCGCCGCTGTGAGGCTTTCAATCAGCCCATCGAAAAGCATCTGGATCAGGTCAACACGATTGGCGGTTGCCGCCTGCGACGCCAAATTGCCAGCGCCATAGGATTCCGTGGCATTGAAGTGAACACGCATGATTTTGAGCTCCTACTGAAATTCTGTACACAGGAGGAATCGGACCATGGTCGGAAAACTTAAGACCGACAACAAAAACAGCGAAAAAACAGTCTTCAGCGAGGCGCTGGGCGCGTTTTTGATGGTGGCAAGTCACCAATTTGCAGGGTGCTGCGCAGTTTCTTGACGGTGGCGGAAAGGAGTTGGCTGACACGGGACTCGGTTACGCCAAGGGTTTCGCCAATTTCCTTGAGGTTGAGTTCTTCGACATAGTAGAGCGACATCAGCAACTGTTCGCGCTCCGGTAGTTCTGCGATCGCTCCCGTCACGGCTTGCATGAACTCCTTGTGCTCGAAGATCGCCTCAGGTTGTCTTGAACTCGCATCGGCGATGTTCATCACCTCTTCAGACATGACTTCCATGGAAAACGTTTCGAAGCGCTTGGCCTTGCCCCGCTTTTTTTGGAAGACATCCAAATCATCGCCAAGATGCTCGGCAAGTTCGGTTTGAGTCGGCGCGCGGCCGAGTACCGAGGATAGATGAATGTTGGCCTGATTTTCGGACTTGTTGAAAGCGGTCGCTGAGCGTGGCAGGAAGGACAGTTGCCTGACCTCGTCCAGCATGGCACCTCGTACCCGACTCAGTGCGAAGTTCTCGAAGTCGATCCCTTTGCTTGGCTTGAAGGCGCGCGCCGCTTCCAGCAAGCCAATCATTCCCACTTGTATCAGTTCGTCCAGTTCCATGAAGGGCGGAATCCGCACCTTCAGGTGCAAAGCAACGCGCTTGACCATTCCCAAATGTGCCAACACCAGCGCTTCACTGTCGTTATGGACGTCTTCGTACATGCGGGTCGACGCTACCATGATGACTCAGGCCCTGAACCTTACCAGTCGCTCGACAAAGAACTGCATGCCGCCGGAGAGTTGATTGATCTCCTGCAATTCACAACATGAGTCGGCCAGGCGATTGAAGTCGCGGGCCGCTCCGCTGCGAGGCGCATATTCCATGACAGGTTCGTATCTCTTGTGGGCAGCCAGTATGAATTCATCATTCTGGATCGACCCCAAGTACCGTGTCGTGTAGTTGAGAAACTGTGCACACACATTGTTGATACGTTTAAACAGGCCCTGACCCTCAGCCTGGCTGCTCACTGCGTTGGGTATCAGGTAGATCTCATTGAGGTCGTAGTTCTGGATAAGAACCTTGATGGTTCCGTAGGCATCAGCAATCGAGGAGGGGTCGTCCCGAACCACAATGAAGCGGCGTTGACAGGCCGCCATGAATGACAGCACGGAAGGGGAAATCCCGGCCGCCATGTCAACAATCAAAAAGTCAATGTCATCTTCGAGGGCGCTAAAGGCCTGCACGATTCTCGATGCCTGTAACTCGGACAGGGCGGCCATTTCCATGGCACCGGACGCACCAGGGATCAACAGCACGCCATGGCGCGAAGTGACGGTGATGTCCTGCAGGCTTTTTTGACCACTCAAGAAATGTTCCAGGTTGTAAGGGCAGGCACAGCCCATGGCAATCTGGGCGTTGGCCAGGCCCAAATCGCCATCGAATAGCATCACTCGATGACCCTTGAGCCGCAAGGCAATGGCCAGGTTGACGGCCACTGTGGTCTTGCCGACACCGCCCTTGCCACTGGCGATGCCTATGACTTCTGTACGTGCCGGCTTTTTCATTTGCTTAACATCGGTTCATATCAGTGGAATGGACCACGAATACCTCTGGGGCTGCTCGATTGAAACACTCTTTGGGATGAGATATCTTGAACCTGAAGGTCGACACCGACAGGGGCTGACTGGACAGTTGAATGCGAGAGGTTTGCGATAGCCTTGCCAAGCAATGAATTTACGGTCAAATCGTGCTTCAAGTTGGTAATGTGATCGCCATCACTTCCGGTGGATATCTTCAGAGAATTATGGCACATAAACTCCAGCAAGGGCCATGGCTGGGAGGACTCGTCAAGCTTGCTGACCATCAAGCTGTGCCACTTGACCGCGCTCGTCTGGAGTACACGTTTTAGGGTTGCCGAGGACGAGTCAGCGGGCAAAACGGCATGGCAGACGCAACTTGGACTCAGGCTCAATACTTCAGCTATGCGCGCACCCATCTGGACGCCTGGGGTATCAATCAGGATCAAGCTGCGCTGCGACAATTCGTTTAGCAGCAATCTCAATGTGGCCGGATCATCGGCGCGAAAGCAATCCAGCCCGATCTGGGCAGACAGCATCTGGGTTTGGCTCCAGGCACCAAAGCGCAGATCCTGATAATTGATGATGACTACATTCTTCGGACCCAATTTCGAGGCGGCATCGCTTGCGATCCGGGCTGTCATCAGGGTCTTGCCGGCGCCTGTTGGGCCGGCAATCAGATGGACGCCTTTTTGAGGTAGCGGTGCACAGGGTCTTGCAAGACTGTGGCCGAGTTGGTGCTGTATTGCCTGCAGCGCTTCGGCCTCGCTGTGCATGTTCTTTATGGTGTCGAGCAACAAGGTGCGCAGGCCTGTGGGCATTCCGGCCTCAGTCAGGCTGGCAAACAGGGGTGCCAATTCCGCAGTTGGAGTCAGTCCAGCCTGCCAGGCTGAAGTCTGCTGTCCAAGCTGGAATTCCCGCCGCATGGCGGCCAATTCGTCACGCACGAGATCGACAATTTCCCGGCTCCGGAGATAGTCACGCTGATCTTCATTGGCGGGACCGGAGGCTTGCTTGGCTGATGTCGCCTGGCTGGCCATGGGCTGCTGCTGCAAACGAGCCAATTGGTGGCCAAAGTCGGCTGCTGGACGCAGCGCGCGGTCGTCGTGCGTGAGTGAAAGTTGCTCATCAATGTCCACTGCGATCACCAATTCAGTCTGCCCATTGACTCGATGATTGGAAATCACCAACACGTTTTGACCAAAAAGGGCAGTAGCCTTGTCGGTCGCGCTGCGTGTGTCGGGCGCCAGGATTCTCTGGAGTTCCATGAAATGAATCTCTTGTTGGTGTCTTGGTTAGGACTTGGGTTTGGGTTCTGCTTGCACGGTATGGATCACCTTGACTGCCTGATCATCCGGAATTTCGCTGTAGGAAAGAATCATCAAGTCGTTAACCCGGTACCGGACCGCCTTCGCGAGCCAGGGACGGAAGGCGGGGGAAACCACCAACACCGCAGACTGTCCCAACTCTTCAACAGCCTTTGTACCTTCACGCAATGCGCCAAACAGGCGCTCCGCCAGGCCCGGTTCCATTGCAATGTTCTGACCCGGTACTTGAGAATTCTGCTGCAACACGTTGTGCAGGAGTTGTTCCAGCGCCGGGTCCAGTGTCATGACCGACAGCACGTTCTTGTCATCAATCAAGCCCTGCACAATCATTCGACCCAGACGTGGACGCACTAGCGAAGTCAGTTGTTCTGGATCCTGCGTGCGGGCGCTGACCTCCGAGAGAGTTTCCACGATGGTGCGCATGTCACGAATGGAAACCCAGTCATTCAGCAGATTTTGCAGCGTACGGGTAAGAACGCCCAATGAAAGCTTTCCGGGGATTAGATCTTCCACCAGCTTGGGTGACTTATTCGCCAGCTTGTCCAGCAGTTGTTGAACTTCGTCATGGCTGAGCAGGTCCGAGGCATTGTCTCGAAGCACTTTGTTCAGATGGGTTGTCACCGCAGTCGTGGCATCCACGACCGTATAGCCAAGCGTGCGCGCATGGTCGCGTTGTGAAGGCTCGATCCATACCGCTTCAAGACCAAAAGCCGGCTCCTGTGTCGGAATTCCCTCCAGGGCGCCATAGACCTTGCCCGCATTGATTGCCAGCTCACGTCCCACTTTGACCTTGCCGCGCCCCCTGATCACGCCCTTCAGGACGATGTGATAGCTGTCGGGGTCAATGCTCAAAGCGTCTCTGATACGCACCGGTTGAATCAGGAAGCCGAGTTCGGCCGACAGCTTCTTGCGAACGCCTTTGACCCGGCTCATCAGCTGTCCGCCTGTTTCCGGATTGACCAGCGGAATCAAACCGTAGCCAATTTCAAGACCGACCAGATCCACTTGGTCCAGGTCTTCCCATTCCAGCTCCTTGGGTTGCTCAAGTGCGGCACTGGCCGCAGCAGCTTCGGCTGCCGTGGGTTTGCCCAGTCCGGCCTGCTTGTGAAGAAGCATCAGACCCAAACCCGCAGCAGCAGTTGCCAGGGTGACAAAGACCAAATGGGGCATGCCGGGAACCAGGCCAAGAATCGCGATGATGCTCGAAGTAACAAAAAGTGCTGACGGGTTTCCCAACTGCGTGCCGGCCTGCTCGGTCATGGATTCGGCAGTGGTCACGCGCGTCACAATGATGGCCGTTGCAAGGGACAACAGCAGAGACGGAATCTGCGCCACCAGGCCATCACCGATGGTCAACAACGAGTAGATTTTTCCTGCATCGCTAAGCGACAAGCCATGTTGTCCGATGCCAATCGCAAGACCGCCGACCAGGTTGATGATCAGTATCAACAGGCCCGCGATGGCGTCACCGCTGACAAACTTGGACGCGCCATCCATGGATCCGAAAAAATCTGATTCCTGAGCCAGTTCAGCGCGCCGCTGCTTGGCGGTGTCCTGATCAATCACACCGGCATTCAAATCAGCGTCAATCGCCATCTGCTTGCCTGGCATGGAATCGAGGGTAAAGCGCGCGTTGACCTCCGAGACGCGCCCCGCGCCCTTGGTTACGACGACAAAGTTGACGATCATCAGGATCGAAAAGATGATGAATCCAACCACGTAGTTGCCGCCGATAACAAACTCTCCGAAAGCGGCCACCACTTTGCCTGCAGCCTCATGTCCTTCGTGCCCGTTGACCAAAATGACTCGCGTTGAGGCTACGTTCAGTGCCAGTCTGAGCATGGTCGCAAACAGCAGCACGGACGGAAAAGAGGAAAACTCCAAAGGCTTTCGGGTGCCGATGGCGATCATGATGATCAGTACGCTGGAAGTGATGTTGAAGGTGAACAGAACATCCAGCAGGAACGGCGGTAGCGGCAAAACCAGCATGCCCATGATCAACAGCACCAGAGCCGGAATGCTCAGGTCGGCATAGTTGAATTTCGACATCTGATGTCGAATAGATGACAGTGTCAGGGTAGACATGGCTTGTTTGACGTGACTTTGAACCTTGATGGCAGGGTTGCGCGTTAATCTGTGCTGGCATTGACGCAAAGTCCATGCCATGGATTTTTGACACTTGCTGAGCGGCAAATTCTGTCCCGTCACGGTTCTTGCATGTTGCATGGCCTCCGCCCTCGTGGCGACACCTTCAAGGTCAGACAACTGTGGATGCCAATCAATTCTTTAGCATAGCCAATCAAGCTTCCCCGACTCTGGATGCGCTCGTGCAGGGTACGCTGAGCCTTGCCGTGCCATCAGGCAAGACCGATTTTGCGAACCTGTTCAATGGTCAGATGCTGGCACAAATGCGGCAAGAGTTTGCCGCACCTGTGCCGGTGCAGGTCGATTTGCAGCTGGTTTCGCTTGGGCCAAAAATCAATTTGATTACGGCCGACGCACCTTTACCTGATATGGAAAGCCTGGCATCCTTCGCGCGCGCTCAGGGCTTGGACGAAGAGGCGGTGCGAACGCTGTTTGGCAGTCCACCCACATCAATCAACCCCAAATTGACCGATCTGCTGGATCAAAGTCCGGCTCAATTTCTATCCGAAAAGCCGGCGCAAGCGGCGAATGTGCCGCTTTCGCTGCCAACCCCGGGCTCGGAGTTCCCCACAAGCTCGATCGCAGCGAATAGCTCTACCTTGCTAGCTCGGCATGAGCAAAAGCCGGCCCAGCGCTCTCCCGATATGCCAGACCCGTTGGCAAGCGTGCTGGCTCTGATGCCAGGCCGGGTCGCTGCGACTCTGACCGCTCTGAACCAGCCGCCAGAGCTTCCCCTGAGTTCAATCCCAGTAAGTAGCTCCACGCCGGTAGATCTACTGAATCAACGCCAAGTTCTGGCCGTATCCGACACGACCGCGCCATTGACGTGCGCCATTGCCTCAGTGCCAAGCCCAATCGTGGCCACTACCGTAACCCCACACCCGATACAGGTCTCGGCGCTGGCCACAAGACCAGGCTCGATCGCGGTCAATGAGTCCCCACTGCCGAACCTGATGAGCCTGGGCACAGCCGCGACGGCTGAGCTGCCACAGACGCCGGCCGACTCGATCAAGACGGCCGATCCCCTGATCGCCTACCTGGCTTCTGTGCAAATGAGTGCGCGCCAGCAGACAGCGCTTCCTGTCACAAATGCTCCAGTCACGGATATGCCGTCACATGCTGTTGCTGATCCGATGCAAATTGCGATGCGGGTCCGACTTGATGTTCAAAGTCAGGAGATAACCCGTCGCCTGTCACTGATGTCTGGTAGCTCCCAAAAGGCAAGTTGGGCAGCGATAGCCGGTAGCGGGATCACCGATACCGGCCTGACCAAGCCCTTGGAGACGCTCCATATAGATATCCCTTCGGTACCGCTTTCCGGCTTGAGCGATGGCCCGGTGTCCCTGACTTCTGATCTCGTCGCGGGTCTTACGCCTCTGTACGGCGGTTCCGGAGAAACTGCCAAGACACGACCGTCAGATGCTGCAACCGCTTCAAACGCTGAACCCACCTCTGAAAGTGTTTTGCTGGCGCAGCGCAGCGCTCAATACCAGCAACTGGCGGATCGAGTAGGGCAGTCCCTTGGTGAACGCCTGCTTTCACAAATTGAAAAAGGTGAATGGAGCCTGAAATTGCGACTTCAGCCCGAAAGTCTTGGTCGCGTCGATGTCGCGCTCGCCATGCATGGTGGCGCTCTGGATGCGTCCTTTGCCTCAGATAACAGCATGACACGGGACCTGATTCTTCAAGGAGCCGGGAAATTGAGAGACACCCTGGCTCAGTCTGGCATGGCTGTTGCTACTGTATGGGTGGGTGGAGATCAAGGACGCAAGCATGACGGAAATCCGACACCCGGACGATCGTTCAAGAGTGCATCAGGCGCCATCCGGAAAAGCGATGCTGAACCTGTGCTCGGTGTGAGTTCCCCAGGGCGTCTCTCGACAACCAACGAGGGGCTTGATGTCCTGGCTTGATGAATGGTGATGGTGAGTGCATCGATTTGATTCGAAAAAACGAGGTGTTACATGTCTGACGAAACTCCAAACACGGAAGAGAAGCCGAAAGCCAAGAAGCCGATCGTGAAGATCATCATCGCCGCAGTGGTGGTGATCCTTCTGTTGGTCGGCACCGCCGTCGGAACACTCTTTGCGACCGGCTTTTTTTCGCCAAAGCCCGTTGAAAGCGCCGACGCCATGCTCGATGGCGGGGACGCCGGCCACGGCGCCCCTGCGGCCGACGCTGGCCATGGCGCACCCGCCAAGGCAGACGCCGGCCACGGCGCGCCAGCCAAGGCAGATGCCGGGCATGGTGCACCCGCCAAGGCAGACGCCGCGCATGGTGAAAAGAAAGCTTCCGCCAAAGAAGGTCCCGGAGGCAAGATGAAGACAAAGTCTCCGGAACTGACACGCTTTGAGTACACCTACCATCAACTCGAACGTGAATTCCTGGTCAATGTTTCGGGCTCACGCAAAGTGATGTCGGTGCAGATCGCTGTCATGACGCGCTACGACGAGCGTGTAGTCACCAACGTCAAGAAGCATGAATTTGCAATCCGATCGGCGGTCATGGATGTGATGCGCTTGACCACGGACGCAGAGTTGGCAAAAACCGACTTTCGTAAAGAACTGGCTGTCAGGATACGTGACGCCATGAACGGCTTGATTGAAAAATACGAAGACTTTGGCGGAATCGAAGAAGTGCATTTCACCTCTTTCATTGTGCAGTGAGTCGGACCCAATAAATCACATCAGATTTCGATGGCAACCAACCTGCTCAGTCCCGAAGAGATGACGGCGCTCACCGAAGGCGTCAACGACGGGTCGATTGCCGTGGATACCGGATTCAATACCGCTGCCCGTGTCAAGAAACATGACCTGGCAAGCGAAAACAGCAGTCTGGGTGTCAATGTTGCGTCGATCGACATGATCAACGAGCGCTTCATCCGTCTCTTTCGGTTGGCCTTGATGGAGGTCTTGCGGAGCAACCCGCGCATCAATGCATCGAAGGTTCAGATTGTTCGTTTCGGTGACTACATCAAGGGGCTGAATGCGCCGCTTTCGGTCAATACGGTGCGCATGAACCCACTGCGGGGATATTCTCTGGTTGTCATCGACCCGAGCATCGTGTTCAGCTCACTGGTCAGCTTTTTTGGTGGTTTGGGTCACGGGGGAATCGGCAATCTGTCGCCAGGGCGCATGTTCACACCGACCGAGGTCAGGATCATCAAGATGATTCTGGAAGTGACATTTCGCACGCTAAAAGATGCTTGGTCACCACTGCTGGCGCTCGATTTTGACTTGGTCAGTTCCGAGATCAATCCTCAGTTTGCACAGATAGCCGATGAGAATGATCTGGTTGTGGTCAGCCGTTTTGAAACTGAAAGCAGTGCCAGGAGCAGTGGCTTTATTGACATCGTCAACCCCTACGCTTCCTTGAAACCGGTGCGAGAACTCCTTAGCAGTCGAGTTCAGACCGGCGAGGGCAACGAGGAGTCCGACAAGCAGTGGCACGACCAATTGGAGGGTGCCGTCAGTTCCGCCTGTCTTCAGTTGAACGTCATTTTCGGAAACATACCGGCCACCTTGAAGGTGCTTGAGTCGATGCAGGTGGGCGATATTCTTTACTTCAAGAAGCCCGATTTGGCGTCCTTGCAGGTCAACGGGCTCCATGCCTTTGATGTGCATGTCGGAACTCTGGGTATGCAGACGGCGGTTCAGATAGAGCAGGCCGTTGTGCCTGGTTCCCAGTAAAAAAGGATGACTGAAATGAATGAAACCACAATCGACAGCGGCGTTGCCCATGGCATCGATGCGCATCAGATCAATCCTGACGTACTCCAAAACATCAGCGTCACCCTTTCGATCGAAGTAGGGCGGGCGATGATAAAGATCCGTGATCTGATGCGTCTGACTCAAGGCAGTGTGGTCGAGTTGGATCGGGTCGCTGGAGAACCACTGGACTTGCTTGTCAATAACACGGTGGTGGCCCAGGGTGAGGTGGTGCTGGTCAATGAACGCTATGGCGTTCGTCTGACACGGGTCGTTCCGGCATCCGAGCGAATCAAGAACCTCTGACAGTGCCATGACTACCACTGCCATCGGTTTTGACTGGTTTCGCTATGCCGGCAGTATGGTGTTGGTGCTTTTGCTCCTGGGTGGCATGCTTTGGCTATTGCGCAGGCTCAAGGGTCTGCAAGGTACGCAGCATGTTGCACAGCGTTTGCAGTTGCTCGAAACCATCAGCGTTGGACCGCGTCAGAAGATCTCGCTGCTGCGAGTGGGCTCAAACCAGGTCCTGGTTGGCATAACGGCAGGCCGGTTCACGGCACTTGCCCATTGGTCAGAGACTGAAGCAACTCCAGGGACTGATCTTGTTTCGTAAGCTTGTTCTCTTTGTCCTGCTGGCCCTGCCGTTGGCAGCCCTGGCGCAGGGCCTTCCGATGATCAATGTCACCGGTGTTGGCAAAGACTCCCAGTACAGCCTGTCTTTGCAGTTGCTGGCGCTGATGACGACGATCACTTTGCTGCCTTCACTGCTGTTGATGATGACTTCCTTTGTCCGGATCATCATTGTCATGTCGATACTTCGTCAGGCCCTCGGAACCGGGCAAACGCCGCCCAATATGGTGCTGGTTGGGCTCTCCCTGTTCCTGACACTTTTCATCATGTCCCCGGTTCTCACCGAGGTCTACCAGAATGCGCTGGTCCCCTACTTGCAGCAGGGAATGAATTTCGACAAGGCGCTGGCAGCGGCCGAGCAACCCCTGCGCGGCTTTATGGTGAGGCAGACCAGGGAAGATGACATCGCACTCTTTATGGAAATGGCGCAAAAAGGGGAAGTGGCCGGATCAGAAGCGGTGGCCTTTACCACCCTGGTTCCCGCCTTCATCACTTCCGAGTTGAAAAGCGCCTTCACCATTGGCTTTCTTATCTATATCCCGTTTGTTGTCATTGATCTGATTGTGGCCAGTGTGTTGATGTCGATGGGCATGATGATGCTCTCGCCAATGATGATATCGATGCCGTTCAAGTTGATGCTTTTTGTCCTGATCGATGGCTGGAGTCTCATCATGGGATCGCTGGCAGCCAGCTTTGTTACTTCATGAGGAGCTAAAAATGGATATTGCTGCAGTGGTGGATCTGGGGCATCAGGCCTTGTGGATGACGGTACTTGTCTCGGCCCCGCTGCTTGGAGTGGCTTTGGCAGTGGGTTTGCTCATAGGCATTGTTCAGGCGGCCACTTCGATTAATGAGTCGACCTTGAGTTTCATCCCAAAGCTGGCAGCTTTGGCCATCACTTTGTCCATCGCTGGCGGCTGGCAATTGGGCGTCATGATGGACTATGCGCGCGGCCTGTTCCAGCGGATACCTACGCTGTTCCTTTGAAACCGATGCTGGAAACATCATGAATCTGCTGGCTGCGGATATCGTCGAACGGTTTTATACCTTTCTATGGCCGATGCTAAGGATCTCGGCCCTGCTGATTGCCGCCCCGGTGTTCTCGTTGCGAGCTTTGAATCTGAGGATTCGCATCCTGCTGGCTCTATCCTTGACCTGGCTGGTTTATCCGCTGCATCAATGGCCTAGCATCGACCCCATTTCAGCGGCTGGTATCCTGGAAATATTCAATCAATTGGCAATTGGCTTGTTGATGGGCCTGACGCTGCAGGTCGTCACAGCAGCCTTGTTGGTTGCCGGTCAGTCGATTTCCAATGCGATGGGCCTGTCGATTGCCAACATGCTCGACCCCAACCTCGGCAATGTGCCGGTGCTGGCGCAATTTCTGCTTATCCTCTCGACCCTGATCTTTGTCGGCTTGGGCGGACATGCCATTTTGCTCGGATTGGTGATCGAGAGTTTTTCAAGCATGCCCATCGGTAAGCAG
>Ga0163199_1001839_pt1 | contig 13108 bp, 6 predicted proteins | sample PL_2010_150m_FD_113537 | JGI IMG/M metagenome (GOLD analysis project Ga0163199, IMG submission 113537) | Freshwater microbial communities from Powell Lake, British Columbia, Canada to study Microbial Dark Matter (Phase II) - PL_2010_150m | ecosystem: Environmental > Aquatic > Freshwater > Lake ... | reverse complement strand
GAGCGTGGCTTCGTCAGCTCGCAGCCCGCCACCCAATGGGAGCACGCGCTCACCAGCGGCAACGGCAAGTTCGGCGCGCTCGTCTTCGGCCAGGCGCTCGACGAAACCATCGTGCTCAACCACGCCCGCCTGTTCATGCCGCTGCATGCACCGCTCCCGCCGGTAGACACGGGAATTCATCTCAAGGAAATCCGCCAGCTGCTGGCGGACGGCAAATACCAGCGGGCGGCCGATCTCGTGGTCGAACTCTCCCAACCGGAGGGCTTCGGCGCCAAGCGCTGGACGGATCCGTTTGTGCCGGCCTGCGACATCCGGGTGCAGATGGGGGCCGACGGCGCGGTCGCCAACTATGCGCGCTCGGTCGATTTCGCGACCGGCGTCGCGGCCGTGAACTGGACGGAGGCCCGCGGCGCTTTCCAGCGGCAGGTCTTCGTCTCGCGGCCCGACGACGTGATCGTGCTGGCGATCAAGGCGCCGAAACCGGGGGCGTTGGATTGCGAACTGCAACTGACTCCGCGCGCCCCGAAAGGCCAAGGGGGCTGGGGTGCGGAAAAGGCGTTCAAGGAGGGCATTGGGGAATCCCTCGCCACCGCCGAGACCGGCTGGCTGACCTACCGGAGTAGTTTACGCCGACGCTGGCCGGGAAGCCTGCAAGGCTACGAAGTCGTGGCGCGGGTGGTGGTCCGCGGCGGCACGAGCACGGGCGAGGGCGGCCGGATGATGGTACGAGGCGCAGACGAGGTGCTGGTGCTGAGCCGCATCGAACTGTTGCAGGATTATTCCCGGTCGAAAATTCCGGCGCTGAAGGCGGGGTTGGCCGAGATCAAGTCCGACTTCCCCGCGCTGCTCGCCCGCCATGCGCAGGTGCACGGAGAGATGTTCAAACGCGCCAAACTCGATCTCGGTGGCGCGGCCGACCGCGAGCTCACCGCGGAGGAGTTGCTGGCGAAGTCCCGCGACGTGAAGTACCTCCGCGCGCTGTTGGAAAAGGAGTTTGATGCGGCCCGTTACGCGGTGATCTCCAGCAGCGGCGAGCACTTTCCCAACCTTCAAGGCATCTGGAGCGGCACCTACGGTCCCCCGTGGTCGGGTGACTTCACACTGAACGGCAACGTGCAAAGCGCGATCGGCGCCAACCTGTCGGCGAACCTGGCGGAGTGCCTGTTGCCGTTTTTCGATTTTCTGGAGGCGCACTTGCCCGAGTTCCGGACCAACGCGCAGCGGCTGTACCGCTGCCGCGGGATCCATGTTCCCTCGCGCGCCAGCACACACGGCTGGAACAACCATTTCGACGGCACGTGGCCGATGACTTTCTGGACCGCGGGCGCGGGCTGGATGGCGCAGTTCTACTACGACTACTATCTCTATACCGGCGACCGGAAATTTCTCCGTGAGCGGGCCCTGCCGTTCATGAAGGAGGCCGCGTTGTTCTATGAGGACTTTCTCGTCCCGGGACCGGACGGGAAGCTGGTGTTCAGCCCGAGCTATTCGCCGGAAAACCAGCCGGCGAACAGCGACTCGCAGGCCTGCATCAATGCCGCGATGGACCTCGGCGTCGCGCGGGAACTTTTCCGCAACTGCATCGCCGCCAGCCAGGCCCTCGGCCTCGGGGCCGACGACATCGTCCGCTGGCGCGCGCTCGCCGCGAAGCTGCCGGACTATCAGATCGGCCCGGACGGCGCGGTGAAGGAGTGGAGCACGCCCCTGCTGGAGGACAACCAGGCCCATCGCCACGCCTCGCATCTCTACGAACTCTTCAGCGGTCTGCCCGACGAAATCGCGACCGACACCCGTCTGCGCACGGCGTTTTGCGTCGCCCTGGAAAAGCGGCTCGATGTGCGCCGCGCGGAATTCGCCCCCAGCGGCAAAGGCCCCAAGGGTCGGCCGCCGGGAGAAATGGCCTTCGGCATCGTCCAGCAGGGACTGGCGGCCGCGAGCCTGCGCAAGGGCGAGGCCTGCGGGGAAATCGTGAACTGGCTCTCGCACCACTATTGGCGGCCTAACCTGATGACCACGCACAACCCCAACCAGTATTTCAACGCCGACCTCTGCGGCGGCCTGCCCGCGCTGATCACGCGCATGCTCGTGGATTCGCAGCCGGGCTGGATCGACCTGCTCCCGGCCACGCCCCGCGACTGGCCGGCGGGGAAGATCGAAGGCATTCGCGCCCGCGGTCAGATCGAGGTGCGCCTGGAGTGGAATGGGGACGGTGTGAGGGCGGTGTTGCGGTCGGATATCGCCCAGACGGTCGAGGTGCGCCTTGCGGGCCGGAGCGAGCGCGCGATCGTCTTGCCGAAGGATAATGACGTAGAGGTGTTTTGGAATGACCAAGGGCCGTTGCAGAAACCGCCTACGGCTGCTCCCGGATTGAATCTGGATTCCCTGCGTAATCCTGTCTGGACGGCTCCGGACAATCTCCGCGATCCATCCGTGTTCAAAACGTCTGACGGCTACCGGTTGTTCTACTCGCGCTACACTGTTGGCCCGTGGAGCAACCCGGCGAACTGGGCGGTCGCCGGTGTTTTCACGAGAGACTTCGTCCGCTTCGAGCACGACCGGGATCTTTCGCCGAAGGGTTTTGCTTCGCCCGGCGATGTCGCGTCGTGGCACGGGCGCTGGCTGTTGCCCTACCAGAGTTATCCCGCCTCGCCGGTGAGGTTGTGTTTCAGTGAATCGACCGATCTGAAAACGTGGTCCGCACCCAAGTTCTTTCTCGAAGCCGCCGCCGAGTTGCCGTGGAACACCGCGAGGCGCGTAATCGATCCGACCTTCGTCGTCGATGGCGACACGCTGCACTGCTTTTTCGTCGGCTCGGCTTCCCGCATGAGCGCCGCCGGAAAACCCATTCGCGCGAATCTCATGGGCCATGCCCGCACCCGCGACCCGCAACTGCAGCAGTGGGAAATCCTCTCGCGCGAAGCTCCGCTCATCGGCTGCTCCGCCACGGCTCCGGACGGCGTGGAGAACACGATGATCATCCGCACCGGTGATAATTGGACGATGATCTACAGCGAGGGCCTGGAAGACCAGCACCTCGCTCTGGCGAGTTCGTCGGATTTGATCCAATGGAAGCTCGAAGGCCCGATCGAGTTTCCCCGGCAGAAATGGATGGCGCGCAAGTTCGGCGCGCCCTTCGTCTGGCGGGACGGCGACCAGTGGCTGATGATTCTGATGGGCACCAACGGCCAGGATCGCACCACCTTTGGCCTACTGACCTCACCGGACGGCCGGCGATGGACGCCGCTGGCCGAGCGCTAGCCTGCTCGGGAGCTGGATCGGAGGTCGGGCCGGGCCGGGTTTCCGCATCCACCGTGCGCCGGCCGCGATTCAATCTCACCGTCTCGTCCGGACCCGCTGCCCGGCATGGACTGGGCCGGGGCCGCGCCGTAGGGCGACACCGTCCTTTCACGGCGCATCCGATTGCTGCCATTGATGGATGCGGTCGCTAACTTAACGAGATGACAGCGACGCCTCCGGACCGTAGCCTGGCGCTTGAGGAAAAGGTCGGCCAGCCTCCGCAATGACCCCGAGTTGAAAGCACTCTTTGCCGGTCCGAAAAATTCCGCGCCGCTGTGACAGATTGGCTCATCCCGAAATGCACCGATATTGGGACAATGAAACTCCGCGCGGCTTAACCTCGTAGGGAGTTCATCCCGAGCGGGGGGAGGATTTTGGCACAGCCGATTTTGGCGATTTTCCCGGCTTTTTGTCGGAGAGAGCGATACCTGAACCGATCGGATTGGGACACCGGTGTAATTGGACCCAGCGCGGTTTCAAGCCAGACGACTAGGCGCGGTCCTTTGTTCGGCAGGACTATGATCGGCTTCACGGAACCCTGCGAAAAAAACTCCGCTAGGCGCTAAACCCGCTGCTTGAACCGCTCAGCTAGGCCGCGTGACCTGTTTGCGTCCCCTATTCCGTGCGCTTCACACTTCATAAGATACGCGAATTTGTGCGCGCGGCCGCTCATAGACGGCAAAGTGTTGCCGATAGGGACGAGTGCTATCGCGCTTTCTTCAGCAACGCGACAAGCTTCTGCAACTCCCATCGCAGTGGCGACCGTACTTCGCGAACAACAACCAGCAAGAGGACAGCCAGGGGCAGAAGTGGACCGGGTGTCGCGCTCGCCAGTTACCCGCTAGTACCCCGGACCGAGCCGGCACGCGCGCGAGCATTAATGAATAACGATTCGCTCCTTTTATCCATGATACCTTATGAGCACAAAAGCCCCGAATAAGAAAACTCGGAGGGCTCGAATTCTGATGCCCGTTGGGTTCGCCCCCAACACCAGTTTCGACCTTGAAACTTGGATCTTAACTTCCCGCCTATGTCCGCTTGCAGAGGACTACCTCACGGGTGCTCTCGCGGGCCCATCCCGATACCTCTCGGGTTACGTTTCACACACGATACACTACCCGTGCGCAAAGCTGGGACTCACGATCAAGTTCGAGAGTCGTAACTATGAGTATGCATTCGGGCTTCAATGCATCTACCGAGCGGACGTGCTCTACGCATTTGAACAACCTCCGCAGCAAAAGATCAATTTACCGAATGGCGGATGGATCAAATATACGCCCGACCTGCTAGTGATTACGCCAACCGGTGTTGAAATCTACGAAGTCAAGCCGGCCGAGACGTTCGCGAATCAGATTCTGAAAGGGCGTCGGGTATACTTCGAGGAAAACGGCCGCTACCGATCAACCATCATCGAAGACCACTTCGCGAAATGGGGCTTTAAGTTTCAGATCATCACGGAACACCAAATCGACCCGAAATTTGTCCAGGCCGCCAACGATCTGCATCCCTATATCGCCGGGCATCCCCAAGAACCGATTACCGACACCGAGCGCGAATCGTTTCTGGTGTGGGTGGAAGAAAACCCTGGTCGCCGGTTGGGCGAAATGTCCGTTGTGCCAGCCCCGCGCCGCACTGAAATTGCCCAGTTCTTTATCGCTCAGGGGAAGGTGTTCACGTCCCTGAGTGAACTGGATTTCAAGGAACCCGATGGAATCAGGTTATACCCGACGCCGCAGGACGAATTTGCGTTTCACTTGTACTTGGATGAAGCGCGGCCACGACCGACTGACCTCGACGACCTCGGGTACCGCCTAAGTGTCGGGTCGTTGGTTGAAATCTCCTGGAAGGAGTACAAGGTCACGCAACTTTCAAAGACCAAGATCCAACTGCAGCCGCTAAAGGGCGGAGATCCGCGATTGCTGTCTCACCGCGAACTCCTCGATCTAAAACCGCGAATCGGCGGATTCCTGCACGCAGACAAGACCTTCGAAACCCTTTTTCACGAATCGCCGATTGAGTACCGTCGCGAATACAGCCGACGTAAACAGGCGGTCAAACCGTACTTGAAAGGTGGAGTGCGCGATGGACACAGTCCGGAGGATCGAACCGTCCGTCTATACCGGGATAAATTCATCAAAGCGGAGTACGCCGGACTCAGTGGGGACGAGGCAATTTTCCCTAAGTTTCCTCAATCTGGGCAGAAGCCCCATGAGTTATCCGAAGCGGTATCCACCGCGCTCGATGAGCTCATTGAAAAGCACGTTCTCGATCCTAAAGACTGCAGCGCGACGTGGGTGTGGAAGCAATTGTGTACGAAGTTCAAGGAGGACGAAATCGGCGTTGGCAAACGAACGGTTCTTCGACGCATTGCCAAACTCGATAAGTACCGGAGAAGGCGGGCTGCAGTTGGGAAAGCAGGCGCGGCAGAGTACGAGCCCGTTTACGGTGAATCGGAGACAACGGGCTCACCTCACGGTCGTCGCGCGTTTCAACGGGCACACGTCGATTCTACGCCGCTCGATATCGAGCACCCCGAGGATAGTCAGCAATTTGTTGCGCACATGAAGGACGCGTACTCTAGCAAGTTGATAGGCCGGGTGATCACCGCCGAGCATCCGAGCGAGCTTACCATTCGCGCGCTGATACTCGACTGTGTGCGTCGCTACGGTGCTTGCCCCGCGGAGATTACTTGCGATTGGGGGCCCGAGCATAGATCGGCTTGGCTCCAGAAGAGCCTCTCCACATTTGGGGTAATTCTCGACTACCGGCCGAAGCGCCAGCCACGCCCAGGCGGGCCCGTGGAGTCGTCATTTGGTGCTATGGTTCGCACGCTGTACCACAATCTGCCTGCGAATAAGCAAAACTCCGGCGAGGGTCGAAAGCTGGCGCGGGCGCTGGGCGCAAAGAACTTCGCGCTACTGAGCGCAAGTGACGTCAAGGAGATGCACGAGGCCTATTGCACGCTGAATGACGACATTCCATCCGGCAACAATCCGTCGCCTAATACGCTTGAAGCGGTCTCGTTCAAAAAATACGGCCCACCGCCTCGGCAGTGCCCTACGGTCGAGGAGCTGCAGTTGCTGCTGCTGCCGTTTGTGGAGGGAATCCGTCGAAAGGTTTCGAAGAGGGGAACCATTCGGTGCAACGGTAAAAACTACGGTATCAAGGGGGAGCAAAGCCCACTCGGAAAATATCGTGAGAAGTACGTCGACGTCCGCTGGGTGCCCGAGGACGATCGGTTCGTCTACGTTTTCGTGCCAAAAACCCGAAAGGCGATCCGCTGTTGGGATATGACGATCTCGAGGTTGACGCCCGACATCGTCGATGCCGCGATCGCGATGGATGCCGCCAAGGCCGAAGAGGTTTCGGTTTCGGACAAGACAAACGCGTTCATTGGCAAGGTTAACGCCATTGTGAGTGGTGCCCAGAAGCGAAAGCGGGCCCGTAAGAAGGCGAATGTGGTGCCTTTCCCGACCGAACCGATCAAGCCCACGCAGGACATACCAGTGTATGGCTTCAAATAATACTATGACACCGGACCAACTTAGCCTTTTGCCCGCTCAATGCGCGGCGATTGGGGCCGCTCTGAACAAAATGCGCGGCGGCAAGATTTCTCCACCTCCCACGTTTTCGGCGTTCATCCGGTTGCTAGGGAATAAGATGATCGAACTGCCTTCGGGCTTTGTGATACTGGCCGCGATTCCAAATACCTGTGCGACCAATATCGTATGCGATGAAATCAAAGGGTTCTTTGATGCCCGCTCATCCGCGGGTGTAACGAAATGCCGCGTCGGTGTACTGCAGCTTCCACATGTCTTTGGAAGACGGTTCGAGCGTGACATGCTTGACGTGTATTCGGAAAGGGAGGTGTCTGCACTAGCGCAGCAAAACGCACCTCAGCGCCAGCCCGAGACTGTTCTTTTGAACTCTGCGAGTACGCTTCAGATAATAAACGGGATTATTGGGCAAAGGGAACTGGACTATTACGTCGTGCAGAACGCGCAGTATATATTAGCGGGATACGGGAACACTACTGAGACGGTCAATCGGCTCCGGTTCTTCATTGAAGCTGCGCGCGCAACGCGAAAAACGCACGTTTTGATTGCGAATCCTATCGTCGTCAGCGATTGGTTGGAGCACCTTGAGATCGAGCACGAGGTGGCACATTGCTGGCTGAAGCCCTATTCACGGGGAAAAGACTCGTTCCTTGAGTTCCAGGGAATTCTGGGGGGCTACGACGAAGCAATTCCGCGCGCTGATGGCTTTAAGCTTCTGGATCAGGCAGAAAACGTGTTCAAAGTCGTCTGCGGTTGCCCTTACCGATTGAACAAGTGGGCCGTGGAGACCCTCATTGGCGTGGCCAGCAGCGGAAGGGATAAGGTTGGCTGGACAGATTTTGTGAACCATGCGCCGAACGACAGGGCCCGCAACAATGCGCAGGTGGAATTCACGGCCATCAAAATGGCGACCGATCCAGCGAAGCCCCTGCTAGTCCCACCTACGGAATTGGGAGGAAGGTTGGAGGGGGAGGAGCGGTCGAAACGCTCGACAAAGCCCGGCCAGCGCGCCCTTGGTCGTGATGACACCTCCCAGGATACTGCCGCTTGAATTCTGACAGGTTGGCGCCCACATCGTCAATGCAGCGATGGCGGCCCGTCCGTCTGATTGATTACTGACCTCGGTCTATCTCGGGGTCACTGAATCCAGCGCGTCGCAGATGGAATCGATACCAGCTCTTCGTGTACGGCTCCTTGCGTGCGCGCGAACGTTTGCGCGCGAGTGCGAACTGCTTGGCCCATCGAAAAAGCCTAGGCCTCGAGTAACGATTCTGCGTCGCCCGCCGGCAAAGCGGCAGGAATGCCTTGCCGGGCGGCCATTCGAACGGATGACGGAGAAACACGTGCAGGAGTTCAGGCGGGATTGGCGTTTTCGGCCTACCGCCGGCCGGTGCTGTTGGAATTCCCGTGAGCCCACGTTTGTCGAAACGCGATGCGAAGTGATAGATCGAAGAGTAAGGCACGCCCGTGCGGGCGATGATCGTGGAAACAGCGATGCCAGATTTCTTCAGCCATAACGCGTGGAGATGACGTTTTCGCTCACCGTCCGGCTCACGCTCCATCTCCGCCCGGATCAACTTCAGCTGTTCGGGAGAGGCGATCTTGCGAGGTATTTCGGGCCGAGCCACGGCGAGAAGATCAAAACCTTAGACACGAAGTGTCCGTAAATAGTTATGTGGATATGCGGTGGTGAGATGACAGTCAAGGCCGCGACATCCGAAAAAATAGATTTCTCGCCCCGACGCGATTGAGGCCAAATCTACCCAACCGCCATGTCGAAGCGGTTGATCCCCATAGCCGGATTTCCGGCGGTCCGAATCATGGGGCTCGTTTGGCAGCTTCGGTCGATGCTGCATCCGTCGTCAGGTTTGCGCCGGCGCGCCGCCGGCGATCCTCTGGGGTTTATTCCGAAGTTTGGCGCGAAGCCCGCGCGCAATCCGTGCGCCCACACCGCCTACCGAATTGCGCGGTTCTGCCGCGCCATCCTCCCCACAGGCTCAAACCAGACGCCACTGATGAGTTCGCCGACGACTGGGCGATCCCACGCCCACCGCTTTGCAAGTCGATGACCGTGGTACCACGAAGGTCCCTCCTTTGTTGCGCTCAGAGTCCCGGACGCGACGGGGCGAAGCATTTTGAATAACGACAATTACTCCAGTGATCGCCCATCGCACCCTGATCGCGCGTCTGCCCTCAGCACCAATCGCAAATTTTGCCAACGACCCAGCCAGCGAGGGTGAACGAACAACCGACTTTCCAAGCAAACAACCACCTCCATGACAACCAAGCCCAACAAGGATTTGAAGAAGATCTCTCAAAAACCGCGCATGCTGATGCCGGTGGGATTCGCCCCGATTAACAACTTCGATTTAGAAAAGTGGTTCCTAAACGCGCGCTTGTCACCCGCCGCCGAGGAATATGTCCGAAAAGCCATTGAGGCGCCTTCACGACATCTCTCGGGAGTGGTATCTCATACCATTCACTACCCTTGCGCAAAATTTGGTCACACGATTAAATTCGAGAGCCGCAACTACGCCTACCCTTTTGGGCTGCAGTGTATCTACCGCCACGACGTGCTGTATGTTGTCGAGGAGACCGGCCAGCTGAAGATTAACCTACCGAAAGGCGGATGCGTCATCTACACGCCCGACTTGTTGGTGATGACCGAGCACCGGATAGAAATCTACGAGGTCAGGCCGGCAGACACGTTGGCCAATCACGGCTTAAAGAAAAAGGGTATCTTCCATGAGGAATCCGGGAGGTATCACGGGCCGGTGATAGAGGCTTTTTTCGCGAAATGGGGTTTCAAATTTCAAGTCATCAACCAGCGCGAAATTCATCCAAATTTCGTTCAGGCTGCGCAAGCCCTCCATCCTTACATCACCGGATACCCGAAGGACCCAATTACCAACTCCGAACGAGAGACCTTCCTAAAGTGGGTCGAGGGTAACGCGGGCCGGCGCTTAGGAGAAATGGCGGTGCTCGCTCATCCGCGGCGCTTCGAAATCGCTCAATACCTGATCGCTCAAGGCAAGGTCTTCACTTCGCTCAGCGAGATTAACTTGGAGGAACCGAACGGGATTCGCCTCTATCCCACGCCGCAAGACGAGGCGGCTTTTCACCTTTATCTTGACGAAGCGAGGCCGCGCCCCGCCAACTTAGATGAACTTGGCTACCGGCTCTGTGCGGGATCGCTGATCGAAATCGGTTGGAAGGACTACCAAGTGGTTGGCCTGACAAACAAGCATGTCAAGTTACGCGCGGTCGACGATCAAGAAGTTCTGGAGCCGCTTACCCACCGGCAATTACTCGATCTCAAACCGCGAATTGGGCGCTTCTTGGCGGCGGACAAACTATTCGAGACCTACTACCACAATTCAGACCTTGAATACCGTTTGATGTATGCGGCACGCAAGCAGTCGATCAAACCGTATCTGAAAGGCGGCGACCGTGAAGACGAATCGCCCGACGACCGAACGATCCGGTCTTATCGCGACCGATACCGCAATGCCGAAAAAGATGGTCGGAATGGGGATGCGGAGATTTTTCCGAAACTCGGAGACTGCGGAAAGAAGCCAATAGCGCTATCACCCAAGATCCAGGAGGCGTTCACCGATCTTATCAGCAAACACATTCTTAATCCGGAAGAATGCACCGCGGTTTGGGTTTGGCGACAGCTCTCGGAAAAATTCTCCGCCGACGAAATTGGCCTCAGCGAGCGAACGATCCTGCGTCGTATCGAAGCCATCCCTTGTCGCTGGTTATTTCAGCCGGCAACCCGGCGGCGACGAGTTCGTCGCGCACTGCGGCGTAGGTGGCCTCGGCCCAGCCGAGCTTTTCCCGGAGCAACGAATTGCCGATGGCCGAGCCATCGGCGGGAATAAGGGCGAGAAGGGCAGACTTTTGAGGTGAAAGCGGTGCAGTCATGCTAAGGGGCGATGGTTGCCAAACAACAATCGTTTGGCCGGTGGATGACGAACCACAAATTTAAGCTGCACTGGATTTTGCCATCAGGTCGATACATGGACGGGGGCCGATGGCTTACTGGATGTTGACCACGAATGGTCCACTTCGTGCGACGCAAACTCCGTTCCGAACGATGAAACACTCAACCCAGTGACTGCCGGTGTAGAGCGTCTGCTCATTGCGGGAAATGGATTTCACCGTCGTGCTTTGAAGGCCGCCCGCTCCGGCAGACGAAGCAGCTTCAATTTTGCCACGTCTGGCTACCGCAGTGATCGCTTCCTTACCTGTGTTTACGACCTGCCAATACGCGGTGAAAGGGTCGGGTGTATTTGTGCTCGCCGAAAAACGCAGGTAAAGGTGCTTCGCAATTGGGTCGCCGTCGCTATCGAACGAAGTCCCCGAGATTGAATTTGAAGCCGGTGCATGCCTGCCCGTGATCGTCACACCGTAGCGAAGATCGAGCGGCCACGGTGGCCGCTCCCGCCAGGGCACTGCAAATTGAGCGAAGGTGGAGGCGGACTTTGCAGAAGTCTCCTCAGCCTCCTCGGCATCATAATTCGAAAAGAAACCGTCACTTTTGAAAACCCAGTTCCACGCTTTGCGTGCGGCATCGACGTTGTTCCCCTCTTCGGTGTCCAACGCGGACAGCTTCTCCAACGCCTCGCCCAGCCGCTTCTCCAGGTCGATGACGTTTTGATCGGTTGAGGTCCGGGTGATGGCGGGTTTTCCCGGAATCGCGAGATTGAGAATCTGTTTGTTGACCTGAAGCCGATTGCGCAACCGCGTGAGCAGGTCACGAAACGCGACGTCAATCCTTTCGGAATATGGTCCCTGACACTCAGCGACGAGCATCGTCAGTTTCATGCCATTCGGCAAATTCCACTCCGTGTCGGGTCGGCTGCGGCAGAAGCGTTTCAAGAGTTGGATTACCTGACGAAACTGTGTGCCCCGACCAGGTGACGCGGTATTTCGGGTGGTGACCTGATCGCCAAACCAACGGTTTACGGCTGTCGGATCGGACGAAACCCATCCCGATTCACCGGCCAGTTCGCGAATCTCGTTTCCACTGGCGTCCTCGTGGACGCGATAAGCTGGAAAATCCACGTGGTGCTTTTCGGCGTCGGTATCCGCGTAAAATACGCGAACACAGTTTAAGTGGATCTTCGGCTGCCGATTAAAGCGTTTGTCCTTCAGCGCGTCTCGAACCTTTTCTTTCACCTGATCCGCCGAGAGTGCCGCACCTTTGGCATCAATGAGCTGGCTGCGTCGAAGGATGAGGCCGTCGTCGATGTCATACTCCTCCTCTTTGAAACGAGTCTGAATGACTGTCTGCATGGCGAACGAACCCTGTGGCCGGAAGCTCGCTTCACCGATGGTCACCCCGTTGATTTCTACAGGGAGTCGCGCGATTAACCGGTCGCGATTTGCCTTTCGGTGGGACAGCAGCGTGGCCTCAAAGTCGGCGCTGAGGCGCACTTTTTGATCCCGAAACGCTTCGATCCTTGCGGAATAGTCGAACATGATGCGTCTTGATCGTTACGAGCGGCTGAGTCGTTTGGCGTAAGCCATCCAATCAACGGCGGGCACTGTGGCCATCGACTGGAGTTTCGAGAGGAGACGAAACGCGAAGAAAGCTAGGGCGTTGTCATGCGGCCCGTAGCAGTAAGCCCCCGCTCCATCGAAGACGTCAAAGCTCGCGCCTTTGGCCGCAAACCCACAATCAACCGCGCGGTCTCCAGTGAGTGGCCCGTGGAGATGGCGAAAAGTATCGCCATTGAAGCCATCGGCCCACTCCACGTCGATGGCGAGAATGCCAGAAATTATTGGGAAGTGCGGCTTAGCTGGTAGTTTTCCACCTGCCGTATGGATGTCCACCGATGTGCGGTGCAAGCGGCGCACGGACTCAGCTTTGTCCGCTGCGTATTCGAGATAGGTCTTGTTGATCGTGGGCTTGCACTCGAACACCGCGTAAACTGCCTCGGCGGGTACGTAGCGATGTTTGTCGTTGTCCAGCAGTGCTGGCGTGTATTGGCGGTCGAAAACGACGATGTCGATTGAGTGGCTGACCGCGCCGTTGCTGTCGATGACGATGGCCTTTTCGACGGTGTAACGGTTCGGCAAGTATTTCCTGAGAAAGTCGATGAAGTGCTGTTCATTAACTTCGCCGGGATGTCCCTTGCGTCGTTAAAAGTGCTGGGTGGATGACAGCGTAAGGATTGGTTTCAGGGATTGGTGGATTGGCAAGGGTGATATACCTCGGGGAGACAAAGGCGGATGAGATGTCTTGG
>Ga0163199_1001838_pt1 | contig 13109 bp, 12 predicted proteins | sample PL_2010_150m_FD_113537 | JGI IMG/M metagenome (GOLD analysis project Ga0163199, IMG submission 113537) | Freshwater microbial communities from Powell Lake, British Columbia, Canada to study Microbial Dark Matter (Phase II) - PL_2010_150m | ecosystem: Environmental > Aquatic > Freshwater > Lake ... | reverse complement strand
GGATATTTCCCACAGTTCAGGTATGTCTTTCAGCGCAACGACAAAGCTATGGCGTGGCGTGGCGTCGTACACCGCCGAAACCCGTGAGGTGGTCTTACCATCGAGTGTGCTCGCCGGGTAGCTGCGCACCAGGTTCAGATCGGCGTCAAACAGCACCAGGTTGTTGGGCCGGTAGTTGGCCGCCATGACCCAGCGACCATCGCCCGACACCGCCACATTGCGCATATCCAGGCCAGCGCGCACCTCGGCCACCGGCGTCAGATTCCACAAGTCGTACTTGGTGACCCAACCATCGTGCGTGCCGAAGTAAACAAAACGCCCATCCGAAGTGAATCTCGGATCACCATGCAGTGCGCTGCGCGAGGCGAAACGGTGAAGGACTTCAAACCGGTCACCATCGACCAGTGACACATGGTGGTCACCGGCTTCGACGACGACAAACAGGTTCAGGGGGTCCGCTTGCCACTGCGGCTTTGGCGGCAGCGCTGCGGCCCCCGGCTTCTCGACTCTGGAAGAACGAATGCTCGCTTGGCCCCACTGCGGGGAAGAACCTGGCGGCCCATCAGTCGCGGCACCGGCGTGGAGTACGCCAAAGGCAAGCAAGAGGGGCACTCGCGTCATCGCGAGAAGGAACGAGGCGGCCATCGCTATGACAGCCCCCGCTGTGATGAGCTACGCAAGCCTCAATCAAACCCTACAAAGACAAGATCCACTGCACGGCAGTTTTCAGATCCGCGTCGCTGATCTTCTCGATCGGGTTGGGCGACATCGGAATCGGACCCCAGACGCCGGGACCGCCAGCACGCACTTTCGGTAGCATTTTGGCGAGCACATCCTGGCCCTTGTATTTTTTGGCAATGTCTTTCAACGCCGGCCCCACTAGCTTGGCGTCAACCTTGTGGCAAGCCATGCAGCCCGACTTGGTCATGATTTCTTCGCCGGTGGCGGCTTGCGCGCCGACGCTCAGCAGGGCCGCGCTGGCGACCAGCAGCAAGTTCAATGTCTTCATTTCAGTTTCCTTTGGTTTAAAGGAGCCGCTTCGGGCCCCGAGTCGTGAGTCTCAATCGGTTGGGGACAGAGCAAAGTTCGCTTCGCGTAACTCTTGGTCTGTCCCACAAGGTTTCAATAGACGTCGTGTTGCGTGTTGTTGACGTTGAATTTGCCGGTCGGTGTGATCAGTCGCGGATCCTTGATCACCGCCTTGAGCTTGCGTGTCTTGTCATCCACGATCACCAGGGCAGAGATCTTGTCTTTGGCGCTCCAAACCGAAAACCAGACTTCATCGCCGGCCATGTTGTATTCAGGCTGCACGATGCGCCTGGCACCATCGTCCTTGATGCCTGCCCAGTCGCCTATCGGTAGCACCTCGAAGCCCTTGTCCAGACTCTTGATGTTGAAGACGGCGACCGACTGTGACAACTTGGCGTCCGGATTGAGCGGCGTGTCAACCCACAGGTTGGTCGACTTCGGATGGGTCTTGATAAACAGCGAACCACCGCCTTGCGCTTTGACGGTCTCCACCACGCGCCAAGCCTGGTCTTTGTGCTTGACCGGATCGGTGCCGATGATGCTGATGGTTTCGTCACCCAGGTGGCTGGTGGCCCAGACCGGGCCGAACTTCGGATGGATGAAGTTGGCGCCGCGCCCAGGGTGCGGAACCTTGCCAACTTCAATCAACGCGGTCAGCTTGTCTTCCTTCGTGTCCACCACAGCGATCTTGTTGGATGCGTTGGCAGCCGTCAGGAAGTAGCGGCCGGTTGAGTCCATGCCACCGTCATGCAGAAACTGCGCCGCATCAATGGTGGTGATCTTCAGGTTCTTCAAATCCTTGTAGCTGACGATCAGGATCTTGCCGGTCTCCTTGGCATTGACAATGAACTCGGGGTTGTAGTGCGAAGCCACAATGGCAGCCACGCGGGGCTCAGGATGGTATTCCTGCGTGCCCACCGTGGTGCCACGGGTCGATTCAATGCGGATCGGCCTCAGAGTGTCACCGTGCATGATGACAAACTGGGGCGGCCAGTAGCTGCCGGCGATCGCCAGTTTGTCTTCATAGCCCTTGAACTTCGAAGTTTCAACCGAACGCGCTTCCAGACCGACCTTGATTTCAGCGACGTTGGTCGGCTCTTCCATCCACAGGTCGATCAGGTTGATACGCGCATCGCGGCCGATCACGTACAGGTAACGACCCGACGAGGACATGCGAGAAATGTGCACCGCGTAGCCGGTCTTGATGATCTTGACGATTCCCTTTGTCTTGCCATCAATCAGGGCGATCTCGCCTGCATCACGTAGCGTGACCGAGAACAGGTTGCCCAGGTCGAGCTTGTTCATCTTCTTGGTCGGGCGTTTCTCGGGCGGCACCGAAATTTTCAGCGAGGCCATCATTTCCTTCATGCCCCATTCAGGTGGTGTTGGTGGCTCGTGCTGGATGTAACGCGCCATCAGGTCAACCTGGTCGTCGGTCAACTCGCCCGACGTACCCCAGTTCGGCATGCCACCGGGCGAACCATACTTGATGAAAATCTTGAGGTATTCAGTGCCATTGACAATGGTCTTGTCGGTGGTCAGGGCCTTGCCTGTGGCACCCTTGCGCAGCACGCCGTGGCAACCGGCGCAACGCTCAAAGTAGATCTTTTGCCCGGCGGCAAATTCGGCCAGCGTCATCGGCGGCGCTTTCGGGTTGAGACTGTGCACCAAGGGCACGTTGCCCACCGGCGACGAATCACCGACCTGATAGGCTTTTTCCGTAGGCGCCAGCGGCTTTTCCTGCGCCTGCGCGCCAAAGAGCAGGGTCGACAGCATTGCTGCCGCAACACTAGCCAAGCGTAAGTTATTCATCAGTTTGACTCCATATTTTTTTGTAATCCAAATAGCAACGGTACTTATCGACAGACACGTAACGCGGGGCTGCAACACTTGTGTGCAGCCGACCCGATAATCGCCTGCTAACGTGAATACGTCCTTAATCTGACATAAGGATTAAGCAAGGCACGATGGACCCTCTCAGGGCGCTCCTGATTGCTCAGCTCAACCCATTTTGTTGGTCTGGACGCGCCAGCACCGGCGGTGCAATGGAGGTGGATGCGGGTCGACGACTCCGTTGCCCTGACCACTCCCGACCTTGCCCTGCTTCACAGCAGGTCGTGCAGGACGCTGGGATTGGAGTCGATCCAGCGAGCACGAAAATGCGCCCAATCCTGCTCGACAATGTCGAAGCGCGCATGCACAGTGTCGTCCCAGGGTACAAACAAGGGTCGTTCGGGGTAAGCGCTGCGCAAGGTCGCCAGACTCTGGTTGAATTCCTTCACCTGGTCTGGCAGGGCGGCGGTCTCGCTGGTGCCAATCGACAGCGCCATCCGGTGCGACTGCATGCGCATGCGCCCGGCTTCGTTCACAGCGGCCAAATCAGCCCCAGGCTGGCCGAGCGCGTCCATGCCACGCCGACGATATAGGCCACCGTGAGCAGCGCCCCCACGAACGCACTGCGCTGCACAGCGCGGCTGGCGCCCGCTCGCAAGGCCAGGCTGCCCAGACCAATGTACACGAGCAGGGCCACCACTTTAGCGCTTAACCAGTTTTGCGCAAACGGGTACTGCTGGCTCCGCCAAGCCAGGCTGATGGCCGCACCCAGTAGCACGGTGTCAACCAGATGCGGCGCGATACGCAGCCAGCGCCACTGGCGCCATGGCCATCCTGCGGTCTGACACGTGCCGCGCACAACAAACAAAGTAATGCTGATCGCAGCACAGCTCATGTGAAGATGGCGCAGGACGAGGTAATCCATCGCCCTATCCGTCCTTCCCATCGATGCGGGTCTGCGTCAGCCACGGCGCATAGATGAAGACATAGATGGTAAACGCCACGCTCCACGCCGCTGCCGCAGCGCTCAGCCAGACCAGCAGCAGATCAGGCCACAGCAGCGGCAGCAACACGCGCAGCAGCGCGGCCAGCGCCACCAGCACATAGGCCAGAACTTCAGCTGGCGCCACCTGCAAGGTGCGTCCGGTGTGGCCCCGGGCGGTGCGCGTGATCATGCCGATGATCAGGCCTCCGGTGGTACCCACGGCCAGGGCGTGCAGGCCCAGTGACGCCGCAAGCAGATCGATCTGCGCCAGCGCCAGCAAGCCCAGTCCGACCGGTATCCAGGCGTAGGACAGATGGAGAACCCACAGGATCGGGCGCTGCCTTGACAGCAGTGGCTTCCAGCGCCATTGGCGCCAGACATGAGCCGCTGCGGCCAGGCCCAGTGTCAGCGAAGCGATCCAGCCCGGCGCAGCGAGCACCCAGAGCAGCAGGCCCAGGCCGGTCAGCGCCAGGGCCGAGCGCTCCAGCCAGAGCAGGGCTGTGATTCGCAGGCCTGGGATGGCGCTCATGCTGAAGCCCGGAATCACGCGCCCGGCCATCACACATTCGACCATCACAATCACCGCCAGTGCTGCGTGCAGCGCACGGGTAGGTGCCAAATCCAGCAGCCCCAGAACCGACAGGTGAAAAGTGGCATTGGCTGCGCTGAGCAGCAGCAGCAGGGCGGCCAGTGGCAGATTGCGGGTATTGCCGGCGCGTAGCAGCAGACGGAGCAGCACCAGGGCGACGATCGGCAGCAGCAAGGTGTCGAGCATCGCGTAAACAGCATAGGGCGCCGTCAGCGCCGCGATTCTGGCGCTCAGCCACAGCAGCGCGAGAGCGCCAAGAGGCAGGCCGCGTGGTGTGGCCAGACCGGTCCAGGCCTTCACCGCCGTCATCAGAAACCCGATGATCACCGCCGAGGCAAAGCCCAGCAGCATCTCGTGTGCGTGCCAGAGCAGCGGTGACAGGGCCGGTGCCCAGACCCACTGTCCCAGGAACACCATCATCCATGCCGGGACGGCCAACGCCGCCAGCACCGCAGCGCCCAGGTAGAAGGGTCGAAAACCCAGGCGCAAAAAGGCGGTGCCCCGGGGTGCCGGCGCCACGGGTTCGAGGATCTTGAGCAGCGGAATGTGGGTCATGGGTTTGGATTCAGGGTAGGGGTAAACCGGAGCCGGTGTTCGGCACCAGATCGGCCAGCGTGACCCGGTCCAGCACCTGCAGATAGCTTTGCAGAGCCTGATTGAACACACCCTTCAGGCGGCAATGTCCGGTCAGTCGGCAGTCGTTGTGGGCTGGGTCAAAGCACTCCACCATCGTGAAGTCGGTTTCGGTCTGGCGCACCACATCGCCCAGCGCGATGTCTTTCGCAAGTTTGAGAAGCCGCAAGCCGCCGCCGCGCCCACGCGTGGTGGCCAGCAATCCCTGCTTGGACAGTTCGACCACAACTTTGGTGAGGTGGCTGCGCGAAATCTGATGCGCCTGGGCAATCTCGGTGATGGTCACGGGCTGCGCTCGCCCCTGGCTGGCCGCGCAATACATGAGCACGCGCAAGCTGTAATCAGTCCAGCTGGTGAGTTTCATGCGGGTTCCTTCTTGCAATAGGGTACAGGGCAGCTCCGGGGACGGGAGACGGCGAATCCGTTAAAGATTCATTTGTAATGAATTTTATCGGATAAAATGATAGGGCACTCAGGTCCGACTTGATATGGTGAAGAAGTTCCCGATCCACCCACAACAGCCCCAGCGAATCTGCTGGGGTTGCGACAGCTACTGTTCCGCCGATTCATTGAGCTGCGGCAATGGCTCGGAACGCACGCCGCATCCGGTCGAATTGTTCGGGGAGGATTGGCTCGACTGGGGCCTGGGTCACGACGAAGCCACAGCGCCGACCGGCGCCGTCCCCTGACGCCAGCCGAGGCTACAGACTTGCCAGAACGCTGGCCGCGACGCTGGCGATCTGCTCGAATCCCGCGATCAGCATCAAAGGCCTCGCTGCCAGTCGGGACGAAGGCGCGCCGACTGTGGCTGCACTATGGCCGTTCGCACCTGCTGCAGCAGACGCTCTTTTTCAGCACCCAGCACGCCTTTGAGAACCAGCCAGTTGGAGGCGTGGTCACTGCGAAACACGGTGCGCTTCAGATCGAGCGTCTGCAGGAACTGCTCCATCTCGGAAAACAATTCCTGCTGATTGAGCGGCTCCCACTCGGGAAAGCCCTGACGAAAGCGCTGCTCGCCCTGGGGAAAACTCACCACCAGCGTAGCCAGAAATTCCGGCTGCGTGGCATTGGCCAGACGCGCCGAGTTCTTCGCATGCTGCCCGGTGAGCAGGCGACCGCCCAGGCCATTGAGCAGCATCACTGAACGGCTGACGCCCGCGGCGCCCAGTTTGTCCAGCGCCGCGCAGGTGCTCTCGAACGTTTCGCCCTTGTTGACTCTTTGCAGCACCTCGTCGTCGCCCGACTCGGCGCCGATATACGCCAGGTCCAGCCCGGCGGCGCGCAGTTCGGTCAGTTCCTGCACGGTCTTGTTGCGCAGGTTGCGTGGCAGGCAATAACTTGAAATGCGCCGGACCCGGGGCAAATGCTGTTTGATGGCCGTCAGCAGATCCATCAGGCGCCGGGTGGACAGAACCATGGCATCGCCGTCCCCCAGAAAAACCCGTTGCACGTCAGATGCATCAAGCTCGCCGCAACGCCGGATGCTGGCTAGCGTCTCCTGTTCATCCCGCGCGCGAAACTTCTTTTGCGGCGCGGTGTACATCTCGCAGTAGGTGCACCGGTTCCAGGAACAGCCGTCGGTGACCGGCAGGATCAGGGACTGCGCTTCGCTCGGCGGGCGAAAGACCGGGTTGACGTAACGGATCGGAAAGTCTTGCTTCACGTCGCCGATTGTCGGGCTTTGCGCACGGGCTTCTTGACGGGCGCTGCCCTGGCCTTGGCGCGCGAAGGCGCCAGCGCCTGCTCCAGCTCTGCAATCGACTCATCGGTGTAGTCCAGCATGCGCTGCAAGGCCGGCACCGAGCGGCGGCAGGCGATGTAGCCAAAGCCCAGCTTGTCGCCGTAACCGCTGATGGTGATGTTGAGCGCCAGGTACTGCGTCGGAATCGAGACCGGATAGACCTCGTCAAGCCGGGCGCCGTTCAGATACAAGGTCTCACGCGGTCCGGGGACGTTGGAAATGATGACATTGAACAGGGGGTGCTGCTTGGCGGTGCCAGTCACCATGGCTGGCCCCATGGGTGAAATCGAGGTGATGCCGTGCGCCAGCTTTTGCAGCCGCGGCATGCTGCGCAGACGTTCCTTGGCCTCGGTAGTGGACTGCACGATGCGCGCCAGACGCTTGAGCGGATCACGCAGATGGGTGGCCAGATTCGCCAGCAAGAGCGACACCTGGTTGCCGCCGGCATCAGTCTGGTCATGCAGCGATACCGGCACCATGGCAATCAGCGGTTTTCTGGGCAATTTGTCCTGCGCCTGCAGGTACCTGCGCAGTGCGCCAGCGCAGATCGCCAGTGTCACGTCGTTGACGGTGGCGCCAGTCGCCTCGCCGATGCGCTTCAGGCGCGACAGCGAGTAGGACTGCGAAGCAAAGCGCCGCGAACCTGATATCTCGACATTGAAGGGCGTTGGCGGCGCCTGAAAAGGCAGCGCCGCGCCAGCGCCGGAGCCAAGGCGCAGCATGTCCAACAATCCGCTGCCTATGCCCGGCAAAATCTCGCGCCCGGCGCGCGCCGCATTGGCGAGTTGGGTCAGCAATCCGGGTGCTGCCGCTGCCCGTTTGGACGCAGGATGTTTGGAGACCTTCTGCGCCCAGACCGGTGGCTTGTTTTCATCGGCGCGGCGCGACAGGCCCTCGGCCATGATCCGGGCACCGCTGACACCGTCAACCAGGGCATGGTGAATCTTGATGTAAGTGGCAAAGCGGCCGCCGGGCAAGCCCTCGATCACGTAGGCCTCCCACAAGGGGCGATTGCGGTCCATCAAATTGCCATGCAGACGCGACACCATGGCCAGCAGTTCGCGGATGCGTCCCGGCTGCGGCAAGGCCAGGTGGCGCAGGTGGTAGTCAAGCTCAAACTCCGCATCTTCTTCCCAATACCAAAGACCCATGCGCAAGACGGGACGCAGATTGAAGGGAGCCACGGCCGACAGGTGCCGGCTCCATTCGGCCAGCAGCGAGGCGACGTAGTGCGGGCCGGCGTCAGCAGGAGGTGAGTAGATGTTGAGGCCAGCCACATGCATCGGCTGGTTGCGCGTTTCCATCCACAGGAATGCGGAGTCCGTGGGACTGAGTGCTTGCATGGCCTGACTTCCTTTTGGGTTGACCGTTGAATGAGCGTGACCCGTCAGTCTACGCGCTCCACTGCCGGCATGCCCCACTGCCCCTTGAGTGCCGTCGCCTTGGGCCAGTAGAGCCGGGCGTTCAGCAGAAAAGCTTGGCCCGACTTGACTGGCAACCAGTTCTTCTTCATGTCACCCTCAGGCGGCGTGGCCTGCACCAGCAGATCCAGCGATCCGTCGGCGTTGAACAGCAGCGGGTCGCGGTCCCCCAGAGCGAAACGCTGCAGTGGGTTATCGATGAAGAAGTCGTCCGCACCATAGGCCGTGACCGACCAGAAGGCGTTCACCGGCGGCAACTCGCCGGCCTTGAAATGCAGGCGGTAGCGCTGACTGCCGTCCAGCGGCTGCCCGTTGGCATCCACGCGGGCGTTCGGATACATGGCATCGGCCGGCAGATTCGCACCGAGGCCGATCATGGCGACCACGGCGCGCGTGTTGTAGTCGGTGCCGTAGTTGCCCAGTGTGGCTGGCGGTGTCTGCCAGCCCCGTACCAGCGCAGGTGGTTTCTTCAACTCACTGGCAACTTTGAAGTCGGCGATCCAGCGCCCGAGCGCCACGCACCAGCGCTCCAGCACACCCCAATGCGGCGACTGGCCGGCGTTCAGGCCGATGCGTTCGAGCTTGAGCAGCATGGCGCCGTCCACTGCGGTTGGCGGGTTGTTCACCAGCAGCATTGAAAAGCGGCTGAAGAAAGTCTCGGTACTCATGGAGCGCATCTGCTCCAGCGGTGGCATCGGTCTGCTTGGCGCGGGTCGCCACCCGGCTGAGACCTTTTCAGCCGCACTGGGGTCGGCCTGCCAATCGCTCAGACTGCGCAGCTTGATGCCGTCCTGCAGGCGGTGCACCAGCGGGTAGTCGGCAACCCCATTGGTTTGCGTGCGCCCGATCAGCCAGACCATTTGCGTTGGCGCGCGCACCAGGGTCAACCCGGCTGGGACCGAGCCCTGCCAGAGCGGTCCTGCCAGCAGCAGCCGCGCGCCAGCAGCACCCAGCGTGCGCGTGCCGGGTGCGGCAAACACATTGGTCCAGGCGTCCATGAAGGGCATCACTTCATAGCGCTGGGCGCTGACCGGTATCTCGAACACCCAGGGACCCTGGGCCATGTCAATGAAGCCGCTGGTGTAGAGCGTATCGGCGTTGGGCCGGACCACATCACGGAAGTTCGCGTCCGGAAACTGGCGCACCCGGCGCAACTGGTTTTCCGGGCCTATGCTCAGCGCCGAGTTGCTTCGCGTCACGTCCATGATGACCAGCGGGTAACCAAAGAGGTAGGCCTCGGCACCGAGAAAGATGTAGTCGCGCTTGGCGTAAAGGGTGCCAACTGACAGCAGCAGCACCATCAGCAGGCCGAGCAGGATTCGCTTCATAGACGCAGCTTCAGTTCGACCAGTAACTGTACTCGTCGTCCGCGCTCTTGGCTTGGTCCAGTGTCTTGTCAATGTAGATCGGCGCCTGAATAAACGAGGGCCACATCGGTGGCGGCATGCCGGCGTGATGCGCCTGCAGCAGCGCCTTGAGTTGGGCCAGCTTTTGCGGCTGCGTGGCGGCAAGATTGTTCTTTTCAGTCGGGTCCTGCTGGAGATTGAACAGCCAGTCTTTCTTCGGGATCTCGGAGACGATCAGCTTCCAGCCTGCGTCCTGCACCGTGCGCATGGGGCCGTCACGCCAGAACAGAGGGCGCGGCGCTTGCTGGCTCGTCTCTTTGCCCAGGAAGGGCAGCAGGTTGACGCCGTCGATGACACGGTCCTTTGGCAAGATGCCTCCGGCTGCAGCGAGCACCGTAGGCAGAATGTCGATGTTCGACACCGGTGGCTGGTACTTTGTGCCGGGAACGATATGCCCAGGCCATTTGGCCACATAGGGAACACGCACACCACCCTCGAATTGCGTCAGCTTCCAGCCCCGGTACGGCTTGTTCACATCAGGCAGTCCGATGTAACCCGGTGCGCCGTTGTCGCTGGTGAAGATGACGATGGTGTTGTCGTCGAGCCCCTCTTCACGCAGGGTTTGCAGAACGCGCCCGACACTGCGATCCACTGACTTGACCATGGCCGCATAGACGCGCCGGCGATGATCCGTGATATTGGGCAAGGAGTCGTAATCGGCCTTGCTGGCCTGCAACGGGGTGTGCACGCCCCAGTGCGCCAGGTAAAGAAAGAAGGGGCGGTTCTTGTTGCGCTTGATGGCGGTGACGGCTTCGTCGGTGTAGTAATCGGTGAGGTACTTGCTGGGCTCAAACCATTTGCCGCCGTTGTAGCTCACGCCAAAGCGCATATTGGGCCAGAGAAATTTGTCGATCGGATCAAAGTCCTGCCTGGAGTTCACCACCGCGGGATCGTTTACCGGCAGATAGAGCCCGCTCTCCATGAACAGGGTTTCGTCAAAGCCCTGGTTGTTGGGCCGCATCTCGGGCGTGCTGCCGAGATGCCATTTACCGATGTGAATGTTATGGTAGCCGCGCGGTTTGAGCAATTCGGCAATTGTCTGCTCGGAGGGCGGCATGCCCAGATCGTTGAAATCCTTGACCTGGCTTGCCTTGTCCAGATCGACGATCGGTGGATGCAGGGGTTCGACATCAGCGTACAGTTTGCCCACGACGCGGCCCATGGCACCCGGGATCGGGGTGAACTCCAGGCCAAAGCGCCAGGGGTAGCGCCCGGTCAGCAGTGCGGCGCGCGACACCGTGCAGACCGCGGCACCCGCATAACCCTGGCTGAATTGAACGCCTTCGCGCGCGATGGAGTCGATGTTCGGGGTCGGTGCACCCTGCGCCGCATAGCCGCCGCCGTTGGTGCTGACGTCGTTGGAACCCAGGTCGTCGGCCATGATAAGGACGATGTTGGGCGGTCGCTCATTCACCGGTTTGTCGGCCGTGTTGGGACCGGCCATCCACGGCACCGGCTTGTTGGGATCACGCGGGTAATTCCAGTCCGTGTGCCAGCCCAGGGAATGCTGCAGGATCGTGATGCGGTTGACGTAAGTCAGCGCGGCAACACTGGTGAGCACAATGGCACTGGCGATCAGGGTTTTGCGCATTTTCATGGGGGTCGGCTCTCGTGGGCGGTCATGATCCGGCAGCTATCCAGAGCAGCCCTATCGCAGCAACGCGAGAAGGATGGCTGCCAGCAGCACCAGCAAACCCGCGACCAAACTACGCACCAGAACCAGGCTGACCAGCGGCTTGACCGGGAAAACATGCGTCTTTTCCAGCGCCGCCCACTTGTGGACGGTAATTTCCTGGGTCTGAACCGCCAGCACAAAACGGAGAAAATCTCGCCGACTGCGGTAGCGCACCATGGCGACGTAATGCCAGACATCAGCGCCTTCCGGCTCGATAAAGCTGCCACTGCGTCGGGCAATGAAGATCGGCAGACTGCCCTGGCGCAGCAAAGGCAGGATGATGGCTTTGCCGTAGCGCTGGTCGGCGGCCCGGGCATCATCGTTGTAGTGGTAACCCGCGGGGTACAAGGCCCGGGGGCGATGCCGCACCAGGTTTTGCATGACGAACTCCTCGCCATCGTCTTTGGCCAGCAGGCTGCGAATTTCCGGGATGATCTCCTTCTCGCTTTCGCTCAGGTTCATCTTTCCCAAGGCGTCGAAAAAAGCCTCGATCTCATCGGGCCGCAGCGGCTTGCCTTTGCCGCCGTACCATGCCAGAAACAGCAGGTAGAGCCCCAGCAAGGGAACGGTGATGCCAAAGAAGAGCGCCATTTTGAGAGATCTCCATGCCTGTCAAAGTCAATACACAAGTGTACGGTCGCGTCAGGCCTGGACCATCAGTGAATACCCGGAGCGTCAGGCTGGGGCCAGAAATCGTTCGGCCAGTCGGGTCCAGTAGGCGGCGCCTACGGTGAGGTTCTGGTCGTTGAAATCGTATCTGGCGTTGTGCACCATGGCACTACTCTCGCCGTTGCCAAGGCGCAGGAAGCAACCGGGCCTGTGCTGCAGATAGTAGGCAAAATCTTCACTGCCAGTCACAGGACCGAAAGGCGAAACGGTGTGCTCCGCTCCGACCAGTTCGCTCGCTACCTGCAACGCGAACGCGGTTTCGGTAACGCTGTTGACCAGCACCGGGCAACCCCGCTCGTAGTTGATCTCGACCGAGCCGCCATAGCCGTGCACATGCTGTGTCACCAGGTCGGTGATGCGCTCTTGAAGGCGATCGCGCACCTCGGGGTTGAAAGAGCGCACGCTCAAACCCATGCTGGCGCTCTCGGGAATGACGTTGGACGCCATGCCGGAATTGAGAGAGCCGATCGTCACGATGGCGGTCTGCGTCGGATCAATGTTGCGCGACACCACGCTTTGCAGCGCCATCACCAGGCTGCCGGCAATCAGGATCGGATCGACCGTCAGGTGCGGACGCGCCGCATGGCCGCCGCGCCCGTGGACGGTGATGAACACCCGGTCGGAGGCTGACATGAAGGGTCCGCTGCCAAACATGAAGGTGCCCACCGGGTAGCCGGGGTGGTTGTGCAGACCGAAGATGGCATCACAGGGAAAGCGCTCGAAAAGGCCGTCGGCGATCATGCACTGTGCGCCGCTGTCGCGCCCGGCTTCTTCTGCCGGCTGGAAAACGAGGTTGATGGTGCCGGAGAAATTTCGAGTCTTTGCCAGCTGGCGCGCGGCACCCAACAGCATGGTGGTGTGGCCGTCGTGACCACAGGCGTGCATGACGCCGGCATTCCTGCTGGCGTGTGCGCTGCTGTTTTCCTCCAGGATGGGCAGCGCGTCCATGTCGGCACGCAGGCTGACGCTGCCTGTGCCCTCACCCTGGCGCAAGCGGCCGACCACGCCGTGGCCGCCGATGTTGCGCGTGACTTCATAACCCCACTCACCCAGACGCAGGGCCACCAGTTCCGCCGTCGCCAACTCCTTGAAAGACAGCTCGGGATTGCGATGCAACTGGTGGCGGAT
>Ga0163199_1001836_pt1 | contig 13116 bp, 11 predicted proteins | sample PL_2010_150m_FD_113537 | JGI IMG/M metagenome (GOLD analysis project Ga0163199, IMG submission 113537) | Freshwater microbial communities from Powell Lake, British Columbia, Canada to study Microbial Dark Matter (Phase II) - PL_2010_150m | ecosystem: Environmental > Aquatic > Freshwater > Lake ... | reverse complement strand
GTTGGAGCATCTGCCGCATTTCTTGGGCCACTTGCAGCTGGCGCACTTGCTGCCGGGGCATATGCAGCTGTTCGTAAAAGTGCGGAAGCAAAGCGTGATCGTGGACTTGAAATGCGTCGAGAAGCGCTCGGTCTTGAGGCGGGAGACAAGAAAGCCGAAAAGTTGCGTGAAAATAATTATAGTTTGCTCAATGGGGCTGAGGCTGTTACGAATTTGAAAGGAATGAAAGGTGGAGAATTAACTGATGATCAGCGCAAACAATTGATTCAGGTTATTGGCTGTCTTGATCTTGAGAAATCAAATGGTGTTGATTTAATTAGCGTTGGAGCCGAAGAAGGTGTTGAATTGACCGATAAAGACAAGCGGGAACTAAAACCGATGGAACGGATCAAGATGATCATGACGAGAGGGCAGGACGATCCGGAAGAGTTCTACAAGCTATTGGGAACAAAAGAGTACAGGAAAGAGTTGGACCGTCAGTTCAAAAACGAAAAATCCAATTTCAAGATTGCCATCGTGGTGGATATGTGGCTAACAGGTTTTGACGTGCCCTTCCTCGATTCGATCTACATAGACAAACCTATCCAGCAACATAGCCTGATTCAAACTATTTCGCGGGTCAACCGAAAGTTTGAAGGGAAAAACAAAGGTTTGGTCGTCGATTACATTGGAATCAAAAAGCAGATGAATTTGGCCCTTAAACAATACAGCGAAGGAGACAAGGATAATTTTGAAGACATTGCCGAATCAATTATCGTTGTCAGGAATCATTTGGATCTGCTGGCCAAACTGCTGCACACTTTCGACAATTCAAAATATTTTAATGGCACTACCCTTCAGCAATTGAATACGCTTAACATTGCTGCAGAGTTTGTGCAGCAAACCAAGCCGTTTGAAACCAGGTTCATGGATATGGTCAAACGATTGAAAGCGGCTTATGATATCTGTTCCGGAAGCGAGCAACTGACTCAAACTGAAAAAGATTATATTCATTTTTATCTGGCAATCCGTTCAATTGTTTTCAAAATTACCAAAGGCAATGCCCCAGACACCGCGCAGATGAATGCCAGGGTGCGTGAAATGATCAAGGATGCCTTGCAAAGTGATGGAGTGGAGGAGATCTTCAAATTAGGGGATGAAGAAGAGACGGAACAAGACCTTTTTGACGAAGACTACCTGGCTAAAATTGACAAAATCAAGTTGCCAAACACAAAAATCAAATTGCTTCAACAGTTGCTGGCAAAGGTCATTGGTGAATTGAGGAAAGTCAACAGGGTCAAGGGAATTGACTTCACCAGGAAAATGCAGGTGCTTGTTGATCGTTACAATGAACGGGATGAAAACGATGTATTGCGAAGCGAAGTTTTTGAAGAGATGGCAGAGCAACTCACCAACATGATTTGGGAAGTACACAAGGAATTTTCTGCCGGTGATGCCCTGGGAATTGATTTTGAAGAGAAGGCATTTTACGACATTCTGAAAGAGTTGTGTGTCAAGTACGACTTCACCTATCCGGAAGATAAACTGATAGAACTGGCAAAGGCAGTCAAGGAATTGGTGGAAGGTCAGGCAAAATTCCCGGATTGGAACCGACGGGATGATATCAAATCAGCCCTGAAAGTGGGTTTGATTTTACTTTTGGACGAATTTGGGTATCCACCCGTTGAGAGAGATGAAGTCTATGTGGAGATATTTGAGCAAGCTGAGAATTTTAAGAAAAATCGAATGATTCAATGAAATATCTTTTCCCTCTACCCCAATGTCATCTTTCAAGTGGAGTCAGACATTTGTTTGAATTAATATCCAATTTCACGAATTGTCGCCAATTTCTGAAAAATAAGAAATCTCAATTATTTGATTATCAAATAATTGAGATTTGAAATGTAGCCCCACCGCGACTCGAACGCGAATCTAAAGTTTAGGAAACTTCCGTTCTATCCCTTGAACTATGAGGCCATATAAGAGTGCCTAAAGTATTTAGAGTGCCTAAAGTGCCTGGAGTTATTCTGTCGAGTTGATTGTTTCAAAAACAAAATGTTTTGTTTTAGGTACCATCTCTTGAACATTAAATACATCGCTCTTCTGAGGTCCTTACTCTAAGTACTTTAGGCACTCTAAATACTTTAGGCACTTCTACCTGTTAAAGGTCTCTGGCACATTCTTCAGCCGGTAGGCAGCCTCTTCCAGCAATTCGTTGGTTTTGGCAAAACAGATCCGGATCATCTGCATCTTCGTCTTCTCGTGCTGAAAAGCGGAGAACGGAATCGTGGCAACCTGGTAATCTTTGGCCAACTTCAATACAAAATCCGTATCGGCTTCATCCGAAATCTTGCTGTAATCAAGCAACTGGTAGATCGTTGATTTGGTTGGTATCAACTCAAATTTACTGCCGGAAAGCAATTCAATGAAATAATCCCTCTTACTCTGGTAGAATGCTCTGATCTCGTTGAAATCCTGTCCATGTTTTAAAAACTCGGCCAAGGCATACTGGGTTGGTGTATTGACGCTTAACCCTTGGTATTGCTGTGTTTTCCGGTATTCTGCCATCAGTTTATCCGGCCCGGCAATGTAACCGATTCCCCAGCCGTTGATGTTAAACGAGGCTCCAAATGAGGAAACTACCAGGCTCTTGGCAGCAAGTTCCGGAACCGATGCGGCACTGTTGAACTGATTTCCATCGTAGACAATGTTTCCGAATGTTTCGTTACTCAGTATCACCAGGCGGGTCCCGTTGGTCATGCGTTTGAGCTGATCCAGATCCTCCGGACTGAAAATCTGTCCCATCGGGTTTTGCGGATTGTTGATAACGATCATCTTGGTCTTGGTCGTAACCGTCTTCTTCACTTCATCCCAGTCGATCCGGTAATCAGGATGTTTTAGGGTGATGTAAATCGGACGTCCGCCAGTCATTTCGATCAACTGGGCATAGGACTCCTGAACTGGTTCAAAAAGAATAACTTCATCTCCTTCCTTAACAAAAGTGGTGATGGCTGTCGACATGGCCTGCCCGGGGCCTGCTGTGATGGTCAGGTCTGTTTCAGCCTGAAATTCAGTCTTGTTCTGCTTGTTGAACAGGTGAACGATAATCTCTCTCAATGACTTGACCCCTTCACTAGGTGAAAAATCATTGTTTCCTGCCCGCATGTATTTGTCAACCAGGTTAATCAAATCTTCCGGACAAGGAAGGCCTGACATAGGATCTACAAGGTTCGTTGCCTTGTACTCCTCTGCTAGCTCCGTCATTGTCACGAATGCATTTTTCCTCGTTGCCGGAAGTTTTGTTACTGCCATACTTAATTATTATCCTAACACAAAAGTACAGAAAAAAATGTGAATGGCAATTCAATCCCCAAAGATAGAATGGGTAAAAATATTTTAATGAGATGGACGGGAGAAGTGCGGAAATGAGAAACGAGAAACGGTAAACGAGAAGAGAGGGCTGGTTATCAGTAATATATAAAAAAGGACAACCTATCAGTTTGCCCGGTATTTTCATGAATATAATCTGATTACGAAAATAATTCATGCAGAACATCCAGTGATTTTACCTGAAGACGGATACCCAGATGAAGGGAGAAATAATCGATTATTTTTATTAACAGCAGGTTACGCATCGGGGATGTAAGGGCAATACTTCCAATTTTTTCGTAAGAAATGTTCAGAAATTCCGAGATAAAGCGACTTTCATCGGGGTTTAGCCAGTAGGGGTGAGGGGGTTTGTTTTCCGCAAAAATGCCGGAAGCCATATCAAAAAACTGGCGATCTTCAGCCCAATTGTTCCCTGGGGCAAATCCCATGTATTTGGTCAATTGAATCAAAAACGCAAGGTGAAAATTAGCTGCTCCCTCCCTGAGCAGGTCAAAAATCTGGAAAGAATGGCTCAGGAATTGATAGAGTTCGCTTCTGGCCTCCTCCTCTTTTAAAACTTTGTACAACAACTCGGCAATAAATAATGCCTGGGAGGATTTGACGATATCAAAAGGAACCGTTTGGTAGGGATGGCTTATTTTGAGCTCCCTGGCACGCTGCAGTTCTCTGCCCTGCCGGTGATCGACCTCCATCTCCAGCATAAAAAGTGGCTGCAGGAGATTGGCTTTATTGGTTGATTTTTTGGCATGAATTCCCTGAAGGATAAAAGTACTCCTCCCGAATGCTTCCGTATAAACCGTTACGATTTTCCCGGAATCACCATATTTGAGGCCATGCAGGACGATGCCTCCCGTTTTGAAATACATGATGTAAAGGAAATGAAAAACTAAAAATGAAATACCCATGAGACAATTTTCACACTAACCGAAAATGAATATCTGGGTATTCCATGCGACAGCTAAAAAACAAAATATTTACGCATGAAAAACGAAATGTGGAAGAAAATGTGACAATTCTGCATGGATTACTTGATGACCTTTGTAAAATCATTAATGAATCACCAACAGCTTAATAATCTTTGTATCCTTCGTTTGAGGTGAGCTGCAGAAAATAAGGTAAACACCAGTTGCAACCCTTGATCCTCCGGCATTTTTCGCATTCCAGACTGCACGGCCACCCAATGAAGAGGTGCGGTAAATGAGCGTACCTGCAACATCCGTAATCCGCACATCGGTTCCATCAGCCAAACCGTCGATGGTGACGTTTCCTGAAAAGGATTCCCTTACTGGGTTGGGCCAGGTATAAGCTGTGTCGAAGCTCTTCCGGCCTGCAGTGGCATCACTCCTGTAAGAGACTAATCCCCTGTCTGTTGCAAAGAAAACCTCACCGCTTTCTGGGACGATGGCAATGGAATGGATCTGGTCGGAGGGCAGCGGAGAATGATTGCTGTCGAAGTGATGCAGGAGATGGTCTCCCAGTTCGGAGAAAAGAAATACCCCTGACTGGGCAGTCCCGATCCATTTACGGTTTCCGCCGTCAACGGCTATGGCCGTAATTTTCTCTTTAGCCAGGATGGGTTTGAAAAGCCCGTCTCCGTCATCCAACGACGGCTGGATGCCGTAAAATTCGCCCGGATCAAATACCTTATCAGGATTGCCGTAAACAACAACGCCGGTATTGGTTCCAACCCAAAGTTGATTCGAGTTATCTTCTGCGATGGTCGAGATGCCGCTGAATTGGGTTACCAAAGTTGTTGATGCATTGGAAAAACGGCTTTGCACAGCCAATTTGCGGTACTGGTCGTCTGAAATATTCGCGGTAGTTCCCTTGATTTTAAAGGCAAATAATCCGTTGTCGGGAAGAACCGTCCATTTGGCAGAGGAGCCTGTCACGATGATTTCCCCGGTTGGGGAGGCAGAGAAATCCATCCCCGGATAGGGCAGCGGCAGAAAGGACCCGTCGGCCGAACGCGTTCCGAGCCTTGCTTTCCCGGTAGGGTTGGTGTACCAAAGGTTGCCTTGGGTATCAGATGCCAGTCCATTCACCACACATGATCCGCTTACGCCGCCCAAGCCTGAGTTCAACTCGTTGTAAATGGCAGAGACCCTGTTTTTTTGAAAAAAGAACAATCCCGAACCGGCCGAAGAAGCCCAATATTCATCTGGCCGGTCCATGTTGATGACCAATGATGTAAAAGGTTTCACAGACTTCAAGCCGGGATCGTCTGCCGCTGTGAAATTCTGCCAGCTGCCTGCCTGCAGGATAGATATACCTGCTTCCGGCATCCCTGCCTCATTGGAGGTGACAGTTGCCGCAAAAATAGCGTCCGGACCCGCTTTCAGCGCAGAAATCTGATCACTTCCCGGAGAATCAGGCAGGAAATGCTGATAGGAAGAGGTTGCATTCCTTCGGGTAAGGCCAAAACGGTGATCCGCGATCCATAGCTCCCCGTTGCTGCCTGTCAAGGCATCCCGCGGTTCTATCCCGGCTGAACCACTGCCGGACGAATAACTGTTGATCAGGGTGTTTCCGGTTTTGCCGGTGAGCCATACTTCATTGGCTGAAAGGACAATCAATCCGGTTGCGTGGCTCCTGATCCCCCGGATATTTTTTATTCCGGGAAACTGTTGCTGCCAGTTAGTCCCGTTGAAGGAGAGAATCCTGTCGTTACCCCGGTCATGGGTGAAAAGCAGCCCGTCTGATTGGACAAAGGAGGAGAAAGCTGCGTCGGATTGAGGCAGGGTGGTTTGTAGTTGCCAGTTCCGGTAATCCTGAAGGTTTGTGCCCTGTTTGGCCGATTTGAAGATTCCGCGGTCGGTGGCCACCCACCAGCTTCCGTCGAAAGAAGTAAGATCAAATGCGCTTCTTAAATCGTTGTTGGGGCCAAGATACCATGTTTCGGCTGCTTCTGCTTTTTGCACGTCAATCTTTACAATTCCGAATGCGCAGCATAAGTAGGCGAAATTGCCTTCGCAAAAGATGCGGTGAATCGTTTTGTTGGGAAGATCGGCCTTCCTGGTAAGGTCGGAAAAGTTAACGATCCGTTCATCTTGCAGCAGATCGAGATTGCCGTTTTCGTAACCGACCAGCAGGATATTTGAATTAGCCGAAAAGGCAACAGCGGTTATTCCAACCTCCGAAAGTCCTTCCACCTTCGTTTTAGTGGTGATTTGAAACCCTTCTTTGCCGACAAAGAAGATTCCGCCGGATGTGGCACCCACGATCGATTGAGGCGTTTCTGCCACGCAAATAACCGGTGTGAAGGATACATGGGCTTTCCATCCATCGAAGCGGCTCTGACCATTGATAAAAACCGGCAGCAAAAGCAGGATAGAAAGGTAAATTTTCATTACTGATCGGGTTAATGAGGATATTCCTCCAACAGGAACCGGACCAATTTTTGGACTGCCCTGCCACGGTGACTGATGCTGTTTTTCACATCGGCCTCCATTTCCGCAAAAGAATGGGCAAATCCATCCGGCCGAAAAATGGGATCATACCCAAACCCATCACTGCCACGTCTTTCGCGGAGGATATCCCCGTCGACACGGCCTTCAAAAAGGTATTCAACACCTTCCAAAACGAGGGAAATGACACAGCGGAAACATGCTCTCCTGTCCGGTTTGTTTTTCAGTTCGGCGAGCACTTTATCGATGTTGTCTTCTGAATTTCTTCCCTCACCGGCATAACGCGCCGAGCGGACACCCGGTTCGTTGTCCAGGGCAGCTATTTCGAGGCCTGAGTCGTCCGAGAAACAGTCGGTATGGAAACGGTCCCAGATGTAAAATGATTTCTGTGAAGCATTGGCTTCGAGGGTATTACCGGTCTCCGGAATATCATCGGAGCAGGAAATGTCACTGAGGCTGAGCAATTTGAACTCACCTTTGAGGATTTCGCCCAGCTCCCTCAGTTTGTGTGTGATGTTGGTAGCAAAAACCAGTTGATGCATAGCCTCTGTTATAAGATCGTTTTGGCAATTTGCCTGGTATTGTCCATGATACCGTAAGTGTAAATATGAAGACAGGGCACATTGTTGGCTATCAGGTCTTTGGCCTGATGTATGGCCCATTCGGTTCCCGCTTGCCTGGCTTCGTCGTTGGTTTTGCATTTGCGTACTTCATAAGCTAATTCTTCGGGAATATCGATATTGAAAATTTTAGGCAGCATGGTAATCTGGTTCATCAGGGACAGGGGTTTAATGCCCGGGATGATGGGAACAGTGATCCCTGCAGCACGGCAGCGGACTACAAAATCGTAATATTTTTGGTTATCGAAAAACATCTGGGTGACGATGTAATCTGCCCCGGCATCCACTTTCTGTTTCAGGTAAAAGAGGTCGGTATCGGGATTGGAAGCTTCGGCATGTTTTTCGGGATAACCGGCCACACCGATGCAAAAGTCAAGGGCTGCCTTGTTTTTCAGTTCGGGATCGAGGTATTTGCCGCTGCGCAGGTTGACAATTTGCTCCACCAGTTCGTTGGCATGTGTGTGGCCGTTTTTTTCCGGCAAAAAATGTTTTTCAGAGGATAATCCGTCACCGCGAAGCGCCAACACATTTTTGATACCCAGGAAGTTAAGGTCAATGAGCATGTTTTCTGTCTCATCCATGGAGAATCCTCCGCAAACCATGTGGGGAACCACCGGAATCCCGTATTTGTGCTGGATAGCGGCAGCGATGGCAACCGTACCCGGACGCTTCCGGACAGTTTTCTTTTCAAGTAATCCGTTTTCCAGGGGCCGGTATTCTATCTCATCGCGGTGGGTTGTCAGGTTAATGTAGCTGGGTTGAAATTCGATCAGCTCATCGATGGTTTCGTACAGTTTATCTGCCTTCTGCCCTTTCAGAGGGGGGAGCAATTCGAAAGAAAAGAGTGTTTTTTGGGAGGATTGTATGATATCTATGATCTTCATGCGCTGTTAATTGAAAAGTTGGTCATCACGGCAATTCTGCAAATATAGTTATTTAGAACCTATCTAAGTCAATTTTCGATTTTGGATTTTGGATTTTCGAATGCAGAACTCCGGTCCTTTGCTCCCTGAGTCTGGACTCCCTTGAGCTTGGCGAAGGGTCAAAGGGTCGAAGAGTTCCATAAAACCATGATCAATACCGGTACCTGAGCTTATTAAATGGCTCAAAGGGTTGCACGAACGACACAAAGTATTGTAATCAATTATTCGAAATTCGAACATTGTATTCGAAAATTATCTAACTTTAATGATTCTAAAATTCATCGCATGTCGAAAGGGAAAAAGCTTGAAAAGGCTGTAAGTTTTAACAAAGCAGGCTTAAAAACATCCATCATGGGCTTCTTTTATGAGGAGCCAACCTATGTTTTCAACTACAAACAGCTCTCGTCCAAATTGGGCATCAAAAATACGACAGGTCAGTTGCTGGTTAGTGTGGCTTTGCAGGAACTGCGTGACAACCAGGCTCTTGAGGAGGTTTCCAAAGGCCGGTTTCGCCTGAAGGCCAAGAGCGGAGGAACCATCATCGGGACAATTGAGCTCAACTACAAAGGATTTGGCCAGGTTTTCTGCGAGGAGCTGAACGACACGGTTTTAATCCAGGCACCCAACATGAACCATGCCCTCGACGGGGATAAAGTTAAAATCAGGTTGTTTGCCAGGAGGAAGAAAAGCGACACAGAAGGCGAGGTGGTAGAGGTACTTGAGCGCGGTCAGAAAACTTTGGTCGGGACAGTCGAGATCTCTAAATTCTCCGCTTTTTTGATTCCGACCAAGCGGATGCCTTTCGACCTCTTTATCCCGATGGATAAACTGAAAGGGGCAAAAAACGGTCAAAAGGCAGTGGCCCGTATTCTGGACTGGCCCGAAAAAGCCCGCAACCCGTTTGCCGAGATCATTGACGTTTTGGGTGATGCCGGTTCGAACAATACGGAGATGCATGCAATCCTGGCTGAGTTTGGATTGCCTTACAGATACCCCGAAAAAGTAGATGAGGCAGCGAACAAGATTCCGATGGAGATTTCCCGGGAGGAGATTGCCAACCGGCGGGATTTTAGGAAAGTGCCGACTTTTACCATAGACCCTGCGGATGCTAAGGACTTCGACGACGCCCTCTCCATACAGAAACTGGAGAACGGGTATTGGGAGGTTGGTGTGCACATTGCAGATGTGACTTATTACGTCCGTCACAATTCGATCATTGAGGAGGAGGCCTATGAAAGGGCGACCTCGGTCTACCTGGTCGACCGGGTGGTGCCAATGCTGCCGGAACGGCTTTCCAACGGGGTCTGTTCATTGCGCCCAAATGAGGAAAAACTCTGTTATTCGGCCGTATTTCAGCTGGATGACAATGCGAAGATTCAGAAAGAGTGGTTTGGGAGAACTGTTATCTTTTCGGACAGGAGATTCAGTTACGAAGAGGCCCAGGCGGTGATCGAAACCGGAGAAGGTGACATGAAGGAGGAAATCCTCACCCTCGACAAACTGGCGAAGAAATTAAGGGCCAGGCGTTTTGAGGGAGGCTCGATTGATTTTGACCGTGTTGAGGTAAAAATTGAGGTTGATCCTGCCGGGAAGCCTGTCAATGTTTTTTTCAAGGAGTCGAAGGATTCCAACAAGCTGATTGAAGAATTTATGCTTCTGGCCAACAAAATGGTGGCGGAACTGATCGGGAAGCCGGGAGTCAGGAAGAAAGAGAAGACTTTTGTTTACAGGATCCACGACAAGCCGGACCCGGAGAAATTGGACAAATTCAACCATTTTATCAAGCGTTTCGGCTACGGTATCATGACCAGTTCGCCTGCAGCGGTGTCGGAATCTATGAATCAGTTGATTAACCACGTATCCGGAAAGAAGGAGCAGAATGTGATCGAAACGCTTGCCATCCGTACGATGGCCAAAGCAGAATATTCAACCAGGAATATCGGCCATTACGGATTGGGCTTCGAGTACTATACCCATTTCACCTCTCCGATCCGCAGGTATCCGGATATGATGGTTCACAGGTTACTCGACAGGTACTTGCAGGACGGAACTTCGGTTGCGGCCAACAAGTACGAGGAGATGTGCAGGCACTCATCCGACATGGAAAACCGTGCCGCCAATGCCGAGCGGGCTTCCATCAAATACAAACAGGTGGAATTTATGTCAGATAAAATCGGGCAGCAATACAAAGGCGTCATTTCAGGTGTCACCGAATGGGGCATTTATGTCGAGATTGAAGAGAACAAATGCGAAGGGATGGTTCCATTGCACGAGCTTACAGATGACTTTTACCAGTTCGATGAAAAGAATTACTGTATTACCGGCAGAAGGACGCACAGGAAGTACCAGTTGGGCGATGAGGTCGAAATTGAGATACTCAGGGCCAATCTGGAAAAGAAGCAGCTTGACTTCAAAATTGTTGTTTCTTGAACAAAATAATTATATTTGGTCAATAATGATGACAAACTAACTATGGCGAACGAAAATTTAGGCACAAAAAAAGATGCGGTTCGGGAGAACATTTTAACCATCGCACAGGAGATTTTCAGCAAATTTGGTTACAAAAAGACGACGCTTGACGATATTGCCAATGCTGTCAGAAAAGGGAAAAGTTCTTTGTATTATTATTTTAGCAGCAAAGAAGATCTGTTTCAGGAGGTGATTCAAAAAGAGGCAGACATTTTAAGAGTCGAGTTGGCCAAGGTGCTACAAAAGGACATGGATCCAGCTGACAAGCTGCGCGACTACGTGATGACGAAAATCACCACCTACCGTCAGTTGGCCAATTTTTACAATGCCATTGAGAACGATACCGCAGCTGTTGAGTTCATCGACAAAATCAAATCCCAGTATGATCAGGAGGAGATCAGGATGATGAAGCGTATATTGCTGGACGGTGCCAGGCAGCACAAATTTGTGATCAAGGATTTTACCCTTGTTGCCATCGGTATCACAACCGCCATCCGCGGGCTTGAGATGCCTTTATCTGCCGGCCCTTACCGTTCCAACGATTTGGGCAAGAGTGTGGACGCCATCGTCAAGATTATCTGTTACGGAATTATGAGGAGGGATTAGCCTCCGTTTCAAATAATAAAAAAAACCTGCATTCAGCAGGTTTTTTTTATTATTTGAAACGGATTGAACCACCGCTGGAACTATCGGTATCCCTGACCGATGGATTCCCGGAAACAGAGATACGTGCGCCGCTGCTGGCGTGTGCCCTGATCTCACCTGTCACCTTTACAGACACTGATGAACCACTGGATGCAGATACTTTACCTTTTTCTGCCTGCAGGTCTAAGGCAACAAGTGAAGAGCCACTTGAACTTTCTGCTTCGATAGATTTGGTTGATCCGGAGATTACTCCCGAACTTCCTGAGCTTGAACTGGCATCCAGGTTGGTGCAGTCGATTTCAGCAAGGAAGGATGACCCGCTTGAGGATGAAATTTTCAGATTACCCGCCTGAATTTTATTCTCCGTTTTTAACCTTGATCCGGAGCTGGCTTCCAGGGCTTTCAGTTCTTTTGCCGTTACATACACATTGATACGTTTGTGGCTGTGGAAATTCCCGAAGCTTGCTTTGATTCCAATCCTCAGCACCTCTCCCGACACATCAGTTTTGATGTAAGGCAACAGGTTTTCTTCGGCTTCTACGACAACTTTTTCAGTTGATCCCTGGCCGATCAGGAGATTGATGCCACTGCTGACTGTCACTGCTTTAAAGTCAGTTACTTTGCGTTCCTCTTTGACAACATTTCCGTTTCCGTCTTCCTGGGCAGGACAATTTAATGCAGAAAGAGAAAAGGTTACCAATAACATCGTCATGAGGCGCAGCCAATTTTTTCCGGTCATAATTTTATTTTTTAGTTTAGTATAATCAAAGGACGTAAGCAAAAATCAATTGTTACAGTTATTGATGTACTGATTAGTTGATTTGCTGATAATTGGAAAACTTAAAGCATGGAACGATAATATAAGCCATGCAGGAAGCGTAAAAATGAAGGGCTAAATTGACTTGCAACTTAACCCTGAGGATATGATGGATGAAAAGGAGGTTCTTTATTTAAAGTGGACGGAACCGCCGCTGGAGTTGTCCGTATTCCTGACTGCAGGGTTTCCCGCCACAGTAATGCCTGCCCCGCTGCTGGCGTCGGCTTTGACTTCCTTGGTCACCTGCGCTTTCAGATGTGAGCCGCTGGAGGCTGAAAGCTCCCCTTTTTCTGCCACCAATTCTGAAGCATCAATTCCCGATCCGCTGGAGGTATCAGCATTGAGCGATTGCGCAGTTCCGGAAACGGTCAGGTGACTGCCGCTGCTGGATTCTGCTGTCAATTTACCACAGTTGACCTCCATGTTAATACCGGAACCACTTGAAGTACTAAGTTTTAATTTTTCGGCACTGATTTTATTTTCGGATTTGACATTTGAACCAGATCCGGTTTCTACAGACCTCAGCTGTTTCAACGTCACATTAACCCTCAGTTGTTTGGCATGAAGTATGCCCTCTTCGAGATAGATTTTTAATGTACCGCTTTCCACTCTCGTTTTGAGAATTTTAAGCAAATTGGAATCCACTTCGACCACAACTTTTTCGATTGAGTCTTGCGTTACCAGTACCTCAACACCCATGCTCACTTCCAGGGCTTGAAAATCTGCAACTTTGCGTTCTTCTTTTACGACGTTTCCATTTCCGCGGATATGGGGAATACAGGAAACGGCAAAGAGGGTAATTGCTGTCAACAAAATGGCCATCAGACTGTTCCGGAATTTTATGTTCATAATGAAGAATTAAGAGG
>Ga0163199_1001835_pt1 | contig 13121 bp, 16 predicted proteins | sample PL_2010_150m_FD_113537 | JGI IMG/M metagenome (GOLD analysis project Ga0163199, IMG submission 113537) | Freshwater microbial communities from Powell Lake, British Columbia, Canada to study Microbial Dark Matter (Phase II) - PL_2010_150m | ecosystem: Environmental > Aquatic > Freshwater > Lake ... | reverse complement strand
TACATCAGCACCGTCACGTTGTGGCTCTTGTGTATGTATTCGCTCATCTCCCAAGAATACCGTTACGCCCCAAGGGGCGGGGAATTTACCCACAGTGATTGAAAGACTCTATTCAGACTTGAAATCATCGGCTTCCTTGGGTGGTACTCCTACTGCGGACGCGTCGAGCACAATGAATATTGTTGCCGCGATGGCGATGAGTTTGCGCATGATGGAGTGCTCGACGCTGAGTTGAGATGGATTGTGGTGGTATTGCAGTCTGTCGATTGATTCTAGGCATCATCTATTGACGCGCCTATCCCCCAAATGGGGGATAGACCGGCTAAAAAGTAATGCCTAGAATGGGGCGAAAGACGGCGGTGCCGGTCGGTGCAAGGTACATCCCTTATCAATGCAGCAGCCTGAAAAGTTTGTTTGGATAACCATCCTGGTGGTTGAGCTGACCTTCATGGTGCTTACACGATTTGTTGTTGCACGCTTCCCAGCTTTTTCGGTTGACGCGGAACTTATCCGCACAGTCCTTCGCCTGGCTGCTGTCTTGCTGTACCTGCGATTGGTGCCGGAGCTAATCAGCTTGAAGTACAGCGCGACAGGCCTGAGTGAGCCCGCCCTGCTCCTTTCCTTCTTGCTGTTCCTGAGCGTACCTCTCCTTGTGAGCGACGCGAGTTCCTTGCCACCCATCACCAGGGCTGTCTATGCTCTGACCAGCATCGCCGTAGCGCTAAAGGAGGAAATATCCTACAGAGCTCTGATTCAGAACCTGCTTGCAAGACGATGGGGCAGTTTCATTGCCGTCCCTGTTGCATCTTTACTATTCCTGGCGTCTCATGTCGGAGTGATACCCCTGTTCTGGTGGGCTTATGCCCAGGTGGCCATCGCTGGATTGTTGCTGGGAATCGTCTACGCAAGAACCCAAAATCTGTGGCTGGTTATTTGCTTACACACTGTGTTTGACGCAATCTGGTCGGTGACCCCTGTCTTCTCCCCACCGTTCCCCTATTCAGTCGGTGTTTTCGTGCTGATTGCCAGTTCGCTGCTAGCGATGAGCGGTGCTGGGTCGTCATTCAAGCGCGTTTAACGTCCACCCCAAGCAAGTTGCACGCAGTGACGTAACGCTTTAGAATGTATCAACATCAACGTATATCCAATTCACTCATGATGCATCTACCAATTGCCAAATGGGGAAACAGTCTTGCAGTGCGTATCCCCGCCCACTATGTGCGTCAGATTGGCGTCAAGGAAGGTGACCAGCTTGTAGCTCACCTGGGTGCTGACGGCGCGCTAAACCTAAGTCCGCCATCTCATTGGAGCCGCAAAGCCTTCGCGCAGGAGTTGGCAGGCGACGCCAAGGCAATGCCGATGGGTACGTCGGTGATCGAGCAGATGCGGCAAGAGGCGCGCTACTGATGCTGTACGTCGATACCAGTGTACTGGTGGCGCTTTGCACCAACGAGGCAAAAACCGCCCTTGTCCTCAAGTGGTACGCCGCCTGCACTGATGAGTTGGCATCTGCGGCGTGGTGCGTCACTGAATTTGCCAGTGCGTTGGGCATCAAGCAACGCACCGGGCAATTGACCAAGGTACAGGCGCAGGCCGCGTGGGTTCAGTTCGAGCGCATGTGCGCCAACGACCTGCAATTGCTCCCCGTGGAGGCGACGACGTTCCACAAGGCGGCAAGGTTGACCATGGATGCGGCAGCGGGGTTGCGTGCAGGCGACGCCCTGCATCTTGCCTGCGCCATGCAGGCTAAAGCGCAGGGCCTGATGACTTTAGATACCGTGATGGCAAAGAATGCGAAGCGCTTCAAAGTCAAACCCGTGGCAATTTAGCAATTAGTCAACCGGGTGGCCGAAACGGGAAAGCAACTCGAAGTCGCGATGGAAATGGCTGAACGCGTTGCTGGCTATGCCCCGTTGGTGCTGCAAACTATCAAGCGCGCAACACTGGAAACGCTGCCAAAATCGCCGGCTGAGGTGGCGTACCCGCAAATGGCTTACCTGACCCAGATCGTCCAAAGCGAAGACTACCGCGAAGGCATCACGGCGTTTCGTGACAAGCGCAAGCCGGAGTTCAAAGGTCGTTGATCGAGCCATACCGAAACCTCGGTCAAGATCTCGGTGTTCGCTCGCTCGGAAGAAGACGACCCGTTCTGCCATACGCAACAAACCAGTTGCCTGTGCTGCCTGTCAATCCTCTGGTTTGAGGTTGTCCAGGTTGCGCAATGTCCGCATGGCTTCCAGTGAATCCTTTTCCATCTGCAGCAGTTCGGCCGGCGAGGCCCATGCAACCAGCATGTCGATGAAACGCGAGGCAAGGACTTTGCCTATCCCGTCCTTCAAGGATCCACTTTTGAGCAAGCCGAATTCACTGTGTTGGCTACCGGTCAGCGGTCGTTCAGATGGCGAGTTCGTTTTCGTTGCGTTGGCCGGCTCCAGTGCATAGACATCGCTATTTCGACACAACCGGTTGGGTTCATGCTCAAATTGTCCACGACAATCACGTCAGTCCATCATGTTGAAAATATCAATGCAGCACCCCAGGCGCTTGCGCACCGTATCGAGATCTCGACGACGGACGGCACGCAACCCCTGTTAATGGAGACAATGACATGAGCAACAACTTACCCGGTGATCACGCAAGCTACGACACTCCTGGTTGCGCCTACTGTCCGAGCACGGTACGCGCTTGCCGAAAGGGAGAGGGGACGCAGCGCGGTCCCGCATATTGTCCCTCCAAGATCGACCCCGACGGCCTCGCCGCAGCTTGGGCACACTACGACGACCCGCTTACCAAACGCGTTGCACAGATGGCGGCGGTGGTTGAAAGCGAAGGCTACTGCAAGTGGTCACGAGTGGAAGAAATTTGCGAGTTCGCGAAGAAGATGGGCTTTCGCAAGGTGGGGATCGCGATGTGCATTTCCTTTGTCGATTTGGCACGCGTATTCAGCGCGATTCTCGAGAGTCACGGCATGGAGGTGACATCGGTTGCTTGCAAAAACGGCGGCGTGCCGAAGGAAGACATTGGCCTGAAAGACGAGGAAAAGATCAGGCCCGGCAATTTCGAACCTATGTGCAATCCAATAGCCCAGGCAGAGCTGCTCAACCGCGCTGGCTGCGAGCTCAACGTGATCATGGGTTTGTGCGTGGGGCATGACAGTTTGTTCATCCGCAATTCGCAGGCATTGGTCACCACACTCGTGACAAAGGATCGAGTACTGGCACACAACCCGGTCGGCGCGCTGCATCTCGCTGACACTTATTTCAGCCGAGTTTGGGGACCACACAAGCCGGACAGACTGCCATCCAAGCCAGCGAGAAGCAAGCGCAACGTCTAGAGACGATCGCTGCTATTGTCCAAAGTGAGTAAGGTTGATTGACACAGGAATTAACAATGAATGACAAAAGGAAGCAATTGCGCGACAGACTAAGTCAAGCTGGGCTGCTCAGTGCTCCCGGGATATTTGACATGGTGTCGCTACGCCTGGCTGATACCTTTGGCTTTGACGCGCTGTATATGACCGGCTTTGGCACCGTTGCCTCCCACCTCGGCCTGCCGGATGCGGGTTTGGCTACGTACTCGGATATGGTGGGGCGCGTCAAGTTGATGGCCTCCATGGCGCGAACACCGCTGATTGCCGATGGCGATACGGGCTATGGTGGCTTACTCAATGTAGCGCATACCGTGCGCGGCTATGAAAGTGCGGGTGCTTGCGCGATTCAACTGGAGGACCAGGAGTTTCCCAAAAAATGTGGGCACACGCCGGGACGCCGCGTTATACCGATGGCGGACATGGTGCGAAAAGTTCAGGTGGCATCGGACGCGCGCAGTTCCAAGGATTTCCTCATCATTGCCCGAACCGATGCGCGCAGCGCATTGGGCTTGGACGAGGCGATGCGACGTGCGGAGGCTTATGCCCGTGCAGGAGCAGATATTCTGTTCGTCGAATCGCCCGAGACACCACAGGAGATGATGCAGATCGGGAGCAGTTTTGATTTGCCCTTGCTGGCCAACATGGTGGAGGGAGGACGCACGCCCGTCATGAGTCAGCAGGAACTGGAAAATCTTGGCTACAAGATCGCCATTTTTCCGGTGACGGCAATGCTTGCGGCGACGCAGGCCATGAAGACCGTGTACGAGTCCTTCAAGCAAACCGGGTCCTCCGCCGGTCAGGTCACGCCTCTTATGCCGTTCACGGAACTCACCAAGCTCATGGGTTTCGAGGAGGTCTGGGAATTCGAGAAACGTTACAGCCATCCCGATTGAGCGACTATTAGCCCACTACCTGAAAGAGAACAAAATGAACAGAAATACCACCGCTTGTGCGCCACGGCGCAGGGTACTGCTTTCCATCTCCACCATGGGACTCGCTGTCTTGCTGGGAGGGGGTTTTGGCATAGCGCAGGCTCAGGACGCATGGCCCAACAAGACGATTCGCCTGGTCGTCCCATTCACGCCTGGCGGAGTAACGGACACCAGCGGGCGCTTGATAGCCGAGCATCTTGGAAAGAGATTGGGTCAGCAGATTATTGTTGACAACAAGCCCGGTGCCTCCGGCAACATTGGGACAAGTTTGGTCAAGGCGGCAGCGGCCGACGGGTACACGCTTGTTTTAGGCTTCGATGGCACGATGGTCATCAACCCGCACGTCTTTGCAAAGACGCCTTTCGACACCGTCAAGGACTTTGTACCTGTAGGAAAGATCGGCGACGCGACCTTGATACTGGTAGCCAACCCTGCCCTGCCGGCAAAAACTCTGACTGAGGTCATCGCCTTGTCGAAGACGCAGCCAGGCGGGCTTTCCTTCGGGACCTCAGGAACCGGTGGCACACCGCATATTGCAGGGGAATTGCTCAAATCAAGAACCAATGCGAACCTTATGCACATCCCCTACAAAGGGGGCGGACAAGCAATGACGGACGTTCTTGGCGGCACCATTCCCCTGGTCTACACAGCGGTTGCTGGCGCCCATGGTCATGTCAAATCAGGCAAGCTTCATGCCGTCGCGGTGTCAAGCGCCCAGCGCACATCTGCTTTACCGGATGTGCCCACTTTCATCGAAAGCGGGGTCCCCGACTTTGTTGTCAACTCATGGGTTGGCATTCTGGCACCGATCGCAACGCCAGCCGCGATCGTGACACGTCTCAATACTGAGCTCAATGCGGTGCTCAATGACCCGGTGGTCCGCGAAAAATTGCGCTTGATGGGAATCGATGCAACTCCTGGAACGGTCGATCAATTCAGTAACGAAATCAAACGGGATCTGGCCCGTTACGGACAAGTCGTCAAATCCGCTGGCATCAGCATAGAGTAATCAATGGCACAAAGAAAAGGTGGCACATGGACTTGCAACTAGCTCAGCAACATGTACTTATCACTGGAGGAAGCAAAGGCATAGGTCTGGCTTGCGCCAAGGGCTTCCTGCGCGAGGGGGCGCGAGTCAGCCTGGTCTCGCGAAGCCAGGCCTCATTGGAGAGTGCATTGCAGCAACTGGTGCAGCAGTTTCCTGCGATCGACGGGCGTGTCGGAATATTTGCTGCCGACCTTGAAGTGGCGGAGCAAGCCGGTGCGGCACTTGAACAGGCTGAGCGGCTTCATGGTGAGGTTGACGTACTGGTCAATTGTGCTGGCGCGGCCCGCCGTACTCCGCCTGATGAGCTCAACGCTCAAGCCTGGCATGACGCGATGAATGCCAAGTTCTTTACCTACGTGCACATGATTGATCTGGTGATCAAGAAAATGGGCCGGCGTGGTGTTGGCTCCATTGTCAACGTGGTAGGAGCCGGGGGGAAAATGGCAAGCCCGATACATTTGCCAGGAGGGGCGGCCAATGCGGCGCTGATGCTCATCAGTGCTGGTCTTGCCGGCGCTTACGGGCCTCGGGGGGTTCGTGTCAATGCAGTCAATCCGGGGGCAACGGTGACTGACCGACTTCAGACAGGGTTGGAAGCGGCAGCCAAGCTTGGTCAAATCAGTGTTCAGGAGGCCTTGCAGCAGATGACACGCAAGGTGCCGCTCGGAAGGTTGGCACAACCGGAAGAAATTGCCAATGCTGTCCTGTTCCTGGCGTCTCCCTGTGCGAGCTATATCACGGGTGCCATCTTGACGATGGATGGTGCTGCGACTTCGATGGTTGTTTAGCCAACACGGCCCGTCTTGTATCTCGTCAATCTTGTTTTGTCATCCGTGCGACCAGTTCCGGGAAATGAAGCTACAGGTGGCCGAGACGAGTTGGGCGCATTCGATGACGTTGCTTTCGATTCGGTGCCTTGGCCCAGCGATGGCGATGGCAAGGGTCTCCGAATTCACAGCCAGGAATGCGGAAACGGCCCATACATCCGCGACATTTTCGCCTTGACTGACAAAGTAACCACGTTTGCGGCCCGCGAGGATGTCGTTGGTGAGCGTCTGAGGGTCAGTCAACGTAGTGCCTGTGACCGCCGGAAAAGCCAGACCGGCAATCTGGGCGCGCAGATCAGCTTCCTTCATGCTACCCATTAGGGCTTTGCCGACCGCACTGCAGTGCAGTGGCTTGAATTCACCAGGCTTTGCCGAATAGCGAATGGAATGTGTGCTCTCCACCACTTGGAGATAAATGACAGCGTCCCCCTGGCGCTTGCCGAGGATCACCGTTTCCCGCGAAGCGTCGCGCAAGCGTTCCAGCAGTGGCATCACCCTTTCGACGAATGGGTCCTTTTCGTGGATTTCGCGAGCAATATCGAAGAGGCGACGCGTCGGATAAAGCGCGCGCCGTGTGTTCAGAGAGTACAGGTAACCCCGCGCGATGAGTGTGCGCACGATGGCGTGGCAACTGCTCTTGGGGATGCCGGTGATATCAGCGAGGTCTGTCAAGGAAAGCGGCTTCTGGACTTTATTGAAGGCCTCAAAAACATCGAGCACTCGTTCCACACCGATGACGGCGACACCTTTGGTCCCCGTGCTTGGCGTTTGAGGTGCTGCGGTAATTTGTTCGGCATTTTGAACAAAGTGTTCTGTATTCACGCTACCAGGATCCTTTGCTATCTAAATGTTCTATATTTCGAACATTGGTTCTTTCTGTGGAAACAAAGTGAATCTAACATGAAAGCCATGCAAGTCACAAAACAATCCGATTTACCTGATGTGGTGGTGCAAGAGTCTGAATCCGGAGTGGTTTGGATCACCATCAACCGCTCCCACAAACACAATGCGCTGGCACGGCCGGTACTCGCCGCCATCGCGACGGCCGTGACGGCCGCGGGCGCCCGCCCGGAGGTTCGCTGCGTGATCGTCACCGGTGCTGGCGATCGCTACTTCGCCGCCGGCGGGGACCTCAAGGATCTCGCGAACGTGCGAGACGAGCCAGCAACGGTTGCCATGATGGACGAGGCCGCTGCCGCGCTGGACAGCATTCGATTCTGCCCGGTGCCTGTGCTGGCCTATTTGAACGGCGACGCCATTGGCGGCGGTGCTGAACTGGCGCTGGCGTGCGACATGCGGATGCAAGGGGCCAAGGCGCGCATTGGCTTCATCCAGGCCAAGTTGGGGATCACCTCAGCTTGGGGCGGTGGGCCCGACCTGTTTCGCCTGCTTGGGCCGGCACATGCCATGCGCATGATGAGCCGCTGCGAACTGGTCGGGGCCGAGCAGGCACTGCTGATCGGCCTGGCCGACGCGGTGGTGTCCGACGGACCGCAGGGCAATGACATTGCAGCTTTCATCAAGCCGCTGCTCAGCTGTCCACCCCAAGTCCTGCGCGGCATCAAGGCACAAGGCATTGCCTCGCGCCAAGGTCTGTCCTGGCAGGCGCACCGCGTGATCGAAAAGAAACATCTGGTCCAGACCTGGTTGCACGACGATCACTGGGCCGCTTCCGAAAAACTCCTGTCTAAAGGTTCGTGATGAACAAGAGAGAGAAACCGATTACCGCGCGCGAGCCGGTGATGACGTCGGTCAGTCGCAGCGGCATTGCCGTACCCGCCAGTGTCGATGCCAGCGCGGTACACCCGGAGAACATCGGTCGACCCGGCGAGTACCCCTTCACGCGCGGCATCTTCCCCGATGGCTACAACGGCCGCCTCTGGACCATCCGTCAGTATTCCGGCTTCGGCACCGCAGAAGAATCCAATGCGCGCTACAAATTCCTGCTGGCGCAGGGCCAAACCGGCCTGTCGGTAGCACTTGACCTGCCAACGCAGTGCGGTTACGACCCGACCCATCCGATGGCTCGGCCCGAGATCGGCAAGGTGGGTGTGTCGCTGTCGAACCTCAGTGAAGCTGAAATTCTGTTCGAGGGTCTGGACTTATCGAAGATATCGACGTCCTTCACCATCAACGGCACCGCTGCCATCATCTACGCGATGTACCTGGCGGTCGCCGACAAGCAGGGAGTGCCGCGCGAGAAACTTACCGGCACGATCCAAAACGACATCCTGAAGGAATACGTCGCCCGTGGCACCTGGATCTTCCCGGTGCGCCCTTCCATGCGGCTGATTGCCGATTCGATCTTGTATTCGAACGATGTTTCGCCACGCTTCAACGCCATCAGCATTGCGGGCGCCCACGTGCGCGACGCCGGCGCCACAGCGGCCGAGGAGATGGCGTACACGCTGGCCAACGGTCTGGCGTATGTGGAGGAACTGCGCAAGCGCGGGGGAGACGTCGAGAAATTCGCAAAGCGCTTGTCGTTCTTCTTTTATGTACACATGGATTTCTTCGATGAGATTGCGAAGTTCAGGGCCGGTCGACGCCTTTGGGCGCGTCTCATGAAGGAGCGTTACGGCGTCAAGGACCCGAAAGCTCAGCACTTCCGCTTTGGCGTAGTGTGTGGCGGTTCCTCGCTGGTTGCACCGCAACCGTACAACAACGTAGTGCGGGTTGCGGTGGAAACGATGGCAGCGGTGTTCGGTGGCGCGCAGTCGATCTTCACCTGCGCGATGGACGAGGCCTTCCAGATTCCGACCGAGTTCTCAGCCGAGTTGGCTGTGCGCACGCAGCAGATTCTGGCCTTTGAGAGCGGTATTGGCCGAACGGTGGACCCTTTGGGTGGCAGCTACTTTCTGGAGCAGCATACCGACCGCATGGAGGAGATGATTGCCAAGGTGATGTCCGAGATCGATGCTTACGGCGGCGTGATCCCAGCCATTGAGGACGGTTGGATGCAACTGCGCTTGGCCGAGCGAGGCTTGGAGCGCAAGCTTGACACCGACGCCGGCAAGAACGTTATCGTGGGCCAAAACTTTTTCAAGAAAGAGAACGAGCAGATCGGCGTGCGCGAGTTGTTTACGCTCGATCCGACTGTTGCACAGCGAGCGCTGGAGAAGTTCCAGCGCGTCCTCGACACACGCCAATCGTCGGCGGTGGATGTCGCGTTGGCCAAACTGTCCGCAGCGGCTGCCAAAGATCGCGAGAACCTTATGCCTTATCTCGTTGACTGCTGCCATGCCTATGCCACGGTGGGAGAAATGGTCAGTGTCCTGAAGAACCAATGGGGCGAATTCAAGGAACCGGTGAATCTATGAATGAGTTAAAGACCAAACGGCCATTGGCCGGAAAACGCATCCTGGTCGGCAAGCCCGGCTTGGACGGGCACGACATTGGCGCGAAGATCGTGGCGTTAACGCTGCGCGATGCAGGCGCCGAGGTAATCTACACAGGGCTGCGCCGCACCCCGCTACAAATTGCCCAAGTGGCGGTCGACGAGGGCGTGGACGCGGTGGGCTTGAGTATTCTCTCCGGAAGCCACAAGGAACTGGTTGCTGACGTCATCGCGCAGTTGCGCGCTTTGAAGGCGGGGAATGTCAAGGTGTTTGTCGGCGGTACGATTCCTGGTGCTGACCAGGACGTGCTGCGTGAGTTGGGTGTCTCGGCGGTGTTCACGGCGGATATGTCGCTGGATGAGGTCGTCGCTGAACTGGCGCACAAGCTGTCATGAGCGGTCCGCTCTCCGGCATCAGGATCATCGAAGTTGGCCACATGTTGGCCGGACCCTATTGTGGGCTGCTACTGGCTGACATGGGTGCCGAGGTCATCAAGATTGAGCCGCCCGAGGGCGACATCGCGCGCACAGTGAGTCCGCATTTCATCGGCCCCCACAACGCCTACTTTGCCAGCCTCAACCGGAATAAGAAGAGCGTCGTAATCGACCTGGTGAGCGATGTCGGCCGCACGCAGTTGAAGGAACTGGTGGGCCGCTCGCATGCGCTGATCACTAACCTGCGCCCGTCGGCGATAAAAAAGCTCGGCCTGACCTACAGCAGCCTGCGCCGATGGAACGAACAGATCATCTGCGTGGCGCTGACTGGCTACGGTCTGGAAGGACCGCACGCAGAAAACCCGGCTTACGACTATGTGATTCAGGCGCTGACAGGTGTGATGGCGCTTACCGGCGACCCTTCGGCGCCGCCGACCAAGGCGGGCTACTCGGCCGTTGACAATTCGGCTGGCTTGGTGGCGGCGATGGGCCTGTTGGCGAAAATCGTCGAGGGCAAGGGCGGACAGGTTGATGTGGCTATGTACGACGTGATGCTGTCCCAGCTTAACTATCTGGCGGGCGCGGCGCTCAACACGGGTGAAGTTGTTGAGCGTCTGGCCAATTCATCGCACCCTTACGTGGTGCCAGCCCAGATATTTCCGACGGCCGACGGTTGGCTGACGCTCTTCATTACCCACGACAAGTTTTGGCAAAAATTCTGCGGTGAAGTGGCTCGCCCCCAATGGCTCAAGGACCCGCTGTTTTCCACCATGGCCAACCGGCGCCAGAACCGGGATGTGGTTCTCACCGCCATTGGAGAGGTGCTGATGACTGCCAGTGCAGCTGAGTGGGTACGCCGCCTGGTGCCATTGGGCGTTGTCGCCGCGGAAGTGGATACCCTGAAGCAGGCGCTGGAGAGTGAGCTGACCCGCTCGCGCGAACTCGTGGTGACCTTGGGCGACGGCTCGCAGGGTCTGCGCGCGGTGGCCAGCCCGTTGAAGTTCGATGACTACACGCCGCACTATGGGCTGCCGCCGCTGCTCAATGAGCATCGCGCTGAGGTGTTCGGAAAGGCTAACCGTGAGTAGCGATCAGTTGGATCGCCATGCCCTCGGGCAGGCACTGACGAGGCTCGCCAACGCCAGTGCATCCGAAATTATGCGCAGCCCAGGCAGGAGCACCGCTTTGCCCGAGGCACGGCGCATCGGCCTGACTGGCGCGCCGGGTGTCGGCAAAAGCACCCTGGCCGGCCATCTGGCGCTGCACCGTGCAGCTGGCAAGCGATTGGGAATCCTGGCGATAGACCCGAGCAGTCCGCGCTCGGGCGGCGCTATCCTGGGCGATCGCATTCGTATGGATGAACTGCAGGGTATGTCGGAGCTCTTTGTTCGCTCCATCGGCTCACGTTCCACGGCGGACGGGCTCTCGGACAACCTGCCCGAGATGCTGGACCTGATGGATGATTTTAGGTTTGATGAAGTGCTGCTGGAAACGGTTGGTGTCGGACAGGTGGAATACGCTGCGCGGGTACAAGTGGACACCTTGGTGCTGCTTTTGCTTCCGGAAAGCGGCGACGTGGTGCAGGCCATGAAAGCCGGAATCATGGAGATGGCTGACATCTTTGTCGTCAATAAGGCCGATCTGGCCGGCGCGCAAAAAATGGCGATCGATATCAAGCGCATCGCATCGCTGGCAAGACATGAAGAAGGTGCGTGGCGGCCGTTAGTCTTGCTCGCGTCCTCGTCCAAACCTGAATCGATCGCTCTGTTGTCGGACGAGATCGACCGACATCAGGCATGGCTGGGTCACGGCGCGCGCCGTGCAGTGCTGCACCACCAGCGTGCGTGTTACCGACTGCGCCGGCTGATTGAACGACGCACGGCAGAAGTGGTGGCGCGTCTGGAGCCATCCTTTTTTGAGGCGCCGATGATCCAGCAACTGGATTTGGCGCTTAGGCAGATCACCCAGACGGGATGAAATTTTCACTACAACAGGAGACACAGCATGTTCAAAAACCCCAAAAGATGGCTCACCCTCATGGCCATAACGCTCGCTGCTTGCGGCGCCCTCGCACAGGACTTCCCCGTTCGTACAGTGAAGATTCTTGTGCCTCAGACACCGGGCGGCGCGTCCGATGCGCTCGCACGTATCGTTGGTCAGAAGCTCAGCGAAAAGTGGGGTCAGCCCGTTGTGATCGAGAACCGGGCAGGTGCGGGCGGCAACGTCGGTATGGAAGTGGTGGCGAACGCGCCTGCCGATGGCTATACCTTGCTGATGAGCTACGTTGGCACGCATGCCATCAATGGCGCGCTCTACAAGAAGCTCCCGTTTGATCCAGAAAAGGATTTTGCGCCCGTTGCGACGTTGGCGACTTTACCCTTTGTCGTGGTGACCAAGGCAAATTCTCCATACAAAACCATACCCGAGTTGATCGCGGCGGCCAAAAAATCGGAATTCACCTACGGATCTGCCGGGAACGGTTCGGTTAATCACCTGTTGGGAGAAATGTTCAATTCGGCAGCAGGTGTGAAGTTGATTCATGTCCCTTATCGTGGAGCGGGGCCTGCCATGCAGGATTTGCTGGGCGGTCAAATCAACCTTGTCTTTACGAGCTTACCCTCGGTTGCTGGAGCAATTAAGGGCGGTACCGTTCATCCAATTGCAGTTACCAGTGCCAAGCGTGCATCTTCATTCAGCAACGTTCCAACCATTGCGGAAGCCGGCTTCAAGGATTTTGATGTCAACCCCTGGTTCGGGCTCTTTGCGCCAGCCAAAGTACCGGCCAGCATCGTGCGCAAGATCAACGCTGACGTGAATGAAATATTGCAGTCCAAGGACATCATTGAGAAATTCTCAGCCCAAGGTGCTGAACCGTATCAAACAGATACAACTGAATTTGCCGCCCTTCTCAAAGCCGACATCGCCAAGTGGGGCAAGGTCGTAAAGGCATCGGGTGCGAGTATCGACTGAGAGTTCTGCCAAGTTCTCCTGTGTGATGCAAGGGCGTTTATGAGGGTCGGCGCCTGGACAGCGTTGTGGCTGACGATGGCTATCCAGGCCATCGCCTCGATGGCGATCCTGACACTGCCAGTTATGGCGCCAGCGATAGCTCAATCACTTCGCATTTCGGCCACCTTGATAGGCGTCTACGTGAGTTTGGTCTATTGTGGTG
>Ga0163199_1001834_pt1 | contig 13126 bp, 10 predicted proteins | sample PL_2010_150m_FD_113537 | JGI IMG/M metagenome (GOLD analysis project Ga0163199, IMG submission 113537) | Freshwater microbial communities from Powell Lake, British Columbia, Canada to study Microbial Dark Matter (Phase II) - PL_2010_150m | ecosystem: Environmental > Aquatic > Freshwater > Lake ... | reverse complement strand
GCCCTGATCATGACCGCCATGGGCCTGGCCGTGGCCGTGCCGGCGGTGCTCGGCTACAACTGGCTGGTGCGTCGCAACAAGGTCGGCATGGAGAACGTCCGCCACTTCAGCAGCGAACTCCACATGGTCCTCCTGTCCAAGGGCAAGACCGCGGTCAAGGCCAAGTAGGGCCTCCTCTTAATGGATCGACGTGTGCGAACGAGACAGATGACCCCCAGTGCAAGGCACGAGCGACGCCGTTGGGTTGCTCCCAATCAGGAGCGAGCAACGCCGCAATGGGGGCCATATGCCTCGTTCCCTTCGGGTTGCTGCCAAATGCGGCGTCCGCTTTGTCACTCGTCTCGTCAAGGGGAATGGCCATTGACTTCGACTCGCTTCGCGCGGCCATCCGCATTTGGCAGCAACGCATCACGCCGATCCATTAAGAGGAGGCCCTGACATGTCCTTCACGATTGGATCCGCCGAAGGGGAAGACGAGGTCGTCTCGACGATCAACACCACCCCGCTGGTCGATGTCATGATGGTGCTGCTGATCATCTTCCTGATCACCATCCCGGTGGTCGTGCAGACCGTCAAGGTCGAACTTCCCCGGGAAGCCAACGTCCCGACCCAGACCAAACCGGAGAACATCGTCATTTCCGTGAACCGGGAAGGCGAGACCTTCTGGGACCAGGTACTGGTGCCGAGCAACCAGGCGCTGGTAGACCGGCTCAAGGTCGAGGCAGTCAAGCTGCCCCAGCCGGAAGTGCATATCCGCGGGGACATGGACGCCCGTTACGAATTCGTCGGCCGGGTAGTGTTCGCCTGCCAGCGGGCCGGCATCATCAAGGTGGGCTTCATCACCGAACCGCCGGTGCGCGGCGGCTGATGGTCGGGGAGAAAAACACATGTCTATGAATGTCGGAAGCACGGGCGGATCGGGCGAACCGGAACTACTGATGGACATCAACACCACGCCGCTGATCGACGTGATGCTGGTGTTGCTGATCATGCTGATCATCACCATCCCGATCCAGACCCATGCGGTCAAGCTCAACATGCCGGTGGTCAACCCGCCGACCCAGCTTGAACCGCCGGAAGTGGTCACCATCGAAGTGGATTTCGACGGCACCATCCTGTGGAACGGTCAGGTGGTGCAGGGCAAGCCCGAACTCGAGCAGCGCATGCACGCGGCGGCAATCTTGCCGATCCAGCCGGAAATCCATCTGCGGCCGAACAAGCTGGTCAAGTACCAGTACGTGGCAATGGTCATGGCCGCTGCCCAGCGCCTCGGCCTGATGAAAATCGGCGTGATCGGCAACGAGCAGTTCATTAACTGAAAGCGTTAAAGGGTACCGCGCATGATGAATCAGCCGTTCCGCGACATCGTCTCGCTACTCGGCGCTCTGAGTATCGCCGTGGCTCCGGGCCTGTTCGGGTCAGCCCATGCCGAGGAAGGGGACGCGCCGGCTGCCAAGGGGGCGACGACCGTCAGACCGGAAGTCGGCAAACCGATTCAGGCCGCGCTGGATCTGCTGAAGCATAAGAGAGGCAAAGACGCTTATGCCAAGCTGCGCGAAGTCGACGACATCAAGGACAAGACGCCCTACGAAGCGTTTCTGACCGAACAGGTGCGCGCCCAGACGGCTGCGGCGGCGGGCGAAACCGGGATTGCGGCGAGGGCTTTCGAGGCCGTTGCGGCTTCGCCGTTGGCGCATGACAAGGAGAAGGCGCAATTCCTGGCCGCTGCCGCCAGCCAGTACTACCTCGCCAAGGACTATGCCAGGTCGGCGGACTCGGCCGGACGCTACTTCAAGGCCGGCGGCAGCGACAAAGCAGTTCATATGCTCCAGGTTCAGGCTTTGTACCTGGGAAACAACTTCGCGCTTGCCGGCAAAGAACTCCTGCGCGTCATCCAGGCCGAAGAACAGGCGGGCAAGGCTCCGCCGGAAATGCAACTCCAGATGCTTTCGTCCGTCTACGAGAAACAGCAGGACAAAGCCGGATATGCGAGCGCCCTGGAAAAACTGCTGGCCCATTACCCGAAAAAGGATTATTGGCTCGCCGCGATTTATAGCGTGACGTCACGCAGCGGTTTTCCAGATCGTATGGCGCTGGATGTCGCGAGGCTCAGGTTCGCGACCGCTACCATGCGCAACGCCGATGATTACATGAATGCGGCGCAACTGGCGCTCCAGGCGGGTTTCCCGGCTGAGGCCAAGCGCTATATCGATGCCGGATATTCCGCCGGGCTGCTCGGTGCGGGCGCCGATGCGGAGCGCCACAAACGACTGAAGGACCTGACCGCAAAGAATCTGGCGGCAGATCTCAAGGCCCTGGGCCAGGACGATGCCCAGGCCGCCGCCGCCAAGGACGGCACCGCGCTGTTCAATTCGGGGCTGAACTACGTCCTGCATGGCCGCGCCGACAAGGGTCTGGGCATGATGGAAAGCGGAATCAGCAAAGGCGGCATGAAGCATCCTGAAGATGCGCGCTTGCAGCTAGGCTATGCCTACCAGCTGGCTGGACAATCGCAAAAAGCCGTTCAGGCCCTCAGGAAGATACAGGGGTCGAACGGGGTTGCCGGACTGGCCCATCTCTGGGCCATTCGCGCGGGGCAGTCTTAAACCCGGCGCCTAGCGCTGCTCGCGCCAAAACCTGCGCAGTGCCACGGCGCCGAACAGCGCCGCAAATCCCAGCTGGACCAGCATGGCCGGAACCGCGGCCGAGAAACCCAGGCCGCGCCAGGTCATGGCATCCAGGCCATCGACCGCCCAACGGGTCGGCAGTCCCAGCGAGAACGTCTGCAGCCATTGCGGGAACAGGAACGCCGGTACCCAGGCGCCGCCCAACATGACCAAGATCAACGTGGCGAAGACAGCCAGGCCCCGCGCCGCTTCCGGGGTTTTGCCATAAGCCGCGATGAGCAGGCCGAAAGTCGCCGTCATCAACGCAAAGCAGGCGCCCACGCCGAGAAACCCGGCCAGGCTGCCTGCGATCTCCACTTTGAGCACCAGAACGGCAAACAGGAAGGTACAGCACAGCAGGCCGAACGCGATCAGCGCGCAGGATAGGGTGCGCGCCAACAAAAGCGTGGAGGTGGTAATCGGCGCCGCCAGCAGGCGATTCCACAGCCCCATGCGGCGGGCCAGGAGGATTCCGATACCGGCATCTATGCCCATCATGAGAATGAACTGAACGCTCATGCCTGCGAAGGAATGGGCGTAGCCGTTGTATTTCGGCCCTGAACTCATGGCCTCGTCGCGGGTGGAAAACGGCATGGACAGCCCTTTCGGCGCATTCTTGGCCTGCTCCGGGCCGGCGCCAGGAGCGCCTGCCGAATGGTGTCCCTGGAATTTCCGCAGACTGGTCAAAAACCTGCTCATTTCCGCAGCATCGGGGTCGTGTTCCGCCCGCTTCTTCAATTGCTCAATGCTGTCGTCGACGAGGTGCATGCCGGACTTGCCGGCGAACATCTCGGCGCTCACCGTCTGCATTACCTGCTGCGTAAGCAGCCCTTTGACCACCGCCAGCAGAGCGGACTGCGAAGGGTCGTAGTAGAGGGTGATTTCCGGCTTGTCGCGGGCGCTGAACAGCGCCGCGCCGGCCGCGGCGCCGAATCCGGACGGGATCACGATCGCCGCATGCAGCTTGCCTTTGCGGACCTTTTCCCGCGCTTCGTCGAGTTTCAGTTCGACGATCGATATGGTCTTGTCCGCCTTGAGTCCGGCGGCGATGCCCTTGCCAATGTCGCTGTCATCGAGCGCGACGAGCGCGACTTCTATCTTGGCATTCTCGGTGACGCCGGAGCCGCCGAACAGGTAACCGAAAAAAGTGCCCAGCACGATAGGCATCACGAGACTGAGCAGCAGCGAGCGGCGATCCGCCACAAACAGGATCAGGTCTTTGCGGATCAGGGCTTTCAAGGCGGTCAGCGAGTTCATGGTCGGGCTCCGGTTCAATCGCGCAGCGAATGGCCGGTCAGGGTAAGGAAAATCTCTTCGAGATCGGTACGGGCAGTGGCGAAATGTCGCGGCCGGCAGCCCTGGGTCGTCAGCCATTCCAGCATCGGCAAGGCGTCATCGGCGGCTCCAAGGGTGATTCGCAGGCTTTCGCCAGCGGTCAAGGCGACCCCGGTGACACCGGGCCGTGCCCGGATATCGTCCAGCAGCGCCGGCACCGACAATGCGCCCATGTCGCCGAGTTCGACGCTCAGCGCCGCCTGTGATGGCAGGCGACGAAAAAGTTCCTCAGGCGTTTCATTGGCGATCACTTTGCCATGATCGATGATGACGATGTGATCGGCCAGCCGTTCCACTTCTTCCATGTAATGGCTGGTATAAATCAGCGAACGTCCTTGCCGCTTGAGGGTTTCCAGGCTGTCGAATATCGCGTTGCGGCTTTGCGGATCGATGCCCACCGTGGGCTCGTCCAGGATCAGCAATTGCGGGTCATGGAGCAGGGCGGCCGCGATATTCAGCCGCCGCTTCATGCCACCGGAGTAGGTGGCCGGCTTGTCGCCGGCACGGTCGCCAAGCGCCACCAATTCCAGCGCAGCCAGGCAGCGTTGTTTCAGGAGATCGCCGGAAAGTCCGTAGAGCGCGCCGAACAGTCGGAGGTTTTCGCGTGCGGAAAGCTCCTCATAAATTGCCAGCTCTTGCGGGACCAGCCCGATCTTGTGCTTGGCCGCGTTGTTGCCGTGGTTCACCGCCTGCCCATCCATCAGGATTTCGCCGCGGTCCGGCTGAAGCAAGCCGCAGAGCATGCTTACGGTAGTGGATTTGCCGGCGCCGTTGGGCCCGATCAAGCCCAGGGTCTGGCCGCTTGCGACGGTGAAAGACACCCCATCGACCGCCATTCGGCCTGAGAAGGACTTGCACAATCCGGTTACCTTGAGCAATGGCGTGACCATCAGTCTATCCGGGGTAGTGTTGAATTATCGCCTGCCAGGCCGGCGGCTCCTTGTCTGCGGATGCGGTCGTCCCTAAAGGGATTCCCTCCAGGGCGCGCCATCAATGGATTCAATTCGTTCACGGTGAGCGCGCGTGTTCTCAATCGGGCGCCCGTCGAATTCGGTCATCGGCCTTGGGAATCGCACTAAGCAGCTTCTGCGTATAGGGGTGCTGCGGCCGCAAGTATATCTCGTCTGAGTTGGCGAATTCGACCACTTCGCCCTGGTTCATCACCATCACCTGGTCGGACATGTATTTGACCACCGCCAGGTCGTGCGAGATGAAAATGTAGGAGAGGTTGAATTCGTCCTGCAAGTCCTGCAGCAGGTTCAAGACCTGGGCCTGCACCGACACATCCAGGGCTGATACGGATTCGTCGCAGATCAGGATGTCTGGCTTCATGGTCAGGCAGCGCGCGATGGCGATGCGCTGGCGCTGTCCGCCGGAAAATTCGTGCGGGTATCTATGGTAGGAGACCTCTGGCAAGCCGACGCGCAGCAGCAACTCGTGGACCAGGCGGGTGCGCTCGGCATCGTTGGCGCCGATACCGTGGATCAGCAGGGGCTCGGAAAGTATTTGTCCTACGGTGAAGCGCGGATTCAGGGATGCATAGGGATTCTGGAAAATGATCTGGATGCGGCGTTTGTAGTGCCTGAACTCGGATTTCGGCATCGCCAGGATGTCCTGGCCTTCGAACAGGACTTCGCCCGCCGTAGCTTCGTGCAGGCGCATCAGGGTGAGTCCCACCGTGGTTTTCCCCGAGCCGGACTCGCCGACCACGCCAAGCGTCTTGCCGCGCGGCAGCTTGAATGAAACCCCTTGCACTGCCTTGAACTCGCGGCTGCCGAAAAAGCCTTCTCGGGAAAAGAAGCTCTTGCCGAGGTTGCGCACATCGAGAATGATCGGCTCTCCACCGTCAACTCCGCGCGCGCGTTCCAGCGGTTCCGCCGGGAGCTTGTCGGGATCCATGAAATCCTCGATCACCGCGAGGTGCCGAGGCCGATTTTCCAGCGGCGGGCGACATTTGAGCAAGGCGCGGGTATAAACGTCGCGCGGATTCCGGAATACTTCGTCGGTTGTTCCCTTTTCACGAATTTCGCCATCGCGCATGACCACCACATGATCGGCAATTTCTGCGACAACCGCCAGATCGTGAGTGATGAACAACACCGACATGCGATGTTTGTCCTGCAAGGCTGCCATCAATTCCAGAATCTGCTTCTGAATCGTAACGTCCAGCGCCGTGGTCGGCTCGTCGGCAATCAGCAACCTGGGGTTGCAGGCGATAGCCATGGCAATCATGACCCGCTGCTGCTGTCCGCCGGAAAGCTGGAACGGGTAGGCGGCAGATTTGGCTTCGGGGTCTGGAATGCCGACCTCGTCCAGCAATTCGAGCACGCGTACCCGCGACTGACGGGGATTGAGCCCCAGATGCAGGCGCAATACTTCTGCAATCTGGAAGCCGACGGTGAACACCGGGTTGAGCGAACTCATCGGCTCCTGGAAAATCATCGAGATCTCTTTGCCCCGCAACTCGCGCATCGCGCCGCTGGACAGCTCCAGCAGGTTGCGGCCGCCCCAGAGGATCTGGCTGCCGGGCAATACCGAGGAATTCTCCGGTGGCAGCAAGCCGAGGATGGACAGCGAAGTGACTGACTTGCCGCTGCCGGACTCCCCGACCAGCGCGACCGTGGAATTTTCCGGCACGTCGAAACTGATGCCTTTGACTGCTTCGAAATCGGCATGCTGCTCATGTTTGTCCAGGCGAAAACTCACCCGCAAATCACGCACGCCGAGCAGGATCTTGTTTTCCATCGTCACGGCCGCCTCGCCTATTTGAGTTTCGGGTCGAGCGCGTCGCGCAGCGCGTCGGTAAATAGCGAGAAAGCCGTCACCAGCACCGCCATCGCCGCACTGGCGGCGGCCAGCTGCCACCACTTGCCGAGGATCAGCTCATTCTGCGCCTCGTTCAGCATGCTGCCCCAGGAAGCCATGCCAACCGGAACGCCGAAGCCGAGAAAGCTCAGGATCACTTCGGACTTGATGAAAGCGACGGTCAGGATCGACATTTGCACCAGGGGCACGTGGCTGATGTTGGGAAAGATATGGATGAACATCTTGCGCATGTCCGATGCGCCGATGGCATCCGCCGCCATCACGTATTCGCGGTTCTTGTGCTTGATGTATTCCGCGCGGATCAGGCGAAAGACGCCGGTCCAGCCGGTCAGGCCGAGAATCAGGACGATCGTCGTCACCCCCTTCTGCTGCAATACCGCCGCCACCGCCAGGATCAGCAGCAGATAGGGAACCGACGTGAACACGCTGTAGAACCAGTTGAAGAAATCATCCACCCATTTCCCGTAGTAGCCTGCCAGGGCGCCGAATACAGTGCCCAGCAGGGTTGCCACCAGAGCTGCCGCGAGGCCAACCACGATGGAGGTTTCGGATCCCTTGATGGTCTTCTGGACGATGTCGTGACCCCATTTGTCGGCACCCAGCGGCAGCGTGGCGAGCTTCTCGATGGTGGCGTCCGCCCTTCCTGCGCCTTGGACGGCGCGCAGTTCCGCGATCTCGCTGGCCAGCGGGTCGACGATGCCATAGTAATCAAGCGGGACCTGGTCGACGGTGTTGCCGCGCTCGGCGCGCAGCTTGCGGAGGATATCGCGGAGCGGATCGCGCGGGTTGTCGGGCGTCGCCTCTTCTGCCGCATGCATGCCTTGCACCCCGCGTTCCTCGGCGCTTTGTGCGCCGAGGAACGTGGGCGGCGCATAGTTGACGCCGATCTCGGCGTCCCAGTCTCGCGCCACGAATCCCGTCGCCGAAAGCAGCAGGATCAGCAGGAAAAGCGCCACGATCGCCAGCGCGAGCATGGCGATCCGGTCGCTCCGCAAGCGGCGCCAGGCCAGCGCCCAAAGTCCCGGAGAAGCTGTATGCATCGGCGTGTTCATGAATCAGCGGACCTTTCTACTTGAGTTGCACGCGCGGATCGATCGCCTTGTAGATGAGGTCGGCGAGCAGGTTGAAGAGCATGGTGGCAGCCGCCACATACACCGTGATGGCCTTGATCACGGGGAAATCAGAGCGTTCCACCGCGAGTATCACCTCGCGACCGATGCCGGGAATCGAGAAGAATCTTTCGATGAGAAATGCGCCGATGAGTAGCGACGGAAGATTCGCCATGACGTAAGTGACGATCGGGATCGCCGCGTTGCGCAGCACATGCACCCAGAGGATGCGTGGCTCCGAGAGCCCCTTGGCGCGCGCGGTGCGGACGTAATCCTGGTTGATCTCATCGAGGAAGAAAGTTCTGAAGAGCCGCAGGCTGGGCGCGATGCCGACCGCCAGAGCGATCAGGATCGGCAGCAAGGCGTAGTGGAACAGGTTCTCGGCGAAACTGTCGCCCCAGCCCTGCACCGGAAACAGCCCCAGCTTGTATGCCAGCCAATACTGAAAGACGATGATATAGACCAGGATGCTGATCGACATGCCGACGGTGCAGGCGACCATCACCATGCGATCGGTGAGCGAGCCGCGCACATACGCGACTCCCAGCGCCAGGCCGATGGCGAGCAGGGTTTCCAGAATGGTCAACGGGATCAGAACGGTCAGGGATGGCCCCAGCCGCGTCGTCAGGACATGCGAGACGGTCTCGCCGGTGCTCCAGCTGGCGCCGAAATCCGCAGTGACGATCTGCTTGATGAAGATCCACATCTGCACCCAATACGGTTCGTCAATCCCCAACTGCCTGCGGATGTTGGCGATCTGTTCCGGGTTCGACATCTTGCCGGCCAAAATGTACGCCGGATCCCCGCCGACCCAGTTGAACAGGACGAACACCAGCACCACCACCCCCAGCAGCGTGGGCAGCATTTGCCATAGTCGGCGGATGATGTAGGCGGTCATTGGGTGTCGAGGTCGAGGCTAATTAAGCCGCTTGCCGGCGATCTCGGCGAAGAATGCCTTGCTGTTGGGTTCGCGGCCGAGGAAATCGCGGACCATGTCCATGCCCGGCCTTTCGCTGCCGCGACTGAGGATCTTGTCGAGATAGCGGGCACCGACTTCGGCGTTTATGAGCTTGCCGCCAAAGGCGCTGAGCATGTCGAGCGCCAGCACCTCGGACCACATATAGCCGTAGTAGCCCGCCCCATAACCACCCATGAGGTGGTTGAAGGTTCCCGGGAACTGCGTACCCTTCACATAACCCAGCGGCGTCGCACCTTCCATGCGCTGCCACGCGGCTATCGGGTCTTGCGGCTTGGTGCCATGGAGGGCCATGTCAAAACTGGCGTAGAGAAGTTGCCGCGCATAGCGCATGCCGCGGCCGTAATTGTGGGCGGCGGTCATCTTGCTGACCAGTGCCGCGTCCACGGTCGGACAGGGCGTCGTGCAGAATTGGGCGACCAGCGACAGGGTATCCAGGCTGCGTGCCCATTCCTCGTACATCTGCGAGGGTGCTTCGACAAAATCGCGCTCGACGCTGGTTCCTGCCTGTGAAGCGTAGCGCGTCTTCGACAGCACGCCGTGCAACACGTGGCCGAATTCATGGGTCAAGGTTCCCATCTCGTCGTCGTCGAAGCCGGCGCGATTGAAGTTCGCCATCAGGACCGTGATCGGCGTACGGCCGATAGCGGTGCTGACACGGCGTACCCCTGCCGCGGCGGCATGGCTGTACTTGCCGTCGCGCGGAAACATGTCGAGATACATGCCCGAGATACGCTGCTTGGTCTTGGCATCGATGACGTCGTAATACTGTACTTCGGAGTGCCAGGTCGGCACGTCGATGCGCTGGAACTCGACGCCGTACTGGATCCCGGAAATGTGCAAGACCCAGGCGACCGCCGCATCTGCGGGAAAGTACTTGCGCAATTCGTTGGGATCGATGCTGAAGCGGGCCTTCTTGAGCTTGTGTTGCCAGTAGGCGACGTCCCATCGATTGAGTTTGGTGCGGGCGAACGGCATTCCGGTGGTACTCGCCTTCAGCGCGCGCAACTCGCCGAGCTCAGTCTTTTCGCTCGCGGTGACCGCCTCTCTGACTTCGGCCAGGAACTTGTTTACCGCTTCCGGCTTAGACGCCATGCGGCGCCGGATGATGTAGTCGGCGTAGCTCGGCAATCCGAACAAGCCGGCCATCTCCTTGCGCAGGATGGTCGCTTCCTTGAGGATGGGAAGATTCTTGGGCGTGCCGCGGTTGTTGAAGGCGAACTGGTAGCGCTCGCGGGCCGCGGCATCGTCGGCATTCTCCATGAACGGGATGAATTCAGGGTAGGCGAATCCCAACAGGTAATTGCCCTTCTTGTCGCGCTTGGCCTTGGCGAGATAGTCCGCCGGCATTCCTTTCACTTCGGCCGGTTTGAAGCTCAGACGGGTGTCGTTATCGCGGATGTTGCGCGAGAACTCCTGACCGAGCTGTTCCAGCTTGGTGAGAATTTCCTTCATGCGCGCGCGCTTGTCTGCCGGCAGGGAAACCCCCGTATCCTCGAAAGCCCAGAGGATGTCCTGCTTGAGCTTGCGTTCGACGGGGTCGCTGGCGTCGACCGCCGTGACCATCGCGTAGAGTTTTTCGCTCTGGAACAGGTCCGACGAAAACTTGCTGAATTCCACGACGCACGGTTCCGCTGCGCTGCGCACCTGCTTGTCGGGCGAGACCTCGCCGAGCAATTCCACCGGACCGATGAAATCTTCCTGGGCGATTTGCAACGCGTCCCACTGGGCGAACAGTATCTTGGGATCGCGCGCACTGGCCTCGGGCAACTGTTCGAGCGCTCGGACGCGCTGGCGCAGATCCGCGATGGCGCTGGCGCAGCCACGGGTGATCTGTTCGGCACTGAGCAATGGCACCAGGGGCCGTTCGGCATCGGCCAGGGCCAGGGGTGCACCAAGCATCCATGTCAGGCTGGTGCAAGCCGACAATCTAAGCAGCACGACGCAAAAAGCGCTCATTTCTTCTCCTTGTTGATGTCGACATACAGCCATTCGGCATGCAGGATCGGATGTTTCTTGAAGCCGATCACCCTGGCATGCGCAATCATGTTGCGATAGCGGGCATAACCCACCCGAATCGGCGCGTAGACTTCCAGGATGCGGGCCATTTCGTGGTACAGCCGGTCGCGTTCGGGGCCATCCGGGAGCTTTTGCGAAGCCGCATAGCGTCGGTCGAATTCCGGGATTTTGCTGCAACCGTTGTTGTTCTGATGCGTATTCGGGCCGTAGAACAACTGCATGAAATTGTCGCCGTCGGGGTAATCGGCGATCCAGGGCGAGTTGCGCGACATCAATTCGCACTGCTTCTCGGCCTTCAGCAGGTCGGGGAATGGCTTGATATTGCCGTCCATGCGAATCCCGACGGATTCGTAGACCTTCTTCCATATCTCCGACTGGTGCTGGCCGTTGGAATCATTTCGGGCGGAGTACTTGATGGTCAGCGGTTTGCCGTCGGGCAGCATGCGATAGCCGTCGGCACCCTTCCTGTAGCCGAACTTGTCGAGCAGCGCATTCGCCAGCTTGGGGTTGTAGCGCACGCTGCTGCGATAGTTCGGATCGTGGCCGACGATACCCGGCGGGATCGGATATTCCAGGGCCACCGCTTCGCCGTTCCAGACGATGGCGATCTCTTCCTGGGCGTTGTAGCCCATGGCGATGGCGCGCCGCAGGGCGATCTTTTCCTTGGAAAGTCCGCCGATGACCGGATCCTCCATGTTCCAGTAGACGTAGCTGATCTCGGGGTCGATGATGCGCGAGAGGTAGATCCCCTGGGCCACCAGTTCAGGCTTCAGCTTGCCGTTGTAGATGGCCTTGGGCGCAAGCGGGCCCTGCAACTCCACCAGGTCCGCCTGCTTGTCGATAAAGGCCAGCCAGCGCGACTGGTCTTCAAGCATGACGCGGATGTCGACGCGGCCGACCTGGGGCATGCGCTTGCCTTTCATAGAGTCGACGATACCTTGATCTTCGGGATCGGAGCCCGCACTGAAGTTCCAGATCAGGCCTCGGTAGCCAGGGCTGGCGTCGAGAACGATGCGCGATCCGCGCACCCAGTCGACCAGGTGATAGGGACCGGTGCCGATCGGGTTGGCCGGAATCACGCCCATGGCATCGCGATACTTTTCGACCACTTCGCGCGCCACTGCGCTGGTCGGTTCGTGCGCCAGAATCATGCTGAGGTTGAAGTCGGGCTGCTTGAGGTGGATGCGCAGGGTGTAACGGTCGACCAGTTCAAAACCGGCGATGGGTGCGTCGTAATCAAAATGGCCGGTCTTCTTGGCCTTGGCGGCCGCCTCGTCGAGGCCGATCACCTTGCCCTCGAACAGCCAGCTGTGGGGCGAGGCCAGCTTCGGGTCGAAGAGGCGCAGGTAGGAATAAACATAGTCGGCCATGATCAGTTCGCGCCGCTTGCCGCCAAAGGCCGGATCGGGATAGAAGTAGATGCCTTTCTTCAAGCGGATCGTATAGGCCTTGCCGCCGTCGCTGATTTCGGGCATGGCTTCGGCGGTCAGCGGCACCACCTTGGCCGGGCGCGCCAGGTAGTCGTAGGTGTACAGCGTCTCGAAGATCACCTGAACCACTTGTCCCGAATACAGATCGCGTGTCACGGCCGGGTCGAATCCGGTTTCGGCGGCGACGAAGACTGCATGCAGTACCTTTTCGGGGTCGGCGGCGGCGCTGCCCGGCTGGGCGGTCCACAGGCCCAGGTTGAACAGGGCTGCGCTCCAGCAAAGCAACCAACGCAAGTAACAGATCGGCCCGCCGACGGTCATCTCAATGCTTCTCCATATCGAGATATTGCCAGTCCGACTGCATGATCGGGTGCTTCTTGAATCCTTTCACCCAGGGTCGCACCAGCCAGTTGCGGAAGCGCGAGCTGTGCAGCGCCCACGGCGTATCGGCCTCGAACTGCCGGCTCATCTCGACCACCAGCTTGTTTCGTTCCGTTCCCGGCGGGGTGGCGATAAATTGTTTGTAAAGGGCATCGAAGGCGGCCGACTGGTAGCAACTGTGATTCCCCTGGCCGGAATTCGGTCCGTATAACAACTGGAGGAAGTTCTCGCCCTCCGGAAAGTCGGCATACCAGGCGCTGCCCCACATCGCGAGCTTGCATTCGGTGGCGGCTTTCATATTATCGGCGAAATTGCTGAAGGTCAGCTTGAGGCATATCCCGATCTGGTCGAGGCCGCGTTTCCACAGCTCGCCGTACTGGCGCG
>Ga0163199_1001832_pt1 | contig 13130 bp, 10 predicted proteins | sample PL_2010_150m_FD_113537 | JGI IMG/M metagenome (GOLD analysis project Ga0163199, IMG submission 113537) | Freshwater microbial communities from Powell Lake, British Columbia, Canada to study Microbial Dark Matter (Phase II) - PL_2010_150m | ecosystem: Environmental > Aquatic > Freshwater > Lake ... | reverse complement strand
CTTCGACGAGAGGATTGGGCACCTCCGGCAGGTCAAGGCAGCGATCCGGTGGCTGAGTTGCGAACCCCTACTCGGTCCGATCAAACTGAGTGGCACCGCAGACATCGATTGGGTGGTTGTCGGCGGAGAATCCAAGGGCGGTCGGACGATGGACAAGAAATGGGCGACGAGCCTCAGGGACCAGTGCAAAAAGGGGGAGACCCCGTTCTTTTTCAAACAGTGGGGCGACTTCAATGAGGAGGGGGCACCGCAGAAAGAAAAGAAGGACGACGGGGCCAAGCTCGACGGAAAGATCCACCACGAGTATCCGAAGCCGCGCGAGTGACGGGCTCACTCCCGGTGATTGAAGCACCCATATGCCTCACAGCAGATTTACGGAGGGAAATTCTCGCCGGTTTTCCACTCTCCTGCTATGGCATCATCTCCCACGGTGCCCGAATCCGGATGTCTCAACCGCATGATTGCCGACACGATTACTCTCAGCCAACTCGAATCCCATCTCTGGGAAGCGGCGAATATCCTGCGCGGGCCGGTGGACGCGGCCGACTTCAAGAGCTACGTCTTCCCGCTGCTTTTCTTCAAACGCATTTCCGATGTCCACGATGACGAGCACGCCGCCGCGCTCGCGGAATTTGCCGGTGACGAGGAAGCCGCCCTGTTCCCGGAAAACTACCGCTTCCAGGTCCCTGAGGACTGCCACTGGCGCGACGTCCGGCAGGTCACGACAAATGTCGGCCAGGCACTCCAGACTGCCTTGCGCGGCATCGAGCAAGCGAACCCGCACACGCTTTACAGCATTTTCGGTGACGCCCAGTGGACGAACAAAGACCGGCTCTCGGACGCCCTGCTGCGCGATCTCATCGAGCATTTCTCCCGGCTGCCCCTGGGAAATGCCGTCACCGAGGCCGATGTGCTCGGCCAAGCCTACGAATACCTGATCAAAAAATTCGCGGATGCGACCAACAAAAAAGCCGGCGAGTTTTACACCCCGCGCTCGGTCGTCGAGTTGATGGTCCAGTTTCTCGACCCCGGCGAGGGAGATTCCATTTACGACCCGACATGCGGCACCGGTGGCATGTTGCTGGAGGCAATCCAGAACGTCCGGCGCAAGCACGGGGACGCCCGCACGCTCTGGGGCAAACTTTACGGGCAGGAGAAAAACCTGACCACCTCTGCCATCGCCCGCATGAACCTCTTCCTCCACGGCGCTTCGGACTTTCAGGTCGTCCGTGGCGACACCCTGCGGAACCCGGCCTTCTTTTCCGGCGACAACCTCGCCACCTTCGACTGCGTGATCGCGAATCCCCCGTTCAGCTTGGAAAAGTGGGGGGAGGAGGCATGGGCCAGCGATCCCTACGGCCGGAATTTTGCCGGGATGCCTCCGGCCAAGAGCGGCGACTACGCATGGGTGCAGCACATGATCAAGAGCATGGCCCCCAAGACCGGTCGCATGGCGGTTGTCCTGCCTCACGGTGCGCTGTTCCGCATGGGCAAGGAGGGCGACATCCGCAAAAAACTCCTCGGCATGGATCTGTTGGAGGCGGTCGTCGGCCTCGGCCCGAATCTCTTTTACGGCACCGGGCTGGCCGCCTGCATCCTCGTCTTCCGGCAGAAAAAGTCGAAGGACCGGAAAAACAAAGTGCTCATCATCGACGCCTCGAAGGAATTCAAAACCGGACGCGCTCAGAACGAACTCCTCCCCGAGCACGTCGAACGCATCCACGCTTGGTATCGCGATTACCGGGATGTGGAAGGGGTCGCACGCGTTGTCCCCCTGGACGAGATCGCCGCCAACGACCACAATTTGAACATCCCTCGCTACGTCGAGCCGAAGGTCGATCAGGATGTGCTCACCGTGGAGGAGGCGATGAAGCGGCTGCGCAAAAGTGCAGAGGCGGCATTCGCGGCTGAGGAGAAACTTGTTACGCTGCTGAAGAGGGAAGGATTGTTGGTATGAGCGCGATCAATCCTGAGCAGTTTCGCCTCCTTAAACTGTCCGCTGAACGGTTGTCTGAAAAGGACTACAATCCTTATCTGAAGCTTCGCATGCTTCTCACGGAGCAGCCTCTGGGTTATCGCTCAGCGTTTGAGCCATTGTTCAGATCATTTTTTGGCATGAACCGAGCTCATCTTGGCGATTCTTTCCTACAAGCATTTTTCGATCACCTCTTCAAGTTGAGGAAGCCCATAAACGGGCAATCCTATAGTCGGATTCTTTCTGATCTTGCCAAGCACAAGCGCAAGAAAGGCGATGCGGCAATTCAGTTTTCGTTCGTGAGTAAGTTTGTTGCTATTAACGATGAATCGCAGCCCATCATCGACAAGCATATCTCCGATTTCTTTGGCATCAGTGCTCCACGAAAGGGCGGCCTCCAGTTTCGAATCAATGGTTTTATTGAGAACCTTACTCTGCTGAAGAGCATTTACGGTGCCTGGAAATCTGAGCCCGCCGTCAGAAGTCTTCTGGCCAATATTCGCCGCAAGAAACAGGATCTATCGGGTTTCACCGACGAACGCATCCTCGATCTGCTCGTATGGCAAGTGGGGCGGCGCAAGCTCTGGAAAGATTCAGCCCAATGACCCGCATCACCCAGCAACAGCTTGAATCCTACCTCTGGGGAGCCGCCGTGCTCCTGCGGGGCACGATCGATGCCGGGGACTACAAGCAGTTCATCTTTCCGCTGCTGTTCTACAAGCGCCTGTCCGATGTCTTCGACGAGGAGACCGTGACGGCATTGCGCGACTCCGGCGGGGACCAGGACTTTGCGATGTTCCCGGAGAACCACCGGTTTCAGGTGCCGCCGGATGCACATTGGCGGGAGATCCGCAAGGTCAGCCGGGATGTGGGCCGCGCACTCCAGCAGGCGATGCGGACGATTGAGACCGCCAACCCGGAAAAGCTCTACGGCATTTTCGGCGATGCTCAGTGGACAAACAAGGATCGCCTCCCTGATGCCATGCTCCGCGACTTGATCGAGCATTTTTCCACGTTGGAGCTCACCGTCGCCCGACTTCCCGAGGACGAACTTGGCCAGGGCTACGAGTATTTGATCAAGAAGTTCGCCGACGATTCCGGGCACACCGCCGCCGAATTTTACACGAACCGCACGGTCGTTCACCTCATGACCGAAATGCTCGACGTCCAGCCTGGCGAGTCCGTCTATGACCCCACCTGCGGCACGGCAGGCATGTTGCTGTCCTGCGTCGCCCACCTCCGGCACCAGAGCAAGGAATGGCGGAACGTGAAGCTCTTCGGGCAGGAGCGAAACCTCATGACCTCATCCATTGCCCGGATGAACTGCTTTCTCCATGGAATCGAGGATTTCCGCATTGAGCGCGGCGACACCTTGGCCGAGCCGAGATTCGTCGAGGGCGACCGGCTCCAGCGATTCGATGTCGTTCTCGCCAACCCGCCCTATTCCATCAAGCAGTGGGACCGGGATGCCTTCGCCTCCGACCCGTGGGGCCGCAACCTCTACGGCACTCCGCCCCAGGGCCGCGCCGACTACGCATTCCAGCAGCACATTGTCAAAAGCCTGAACCCGAAAACCGGCCGGTGCGCCGTCCTCTGGCCGCATGGCGTCCTGTTCCGGCAGGAGGAGGCGGACATGCGCCGAAAGCTCATCGAAACCGATCTCATCGAATGCGTCCTCGGGCTCGGTCCGAACCTCTTCTACAACTCGCCCATGGAAGCCTGCGTCGTCATTTGCCGCACGGCCAAACCCAAAGCCCGTCGCGGAAAGATCCTCTTCATCAACGCGGTCAACGAAGTCACCCGCGAACGCGCCCAGAGCTTCCTCACGGACGACCACCTCCAGCGCATCGTCCGGGCCTATCAGGATTTCAAAGATGTCCCCGGCTTTACCCGCGTCGTTCCGGTCGAGGATATCCGGGCAAAGGATGGCAACCTCAGCATCCCGCTCTACGTCTCGTCCGAGTCCACCACCACGAAAGAGGATGCCGCCGAATACCGCGCCAACGGTCTTCCCTCCGCCCTCTCCGCATGGCTGGAAAGCTCCGCCGCCGTCCGCCAGAGCCTCCAAACCCTTCTTTCCCGATGAATTCCAAATCAGAGCTTGTTTTTGTCAGAAATATATCACATATTTCTGACGGATATTCCCATTTCCATGAAGAAACACGCTGATTCCATCGACGCCGCTATTCTCGACCGTATCCGGTCCGGGCCGCAGGATCGCGTCTGGACGCCTGCAGATTTCCTTGATCTTGGTCCGCGTGCGGCTGTGGACAAGGCGCTCTCGCGCAACGGCCAGTCCGGTCACCTCCGCCGCGCCGGGCGCGGGCTGTATCATATCCCCCGTCACGACCCCATCATGGGCAGCATTGGCCCCAGCTTTGACGGATGGCAGGATCTTCTGCGCCGGAAAAGCAACGGCGACATCTTTCCGACCGGCGCTCATGCAGCCAATGCCCTCGGATTGAGCGATCAGGTGCCGATGCGGCCTTGGTATCTCACCACCGGTCGGAGCTGCCGCATTCGGCATGGCAAATCCGAGACCGTCCTGCGCCATGTCTCGCCGCGTTTTGTATCAACGAAAAATCCGACGAGCGCACGGGTGATCCTTGCCCTGCGATGGATCGGCAAGCGCTTAGTGGATGATGATGTGATTGCGAGACTGCGCCGCCACCTCTCGCCAGCCGACCGCGCCAGTCTTACCGCCGATGCGGCATGCGCTCCCGCCTGGATCGCCGACATCTTCCGCCGTGTCGCAACCGAACAGCCCGCTTCTTGAGATGATTGCGTTTATTCAATGCCACCGCATGAACGCCACTCCTGCCGGAACCATGATTTTCACCAGAAACAGCCATTCTTACCGGACAGTAATAAATGCCATTTCCAGTAAAAACAATTGCTTTTTTACTGAAGACATGCATTCTTACTGAACAGTGAAAGAAGATCAATCCAGTAAGAGCTTTACGATACGCCACGAAAGCGAATTGGCAGGGCCCTTCCGCGAACTGCTGGAATCGGACCCGGATTTGCATTGGAAGATCACGGCATCAGGGAGCTACGACCGCCCGGAAGCCATAGAGCTGGAGCTGGACGGCAAGCGATTGCCTTACGTGCCCGTTTACGACCTCAAGCCCAGTTTTTCCTGGCTGGAAAGTCTCTCTGCCAGAAATGGATCTCCCCTCCTGCTGGTCACCCCGACGTTATCCTCCCGAGTGCTGGAGTTTTGCAAGCAACGTGGAATCGCGGCGACGGATCTCAATGGCCGCATTTGGCTCCGGGCACCCGGCTTGCTGGTGGACCGCCGCCCGCTGCCGGGCAGGGATTTCCGGTATGAGCTGGAGCCGCGCAATGTGTTCGTGGGAAAAAGCGCCCGTATCATTCGTGCCCTCCTCACCGATCTCGACCGGACTTGGAATCAGTCGGAACTGGTCAAACGCACCGAAGCCAGCTCCGGCCTCGTGTCCCGCATTATTCAATACCTCATCAGCCAGGGCTTCGCGGAAAAGACCAGCCCCCGAGAATTCCGTCTGCGCGATGGCTTGGAACTGCTGCACGCCTGGAGGGAATCCGACCGCTTCGCCAAGCGCACCATCACGCACGCCTATGCCGGTTACCTCGGCTCTCCAGCCGATCTGGCAAAGCTCCTTCAGGAGTGGGCGCGGCAGGAATCGGTTTCCATCGCCTTTACCCAGTGGATTGCTGCATGGGTGCGACGCCCCTACACCGAACCGCCGCTGGCATCCGCCTATGTTTCGCGCCTCCCCGATGCCGCAACCCTGGCATCGCACGGCCTCCGTCCCGTCACCGAAGGTGGCAAGCTCTGGCTCCACCTGCCGGACGATCCCGGACTTCTCACGGAAACGCAGTCACGCGGCGAGTTGACCCTGACCACCGACGCCCAAATCTATCTCGACCTCCAATCCACCGGGCTTCGTGGACCCGACGCGGCCGGCGCTCTCCTGGAGTGGGATGGATTCTGCAAACCATGAAATACGAGACCTACAGCGAGTATGATCCCCGGCACACCGGCTTGGCGGAAAGCGCGTTCCTGACCGTGTGGGCTGGCCTGGGCCGGTGGTGGGAGGATCTCGTGCTGATCGGCGGGCTCGTGCCGAAATATCTGTGCGGCGATCTCGCCGTCCAGCGCAACCTGCCCCGACCGGCGACTCTCGACGTAGACCTCGGCATCGCTCTCGCCGCCGATGCCAGCCAATACAGTAACCTCCTATGGGATCTTGCCGCGCAGGGGTTTTCTCCAAACAAAATCACGCCATCCCGTTACGAGAAGGTGATCAACGATTTTACCGTGCCGCTGGATTTCCTTGTCGAGAGAGCTCCGGCCACAACCGGCACGGCACAAGTTGCAGACATCACCGCTGGGATCATGCCGGGAGTGGAGCGGGCGCTGGCCACCGCACGCAGGATGACGATTTCAGGAGTGGATCTGCACGGAGCGGAGCAAAAACTCAGCGCCCGTATCTGCGAAGTCGGCCCCTTCCTTGCACTGAAGCTGCGTGCCTTTTACAGCCGCCAGCAGCCGAAGGACGCCTTCGACATCCTCTATACCATCCTCCACTACGACGGGGGCACGGATGCCGCCATTGCCGCGTTCGCCGAGGAAGTCCGCCTCGGTAACCCCGCCTGCCCGGACGCCTTGCAGACCCTCAGAAAACACTTCCCGGACGAAAATGCTCCCGGCCCCGTCAAAGCGAGCCACTTCGTTCTCGGGACCGCCGCGCCGGGCGAACCAGCGGACACCAGGTTTCTACGCACCAGCATCCGCCAGGACATGGTGGATGCGGCGGCACGTCTGCTCAACGCGGCAACCGCATGAGCGGACCCTCCCGGAACCATGATTTTCACCAGAAACAGCCATTCATATCGGCCAGTAGGAAATGCCGTTCCCAGTAAGAAAATGATGCGCGCTTCATGTGATGTAACTGCATCCGGGAAATGGTATGCCTATCGCTGTTATTCGAATTTGGCGATCTAGCGCCTATTGACATGAAGGCCATTCGCAAATTCCGCTTTGAACCCGATTACGCCGTCCCGCCCGGTGCCACGCTGAAAGAGAGCATGGAATCTCTCGGGTTGACCGAGCGTGAACTTGCTGAGCGCACAGGGATCACAGTGCAGACCCTCACCAGTATTATTGATGGCGGGGAGCTGATCACCTGCGAGACCGCGAACAAGTTGGAACTGGTCATGGGAACGCCGGCCGTCCTCTGGAATAATCTGGAGGACCAATACCGATTACAGCTTGCGCGGATGCAGCCACAACCGGAGGGAGGCATCGAATAAAATGGCAGCCTCACTCCCATCTTTCGACCACCACAGGCCCAATCCCGACTGGGCATCGCTCCCGCTCTTCGACCGCACCGGCTGGCGGCGCATGGCGTTTGGCGATTTCGCGGAGAGTATCGGGGAGAGGGCGGAGCCGAAGGATGCTCAGGAGGAGATTTATGTGGGGCTGGAGCATTTGGACTCGCAGTGCCTGCACATCCGGCGTTGGGGCAAGGGCAGCGATGTCACCGGCACCAAATTGCGCTTCCGAAAAGGAGACATCATTTTTGGCCGGCGCCGGGCGTATCAGCGGAAACTGGCCGTAGCGGAGTTCGACGGCATCTGCTCGGCTCACGCATTGGTCGTGCGGGCAAAGCCGAAAATCGTGCTGCCGGAATTCCTGCCGTTCCTGATGATGAGCGACCGGTTCATGAATCGGGCGGTCGAAATTTCTGTCGGCTCGCTCTCGCCCACCATCAACTGGACCACGCTCAAGCTGGAGACCTTCGACCTCCCGCCGATCGACCAGCAGCGCCGGATCGCGGAAATCCTCTGGGCGGTTGATGAGGTGATTCAGACCGGAGACAGACTACAGACGTCTATCCTCGATGCACGCGACACGTTCTTTGACGACGAATTGCGCAAGGGGCAAACACGGTCGCCGGAAACGATGAAGAATCTCGGCATGGCTCTCGTGAGAATAATCGCCGGCAAGAGCCCGAAAGCATCCAGCGAGCCTGCAACTATGGGCGAATACGGGGTCCTCAAAGTTAGTGCGGCAGGTGATGGGCAATTCGTTGAGACAGAGAACAAAGCTCTGCTCAGTCCTGATGATTTCGACGAATCACTCGAAGTGAAGCCAGGAATGATTCTGGTTACCCGATGCAACGCCGTGCTGGCGGGAATTGGTCGTGCTTGTGTTGTTGAGCGCACCCGACCGGGTTTGATGTTGAGTGACAAGACACTTCAACTCGTCCCAAATGAAGGTGAAACTGACAGAGGCTTCCTGCTTCAAGGTCTCCGCAGTGACCCATACCGAGGCTTTGTCGAACGCTCCTCAAACGGGACTGAGGCAAAAAACGTGTCGCAAGAAACCTTGAAGGCTTCGCCGTTTTGGCTGCCACCAATAGCAGTTCAGCGACGGATTTCAGAGCGTCTGAATGAGTTCGTTCAGGCAGCGGATGCCACTACGCTGAACCTGAAGAATCAAATCGAAATACGGACAGCCATCAAAAACAACATCTTCGCATGACCTTCACCGAATCCAACACCGTCGAGCAGATGATCCTCGATGCGGCAACATCCCTCGGCACCGGAACGGGCAACCTCCCAACCCGCGAAGACCCGCCGCCGGGGTGGGGAGGCTCGCTGGGCGAGGAATTCCTGCCGTCCCGCTGGACGTATGCTCCACAGGTTCCCCGGCAAACCACCGAGGTCATGGTCGAACCTTGGGTGCGGGAGGCGCTGATTGCCCTGAATCCCGAGATCGCCGAAGAGCCCGAGCGGGCAGACGAGGTGATCTACGCGCTCCGGGCGATCCTGCTTTCCGTCAATGCCGACGGGCTCGTGCGGGCGAACGAGAATTTCATGGCATGGTTTCGCGGGGAAAAGACGATGCCCTTCGGCACGAACGGCGAGCATGTCCCGGTGCGGTTGGTGGATTTCATCCAGCCTGACAAAAACCGGCTGACCGTCACAAACCAATGGATCTACCAGGTCGGCACGGTCACGAAGCGGTTCGACGTGGTGTTTTTGGTCAACGGCCTGCCGGTGGTCATCGGCGAAGCCAAGACCCCGACCCGCAGCGCGGTGACGTGGTTCGACGGGGCGTATCAGATCAACGAAATCTACGAGAAGGAAATCCCGGCGATGTTCGTGCCGAACGTGTTTTCCTTCGCCACGGAAGGAAAACTCCTCCGCTACGGCAGCATCCGCATGCCGATCGATCTCTGGGGACCGTGGCGCGACGACGACAACCAGCAGGAAGGGGAACTCCATTTCGTGCGGGCCACTGTGCAAAGCCTGCTCCGCCCGGAGGTCGTGCTGGACATCGGCCAGAACTTCACGCTTTTTGCCACGGACAAGAAGCACCGCCGGATCAAGATCATCGCCCGCTACCAGCAATACGAGACGACGAACAAGATCGTCGCCCGCGTGGTCGCCGGGTATCCGAAAAAAGGTCTCATCTGGCATTTCCAAGGCAGCGGCAAGAGCCTGCTGATGGTCTTCGCCGCCCAGAAGCTTCGCCTGCATCCCCGGCTCGGCAATCCGACGGTCCTGATCGTGGTGGACCGCATTGACCTCGATACCCAGATTACCGCCACGTTCAACGCGGCCGATGTCCCGAACATGGTGCCCGTGGGCGATCGGAAGCAGCTCCAGCAGCTCCTCGCCCAGGACGTGCGCAAGGTGCTCATCACGACCATCCATAAATTCGCCGAGGCGGAGGGCGTCCTGAACGACCGGAAAAACATCATCGCCATGGTGGACGAGGCGCACCGCACCCAGGAGGGCGACCTTGGACGGAAAATGCGGGCCGCGCTGCCGAACTCGTTCCTTTTCGGCCTCACCGGCACGCCGATCAACCGAGCAGACCGCAATACGTTCTGGGCGTTCGGAGCGGACGAGGACGCGCAGGGCTACATGAGCCGGTATTCGTTCCAGGACAGTATCCGGGACAAGGCGACGCTTCCGCTCCATTTCGAGGCACCGGCGGTCAAGCTCAAGATCGACAAGGCGGCGATTGACGAAGCCTACAAGCAGATCACCGGCAACCTGAGCGAGCAGGACCGCGACGACCTCGCCAAACGGGCCGCCAAGATGGCCGTGCTCGTGAAGAACCCGGAGCGCGTGCGGGCGGTGGTTGAGCACATCGTCGGGCATTTCCAGGCGAAGGTGGAGCCGAATGGCTTCAAGGCGCAGGTGGTCGTCTTCGACCGGGAATGCTGCGTTCTCTACAAAAAGGTGATGGATGAACTCATCGGTCCCGATGCCAGCGCCATCGTGATGAGCAGCGCCCAGCACGACAACCCGGAGTGGAAAGAGCACATCCGGGACAAGGACGCCGAGGAAAAGCTCCTCGATCGGTTCCGAGACCCAGCGGACCCGCTGCGGTTCGTCATCGTCACCAGCAAGCTCCACGACCCCGGCGGAGTAATCGATATTCCGCGGCGAGGTGCTGAATGCGGCTGTTCCCACACCGATGATGATCATGTTGACGGCAAATGTGGCCAGAAGGCTCGAAAGAGGTGGCGCGGAAATCACCCGGTGCACAGCCACACCGTAAACCACCAGACCGATCAACATCCCGCATATGGCAACAGCGGGCAGCGCCAGATAGGGATTGATGCCAAACCGGCTGAATGCGTGGTAGGAAACAAACATTCCCAAAGCCATCACCGCACCATGGCTCAGGTTGATCACCTTCATGACGCCCCAGATCAGACTGAGCCCCATGGCTGCGAGACCGTAAACAAATCCGAGCAGCACTCCGTCGAGCAAAGAAATGAGGATGCGCATGGGCGGCGCCGCGTTTATCGCTTCGTCATGGGGATGGCGTCCGCGTTGCTTGTTTCCGAGGGCCAGACCAGTCGCTTGGCGAGGGATCCATCGGCATCCCGCTGCCACTGGATGTAAACCATCTCATGCCCCTTCTGGAGGCCGTGCGCAGCGGGGGAGACGTCGAAGCTCAGGCGACCGTAAAACGTCATGATGTCCATGGCGTCGAGTGCCGCCTTCACCTTCTCCGTGTCCGTGGATCCGCTGTCCCTGATGGCCTTCTCCAACAGCAGTCCGGCCGCATAGCCGCCAGCGCTGTGATAAGAAGGCTCCTCATGAAATCTGGCTTGATACATGGCCGTAAAATCAGCCACGCCGGGACCATACCATTCCATGCCTCTGGATTTCGCCGCCTCTGCGGAATAGCGCGCCGAGGGCTCCCATTGGCTTGAGCCGATGACCCCGACCGCGGCTTCTCCCAACTCGGCGAACTTGGGCTCCGGAGGCGCCACAAGCAGGGCGACCATTTTCGCCTTGGATCCTTTTTCATGGAGTTGCCTGGCAAATGTCGAGGTATCGGAGAAATGACCGCCCCCCATGACGGCATCGGTATCGGGCGGAATCTTGTTGATGAAAGGAGCGAAATCCGCCGTGCCGGAGTCATACCCCTCGAAAAGCACGACCTGCAGCCCTTTGGCTTCGGCGTATTTTTTCAGTTCGGCCACAACGTCGGTCGAGAACTTGTCCTTTTCGTTGACAACGGCGAGTTTCCTGGCGCCCGGCACGCACTTCAAGAGCAGATCAACAGCGCCGGTCAGATAACGACTGGCGGGAGTGTAGGACTGATACACCAGCGTATATCCCTTCTTGTAGGAGGAATCCGAGGCCGCGCCGGCAGTAATCATGATCTTGTTTTTCAGTTGGGCGATCACGGCGGCGGCATCCGCGAGACCGCTGCTGTATGGGCTGATCAAAAAATCGGCTTTGTCCTCGCCGATGAGCTTCGAGTAAAGCTCCTGGACCCTGCTCTTGTTGCTCTCGTCATCGTAATACTTCACAGCAACCCGCGCCGATGTTCCGTCCGCGAGCGGGATCCCGCCCGCTGCGTTCACACCCTCGGCCCAAAGCGTCACGCCGTTGATCTGGCGGGTTCCCTCCACATTCAGGCTCCCGGTCCGGGACGCTGTGAATCCGACCACAATCGTTCGGGGTTCCGCCCCAGAAGCACCGGCCACCCACATGAGCATGGCGGCAAAAAAAAGCGCCGGCCTTGCTGAAAATGCCGGGCAATCAGGAGCTGAGGCGCGCCCTCCGCTCAGGCGAGCCCGGAATCGGGCACAGAGCTTCATACACTCGTCATCTGACCGTTGCACACGGGTGTTTGCAATCAAAAACACCGAAGCCATCCCGCGGGCATTGAAACAGAAGCGGGCAGACCACGAAACGGATTCCGGTCCGTCCCGTTCAGCTGCCCCGGTCACTGGTCCATCGGAGCCAAAGCGTGCCGAGCCCGCCGAGGATCAGATTGCATCCGATCATGATGCCGAAGATCACATCGCGCTCGCCGATGGTGTGTGTCAGCAGAAGAACCGAAACGACGAGCATCATGGCTCCGGTGAAAAGAGTCCCGAGCCACTGTAGGAACGGACGGCTTCGAACCGCAACCAGAACCCGCGCAAGGCCATTGATTCCGAATGCAATTCCAAACAGTCCTCCCGCCCATTGGGCGGCCATCTGGGTGTCCAGAAAAAGCGCGACGCCGGCCAGAATATTGAGAAGGGCAAAGAATATCGTCCCGAGAATCTGGCTCCAGTTTCTGCCGTGGAGGGCGTAGGTGATCTCTGAAACGCCGGATACGGCGAGGAACAGCGCAAGCACCATAACCGATCGGTGCGCCGCGATCGCGGGCGCAAGAAAACATCCGAGGCCCAGCCCGATTGCCAGAAGCGCGAGCAGGGCCGATGCGGGGGCGGTCGGGGGCTTCTCCTTCCAGAACCGGCCTTCCCGCGTCTCCTCTTCAGGTTTCCCAAGCGGCTTGAGCCCGCGCGCCTTTTCAATCCGCTCCATGCGACGGGTCACCCGATCCGCCCAATCCTGGCACTGGTTGCTGAAAAAGGAATAGTAGTGGCCATCGTCCACCTCGGCGAGTGCCTCCCGGGCGACATCCGGATGAAACGTCCGACCGACAAGCCAATACCCGTTCTGTGCGAGATCGGACAGCGTCTTGATCGGCTTGCCGTATTCCTCTTCGCTGAGAGGCTGTCTGAAAAATGGGAAAATTAGGAATAGCGATTGATCATGATACGGATCATGGCGAGAAACACCCACGCAGCTGCGCACACAGGGGAGCGTTCGTAGTCGCGGACCAAACGGCGAT
>Ga0163199_1001830_pt1 | contig 13141 bp, 12 predicted proteins | sample PL_2010_150m_FD_113537 | JGI IMG/M metagenome (GOLD analysis project Ga0163199, IMG submission 113537) | Freshwater microbial communities from Powell Lake, British Columbia, Canada to study Microbial Dark Matter (Phase II) - PL_2010_150m | ecosystem: Environmental > Aquatic > Freshwater > Lake ... | reverse complement strand
TGTACTGTTTGCCGAGCCACGCCTACTGCTTGGGCAACCTCGGTGGGCCCCTTGCCCGAGAGCAACATGCGTCCCGCGCGTACCCGACGCTTGGTTGATTCGTCCATTTTCTTTGCCATGCAATACCTCCGATATAAAAGCAATATCGGTATGACACATGAAATCAAAAATAGTTGTCATGATTTACGTAAAGATCAATAGTTCAGCGGTGGTTAGTAGATTCTGAGTTGTCTTCGCTGCCTGTTGACGGGCACGCTACGGCATATAGAAATGGGCTTTCGATCCGGGACCATGTGTTACCGCATACTCGAAGTCACTTTCTGTTAAAGCTAGATTTTAAGGATTTCTTTCCGAGCCTAACCGACGGCGCCTTGCGCTACCGACTGGAGCACGATGCCGATTACACTGAACTGGAAATTCTTATTCTTACTAAATTGCTTTTCAGGAAAAAACGAGCAGAGGGAACATATCGCCTCTCCATAGGCGCTCCGAGCTCGCCATTCATCTCCAATTATCTTCTCCTTGATTTTGACCGACGTCTTTCGAACTACTGCGAATCAAATTTGCTTTGTTACACAAGATACGCCGATGACATTGCCATTTCTGCAAAAAGAGCCGGCGCGTTAGATCTTGCCAAGGCATTTGTCGAAAAGCTCATCAGTGAGCTGCCTTACTTAGGCCTGAGACTAAACGAAGAAAAGACCGTCAACGTCTCAAAGAAGTTCCGGCGTGAGTTGGTTGGATTAGTTATTTCAAACCAAGGAAAAGTTTCCTTGGGTCGCGAAGAAAAGCGCAGACTGCGAGCGGCGGTTCATTCTTTAGTGCTTGGCAAACTCGATGTTAAACAATCGGTCCAGTTGCGTGGCCAGCTTGCCTTTTGCCTCAGTATCGACAGAGATTTCATTATTGCCCTCTGCAAGCGTCATGGATTTGACCGTGTCTGTGACTTGCCGAGCGGCAGCGATGCTTCCTAGCGTTCAATGGGTACTGATCGGATATGCGGTTGAAGCCTCCCTCTACAGGTTCCGCAGGTCACGAGTCCCCTCCCACCACACGCGCTGCAACTGTAGGAGTAGCCAGCCGGCGGACTCTCGTCGTAGCAAACCTTCTCCGCGAGTGGGTGGCCCAGGCGGGGCAGGCTGCGCGGCAGCCCAACGCTCCAGCCGTTGGGGTAGCTCATGCTCAGCAGTTTGACGCAATTTCTGAATGTGGGAATCTAGAGCCCTGTCGCCCGGTACGGTAAAGGTGCCCGAGGGGAGGCCTCCGTAACCTGCATCATTAATACGGGAGAACGAAACGGTATATCGCATTTCGGCCGTGATGATCGCCCCAATCGTTTCGATGCCCGTGGCTGTAAAAGAGGAACGGCCGAACCGTGTGAGAGGTGCCACCTTATCGGCGATCTGCTGGAGGATGGCCGCCGTGCGTGTTGCCTCGTTCGTCAATTCAGGCATACGGGTATCTCGTTGCCTGTGCCATGCAGCGAGATCAAATATGCAGTGCCCGCTTGTCCACGCCCAGCGCCGCTTCGTGCAGCACTTCCGACAATGAAGGATGCGCGTGAACGATACGGGCTATATCTTCACTGCTGGCGGCAAATTCCATCGCTACTACCGCTTCGGCAATCATCTCTGAAACATAGGGACCGATCATGTGGATACCGAGGACGCGGTCGGTACTGGCGTCCGCCAGTACTTTGACGAACCCACTGGTCTCACCCAGCGCACGCGCGCGCCCGTTGGCCATGAATGGAAACTGTCCCGCTTTATATTCAATTCCCGCAGCTTTCAGTTCCTGCTCGGTCTTGCCTACCCAGGCGATTTCCGGCGAGGTGTAAATCACCCACGGAATGGTGTCGAGATTCACATGCCCCGCCTGCCCCGCAATGATTTCAGCCACCGCGACACCTTCCTCGGAGGCCTTGTGTGCCAGCATCGGTCCGCGCACCACGTCACCGACGGCATACACATTCGGCAGACTGGTACGGCAGTGGCTGTCTACTTCGATGCGACCGCGGTCATCCAGTTGCAGTCCGATATTTTCCGCACCCAAACCGGCAGTATTGGGAATGCGCCCAACTGCGATGATCAGCTTATCTACTTCCAGTTTCTGCGCTTCACCTTGCGCATCAGCGTATTCCACTGTGATGTTTTTCGTGCTGGTTTTGATCGCACTGATTTTGACACCGGTCTGTATTACCAGACCCAATTCCTTGGTGAAGATCTTCTGCGCCTCTTTTGCCACCTGCTCATCGGCGGCCATAAGAAAATCCGGCAGCGCTTCGAGTATGGTGACTTCAGAGCCCAATCTACGCCACACGCTGCCCATTTCCAGGCCAATCACCCCCGCACCGATCACGCCCAGACGCTGGGGCGTTTCGGTCAGCGCCAGCGCGCCCACATTGTCCAGGATGCGCTCATTGTCTACTGGCGCGAACGATAACTGCCGTGGCATCGAACCGGTGGCAATGATGATGTGCTTTGCCTCGACAATCTCTGTCTTGTCACCGTTCTTTACTTCTATTTGCCAAGCCTCCGCACCGTTGCTCCCCTTGCGCAATGTTCCGCGCCCATGCATTGCAGTAATCTTGTTTTTCCGGAACAGCATGGCAATGCCGCCGGTAAAGGCTGCAACGATTTTATCCTTGCGCGCAATCATCACCGGAACATCCATCGACAAATCCTGCAGCTTGATGCCGTGGGCAGAAAATTTATGCGCAGCGCGTTCATAATTCTCGGAAGATTCCAGCAGCGCCTTGGAAGGAATGCAGCCGACATTGAGGCAGGTGCCGCCCAGACTGGCTTTGCCCTGCGGGTTCTGCCATTCATCGATGCAAACGGTATTAAGCCCCAGTTGCGCGCAGCGGATCGCCGCCACGTAGCCGCCAGGGCCAGCGCCTATCACTGCCACGTCAAAAGATTGAGCCATGTGGGTACCTTATGAAAAGTGAAATGTGAGGATCCGTCACTCAGGTTTCCAGCAGCGAATCCATCTCGTTCTCCAGCGCCTCTTTTATCGCCACCAGGGAAAGCACTGCCTCGCGCCCGTCGATGATGCGGTGATCATAAGATAACGCAAGGTAATTCATCGGGCGAATGACCACCTGGCCATTCTCGGCCACGGGTCGATCCTTGGTGGCATGAATGCCGAGAATCGCACTTTGCGGCGGGTTGATGATGGGGGTGGAAAGCATCGAGCCATATACGCCGCCATTGGTGATGGAAAAGGTACCGCCCGTCAATTCTTCGATGGTGAGCTTGCCTTCCTGAGCACGCTTGCTGAAACCGGCAATCTGTTTTTCGATTTCAGCCAGCGACAAACGGTCGGCGTCGCGGATGATCGGCACTACCAGGCCGCGCGGACTGCCCACCGCGATGCCGATATCATAGTAACCGTGATACACGATGTCGTTGCCGTCGACTGAAGCGTTAACAATGGGGAATTTTTTCAGCGCCGCCACTACTGCCTTGACGAAAAATGAGGTGAAGCCGAGCTTGACGCCGTGTTCCTTTTCGAAGCTTTGCTTGTGGCGGGCGCGCAAATCAATGAGCGCCTGCATGTTGACCTCGTTGAACGTGGTCAGTATCGCTGCGGTAGATTGGGACTGCACCAGCCGCTCGGCGATGCGCATCCGCAACCGTGACATGGCGACCCGCTGCTCGGACCGATCACCGCCAGGCATAGCCACGGCGGTAGCTGCCGTGGCTGGCGGCGACTTGGTTCCCGCGTGTGCCGCCACATCCTCCTTGGTGATGCGTCCGCCGCGCCCGGTTCCGCTGATTGCCTCGGCCTTGAGATTTTCTTCTGCTGCCATTTTCCTGGCTGCGGGCATCATGGCCGGGGTCGCTGCAGCAGAGTCTGTAACTGGTGACGTTACGGCCACAGCCGCTGTGGTTGTGGCCGTTGCTTCGGTATCTATGGTCGCGATGATTTCGCTGCTTACCACCGTCGTCCCATCGCCCTTGACGATTTTCGCCAGTACGCCCGCCACCGGTGCCGGCAATTCCAGCACGACCTTGTCGGTCTCGATATCGATCAGATTTTCATTACGCTCGACATATTCACCCTGCTTCTTGTGCCAGGAAAGCAGCGTGGCCTCTGCCACCGATTCGGACAATACCGGAACTTTGACTTCGACTAGCATGAGCCTTCCTTTAGGTTAAATTTTCTCGCGAAACGCTGCTGCCACCAATTCATTCTGCTGCAAGTTGTGCTTCGCCAGATACCCCACCGCCGGCGATGCCGATGATGGGCGCAACGCATAACCCAGAACCTGATCAGGCCGTTTGTGCCGCAGCAGATAATGCTGAATGCGGTGCCAGGCTCCCTGATTGCCGGTCTCCTCCTGGCACCAGAGTATATCCCTGGCATTGGCGTAGCGCTCAATCTCGGCCTGGAAATCATCATGTGGAAACGGGTACAACTGCTCGATTCGGATAATCGTCATATCCACAATTTTGTGTTCCCGTCGGTAAGCCAGCAAGTCATAGTAGATTTTGCCGCAACAAGCGATGATGCGCCGTACTTTTTTCGGATCAAGCTGTTCTGCTTCCGGGATCACGCTCATGAAACTGCCAGCGGCCAGATCTTCCAGACTCGATACTGACTCCTTGCGGCGCAACATGCTTTTCGGGCTCATGATGATCAGTGGCTTGCGCAACGGGCGTATCATCTGCCGCCGCAGCAGATGATACATTTGCGCCGGCGTGGACGGAACGCATACCTGAATATTGTATTCTGCGCACAGTTGCAGGTAGCGCTCCAGGCGCGCGGAGGAATGCTCCGGCCCTTGTCCCTCGTAGCCATGCGGCAACATCATCACCAGACTGCACAATCGCCCCCACTTGGCCTCGCCGGAAGCAATGAACTGATCGATCACCACTTGTGCGCCATTGGCAAAATCGCCGAATTGCGCCTCCCACACCACCAGTTCATTCGGTTCAGCGGTTGCATAACCATATTCAAAACCCAGTACCGCTTCTTCTGACAGCACTGAATCGATAACCACGAAATCCGGCTGCTCCGGCGTAATGTGGCTTAGCGGAACGTAGGTGCCCTCATCCCATCGTTCCCGCTCCTGATCATGCAGCACCGCATGACGGTGAAAGAAAGTTCCACGCCCGGAATCCTGCCCGGAAATACGTACCGGATAGCCGTCTTTTAATAACGCCGCGTAGGCCAGATTTTCCGCCATCCCCCAATCCAGCGGCAGCTTGCCTTCACTCATCAATCGCCGATCGGCAATGATTTTCTCCACCCGCGGATGTAACTTGAAATTAGCGGGAATAGCGGTAAGCCGTCCCGCCAGATGCTTCAGTTCCGCCATGGGCAAACCGGTCTGCACTTTCTGCTCCCAGCGGCTGTCCTTCAGGAAAGGCGCCCAATCCACCGCGCGTTGCGGCTTGTAGTCATAGAGGATAGTTTTATTGGGGTTGCGGCCTGCATCCATATCATCGCGATAGGCTTGCACCATCTGCTCGGCTACGCCCGCCTGGATGACGCCCTCGCTTTGCAACCTGTCGGCGTAGAGTTTGCGCGTACCGGGATGACGGCTGATCACCTTGTACATCTGCGGCTGCGTCACCATCGGTTCGTCTTGTTCATTGTGGCCGAGGCGGCGGAAACAAACCATGTCTATGACCACATCCTTCTGAAACTGCATGCGGTAATCAAGCGCAATTTCCGTCACCATCACCACCGCTTCGGGGTCGTCGCCGTTGACATGAAAAATCGGCGCTTCAATCATTTTCGACACGTCTGTGCAATACAGCGTGGAACGAGCATCGCGCGGATCGGAGGTAGTGAAACCGATCTGGTTGTTGATAACGACATGCACCGTGCCGCCGGTACCATAGCCGCGAGTCTGCGACAGATTCAGGGTTTCCATCACCACACCCTGACCGGCGTACGCCGCATCGCCATGCAGCAACACCGGCAGCACCAGCTTGCCCTGCCGGTCGCGCAAACGATGCTGACGAGCTCGCACCGAGCCCTCCACTACCGGGTCAACGATTTCCAGATGCGACGGATTGAACGCCAGTGTCAGGCGCATGACTCCGCCGCCAGGAGTCGACATCGCCGAAGAAAAACCCTGATGATATTTAACATCACCGGCAGTCAATTCCTGCACATGCTTGCCTTCGAATTCCTGGAATAATTCAGCCGGCATTTTACCCAGCGTGTTCACCAGCACGTTGAGCCGTCCGCGATGAGCCATACCGATGACTACTTCCTGCACACCCATCTGACCGGCACGCTGCAACAGGTTATCCAGAAGCGGGATCAGGCTCTCGCCGCCTTCACCGGAAAAACGTTTCTGTCCGACATAGCGGGTGTGCAAATATTTTTCCAGCCCTTCCGCCGCATTGAGCCGTTCCAGAATATGCCGCTTGTACTCTGTAGAATAGACGGGCTGGGAGCGTGGGCCTTCGAAACGTTTCTGTATCCAGCGTTTCTGCTCGGTGTCGGCAATGTACATGTACTCAATGCCGATACTGCTGCAGTAGATTTGACGCAGTGCCTGCAGAATTTCTCGTAGCGTCGTACGGGCGGGGCCAACCAGCGAACCTGTATCGAACACTGTATCCATGTCCGCTTCGGTCAAGCCGTAGTGGGACGGATCGAGTTCCGGAATATACGGTTTTTCCTGATGCTTGAGCGGGTCGAGACTGGCTAGACGCACACCCAGAAAACGATGGGCATTGATGATCTGCAATACCGATACCTGCTTGCGTTCTGCCGCCACTGCCTGTTCAGCGCCCTGAACGGTAGCCTGGCCGTCGCGTGCATGTTCTGTTGTTGGACGAATGAATGCTGCGAGCACCGGGCTGTGCGACACATCGCGTGTGGTTTTTCCCGCTATTTTCTGTAGTTCGTCAAAATAACTGCGCCACTCCGGCAGAACCAAGGTGGGGTTTTGCAGATAATCTTCGTAAAGCTCCTCGATGAATGGCGCATTCGTGCCAAACAGCATGGAGTTCTCGAACAACTGCTTCATACTCGTTGCGGGCATCTTTTACGGAACTGAATTTTTGCGTAACGCAATCGGCGCCACATCGCGTGTGACTGCACCGGTATAAAGCTGGCGTGGGCGCCCTATCTTGTATTCCGGATCGGAAATCATTTCGCTCCACTGAGCGATCCAGCCGACTGTGCGCGCCATGGCAAATATGGCAGTAAACATGGAAACCGGAATACCCAAAGCGCGTTGCACGATACCGGAATAGAAATCGACATTAGGATAGAGTTTCTTGGAAATGAAATATTCATCTTCCAGCGCGATTTTCTCCAGTTCCAGTGCCAGCTTGAACAAGGGGTCATTCTGTAATCCCAGTTCGTTTAATACTTCGTGGCAGGTCTCGCGCATCAACTTCGCACGCGGATCAAAATTCTTGTATACCCGGTGGCCGAAACCCATCAGCTTGAAACTGTCGTTCTTGTCCTTGGCACGTTTGATGTATTCACCGATGCGGGAAACATCGCCGATTTCTTCCAGCATATTGAGACAAGCCTCATTCGCCCCGCCATGCGCCGGCCCCCACAGGCAGGCGATACCGGCGGAAATGCAGGCAAATGGATTGGCACCGCTGGAACCAGACAAACGTACGGTGGAGGTGGAAGCATTCTGCTCGTGGTCAGCATGCAGAATCAGTATGCGATCCAGCGCTCGCGCCAGTACCGGGTTGGATTTGTATTCTTCGGCGGGAGTGGCGAACATCATGTGCAGAAAATTTTCTGCGTAGTTGAGGTTGTTGCGCGGATAGATGAAAGGCTGGCCGATGTTGTACTTGTAAGCCATCGCGGTAATGGTCGGCAGTTTCGCAACCAGACGGAAAGCTGACAGTTCGCGTTGCGCGGCATCAGAAATATCCATCGCATCGTGATAAAACGCCGATAGCGCCCCGACCACGCCCACCATCACCGCCATTGGATGGGCGTCACGGCGGAAACCGGTATAGAACCGTGCCAGTTGCTCATGCACCATCGTATGCTCCTTGATGGTGTAGTCGAAAGAAATCTTCTGCTCGCTGGTAGGCAGCTCGCCATTCATCAGCAAATAACACACTTCCATGAAATCGCATTGCCTAGCCAACTGTTCAATCGGGTAGCCGCGATAAAGCAGGATGCCCGCGTCACCGTCGATGAAAGTTATTTTGGAACTGCAGCTAGCGGTGGAAAAATAGCCGGGATCATAAGTAAACACGCCGCTCCTGGCATGCAAACTACGGATATCCACCACCTCCGGTCCCATGCTGCCGGCCATGACGGGGAATTCAAGCGGCGGGCTGCCGTTGCCAAGGTCAAGGGTCGCTGTACGTTTCTGCTCCATATCATTCTCCACTGTTTTCATCGTTGTCGGCAAAACAACCGCGGCGCGGTCAAGCTGCTTGCAGAAGCCGCAGTACCGGCCGCAGTCTGGCATCCTCCGGCTCTTTCCTCGTTGTAATCATATCCCACAAGTCATTGTCGGAAAGGTCCAGTAATGTAGCAAGTTGCTGCAATTCCGTTTCACTCAGTTGCGTGTAATGCTTGTCCATAAACCGTTGCAGCACGATGTCCAGTTCCAGCAATCCACGCCGGCAGCGCCAGCGGGCGCGCTCCAGTTCCTTCATACCGTTCTTTTCACCATCATGTCCTTGATCTTGCCAATGGCGCTGGTTGGGTTCAGCCCCTTGGGGCATACGTCCACACAGTTCATGATGGAATGGCAGCGAAACAGACGGTACGGGTCTTCCAGATTATCCAGCCGCTCGGCGCTGGCCTGATCGCGGCTGTCGGCGAGAAAACGGTAGGCTTGCAACAATCCCGCAGGACCGACGAATTTATCCGGGTTCCACCAGAATGAAGGGCACGCGGTGGTGCAACACGCGCACAGGATGCATTCATACAGCCCGTCCAGTTCTGCTCTTTCTTCGGGCGATTGCAACCGTTCAGTTTCCGGTGGCGGATCATTGTTGATCAGATAAGGCTTGATCGAATGGTACTGCTGGAAGAATTGGGTCATGTCCACGATCAGATCGCGGATTACCGGCAACCCCGGCAACGGACGCAATTCCACCGGCTCTCTCAACCCCGCAACCGGTGTGATGCAGGCCAGTCCGTTGCGGCCGTTGATATTCATTGCGTCCGATCCGCATACACCTTCCCGGCAGGAACGGCGCAGACTCAGGCTGTCATCCACCGACTTGATTCGCACCAGCGCATCCAGTAACATTCTGTCAGATGGCTCCAGCGCGACGTCATAGTCCTGCATGTACGGCTTGCCGTCCTTGTCGGGATCGTAGCGGTAGATCGAGAAACGCATACCTGCTCCTAATAAACTCTGGGTTTCGGTGGAAACGATTCCACCGTCAGCGGCTTCAACCGGACTGGCTTGTAATCCAGCCGCCGGTCTGCGCTGAAATACAAGGTATGCTTGAGCCACTTGTCGTCATCGCGCTTGGGGAAGTCGTCGCGCGCATGGGCGCCACGGCTCTCGTTGCGGGCTTCTGCTGAAACCATGGTAGCCAGCGCCACCTCTACCAGATTGTCAAGTTCCAGTGCTTCTATCCGCGCAGTGTTGAACACTCTGCTTTTATCCCCGATTTCAGTCTGCGCGGCGCGTTCCGCCACTTCACCGATTCTGCTCACACCCTGCTTCAGCATATCAGCGAAACGGAACACGCCGCAATGTGCCTGCATGGTCTTGCGCAGCGCAGTGCCCACTTGCGCCACATTCTCGCCGCCTTTCTGATTCTCCAGCCGGGCAAGCCGTGCCAGTACTTTGTCGGTGGCATCTGCCGGCAATGGCTTGTGATGGGGATTCTTTTTCAAATCCTCGATAATCCGATTGCCGGCAGCTCGCCCAAACACAATGATATCGAGCAATGAATTGGTCCCCAGACGATTTGCGCCATGCACAGAAACACAAGCACATTCGCCCACTGCGTAAAAACCCTGCACTACTTCCTCCGGCCCGGTTTTATAGGGTGCAACCACCTGGCCGTGAAAATTGGTGGGAATGCCGCCCATCATGTAATGCGCGGTGGGCGCCACCGGAATCGGTTCATTGATCGGGTCTACCTGGGCAAATTTGATGGCGATCTCACGAATACCCGGCAACCGCATGTTGATTACATCCGCACCAAGGTGGTCGAGCTTCAGCAACAGATGGTCTGCATCCTTGCCGCAGCCGCGCCCCTCCTTGATTTCCGTAGTCAGGGCGCGTGACACCACATCGCGGCTGGCAAGATCTTTGGCATGCGGCGCATAGCGCTGCATGAACCGCTCGCCATCCTTATTGAGCAGGTAACCGCCTTCACCGCGCACGGCTTCGCTGATGAGCACCCCCACTCCATACACCCCGGTCGGATGAAATTGCCAGAATTCCATGTCTTCCAGCGGAATGCCGGCGCGTGCCGCCATGCCGAGACCGTCGCCAGTATTGATGAAAGCATTGGTGCTGGCATGGAAGATGCGCCCCGCCCCGCCGGTGGCAAACAGCGTGGCCTTGGCTTGCAGCACCATGACTTCGCCGGTCTCCATTTCCAGCGCCGTCACACCCAGCACATCACCCTGCTCGTCGCGAATCAGATCCAGCCCCATCCATTCGATGAAAAACTGGGTATTGGCGCGCACGTTGCGCTGATACAGCGTATGCAGCATGGCGTGGCCGGTGCGATCCGCCGCTGCACAGGAACGCGTTGCCTGCGCACCGCCGAAATTCTGCGACTGGCCGCCGAAAGGACGCTGGTAAATTTTCCCGTTCTCCAGACGATCAAATGGCATACCGAAATGCTCCAGCTCATACACCACTTCATTAGCCTGACGGCACATGAATTCGATGGCATCCTGGTCACCCAGATAATCGGAGCCTTTCACCGTGTCGTACATGTGCCAGTGCCAGTTGTCCTCGGTAACGTTACCCAGCGCCGCAGCAATGCCGCCCTGTGCCGCCACTGTATGCGAGCGCGTGGGAAACACCTTGGACAGCACTGCCACCTTGAGTCCGGCTTCCGACAGTTGCAGTGCGGCACGCATCCCGGCACCACCAGCACCGATAATGACTGCATCGAATTTTCTTCTGGCTATCGCCACATCAGCTCCACAGGATATCTGCCGACCATACGGCATAAAACAGCAGCGACAAAATAACCAGTATTTGCAGCATCAGGCGGGTGCCAGTGGCATGCACATAATCCATCAGAATGTTGCGTATCCCGATCCAGGCATGCCAGCATAGACTCACAAAAAACAGGAAAGAAGCAATGCGCAGCCACTGCTCACTGAATAGCACTTTCCAGGCCGCATGATCATGCGGCGGCGAAATCAGCAACACCGCTGCCAGCAGCAGGAAGTAGACTGCCATCACCACCGCGGTGACACGCTGCACCAGCCAGTCGCGCAGACCGTAATGAGCACCAGTGACTACTGGCTTCACCATATTGCCGCTCCGATCAATAGCGTGAGGATGGCCCCTGCCACCAGCACCAGTTTGCTGCTCATGCGCGCCTGCTCCAGCGCGATGCCATAATGCAGATCCAGCATCAGGTGACGAATGCCCGCGCAGAAATGATGCAGCAAGAACCACAGTGCCAGCATTGATGCGCCCTTGATCAAGGGACTGGCCAGAGAGGACTGGAGTTCAGCATAGCTTTGTGGTGAAGCCAGCGCCATCTGCAGGCCGCAGAGTAAAACAGGGATACCGGGGAAAAACAGCAGCACTCCACTGATGCGGTGCAGAATCGAAACCACTGCCGGCAAGGGCTGCTTGATTTCTATGAGATTAAGATGCTTGGGGCGTTTTCTTTGCAATTTTCGCTTCCATGCAATCGGGTTCCTGAACCAGTGGTGAGTTTAGCCCGTTATGCCAGGCGATACAACCAAGCAAGTTTACAGGCAGAATCAAAACCGGCCTGCCAATTCCTTGAATTGACAGCCGCGTGGAATGTTTCTATAGTCGAATACGTTGCAAACCCCATGCATTGGCCATCTCTCCCAGGAGCGCAAAAATGAAACCTCCCATTCGCGTCGCGGTCACCGGCGCTGCGGGTCAGATTGGTTACAGCCTGCTATTTCGCATTGCCGCCGGCGACATGCTCGGTGAGGATCAACCGGTCATCCTGCAACTGCTCGACATCCCCCAATCACAACCCATGCTCAAGGGCGTGGTGATGGAACTGTACGATTGCGCATTTCCCCTGCTGGCTGATGTGATTGCGACCGACGATCCCAGAATTGCTTTCCGTGATGCCAGCATTGCCATGCTGGTGGGCGCGCGCCCCCGCAGCAAGGGCATGGAACGCAAGGATCTGCTGGAATCCAACGGGATAATATTTGCTGCCCAGGGCAAGGCACTGGATGAAGTCGTGCGTCGTGATGTAAAGATCCTGGTGGTGGGCAACCCCGCCAATACCAACGCTTATATTGCGATGAAAAATGCGCCCAGCCTGAAGCCAGACAACTTCTCGGCAATGCTGCGGCTGGACCACAACCGCGCTCTGTCGCAAGTAGCTGTAAAACTTGCTCAACCGGTTTCCAACATCCGTAAAATGGTGGTGTGGGGCAATCACTCGACCACTCAATACCCGGATCTGAACCACGCTGAAGCAGGTGGCAAGAAAGTGATCGACCTCATCAACGACCCGGCATGGGTGGAAAATTATTTCATCCCCACCGTACAGAAGCGCGGCGCGACGGTGATCGAAGCGCGCGGCCTGTCAAGTGCTGCCAGCGCTGCCAACGCAGCCGTCTGTCATATGCATGACTGGGTTTCTGGTACCCCGGAAAACAACTGGGTATCGATGGGTATTCCGTCAGACGGCAGCTATGGCATTCCTGCAGGCGTGATTTATGGGCACCCCGTCACCTGTCGAGACGGTGTCTACAAAATCGTTCAGGGACTGCAAATAAGCGATTCCGGCACAGCGAGAATGCAGGCAAGCTACCAGGATTTACTGGAAGAGCGTGACTCAGTAAGGCATCTGCTGGGGTAAAGGTATTTCCACATTTCGTTGAACTCCCGTTTTCAGCGCATCTTCTCTTGCGTAATTGAAAAATTCAGCATCTCCTTGAACACTTATGACCACACTCTCCGCCGGCTCCCGTTTCCGCGCTGCGCTTGCCGCTGAGAAGCCTCTGCAAGTGGCGGGTTGCATCAATG
>Ga0163199_1001828_pt1 | contig 13144 bp, 12 predicted proteins | sample PL_2010_150m_FD_113537 | JGI IMG/M metagenome (GOLD analysis project Ga0163199, IMG submission 113537) | Freshwater microbial communities from Powell Lake, British Columbia, Canada to study Microbial Dark Matter (Phase II) - PL_2010_150m | ecosystem: Environmental > Aquatic > Freshwater > Lake ... | reverse complement strand
GCTTCAGGGAGTTGGTGAAATGAAACTGACGCGCATATTGAAACATCTGCTGGCGCCGCCCTGGCTGAAGCATCATGCCTTCCCCGTGGCGACCATGAATGCGATTGAGGCGGCAGTGGCGTCGACTGAGATAATGCACCTTGGTGAATTACGTTTAGTTGTTGAGGGTGGACTTCCAATTCGCGAGTTATGGCATGAGATTTCAGCACGAGAGCGGGCTGTCGACGTTTTTTCGCTGATGCGCGTCTGGGATACTCACCACAATAGTGGCGTGCTAATCTATGTGCAATTGATTGATCGGCGGGTCGAAATCGTAGCCGACAGAGGTATTGCCGCCAAGGTGGCGCAATCTTCCTGGGACGTTATCTGTCGCGCTATGGAACAGGCGTATGGTCGTGGTGCTTATACTCGGGGATCCCTTGAGGCGGTGGAAAGTGTCGGCAAGTTGCTCTCCATGAGTTTTCCCGCATTGCCGGGATCCGACATTACGACCGCGGCGGCGAACGTAAATGAACTGCCCGATCGGCCCGTGCTGCTCTGAAGTCAGTATTCGTATTCAAGCTGCAATCTGAACGTATGATCGGCTGCGGCCGGACTCGCCCCGATCAGCCAGGCAGCGTTGTACTTGATCGCCTGACGGTTGCCGAGGAGGAGTTTGCCGAATAGCGCCGGACCGAGGCGATGATCTTGCTGGTCACGCCGATCCCAGTGGTTCCACTTTCCCATTTCGCCGAATCCCTGTAGCCCAAATTCAATTGTGGGAAGCCAGCGATACTTGATTTGCCACTGATAGCCGATCTCGGTATTGTGCTGCACCGCGGCGTCTTCGTCCGGTCCGCGGAACTTTCGTTCGAACAGCAGATTGGCATTCAGCTGCAATTTGCCGAATTCAGTTTGAAATAACGGACCAAACTTGAATTCATAGGCGGGCTCGCCTTTTCGGTGAGGTTTCTCGATCTCCGTAATCAGTCCAATATCGATTGGGTATTCCCCGGTTTCGGTCAGCTGGAATTTGTTTTCCCATTCAATGGCATCCAAGTGGTTTGCGTCTCCGCCGCCACCCTGGAATTTCGCATATAGCTCGGTAAACCAGCGTTCACTGGCGCCATATCCATAGCCGATGCTCGAAGCCTGTTGCCGGTCACCGGCGCCGTTGCGGGCGAATCCGAGTTTGAAGTCGACCTCGCGTTCTCCCTGCTCGACGTTCGGCGTATAGACGTACGCGGATGGTCCGGCCAAGGTGACGGCGGAATAGAACGCGCCCAGAAATATTGCGAGGTGGGGGAAATTCACGCTACAAATCCTTTCTAAGAGATCGCGAAATTGCTTAACTGTTGCGAGTGGAACGATTGGCCAGCTTCATGCCAACGGCAATCGCCACCAGTACCGTAGTATAGAAAACCATTTGCATTCCAGCCGGTCTGGCGTCATAGCCGATCAGACTGTGCAGCAGCATGCCCGGGATGGAACTTTCGGGCAGCGTCGTCGAGGTGTCCCACAATGGCGATGCCAGGCTTGGCAGCAGGTCCGCCTGAATCAGGAAGCGTGCGGCCTGGGAAGCCATGCCCGCTGCCAGTAGCAGGACCAGTACCCCGGTGGCAGTGAAGAACCAGCGCATCGGAACGCGGAGGAGGCCTGCATAGACCGCGTATCCAACCGCGATGCCGAGAACCAGGCCGGCCATCGCCCCCGACAGCATGGATGACGCCCCGGCGCCCTCCGATGCAGCGATGCCATGCAGGAACAAGACGGTTTCTGCGCCTTCCCGCAACACGGCTAGGCCGACCACGATCAGCAGGATTGAACATTCGCGTTTCCCATCGCGGATGGCACTGCCAACAGCGCGTGCTCCCGCTGCAAGTTCGGCACCATGTGACGCCATCCAGATGTTGTGCCAGGCCAGCATCAACACCGCGATGCCGAGCACTGAGGCGTTGAACAATTCCTGGCCTATGCCGCTGGCCAGGGACCCGATGGCATCGGTGAAAGCCGCCACCAGGCCTGCGCCGCTCAAGCCAGCCAGAAGGCCGGCGACCAGCCACCGGTTGCGACCCGGAATGGAGCGTGTGGCAGCTGCGACGATCCCGATTAGGATGGCCGCCTCCAGCACTTCACGAAAGACAATTACAGCGGTCCCGAACATTTAATGTCCTCTCTACTTCTATTGTGGAGAGCTATTGGGCGACGATTACGCCCTGTGCAGTCTTTTCGTTGAATTCACCGATGAACGGATAGCGCCCGGGCTTGAGCGGGCCGATGAATATCGAAGCGGTGCTCTTGCCGGCTATGACCTTCTCACGATTAAGGGCATGGCTTTCGAATTCCTCTGGTGTCGAATCCCGATTCTCGATAATCAATTTGATCTTTTTTCCCGCCGGCACCATCAATTCTGACGGCTGGAATTTGTGGTCCTGGATGACCAGCGAGTAATCTCCTTCAGCGCCGAGAACATTGACGGGGACTAATAAAATCAACAACATCTGGAGGAATGCGAGCTTGCTTTGCAAGTTGATCAATGGACGCTTCACGGCTAACTCCTGAGTTAATGATGTACGAATGATAATCATTCGCATTGCGAAATGCAACAGGTTCAGAGGATTTATTTTTGGCTGGTGAAAACCGGGTCAGAAACTGCCAAGAGACAGCATCTGTCTAATGCGATGTGTCGTCGAGTTGGGCGACAGAATCGAACTGGCGCTGATTCATTTCATGGTGGCGCTTGACCATCAGCATCAGACCGGCGACGAACAGGCCGAACAATGCGATGATGATATGGATAGATAGTTGAGCCATGATCATTAATGAATAGATTCCGGTCATCAGGAGGATCGAGAGATTCTCGTTGAAATTTTGCACGGCGATCGAATGACCGGCACCCATCAGGACGTGGCCGCGATGCTGCAGCAGGGCATTCATCGGCACCACGAAGAAGCCGGAAAGTATTCCAACCAGAACCAGCAACGGGATGGCGATGCTGGTATCGCGGACGAAGACCATGGCAATGACTACCAGGCCCATGCCGATGCCGAGCGGGATCACCTTGATCGACTTGCGCAGGGAAACCAGCTTCGCGGCTAGAACTGCTCCCAGGGCCACACCAACGGCAACCACCCCCTGAAGCATGCTGGCTTTCGACAGATCGAGTCCGAGCGCAGTTTTTGACCATTCGATGACAATGAACTGCAAGGTCGCGCCCGCGCCCCAAAACAATGTGGTGACCGCCAGCGAGATTTGGCCCAGTTTGTCTCGCCAAAGCAATTTCAGGCAGTGATTAAAGTCATGCAGAAGATACAGCGGATTCTTCTTGAGGACTTTGTGATCCACGCCAGTATCGGGAATATGCAGATTGAAAGCGGCGGCGATCACGTAGATCGCACCGATGATCATCAGGTTCATTTCCGCGATGGTGTTGATGCCGGTATCGATGTAAGGAAAGTCAAAGGCGAGGATTGAATTGGCGATCTCGGGCCTGATGAGCATGCCGCCAATGACGGTACCAAATATGATCGCTGTCACGGTTAATCCCTCGATCCAGCCGTTGGCGACCACCAGCAGTCTGGGGGGCAGGTATTCCGTGAGAATGCCGTACTTCGCCGGCGAATAAGCGGCCGCGCCGAGCCCAACCACGGCATAGGCGAGCAATGGATGGACATAGAAAAACATCAACAGGCAACCACATATCTTGATGCCGTTGCTGATGAACATCACCCGCCATTTCGGCATCGAATCCGCGAAGGCGCCGACAAAAGCCGCCAGCAAGACGTAGGAAAGCGTGAAGAAGGTTTTCAGCAGCGGTTCATAGCTATTGGGCTCATGCATGTCACGCAGCATGGCGATGGCAGCGATAAGCAGGGCGTTGTCGGCGAGCGCAGAGAAGAATTGCGCCGCCATGATGAAATAGAAGCCTAGATTCATCCGCTTTGATGATTTCGGTGGGCCGGTGCGAGAGATGAGAGGTGTGCGACTGACGCGGTTTATAACACGAAGCTCTCGTGATTGTCTGTCGCGGATAGGACCATTGGTCTCAAATGGGAGAGCCCGGGAATAATCTTTCCCATGACGATCCACTGATTCCATGAACGCTTTCCCGGCTATCTTATGAGCCTGAATTGTGTTTGAATAATCTGTCATGACCCGCCCGATACAGGCCAGCATCGATCTGGATGCTTTGCGCCATAACTTCTCCGTGGCCCGTCGATTTGCCGGCAGCGCCAGCGTCTGGGCTGTCCTCAAGGCGAATGCCTATGGACACGGCCTGTTGCGGGTGGCGCAGGCGCTGACAGACAGCGCGGACGGCTTTGCGCTGATTGAAATTGAGGGTGCCATTGCCCTGAGAAAAGCTGGTCTGCGTCAGCCGATCCTGCTGCTCGAAGGTTTGTATTCGGCTGACGAATTGCCCTTGGCGGTCGACTACTCCCTGACGCCGGTCATTCATTCATTGCGTCAAACGGATATGCTCGTTCGGGCAGATCCGCGCGACGGTGTCCGTTTGCCGGTATATCTCAAACTCAATACCGGCATGAATCGGCTCGGACTTAACACGAGCGAATTCGAGCATGCCGTGAATGCGCTTGGAGCATGTTCGCTCGTCGGCGCGATCACCTTGATGACACATTTTTCCGACGCCGACTGCGGTCCGGACGGGCGTGGTGTCGCCGAACAGATGAAGCGATTCGAGGCCATGCGCGCTGATTTGGCCTACCCGGTGAGCATGGCGAATTCCGCGGCCTTGTTGCGTTACCCTGAAACGCTGGGCGGCGACCAGGACTGGCTGCGGGCCGGCATCATGCTTTATGGCAGCTCGCCGTTCCCCGAACTCAAGAGTGCTGCTGAGCTCACTCTCAAACCCGTGATGACGTTGAGCAGCGAATTGATCGCCGTGCGCGATCTTGCGCCCGGCGATCGTATCGGCTACGGCGGCACGTTTGTCGCCGATGGGCCAATGCAGGTCGGCGTGGTCGCCTGCGGCTATGCTGACGGGTATCCACGCCAGGCTCCGACGGGGACTCCGGTGTTGGTGGAGGGGCGACGCACACGCACCCTGGGCCGGGTTTCAATGGACAAGATTTGCGTCGACCTGAGAGGTATTTCCGACGCCAGCGTCGGATCACCCGTCGTGCTATGGGGGAGAAATCTGCCCGCCGATGAGGTGGCAGCCGTTGCCGGAACCATCAGCTACGAGCTGTTCTGCGCGATTACTGCGCGTGTCCCTGTGGTGGAGATCCAACCGTGACCAAGGTCAGATCGATCTTTTCCTGCGTTGAATGCGGCGCCAGTGTGCCCAAATGGCAGGGACAGTGCCCGGGATGCGGAAGCTGGAATACCCTGGTCGAAACCATTGCGGAAACGACGACGACGAACCCGAACAATCGTTTTGCCGCCCTTGCAGGGTCCAGCAAGCTGCAGAAATTGTCGGACATTCGGCCGTTGGCGGAACCGCGCACCCCGACCGGTATCGAGGAGTTCGACCGGGTTCTCGGCGGCGGGCTCGTCGCCGGTGGGGTGGTGCTTATCGGCGGCGATCCCGGCATCGGCAAGTCAACCCTACTGTTGCAGGCACTCTGCCGGCTCGCCGACGCGGGCCAGAAGGTTCTCTACGTCAGCGGCGAGGAGTCCGGCGAGCAAGTCGCGTTGCGTGCCCGGCGCCTGCAATTGCCGACGGAAGGGTTGGCGCTGCTGGCCGAGATCAGCCTGGAAAAAATTCTCGCGACTCTGGCGCGCGAGAAGCCGGCAGTGGCAGTGATGGATTCTATCCAGACGCTGTACTCCGAAGCCTTGCAGTCTGCGCCCGGTTCGGTGGCGCAGGTCCGCGAATGTGCGGCGCACCTGACGCGTTATGCCAAACAGTCCGGCACCTGCATCATCCTTGTCGGCCACGTGACGAAAGAGGGGGCACTGGCCGGTCCGCGGGTGCTCGAGCATATAGTGGATACCGTGCTGTATTTCGAGGGTGAAACACATTCCTCCTTTCGCCTGGTCCGCGCCGTCAAGAACCGCTTCGGCGCGGTCAACGAGTTGGGCGTGTTCGCCATGACCGACAAGGGCTTGCGCGGGGTATCCAACCCCTCGGCACTGTTCCTGTCGCAGCACGCGCAGGAAGTATCCGGCAGCTGCGTGATGGTGACACAGGAAGGCACGCGCCCCCTGCTGGTGGAAATCCAGGCGCTGGTCGATGCGACCCCTGCGCCCAACCCGCGCCGGTTGAGTGTCGGTCTCGAGCAGAACCGTCTGGCGATGCTGCTGGCAGTCTTGCACCGGCATGCCGGCATCGTCTGTTTCGACCAGGACGTGTTTGTGAATGCCGTTGGTGGCGTGCGCATCACCGAGCCGGCGGCCGATCTGGCGGTGCTCCTGGCGATCGTTTCGTCGTTAAGGAACAAGCCGCTGCCGGCCAAGCTTATTGCCTTCGGAGAAGTCGGACTGGCCGGCGAAATCCGTCCCGCACCGCGCGGCCAGGAGCGCCTCAAGGAAGCCGCCAAGCTCGGTTTCACGCAGGCGTTGATCCCCATGGCCAACGCCCCCAAGCAACCGATCAAAGGTATCGAGGTGATCGCGCTGGACCGGGTCGAACAGGCGATCGACCGGCTGCGAGAATTCTGACTTTGAATACGCTTCGCCTGATGCTGCGGATGCTGCGGCGCGACTGGCGTGCCGGCGAATTGACGGTGCTCGGTCTGGCATTGGTGGTGGCGGTGGCCAGCTTGACCAGCGTCGGTTTTCTGACCGATCGGGTCGGGCAGGCGTTGATTCAAGAATCACACCAATTGCTTGGCGGCGACCTGCTGTTGACCGCCGACCACCCGTGGAGCGCGGGGATTCGTCGCGCGGCCCGTGAGCACCGTTTGGCGCTGGCCGACAGCGTGAGTTTCCCTAGCATGGTCAGCGTTTCCGGCATTAGCCAACTGGCGGAAGTCAAGGCGGTCAGTCCCGGCTATCCCTTGCGCGGCGCGTTGCGCGTCGCAACGGCCCTTAACCAGGCGGATGCCGAGACGCGAGACGTTCCGGCACGCGATACGGTCTGGCTGGACGAGCGTCTGACCGCCGCGCTCAATGTCAGGACCGGCGATGAAATCGCCCTGGGCACCCGCAGCTTCAGGGTGTCAGCGGTGCTAACGCTGGAACCGGATCGCGGCGTGAATGTGTTCGCCATCGCCCCACGGCTGATGCTGCACCTCGACGATCTGCCCGGCACGGGCTTGATTCAGCCGGGCAGCCGTGTTTCCTATCGTCTGCATCTGACCGGCGAGGCGACCCGGATCGCTGCATTCAATGACTCGGCCAAGGCGACCTTAGGCCGCGGCGAACGGCTCGAAGACCTAAGCAACTCCAGGCCCGAAATTCGTACCATGCTGGAGCGATCCCAGCGCTTTCTGCGCCTCGCGGCGCTGCTGGCGGTTGTTCTCGCCGCAGTGGCGGTCGGCTTTGCCGCGGACCGCTACATGCGCAGGCATCTCGACGCCTGCGCGGTGATGCGTTGTCTGGGCGCACATGCATCGCAGATCCTGGCGGTGCATGGCGGAGAGTTTTTGCTGTTTGGCCTGTTGGCCACGCTGAGCGGCTGTCTCACCGGCTATGCCGTTCAGTGGGGACTGCAAGGCCTGTTGGCAGGCCTGCTGCTCGCCGATCTGCCCGCGCCGTCATGGCAACCCTGGGGCCATGGGTTGCTGGTCGGCATGGTGCTGGTGGCGGGCTTTGCGGCGCCGCCCCTGCTGCGCTTGCGGGCCGTGTCGACGCTGCGGGTGCTGCGTCGGGAATGGGCAACCGTGGAAGCGCTGTCGCTGACTGCGTATGCTTTTGGCTGTGTTTCGCTCGCTGCCTTGATGCTGTGGATTGCCGGGGAACTCATGCTGGGAACCGTCGTCATCGCCGGTTTTGCCGCCGCGCTGGGCCTTTACGCGCTCCTCGCCAGTTCCATCCTGGCGTTGATCGGACGGTTCGGTCTCGCTCCCGCGATGACGCGCTGGCCGGGATTACGCTTGGGGCTGGCCAACCTGCGTCGCCATTCGACCGCGAGCGTGCTCCAGGCCACCGCCATCGGTCTCGGTCTGACGGCTCTGCTGCTGCTCACCGTGGCACGCCATGATCTGCTGGAGAGCTGGCGCAGGAAAGTGCCAGCGGATGCCCCGAACCGGTTCATCATCAATATCCAGCCCGAGCAAAAACAGCCGTTGGTTGACTTTTTTGCCAGCCGTCAGCTGCCAGCCCCGCGCCTCGAACCGATGGTCCGTGGCCGCCTGGTGGCGGTGAATGGCCAGCCGATATCCGCCACGAGTTATGCGGACGAACGCGCTCAGCGCCTGGTCGACCGCGAGTTCAATCTTTCCTGGTCGGACATCCTGCCGGAGGGCAACGTCCTCACCGCCGGTCGCTGGCACGGCGCCGGGAGCAGGGAGGAGGTGACGGAATTTTCGGTCGAGCAAGGATTGGCGGAGACCCTGCACCTGTCATTAGGCGACCGGCTTTCCTACGAAATCGCCGGACAGCGCTTGGAAGGCGCCGTAAGCTCGCTGCGCAAGCTCGACTGGGATTCGATGCGCGTCAATTTCTTCGTCATGGCGCCGCAGTCAGCGCTCGAGCGCTTTCCACACAGCGATATCACCAGCTTCTATCTGCCGGCGGTACGCGCCGGGTTCATCAATGAACTGGTGCGGGAATTTCCCAACTTCACCGTGATCGACGTCGGCGTACTGGTGCGGCAGTTGCAGGCGACACTCGATCAGGTGGCACGTGCCGTCCAGGTGGTGTTCGGTTTTGCGCTGCTGGCCGGCCTGATGGTGCTGTATGCCGCTTTACAGGCGAGCTACGACGAGCGCCGCTACGAACTGGCGTTGCTGCGCGCCCTTGGTGCGCGCGGACGACAGTTGCGGAGTGCGTTACTGGCGGAATTTGCCTTGCTCGGCGGCATCGCCGGTCTGCTGGCCGGAATCGGCGCCGCCGGCATCAGCTGGGCATTGGCGCATTGGGTATTCCACCTCAAGTACTTACCGGATGGCAGGCTGTTGCCGCTCGGTCTGGTGCTCGGCGCTCTCGGAATTGCCCTGGCTGGCTGGCTAGGTACCGCTCCGGTGCTGCGACGGCCGGCGCTGGAAAGCCTGCGCGGAGATTAGCCGGAAATCCGATTCTGAATCAGACCAGCCCCTCCATTGCCTGCACGCTGACGAATTCTCCTGCGGCGACATTGCCGCGTTCATGTTCCAGGATGATGAAGCAGTTGGCGTCGGACATCGAACGCAAGATTCCCGATCCCTGCGCGCCGGTCGGCTGAACGCGCCATGCGTCCTTGTCTTGATACAGCAGGCCGCGGACGAATTCGGTGCGGCCGGGTGCTTTCTTAAGCGGGGCGCTGCAAGCGACCTGGAAAATCGGGATGGATAAGGGCTCGCTGCCCATCATCTTCAGCAGGGCCGGACGGACAAACTGGTAGAAGGTCACCATCACCGCCACCGGATTGCCGGGCAAGCCGAACAGCCACGCGCCGTTGCCTTCACCGGCGATCTTGCCGAAGGCCATCGGGCGGCCCGGCTTCATGGCAATTTTCCAGAACGCTACTTCGCCTAATCGCGCCATCAGGTCACGGATGAAATCTGCCTCACCGACCGACACGCCACCGCTGGTGATGATGGCATCGCTGGCGCTGGCAGCTTCGAGCAGCGCGGTTTCGAGCGCAGCCGGATCGTCCTTCACCACGCCCATGTCCAGCACGTCGCAACCCAGACGATCCAGCATGCCCCATAGCGTATAGCGGTTGCTGTCATACACCTGCCCGGGCTGGAGTGGCATGCCCAGCGAGCCGAGTTCATCGCCGGTAGAAAACAGGGTCACCCGCAGCCGGCGTTTGAGGCTCACTTCCACCTGTCCCAGCGAGGCCAGCAGGCCGATTTCGGCAGGCCGAAGGCGCTTGCCGGCTTTCAGCGCCGGCTGGCCGGCTTTCAGATCCTCGCCGGCATGGCGGAAATTCTGCCCGACCCGCTGTCCGGGCGGGATGATGACGCGATCGCCTTCGACGCGCACCACTTCCTGGATGACGATGCTGTCGAGACCTGGCGGAACGATGGCACCGGTCATGATGCGCAGCGCTTCGCCGGGTTTCACTGCGCCTTCGAAGGATCGTCCGGCATAGGCCGTGCCGGCTATCTTCAGGCGGGTTTCGCCGGATGTGGCGAGATCGGAATGTCGTACCGCATAACCGTCCATGGCCGAGTTGTCGTGGGCCGGCACATTCGCCGGCGCGATTACGTCAGCGGCCAGAACCCGGTTCAGACCCCGACGCACGAAGGCGCGTTCCGTGCCAGCGACGGGCAGGACCAGAGAAAGAATCAGCTCGCGAGCGCGGGAGACCGGCAGCGAGTTCGGGTCGTAGTCGTCGGCGCAGGATAGCGTCTGCAAGATCGAGTTCATCGTGTTTCCAGTCTGTCGAGTTCTTCAAGGGTGTTGATGTTGGTGAATGTGTTCTCGTCCGGGAAGGGAACTTCCACGACCTTCAAGTCGGCAAACCAGGCGTCGACCTTGCGCCCGCCACCATGGAGGAAGCTGCCCAGATTGTCGAACAGCTCGCGGCGGCACAGCGCAAACACCGGTTGGGTAAATCCGCCGCTGTGCGCCACCGCCAACTGTACCTCATTCGCCTCAAGGGCGGCGTGGAGTCTGGCGACCAGGTCGAGCGGCAGGAAGGGTGAATCGCACGGCGCGGTCACCAGCAAGGGCGTCGTGCAGGCGCTGAGTCCTGCATGCAGACCCGCGAGGGGGCCCGCAAAGCCGTCAATGACGTCGGCGATGACCGGGTAACCCAGCGCAGCGTACGCATCGCAGTTCTGATTGGCGTTAATGATCAGGGTTTCGACTTGCGGGGCCAGACGTTCGATCGCATGGGCAACCATGGGCTTCCCCTGGAACAGTCGCAAGCCCTTGTCACTACCGCCCATGCGGCGTGCCAGCCCGCCCGCAAGGATCAGGCCGGTGATCCCGTTCATGCTTTGCCTGAATTGAAGCGCTGTCCACCGGTGAACAGCAGATAGTGTTTTCCCTGGGCACGACCGATCATGGTCATGCCGACTTTCTCGGCAATGGCATGACCCATCCCGGTGAGGCCCGAACGCGAGACCAGGAACGGGATGCCCATTTGTGCAGTCTTGATGACCATTTCGGAAGTCAGCCTGCCGGTGGTGTAGAAAATCTTGTCGTTGCCCCCCATGCCGTCCAGCCACATCAGACCGGCGATGGCGTCGACGGCATTGTGCCGGCCGACATCCTCGATAAACATCAGTATCGCTCCATCGGCCGACGCCAGGGCGCATCCGTGAACCGCGCCGGCTTGTTTGTAGATGGACTCGTAGCGGCGGACATTGTCGAGCAGCGTCGCCAGCGTGGCGGCGTCCAGACGGCCCTCGTCCGGTAGCCTGATCCTATCGATATCGTCCATCAGGTCACCGAACATCGTGCCCTGCCCACAACCGCTGGTGACAGTGCGCCGTTCCAGGAGGGCCACAACGTCCCGAGTGCCGCCAAGAGTGGTGACGGCGGCGGAATCGGTTTCCCAATCGACCTGGACCTCGGCTATGTCCCGGATGTCGGTCACCAGGCGCTGGTTTCGCAGGTAGCCCAGCACCAGTGCCTCTGGCGCAGTCCCCAGGGTCATCAGGGTGACGATTTCGCGCTTGTCGAGATATAGCGTCAGCGGATGCTCGCCGGCGATCAGGGTCGGCACGGATTCGCCATGCTCATTGAGTGCATCGACGGTGACGGTGGCAGGGCGGGCGGCTTGGGTCAGGTGCGGCTTGGGCAAGGCTTTAGCCACCAATGTAAGACATCTCGATCTTCTTTAGGGCCGACGTTGCCGCGGAGCGCTGTTCCGAGTAATTGTCGGCTCGTTGGCTCCACAAGGCGCCCAGCGCCGCGCCGATCTCGGCATCGGACTGGCCGGCGCGCAGCAGTCCGCGCAGGTCATGTCCGCGTTCGGCAAACAGGCAGGTATACAGCGATCCGTCGGTAGACAGTCTGATCCGCGTGCAACTGGCACAAAAGGCCTGGGTGACCGACGAAATGACGCCGATCTCGCCGCCACCGTCCAGATAACGCCAGCGCTCGGCAACCTCCCCAGGGTAGTTGGGGTCGATGGCCTCAAGCGGCATTTCGCGGTCTATGAGTTTCACCACGTCGGCGGATGGCATGACTTCATCGAGCTTCCAGGCATTGCTGCTGCCCACATCCATGTACTCGATGAAGCGCACGATATGCCCGGCGCCGGATGGCGATGCGCGAAAGTGGCGTGCCATGGGCAGGATCGCGTGCTCGTTGGTGCCGCGCTTGACCACCATGTTGATCTTGAGAGGGGCGAGACCCGCCGCCTCGGCCGCCGCGATTCCCTCCAGCACCTGGGCGACGGGAAAATCGACGTCGTTCATCTTGCGGAAGGTAAGGTCGTCAAGCGCGTCGAGGCTAACGGTTACTCGTTGCAGTCCGGCGTCGCGCAGGCTCCGGGCTTTCTTGGCGAGTAGCGAAGCGTTCGTAGTCAGGGTCAGTTCGAGTCCCGGAATCGACGCCAGCATTTCGATCAGGCGCTCAATGTTCCGCCTGAGCAGCGGTTCGCCGCCAGTGAGGCGGATTTTGCTGACTCCCTGGGCGACAAAAATTCGGGCAACGCGGGTGATTTCCTCAAAGGACAACAACTCGTCGCGCGGCAGGAACGGATAGTCGCGACCGAACACGGTCTTCGGCATGCAATAAATGCAGCGAAAATTGCAGCGATCGGTGATTGAGATACGCAGGTCGCGCATGTTGCGACGGCGCGTGTCGGTGGCCGGTACACCGCTGGGAGCGGCGCCCGCGGAAATTATCGGTGCGGCGCGGCGGGCATCCAGCACGGGTATCACTCTATCGTTCATTTTGGGTTAAGCTTGAACACTCATAGTCGACAGACAGAATAATACATGGCGCCAGAGAACTCGGTCATGCTTGCCGTCATTGTCGAGCGGAAGACCCTGGATAACAAGTGGGCATCCCATCATTGGGAAGCGGTCGCCGTCGTGCCCGACAATGATGCACAAGGCGGCGCGCCGCGCCAGTTGTTCGACCACCAGGAACGCAAACAATGGCTGTTTCCTGGATTTGAATTGAGGCTCTACCGGGACGAGGCGGAGAATTATCT